>Ga0306925_10003323_pt1 | contig 14199 bp, 26 predicted proteins | sample flu12Cox44000176_FD_203755 | JGI IMG/M metagenome (GOLD analysis project Ga0306925, IMG submission 203755) | Lab enrichment of tropical soil microbial communities from Luquillo Experimental Forest, Puerto Rico - flux8day.12C.oxic.44.000.176 (v2)... | ecosystem: Environmental > Terrestrial >... | reverse complement strand
GTTGCGCGCCGGCATGAACCGCAAGCGTGGCAAAGGCTGGGATGCGTTCGGTCATCGTGTCGTCCTTTGCGCCCAATCCTGATGGGAAAATCGGCAGGAGGAACCCGGTTTATAGGACCGGTCCTGCCCCTTGTGAATTCAATGATTTAGCGGTGATTTGCTACCCGATTGCTACCATTGCTACCGCGGTTTTGTTCACCTGATGTGCTACCGTCCAATCCCGACTTTAGCAAACACCGATTGCATGATTTCCGCGGCTCGATCCTCAGGGCTGAGGAGGTGGCCGTAGACTGTCAAGGTGATTGTCGGTGAGGCATGACCTAGGCGGCGGCTGACGGTCAAGATATCCATGCCTGACGTGATCAGCTGTGACGCATGGGTGTGCCGTAGCGTGTGCAGCGTGACGTGAGGCAGCCCTGCTGCCTTCATGGCGCCAGCAAACTTCTCGCTTAGGTGCTTCGGTCGCCGCGGCTCTCCATCCCAGTTGGCAAACACTAGGCCGTCCGGCGGCGACCCACCGAGCCCGAGCGATAGCCGTTGCTCTTGCTGAGCCTTCCAGTGCGCGTGCAGCTCCGCCACGACCGCTGGCGATAGTGATACGGACCGTCGGCCGCGTGCAGACTTGGGCGCTTTAAACCGCAGTCCCTTGCGAGTCTGTTCTAGCGACCGCTCGACCTGCAGCTTAGCGCTGTCGAGATCAACGTCTTGCCAGCGCAAGGCGCACAGCTCACCGCGACGCATTCCGGTCCCGAGCGCAACGACCGCGATCGTAAACAGATTGCGGCCGCGCACTGCCTCGAACATCTTCGGAATCTCGGTGAGCTGCAGGGCAGGGGCCTCAGTCGCCGGCACCTTAGGCGCATCAACAAGGGCGACGACGTTGCGCTTGATGTTGCCCCACTTCGTGGCATGGCCGAACGCGCGATGCAGAAGCCTGTGCACATGCCGCACACTGCGCGGCGCAAGACGCCGATGCAGGTCGGCATAAAGCCTGTTCAGGTCTTCTGCGCGGATTGCCTGCATGGGCTTCTGGCCGAGCGTCGGCCGTACATACGCACGTAGCAACTCCGAATAGCGCTCGCCAGTTTTTGGGCTGACGTTGGTCGTCATCCAACCGCATTCCCAGGTGTCGAGAAATTCATTCAGGGATTTTTTGTTGTGCTCGACATAGGCGCCCGCATCCATTTCGGTGATCAGGCGGGAGCATTCAATCCGCGCTTGTTTCTTGCTGCCTTTGAACGAGTGCCATTTGCGGCGCCGTCTCCCCGTCTGCGGATCGCGCATGTCAAGAATGATTGCCCAATGCCCTGGCGAACGCTCTTTAAGATGGCCCCTCATCATTTCCCCCGTTTCTTTTGCTGATCCGGTTTCTGTTGACCTTTGCCTTTCTTGTCTTGTTGCGGGGGCTCGTTGATCCATGACGGCGAAATCGATCGGCCAGATGGTGGCGGCACGGGGTGCCCTAACCGCTCCACAAAGGGTTTGACCAAGAAGGCGAGCGATTTTTGGTGCTCCTCCTCCATCCATTGACGCACCGAGGAGCCGGTGAAATCCGGCTGCCGTCGAAGCCGAAACTCAATAATTGCCCCTAGTTTCTTGGGATCGTCCTCAGAAGTCGTCGCATGAGGCCGATCGCCGAATGCGGTCGAGCCCTTAGGCTTAAGCTCGTCGAGCCGCGAGATGATCGCCTGCACCAAAGCTTCATGAGACCCGGCATGTGTGTGCCACGCGGCACCGCACTCAAGCGCGATTTCGGCAGCCATGCCGGCAATGCTCTCGACTAGATCGCGTGTCGGCTTATCCACAACGGCATCGCGGGTGAACGACGCTTCGACCCGCGCCCGGATTTCTTCGGCGACACTCCTGCCAGACTTTTCACTGGCGGCGTCAAGTCTCGCCCGCAGGTGATCGGTCAGGGCGACTTTCATCTGTTTCATTGAGTAACCCCGAAATATTGTGAGCAAGGAATTGACTAACCCCACATATAGGGGCTACATATTGCCAACCATGACCAAATTAGGGGCTAACATATAACCCTGCATGGTATGGGTCAAGAGACCACACTAAGCCAAAGCACACCAATCCAGACCAGGGAGGATCACAGCCTATGAGCACCCCAAGCGTCGCCCAATCGAAACCGAAGCCAGAAGCCCCCGGCCGGCCGATTCTGCCGAAAAAGTGGGATGGCAAGGCGGTGTTCGATGTCGCCGAAGTCGCGGAAATCTTCGAGATGAACACCTGGGTGATTTACGACCTGATCAGACGCAAGGAGATGCGAGCCGTGAAAATCGGCCGCTTGGTCAAGGTGCCGCGGCACGTCATCGAGGAAATGCTGACCGCGTGAATTCGTCGCCATGAATATTTCTTTGCCTGACCTGTTTCCCGAGACGACACCGCCAGCTGATCCGCTAATGGGTCGTGCTGTCTCGCTTGCACATGTGTGCTGGCGCTGCGGCACCAATATCGCGCTAATTAACCCCGGTCGCGGGCCGCATACCGCCGAGTTGCGGTGCCGAAATTGCGACGCGCATGTCCAATGGCTGGGGCGCGCTGACTATCAAGAGATCGCAAAGTTCTTTGCTGAGATCGGCAGCCTGTTTGGCGCGCCGGCAGAGATTTTGTACCGCGTTAAACCCCGAGAACAGACAGGAGAACAGACAATGGGGAACTTCGAACAGCGCGACTTCAGCGGGATTTTATTCCGCAACGATCGCAAGGACAAAGACACTGACCGCGATTATCGCGGCGAGGCCAAGATCGACGGCCGCGAATATCGGGTTTCTGGATGGGTCAAGGATGGGAAACGCGGAAAGTTTATGACATTCGCGTTCAAGCCCAAAGACGAAGCAAAAGCGAGCGGCGCAGCGGCACCCTTTAACGACGAAGTCGGGTTCTGAGGCGCACGTGAATAGGCATGAGCGTCGGCGCGCCGACAAGATAGCGCGGGAGAACCGGTTCTATCACGACTATATCCGGCACCTGCCGCGCATACCGATTAACGCACCGTATGAGCGCGGGCGCCTCTATCACACTGTGTCCTTTCACGATGATTGGTGCGCCATCTACAGCGGCGGCGCCTGTAACTGCAATCCCAACATTGTGCGGCACATCGAACCGCAGCGCTCATAGCAGAATGAGCGGCAACCCATGGCCACGCTTGAGCCGGATCGAAATCAGATCGAGACTTTCGGCGAGGCACTGTTCCGGTACGCGTCGCCGACAAGTTTCGTTTCGGTGCGCTCATTCCTCGACGGAGCAAAGAACCAAGTCTTCAGCATCAAAGCAATCTCTCTCAATCAGGGTCTGGGAAAGCTATTTGATCTCGTTGAAGACGAGGCCCGACGCGCCGCGAACGCTGCTAAAAAAGTCGTTTTCTGCCCGCCGATAGCAACGTTCACCAACGCTAAAAAAGCCGGAAAGCTTGATGTCGCCGACGGGTTGACCCTCTCCACTGAGCTCGACAAAAACCCAGATGACGCACTAGCGAAACTCGAAGCAATACTCGGGCCAGCAACCTGTGTCGTAAAGAGCGGCGGGCAATGGATCGATGAAAATGGCCGGCCCGTCGACAAGCTGCACGGCCATTGGCGTTTGCGTATCCCAGCCCGGGGCGAGGTCGAGCTCGCCAAATTGGAACGTGCCAGGGAGCTTGCCGCCGATCTGGTGGGCGGCGATCCAAGCCACACGCCGATTTCTCATCCGATTCGCTGGCCCGGGTCATGGCACCGCAAAGGCGAACCGCGATTGTGCACGGCGCGCACCGATCAGAGCCGGGAGATCGATCTACAAACCGCACTCGCCGCACTTGAAGCCGCAAGCATCGCCGAAGGAAGAACCTCGCGGGCCAAGCCCAACGGCAAAGATCAAACAGCGGGCGGCCAACAATACTCGTCCCCCGATTGGCAAAAACTGATTGCCAATATTCTCACCGCCGAGAAATTCCACGACGCAATCATACGGCTGGCAATGAAGCTGCTGCGTTCGGGAATGCACGATGGGGCGGCCGTCAACCTCATCCGCGGCTGGATGGAAGCCGCCGCGCCAGAACAAAGCCAGCGCGACGAACGCTGGCAGGCCCGCTACGACGATGTGCCACGAGCGGTCAGCACGGCACGGGCGAAAAGGTGGGGAGAATAAACAGGATGCCGACAACAAAGGCGACGAGCTGCCTGAGCTCTTCATCAACGAGACCAATTTGCCGGCAACCGCCAAGGAATTGGCCCGGCTGATCGCGGGGCTGCGCGATTTCGTTTTCAACGGCACGATACCAGCAAGAATTGCCATCGATGACGATTGTATGCCGCGGGCAGTAGAGACCGCGCCGGAAAGCGTCTGTGTCCACGGCCACGAAGTCTGCCGGCCGATGCGATTGAAGCGGGAAAAAGGCCGACCCAAAAAAGCAGAAGTGAAAATGGCCGAGCCAGCACAAAAATTAGTGCCGTGCACGCTGCCCATGTCGGTTGCCCGGCTGTACCTCTACGGCCTGCACGGCCAGTGGGGATTGAAAACACTTCACGGCATCACGACAGCGCCAATTCTGGAAGACAACGGTAACATCCGCATCGCCGAAGGCTTCGACGACAACACCGGATTATATTGCTACAAAATCCCGGCCGTTACCGTTCCCAGCAATCCAACCAAGGATGAGGCAACAGCGGCACTCTACCGGCTGCGATATTTTTTCAGGACATTCCCCTACACCGACGCTGAGCGATTGCTCGATCCCGATCTTGGCGTTGAGATCGTCGATCTGCGCAAAGCACCAGGAATGGACGAAAGCACATTCCTGGTCGCTGTCATGACCGCTGTCTGCCGGCAATCACTGGTGCTCACGCCCGGCTATCTGGTCCGAGCCGCAGCGATGAGCGGCGCCGGCACCGGCAAGGGATTGCTGGTCGCGGCCATCTGTATCCTCAGTAGCGGCGCCGCGCCGACAGCCTTCACCGCAGGGCACGACAAGGAAGAGTTCGACAAGCGGTTGTCGTCAGCACTAATCGAACAGCGACCATGCGTCTTTCTGGATAATTATAACAATGCCGAACTGCACTCCGCCATTCTAGCATCAGCATTGACGCAAAGCCCGGCAATGGTGCGGCGGATGGGGCAGTCCAGCATGACGCCGCTGTACACGCGGACATTTATCGTCGTCACCGGCAATGGCGTCACCGTCGCAGAGGACCAAGTTCGCCGCTGGCTGATCACAGAGTTTGATGCCCGTACGGAAAACCCCGAGAACCGGAAATTCGACCCCGGCTTTCTCGACACCGTTCGCGGCGCTCGCACCGACCTGCTCACAGACGCCCTGACCATCTGGCGTTGGGGCCGGCAGAACAATATCGCCCAAGGCAAACCACTGGGAAGCTATGAAGTCTGGTCGCAATGGTGCCGCGATCCAATCCTCGCCCTCGGCGGCCGCGATCCTGTCGACCGCAACGCCGAAACAAAAGCCGCCGATCCATTGCGCCAGCGCATGATCGATATTTTTGAAGCTTGGTGGGCACACCACGGCGATATCCTGATCAAAGCTAACGATCTGCACGCCGATGTGCTGGGACTAATCGACTTCAAAGCAAAATCTAACGATATCGGCGAGCTCACCGTTAATCGCCAATGGGTTGCCGGCTATCTGCGATCCAAAATAGGCGCACGCGTCGGCGGGTTTCTTCTCAGTCAAGTCAAAGACACGTCAAGAACCCGGCCCGTTGCGTTCTACAAGCTCCAACAAACGAAAGAACCAATACCGTGAGCAGCAGCAACAACCAGCCGTGGGGCAAATTATGGAACGGCACAGTCGAGTGCAAACACTGCGGGCTCCGGACTGCCAATGCCTGGATTGGCAACCTCAGCACCGCCGCCAACATACCCGATGACAATTTGCAAGCATTTGCCGACGTGCTCGGCACATCAGTCGACGAACTTCGTGTCGAGCGTGACAAAGCCCGCGCCCGGGTCACAGCAGCAGTCGCAAATGGTCGGACGGCGCCGCAATGGTGGCTAACCGGGCCGCAATGGTGGAAAGACCTCTATCAAAACGACTGGACCAAGGCGCCCCGACGGTGGACCGAGAAAGAGGCCGATGCGGCAGCGCCAATTGGAGGTTGGGGCGACGAATAGCATGATAACATTGTGCCCGTAATGCCATGCCAGAACTCATACGCGGGGGGCAGGGGCTTGCATGATTGCAAGACCTGCATGATTTCCCCCCGTATAGAATTCATTATTTTCTGGAAAATATTCATCTACGCGTGGCTGGAAGTCATGCAGATCATGCAATCATGCAGGCTAGGCAGGCTATGCACACCCCTCTCTTTTCGTCGTCGTCGTTCTAAGGCGCAAGGATGGCAATAGTCCTGACGGTGATTGTTTGCGCCACCGATCTTGGCCTCGTTCTTCAGCAGGACGGGGCCGCTCTTTTTAGAGAAGCTGGGCACAGGAAACGACGCACGCGTCGTTTTCTAGCTTGGGCGCCGACGCCAAGCAGGCCAAGTGCCGTGCCTGGCCGCACCAGGCGCGGCCGCAGCGGCCTGCAGGAGTCCTTTAAAGCCGAAGGCCTTCATTATATGCAGCTTCATGTTTCCGCTTTTCGAGGGTCAAAACGCAAGTGGGCGGCTTAGAGAAACGGCTAGCGAATTTGCGGCCATACAAGCCCGGACAGAACCGGCATACGACCAGACGTGAGCGGATCGATGCCAGACTTGCCGAACTGGCCGCCGAGTACTTCCCCAATGGTGGCTACAGCGTCATGGATGCGCACCGGATGAAGTTAGCGGCGATGCATTACATCGTTGCCGAGACAGCTCGCGATCCAACTGTGAGTGTGCGTTCAACGCGCACGGCGGAATATCTTTTGGCCAAACTCCGGCCGCCGCCTGCACCACGCCTAGCGCCAGCGTTAGAGACCGCCAGGGCGATGCTTGATCGATTAGGAAAAGGCGATCCGACTGCTGTGTGATAGGTTGCCGGCTATGACCGATGCAGAATTTCAGAACAGGCTCGCCGAATATGAGGACATGGTCCGATTATTGACGACGAAGCTTGAGGAATTAGCTGCCGAAAATACCAGGCTACGCTCGTCGGAGAACAATGCGCACGCGGTGTTGAGGGAGGTTTACAATGATCCGACTGCGTCGCCGGCCGTACGGGTCAAGGCGGCCGGGTTGGCTTTGCCGCATGAGGTGCCGCGATTAGCGCCGGTGGCACCGGCCATCGACGCGACTTGTGAGGAAGTTTACGAGCCTTTGGCGGATGTTATCGCGCGGCAACGCGCCCGCTGCGATCGAATGCAGCGCGAGGCTCGGGACATCGAGGTCCTGCCTAACGGCACCGTTCGGGTTTTGCCGAAGCCTGGCAGCAGTGGCAGCGACGATTAGTACGCATTTAGTAAGCGCCAGCCTCTGAAAATCGCAGAAGTTGTACTAAAAACTCCGGCAATATCAGTGACGCCGAGCGCGCTATCTGTGTAGCACACAGGTCGGTAGCGCGTTGGATTCGCCAATTTCAGCCGGCTATCGGTGACCATCCCGCGCGATTGGCCGCACCAGGCGCAGCGCGCCGCGTCCTGCAGCGTCCTTTAAAGCCGACGGTCCGAAGCCCTACCCCCGGGGGGGCCAAAAATGCTGGCGCGCGCGAATTCGAGACCTGGTTCGCAAATCTGTGAGCTATTTCCAGAACGGGTCCTCTTTCTCTGATAGACTTTGTCAGGGGCCCCAAGTACCGTGCTCTAGTCTTACTTCTATGATCCCTTAAGGTTAACTAGGCTATTTTGTTTAGCGCTCACACAATTGGGTTTATTCCCGAAACCCTATGGCGGGATGGGCTCGCCGGTTCAGGGAGTACCAGATGAAGAAAGTATTTTTGCTTGCCGTGATTGGTGCGGCTTGCTCTAGCGTGGCGTTCGCGGGCGAGGTCAAGCAGACCAAGGCTGCGGCTCCGGTCGTAAAGGCGACGACCATGAGTGACGCGCAGATGGATAAGGTGACGGCGGGTTTCGCCACCGGCATTCCCAGCCTCGGTCACGATGATGCGAAGGGGAACGCTTTTGGTGATGGTTTCGGTGCACCTGGTATGGGGAGGGGCATGGGCTCTACCAATGGCCACGGTCGCGCCGGCCTTTGAAGCACGGCATCGAGAAGATTAACTGACCCTCCCTTTGGGTCGACCAAGTCGCTTGAAGAGCCGACTCATAAGAGACCACGTGCCGCAGCCGGGGATCCTTGAAATCAACGGCTGCCGTCGCGTTGAAAGTTCCGGGTGCGGGGAATATTCCGGTCGGGCAGCACGGGGCTCGGCTTTCAGAAAGGCAACCTGCGGTCCCCGCTCCCCGGCAAGACATCATGTAGGCCGTCCAAGGTTGCCAACCCGCGCTCTCCGCTATACTGCGCCCGCAGCGCCGCGTTCTCGGAAGCTGTCCCGGCAATGAGGTGAGCCGGATTGCAGCATAGTGAATTGCCGCACAGGTGTTGCACTTGCAGGCCTTTAGGGATGGGGCCTTCCCCCCATAGTTCGTGGGCTATGCGGTGCGCGGTGTATTTGCGGCCTGACAGGTTGATTCGTCCGTAGCCCTTCCGGTTGATGTAGCCCTGCCAGACCCAGCATCCGTTTGCTTGCTTCTCGATTTTGTGTTGGAGGCGCTGTTCAAGGCTCGTCAGGTACAAGTGTCGCGGATTAATGCAAGCCAGATTGCCGCAGCGATGCCGCACCCGATGCCCTTGCGGGATTGGTCCCAGCCATAGCTCATAGGCGAGGCGGTGCGTGGCGTAGAGTTTGTGTGCGATCTGGATAGCACCTTGGCCGTTAGTGCTGCGCGCTCCGGTCCATAGCCAACATCCATCTGGTCCATCTTGCTTTGCGATCCGCCGTAGCAGGCGCGTCTTGAGTGTTTTTGCCTTCACGACAGTCGCACCATCTCGCAAAGGTGCTCGTTCTCTGCATCCAGCTTTCTATTCTGGTCCCGCAACCGGTCGATGACGCCGTTCAACTGGTCGATTTTGTTGAGCCGCTCGCGCAGCAGGAACTGCAACCGGCCGACGTGACCCTCCTTGTTTTGCAGTTCGCTGTGCAGAAGCGCGATGGCGGTCTTGAGCTGGTTGCACTCGCGTTCGAGTGGCACGACCGAGGCCAGTCGTCTGAGGACCTGGGCGTGCGGCATCATGCGGTTTGACATGAGGTCGGCAGCCTAACACGGCTTACGAAATGCTTAGTAAGCTAACGAATTTTTGGGTAAAATCGCAAGCGCGCCAGATGGCAGGAGACTGCGGCATGAGCGGACCCGAGGACGACATCGCGCAGGCTGAGAAGCGGCAGATCATCCGCGAGCAGGCCACCACGTTTCACCAGCATGCCGTAAGTCAGGCTGATGAACTGAGCCAGGGCCGCTTTGCTGCGTTGGGTACTCCGCACGTTACTGGCGCAACGCCTGCGGTGAGATATCCGCAATTGCCATCATCGTCGCCGTGGTCAGGCGCGCAACCCGAGCCAGGTCCTGAGCCGCCGACCGGTTATCGCATTGATGAAATGCCCCCGCTCGAATCCTCGACGATGCTTCCTGTCGTCGAGGTAGGCGCTCCGGTGTCTGCGGCTCCGTCGTCAGGCGTTCAAGCACAATCTCCAGCTGATGACGTCGAGACCGGCACCGGGGCGCCGCCTTTTTCGGAGCAAACAAAAAATGAGTGACGGTCCGAGGTCAGCAGCGGCGTCGCTCTACCCGCACTTGCCAAGTGCAGACCGCGAGCCGGTGCGGCAACGCCAAGGTGGCAGCATCGCCGAGGCGCTGTATCCCCGGCCCAAACCACCGCTGAAGAATCCGTATCTTGAGCCCATGACGGAAACCGAGTGGCGCGACCAGCTGTGGGAGTTGGCAGGCTTAAGGAGGAAACGTTGATGGTGGACTACGATCAGGGCGGCCACCCGCAGCGCACCTCCCGCGTCGATCTCGGCGCGTCGGTTGGTTGGGCTGAATGTCCGTATCGTAGCCTTCTCAGCATCGGAATGGCTGGCACCTACCGGGTCGACGCAGCCATCAATTTGGTCACTGTCGATACAGCTTCGCTGGTCGTTCTCATTTTGCCTACCGCGCAGATGTCGTTAGCCGGCCCGCTAGCGCAGCCACGGCTCTGGCTCGGGCCTTCGATCCAGATTGTCGACGCTGGTGGATTTGCCGGAAGCTTTCCCATCACTATCCAACCAATCTCTGGCGCTGAGTCGATCATGGGTCAGGCACAAATTCAGATTAACACCAACTACGGGGGCCTCATCCTGATGCCGATCAGCGCACAAAGAACATGGGTCACGGTCACATAATCTGACGAGGATCGACAATGCGGTTCAGGATTAGAGCAGGCTGGCGGCTTGGCGGTGCACTGGTGCCCGCCGACACGATCATTGATCTCGCTAAGTCCGACCGCTGGAGCAAGCTGGCGAAGGGCAAGCCGGTGCCGTTCGATGCAGTACCGTTGGACGAAGAAGCGCTGCAGGAGCAAGTGCGGCTGTACCCGGATCACAAGCACCTGCTCCGCGGCGGCTGGATTTGAACTGAAATGCAAACCTGAAAGGAGAACTAAAATGGCAATGAAGGGATCAGGAGGCGGCGGCTACGGTTCGCGTCCGCATGTTGAGAAACCGGTCAAGACGGGCAGCGGTTCGCATTCAACGCGGCCGGCCGGAGTTTCACAGATCGGCTATCAGGTCGGTGATCACAGGACCGATGGTCGTGGCTCAACAGGATATCGCGGCGAGCCCCTGCACAACGACCGCTCGTTTCAGCCCGTTAAATTCGGCAACGAACTCGCAACGAACGTCGGCAAGGGCGGACCTGGCGCTGGCCGAACGCTGTACGGTCAATCAGGTCAGCAAGGCTGTCACGGGCAACCGGCGCCAGGCGGGCCGAAAATTACAAACACCAAGGGCCAGTGGCCCGATTAAGGAGCAAACAAATGCCTGAGATCAAACAATCCCGTAGCGCAGAGGAAACCATCGCTCGTCGGATGTGCAAAACAGCGGCGGTGTCGAAGCAGATAAAACGATCAAGAGCGGTGAAGGCGTGCGCCGCACATTTCACAATGTGCATTTGAGTGGGCGGCCAAGCCCAGCATGGCGGACCAAACAAAGGCGAGCCCGACAATTCATGGTCGTATGCGCACCGTCGTGAAGACGGGAGACGGAACATGAGCAAACGTCTCGTCGTGCTGTAACGGAGGCTGATATGACCGCAAAAGAAGAACTTGCCGCGCTCAAGCGTGAGGTCGAAGAACTCAAGGCTAAACTCGCCCCGCCTAAGCCGTTCGTCTCCGAACCCTACCAGCGCTATGACCCCACGGCCGGCATGTGTATGCCGCCATCGGCGTTGGCGGCGATGGTTGCGGCCACTCCGGCTAACTTTATGCGGGACGTTGTGCGTGACAATCGAGCGCCGAGCACACCAACCGGCACTATCCCGAGGAGCACTGGCGGCAGCGGTCCTGCCAATGTCCCCGGCTCCGGCACAGGATGGGCGCACGAAACGCCGATCGGCCCACCTCCTGGTCTGCGTTACGTCGATGCGCAACTTGATGCGCAGGATGCTCGTGATCGCGCCGAACTCATCGAGCGCGAGGCCAAGTTGCAGGCGGCGGACAAAATGACAGAGCAGATTGAGACTATGAAGAAGCGGACCGAAGCCCTCGCCAAACTCGCAGAGCAAAAACCATGAGTGACGGCAATAACAGCGCCAACAAGAATTACCACAAGCGTGTCGCTGAAGAGCTTAAGGAGGCCGAGGCCAACCGCTACCAGATACAGCTCGATCGCTGGTGGGAAGCGCAACGCGATCTCGATTGGGAAGAAGACGACGTCTCTTACGTCGGCGGCTTTCAGGAGCGCTGGTCGCAGACTCCCAGCTTTACCAAGACGAGGCGCGATAGGGATTGGCGGGTACGGTGACTAGCAAATTCTGGCCATGCCCGATTGATGAACTTCCGGACCGGAGGTCCTTAATCTCTGAGCCACTACCGCCACCGAACGTGATTACGCTGCGGAAGTCGCGGTCATTGCATGCTGTGCTGTGTGAGGCGCTGATTGATGTGCAGGCCTTGCTCGCGCGCTTGGAAGCTGGCGTCCAGGTCCAGCACAACGAGCAGCGCGAAGTGGTTAGGCAGCTGTATGTCGCGAGTCGCAATCAGGCTAAGGCGCTGGCGGCGACGCTGGAATTAGACGGGCTGGAGTAGAGCGCGGGTCGGCAACCTTGAACGGTCAAGATTGACAACTGGGGGCTAAAGTCTCGCTCTAATAGCCCGAGTACTCCGGCGTGCCGTTACCCCACGGCAGTGGATGGTGGCCGTGCCCTTGATAGTCCGGGCCGTAGAACCAGTTGGGCCGGCCCGGATCGCCGCCGGGCCACGAAAAGTAATCGTGGTATTTGCGATCGCCGATCGAGACCTCGGTCCCGGTGTCGAGGTACGAGCGCCGCCGTGGGATCACGATCACCCTGGTCCCGCCGGCGCCGTCAGGCATGATCGTCGTGGTCGGCTGGATGATCGTGCCGCTCGCTGAGCGCTCGACGACAGGCTGCGTCGCAGGCTGCCGCTTGGCAGCGTCGGCAGGCATCACCGAGGCAGCAAAGAAGCCGCTGAATGCAGCGGCAATAAGCGGACGCATAACTGACACCATGAGTTCCCCCGTTTCCCGTTCACGCCAGTTTAGCCTGGCTTGCCCGCGAACACACGTGAGGAATTGCCACCGGACGGATTATCGCACCGCCGTGGCTACTCCTTCCGGCCTCGGCTCACCTTTGACCTTACGGGCAGTCTAGAGAATCGGTAGTATCTCCTCGGCGTCCGGGCGACGACCGGGAGATCGGACATGGCAGTCAATCGCGTTGCGCTGATCGGTCTAAGCGTCCTGGGTCTAACAGCAACCATTACGATTGCGCTCGCACAGAATACTAGCACTCCGCTGCTGAACAGAAATACCACCAATCCGATACTGAACGGAAATACCACCAATCCGATACTGAGCGGAAATACTGTGACCCAACTGCCCCCAGTTCCTGTTTCTCCGGCGGCTAATACCACGATACTGACTCCACCATTGGGAAGGAATCCGTTTACTGGCCTACCCTGCACTGGGCCGGGCCCAATTGCGGTGCAGGTTGGTCCGGGCACTCCTCCCGGCACACGCGCCGCTCCCGGTGCGGCCCAGTTACCTCAGACTGGGACCCCAGTTGCAACGCAACCGACGAGCATCTTCGGCACATCGCCGGCGTGTTGAAGCCGCCCGGCTCATCCTCGAAATAAACCTACGCAAGCTGTTGTCCGTCGTGGTCCTTCACGACGAAATACGTTTCGCCTTCCTCGACAGACCAGGGCGGCGGGAAGCGGCGGGGGCATGGGCGCTGGCGACCCGTCACATCTCATCGTGTGCGCGTACACACGCGACCGGCCAGGGCGGCCGCGAAGCGGTTTGACACTTCCTGAAAAACGCTTTTGTCGTCAAAGACGCGAGATATACCGCCTTGCGGCGGTTGACCGTTGCCGCCATTCGGCGCCGTCGTCCGGTACTGAAACCTCGCGCCACTCGAACTCGCCCAACGGCGATTTGATATAACCGGGCCCGATCCTGCCGGAGATGATATCGACAGTCTGGTTATTCAGGGTGATGGTGCCGGTTATCGCTCGCGGCAGCAGCAGATACCGGTGCTTGCCGCACCGTAGCGTGGTATGGCACCCGATGCTGCGAAGATGCAGCGTCATATTCGAAATTCTCTGGAAGTACGGCGCTTGTAGCCACTGGTCCGGGCGGTGCGGATCAACCTCAAAGCGCATATGCTTTGCCCCGTCGTCGTTCTGAGTACTGTGAACGACGATCCTCGCCGTCGCCGGGTACCACAATTCGTCCAGCGACGAATCGATCAACCACAGGCAATAAAACTGGCGACACGGTTCCGGACGGCGTTCGTAAATCCGGCAGCCTTCACCGGCGACGAAATGTTTACATTTGGTGTGCGGCGGCTTCACTAGATCGCTTTCTGGCGCATCCACCCCAAAAATGAAGCAGCACATGGTGCAGGAACCGCAATGGCGGCCGGTGGCTTTAAGCTGCGTTTCAAGTTCTTCTTGGGTGGCCATTCTGGTTTGACACTTTCTGAAAAACGCTTTTGTCGTCAAGGACGCAAGATGTGGCGCTTTGACAGTGCAAGTCCTTGCAAATAGGGACAGGCATCTGTCT
>Ga0306925_10003320_pt1 | contig 14206 bp, 15 predicted proteins | sample flu12Cox44000176_FD_203755 | JGI IMG/M metagenome (GOLD analysis project Ga0306925, IMG submission 203755) | Lab enrichment of tropical soil microbial communities from Luquillo Experimental Forest, Puerto Rico - flux8day.12C.oxic.44.000.176 (v2)... | ecosystem: Environmental > Terrestrial >... | reverse complement strand
AGGACAGCAGTACAGGCTCTGGAACCGCCGACCATTCGACCGCGAGCAGCGCATCGGCGTAGGCCGAAACCATCGCCGTGCCCTGCCATTCCCCCGGTTCAAGCGCGTCGCCGGCGACCCCGGCGCCCAGGGCCACCGGCAGGCAGGGAGTATTGCCCAGAATGGCTGCCGCTTCGATTCGCACGCCGGGGTCAACCTTTGCGGTCGCGAGCAAACCGAAGGGTAGCCAACTGCCGGTCCCGCTCGTTGTCAGCCACTCCGCGGAAATTCGTGGATCGCTTCTCGCAGCCGCAACAGCTTCGCACGGAGACGCTCGACCGGTGCGCTGTGCTGCCAGGAATTCGAGCCGTGTCGCATCCGGAGTTGTCTGGCTCGCCGAGAATCCGACCGGGCCCGGTGCATCGGCAGTGACGGCGGTCGCGCCCGTCGGCGTGTAGGTGATGACGATAATGCCCTGCGCGCCGCTGGCCTGAGCCGCGCTATTGGCGTAGCCACCACCACCACCGCCGCCGCCATAGAGGCCGCCGGTCCCGCCGATGCCGCCCGTCGAGCCGGTTTGCGTGCCGCCACCACCGCCGCCCCCGGCGCCCGAGCCGTGCGAGGAGTCCCATTCTTGGCCGGCACCGCCGTTGCCTCCGGCAGTCGAGCTTCCGCCGCCGTGCTGCCCGAAACCGCCGCCGCCGCCCGAGGCCCCGGTGCTGTCGCCGGTGCCGGCGCCGCCGGCAGAACCACTGGAGGACGATCCGGCACCACCCGATTGCGAACTACTAAAGTTAGCACCACCACTCACACCGTTGGCATCGTTGGCTGCAGCCGATCCAACGCTTCCACCACCGGAGCCACCACCACCCGCGCCGCCATTGATAAAGCCGCTGTTCCCAGTAGAGCCGCCGCCTGCGGCACCATCCCCATTGGTGCCAGCCGCCCCACCACCGCCGGCGCCGGAGCCACAATGGAGACCAGCGAGCGTACCGCCGTTTCCGCCTTTGTGGATCGTGCTGCCGACGCTGCCGGTGTTGCCGGTCTGCTCGCCACCAAGTCCGCCGGTGCCAGGGAAGCCACCGGTCCCGGCTTGCCCGCCCTTAGAACCGACCGAGGACGTTGCGAGGTTTGCGCCGTTGAACCAGGTGTCGCCGCCAGCCGTTCCGGTCGTCGTGTTAGCGCCGCCGGCACCGGCGGCTCCGACCTGCACCGTGATGCTGCCGCTAAGACCGGAGAGATTAACCACTTTGGCATACGCACCGCCGCCACCGCCTGGCGATTCAGCGGTGGAGACGTCACTGTTTCCAGCACCGCCACCGCCGCCAATTGTCTCGATCGTGTTGGTACTCGACCAATCGGCAGGAATCGTCCAGCTGGTGCCAGACAGAAGGAATATCTGCGTCATGCAACTCGATCACCGGGACCAGCTGTCTCGTGCGCGATGAGTCGGCCCAAGGGATGGACATCGATGGCCGGATCAGCGTTGCTTGTGCCGACCACATAGCCGTCCGCATCGACGACGCAGCATCGTCCGGAGGGTGGTGTCGCGCCGGTCGCCGCGGTGATCGCGGCGCGGCATGCCGCATCATCGTACGGCCGGTTCAGAGGCATCAGCAGACGGCTCTCGCCGGGTCCCGGCTGATGCAGCTTGAGCTGCGCGTCATTGTCGGGTATCACCTTGCGGCGCAGGATTTTGCTTTCCGTGGCATAGAACACGGCGAGATGCGTTGCGTCGGTCGGCATGCCTGTTTCCACCAATTCCCGAAGACAGCCCTGCTGTGCTTACGTGGTCATTCCCTGGGTTCGCAGGTCGGCCGAGCCTTTGTAGGCCGCAGCACCCGCAGGCAGGGTCAGCCTGAGCCACACACCTTGCGCACCGGCCGCGTTTGGCGCCGTCCCGGACGGCAAGTTGCCGGGGCTCGGCACAACCGCAAAGGCGGGCTGCGTGACGAAGGCGCCGACGCCCGAGGACGGTGCGGTTTGCCGGTTGGCGACCGTGCCGGCATCGTTCAGCACCGTTGTAAGAGCCAGATCCAGCAGCGCGCCCGAAGGCAGTGTCGGAGCCTCGTTTGCCACCTCGATCTGCGCGACGGTCAGCGCTGCAGCGGTGTTGTTGTTCACAACGAAAACCTTTTCGTAATAGGTCCGCTGCGCCCCGGCAGGCATATCGGCTGCGCTGGTGGCGAACATGCGGATCATGGCCGTCACCGAATTTGGCGAGATTTCGAACAACATCCCCTGGAGGATCTTATAGGTTGTCGTACCGTCCGGAACGGTGCCCCAGTCGCGGCTGACTGCCACCACGTCGGTGCCGTAGCCGGCGGTGGTGATGATCTGCCGCAGTTGGTTTGCACCGGTGCCGTTCTTGGTCCAAATGATCTGGCCGGCAGCAACGGCGGCGCCATCGCCTGATTGCAGTTTGAACAGCGCCGGGGTAGTGCCGCTGTGATTAGCTGAACCAGCCTGGGCGGTGCGCACCGTCGTGTCAATGGTCAGCGCCCCGGACGGGAGCACACAGCTGTGGGCAGCGAGCGCCACGTCGCCGACCGCTGGGGAACCACCCGGGTTGGCCAAAGGCCCGTTCGCGCTGGCCCCCGACAATGCGGCGTAGAGCAACCGCTCGAGCGATTGCGACCCGGTCACCCAGCTCTGCCCGTTCAAGGTCAGGGTCTGGCTTTGAATGGCACCGGTCGCGTCCCGCCCGGAGTAGACGATCTTGGTCGCTGTGTCGGCCGCTGAGCTTGAAATGACATCGATATTGCCAGCCGGCGCGATGTCGTAGAACGCGACACGGCGCGTAAAGTCGACCGCGCCGCCTACGGTAGCGCCGTCGGTCTCGGGCATATTGGCCGAGCCATAAACGACGATGTCGGATGGCAGGACGCTCATCAAAGGCTCCTCTTTCGTCGATATCGGTTTGGCGCAGCCGAGCGGGCAGCGAAGACTTGCCACCGCTATTGGGCCTCGCAGAAGCGTGCGAGGGGACCCGGCTAGTCACCGGCGGAGGTACGAGTCCCGGTATTTGGCGCAATAGTGTCGCGCAGCATAACCGGCCCTTGCGCGGTCAGGAACATCGGCGCGTCGCCACCCTCGACCGGATCCAGGCTCAGGGCATCGCGAGCCTCGTTCACGGTGAAGATGCCGTCCCTGACATAGCTGGTGAGGATCGCCGACTGGTCTTTGGGGTCGGTCGGCCGCAGATTGGACCAGGCGAATTCGAGATCGCTGTGGCCCATCCTCTTCTGGATGACGCTGTCGACGAGGCGCTTGACCCAGCCCATCAGCGGCGCCAGGCCCTCCTCGAGGGCGGCCTCCTGTGCGGTCTGCGCGGTTGCCCTATTGACCTGCTGGGTGAAGGCGGTCGGCGGCAGCGAGAAGGCATAACAGACGATCCGTGCCAGCCACTCGTCAAAATCATCCTTATAGGGCGCCTCTTTGAAGGCCTGATACTTCGCGCCGCTCGGCCCCCAGAACAGCCTCGTGCGGTTGCCGGTATTGCCGGCGAGGACCGAGTCGAACCACTCTTGGTACTGGCTGATCTGCTGGGTGCTCCAACTGTCCGGCGCGGACATCAGGCCGGAGGGGACATTGCCGTCGGTAAAGTGTTGCAGTTGCATGACTTGGCGGCGCAACCCGATGTTGACGGTGAGCACGATCTGCTCGACCGGGCCGAACCCGTATGCCTTGTGCGGGCGACGGTTGCGCGGCAGGTAGATCAGCTCGGCGTCGCTCAGCAGGCGCCACGGCCGGCCATGGATCACCTGCTCATATGCCGGCGCGGGCGGCTGCGGCCGACGTCCGGTGTCGTCGATCAGCACCTTGATCGTCGACCCGTCGACGACATCGAGGCCGATGATTTCGCCGCCTCGGTTGCGGCGTATCTCAAAGGCGGGTGCATCAAGCACGAGGACGTCCTCAAGCGCCTCGCGCAGCCAGGTCGCGAAGGGCTGCTCGCCGTCCGGCATGCGCCAGAATTCGGTCAGCCGCCCGATGCGTGCCGAGGCGTTGGCTACCGGATGACGATCATCGCGTGACTTGATCGTCCATTCGAGTTTCTCGATCTGGTCTTTGCGCGTCTCGATCGCCAGCCGCGTGATGTCGTGGCTCTCGGCCAAGGCCCGTAGCTCGTCGAAACCGATCGGCTCGTAAGAGTGCGGCGTATAGGCCGTATTGTAGCCAACCGGAAAATTCCACAGTCGCACCCGCTCGGGCTCCGACGGCACCAACGGATAGCCGGGGGAAAAGATCCCCTGGCCGGGCTGGAAGACTTCGCGAAATTCCGTGACGCTGTTTTGCGAACCCCAACCGCCCCAGCTGTGGGACGCAATCGGAGCGAGGTGCGTCAGCGTGGTACGCTTTCCGCCGGCGGGGGGCATGGCTTAATCCTCACCTATTGCGCGACCGCGCGCCCGCGATTATCAATAGCCTCCGGTAATCGCCGTGCGCTTCCAGATGTTCGGCGCGGTGCAGATGTATAGGAAATTGCTGTCATGCGTGATCTGGTTGGTCGTGCAGGGGGACGACGATGCCGGGGAACTGGCGCCGATTAGCCCGCCAAGATTGTTGAGGGTTTGCGGTGTTGCCGTAACCAATCGGAAATTCGTGCCGTCGAATTGCAGCGTTGCAAATTCGTAATTTTGGCCGACCGCCAGCGTTACCGAGTTGCTCGCAGCGCCGCCGCCCTCTGGAACGAGGATTCTTTCCCCAGCGGTGCCATTGACCTGGAGGGTCATAGTCTTGCCGTTGTCGCTCGCAAACCCCATGGTCCAGCCGGCGCCGATCGATGCCGTAGCCGGCAAAGTCACCGTGAGAGACGATGTCGGCGTATTGTAGCTCGACACCGCATTGCCGTTGTCGCTCTGCGAGGCCGCGTAGCTGCTTACTGCCGGGAAACTCCACCGGTTGATGCCGGGGGCGTTGCCCGCGATCCCGATCTGTGTAGCCGTCGCCGGCGTCACCTTGACGACTCGGAAGTTGCCGCCGTCGAACTGCAGCACGAGAAGCTCGTAATTGCCCGGTGCAAGCGATGCAGAGGTCACCGTCCCGCCGCTGCCGGGAAACAGGATGTGGCCGCCGGCGCTGCTGTTTACCTGCACCGACGCGGTCTTGTTGCTGTCGCTGGCAATGCCAATCGTCCAACCCATCGGGAGCGCCGTGGTCGAAGGCAACGTTACCGTGAAGAACGAAAGCGGGCTGTTGAAGCTCGACAGCACACCGCCGTTGTCGGCGACTGCCGCGGCATAGCTGCTGACCGCCGGGAAGTTCCAATGGCTGATACCCCCGGCGCCGATCATGCCGATCGCCTGCGCCGTCGCCGGAGTCGCATCGACGACGCGGAAATTGCCGCTCGCGTCATACTGCAAAACCAGAAACTCGTAGGCCCCTTGAGCAGTATTGGCGAGGGCCAATGCCGTTGCCGAGGCCCCCGATCCGGGCCACAGGATGTGCCCGCCTGACGACGTACTGACCTGAACCGACAGCGGTTTTGTGCCATCGGTAGCAAAACCCATGCTCCATCCCGTCGGCAGCGCTGTCGTGGCGGGCAGGGTCACGCTCAATCCGGCGGGCGTGTTGGAGCTTGACAGAATATTGCCGTTGTCCCCCATGGTCGCGGCGTAGCCTGCGGTCGAGGGATAGAGCCAGCTGCTGGGCCACGGCGGCGGGTCGAAACCGTTGACGAGCCGCGTGTTTCGGGTCGCGGAGATCACCCGCCAATTGTTGCCGTCGGACTGTAGCGCGACGCTCTCGTAGTTGCCCGGCCCCAGAACGATGGACGACACCGACTTGCCGCCGGACAAAATCGCCCCGGACGGGGCGGCGATCGTCATGCCTTTGCCGTTATCTGTCGCAAAACCCATCGTCCAGCCGGGGTTTACGCTGGCAACGGGCGGGAGGGTCACGGTCAACGCGGCACCCGGCGCATTGTAGCTCGAGATGTTGAGCCCATCATCGACGGGGGCCGCGGTATAGCTCGCGGCAGACGGGAACAGCCAGCGGCTACGCGAGCCGCCGCCGATCACCGTAACCCCGGTCGAAGACGGCCCCACATTGACGGTGGCACCGCCATAATTGGGATTGATCAGCACATTGCCGATACTGGCCGTTGCATTGACTGCGGTCTGGCAGTTGAAATAGGGCGAGACAAAAGTGTTCAGCCCATTGTGGTTGAAGGTGATCGACAGACAGGTCGGCGACACTTCGAGATCGAGGGCCAAGAAGGTGTTGCTGAAATTGTAGCCGTTTTCGAGCACCAGGCCGCGGCCGCCGGTGCCTTCGGCAGTGCCGGCACCCGAGATCCGCGAGAACTGCGTTTGCTCGAGCGCGATCCCTGCGCCGCCCCCGGCCGAGACGCACACCGCATAGATGTCGCTGTCGAGAACATAATTGAACTGGCAGCCGCCCGAGCCCGCGGCGGTACCGGCGTTATTGACGATCAGGTGATCGATCTTCGCGGAATTATGCGCGTCGGAGAAATCGGTTTTGCCGAACACCACGACGTAGGCCGGGGTGCTGCCGTTGACCAGCAGGGTCCCCTCTTCCCGGAAATAGAAGCACCCTGTGGGGCTGCCGGTCGAGCCGCCGCCGCACTGGACCTGCAGCACCGGGCCCGAGGCGATCGTGCGCCCGTCGATGGTAGCCCCTTCGGAGATCAGTCGAAAGCCTTTGGATGCCTCGCCGGCATAATCGATCGAGATCACCGAGCTGACCTTGTAGGTGCCGGCCGAGAAACGCACCGGCCAATTGTTGGTGATCGCCGCCGCAATCGTCGCATTGATCGCGGTCGTGTCGTCATGGCTGTCGTCGCCGACGGCACCGTTGCACCGCACATCGATCCACGGGCGTCCCGAGCACATCAGCACATCGCCGCCCATTGTCGCGGTGCCGGTCGTTATCAATGTCGAAAAGCTTCCTGGGCTCTGCGCCCAGGCGGGCAGCGTGATCACGAGCCCGAAGGCGATCGCGACCCCGTGAATCTTCACCCCGGCGAAAGCCGGGGTCCATCGCGCAGCTGCATCAAGTCCTGACGATCGGCACACTCGCGTCTGCGCTTTGGGGGCACGGTGTGACGGGCACATGGGTCCCGGCCGTTGCCGGAGCGACGAACAAGGGACCGACATCACCACCTGCGCGCCGCGTAGGCCTGGCCGGCGGCACCGCCCCAAAGGCTGACGGCACCTGCGGGCTTATAGCCGGAGGGGGTCATGAACACGCTACCTGCGGCGATCGGAATGGAGGCACCACCGGACGTCGCAGTGCCGACATCGCTGATGTAAAGCATCGCCGACGAATTGTTGGCGACCAGATAACCGTTGGCCGGAACGACCCCGGCAAACAGCGTCTGGGCGGTGCCGCCGGCGACTATCGTGGCGCTGCCGTCGATTGCGGCAAAGCCCGCGGTGTTGATTACCGGGAGTGGTGCCGCCGGGCCAACCGGAGTGGCGACCCCGGCTATAACCGACGCTGGTGCGTGCACCGGCACGAGGTTGCCGGCGGCATCGGACTGCGTCGAAATAGGCTGGGCTGTCGTATTCGCGTCTTTGACCAAGAGCGTCAATTGACGATCTCCTTCATGCGGCATCAGGCTCCCTCACGTTGAACTTGATCCGGCGGGGTGGGGCCTGAATGTAAATATCTACGAGCCGGCGTTCTCGGCCGATTGCCGGTAGTACTCGAAGATCCGCGCATTGTGCATCGGCTCGAGCAGCAGATCGGTCAACGTCCAAACCAGGGCATCGACCTGGTCAGCCGAGTGTCCTGCCGAGCGCCAGTCAACGGCGGCGGAAAACCGCACACCTTGTCTTCGAGCTGTGGCATCGTCCCAGTGTTGTGGACCCGGCCTCCAATCGCAGCCGGAACATCAGCATGTCCCACGCTTCGCGACGGCGACAGCTGCCGAGCTCTTTGCACTGAGACGCATTTTCCTGCGGTCCTCGCAGCCGTTCGGGTTCGTCCGCGCTGTAGCGCGTCCGATGGCGCTGTTCCGCCACGTCGCCGCCGCTTCGACGGCTCATAGCGCGGGCGGTCCCACGCGGCGACCCACTCGGTCGCCGCTTTCGCCAATTTCGATGGTTTCTACCAGATCGATCCGGATTTGTCAATCACGAAATGCTACGATCGCAATCTCGCGGTTATGCCGAAGTACGCCTCGAGGGCGCCGAGTGCCGCGATCAGAATGCCTGATGCCGCCTCCTGGCTGACCCGGCGGCCGCTCCAGCCCTGCTCGAGCGCCCATTCCTTGAGCGACCGCTCCCAGCCCACCACGTGCCACAGGCATGAGCCGGCGGGCGAGGCGATACCGCCGACCGCCAGGATGGCGCGCCAGACCGCGTCGCGCGCGCCTTCGATCCGCAGTCCGGGCTCATCGGCGGTTCGGAAATTTGACGAGCTGCCGCCGACACGGAGACGTGACCAGTCGGGGGCGCGCAGCGGATCGAGCTGGGCTGTCGCAAAACGCGCGCGGAAATCCTCACCGGCCTGACGCATCCCCGCGGTGATCGAACCGCGACGCTCCATAGCAGCGAGCGTGTCGACGGCGCGATAAGGCCGCGCGGGACGCCCTGCTTCGTCGGCGATCGGGCCCTCCAAGCGCTCGACGAGGCCTTGGTTGCGACGTTCGGCTGTCGGCGCTACCGCGACATTTTCACCCACCGGACCAGGAGGGCGGCGCGAATGATGGCGTGCCATGATAATCTCGAACATATCAAGAACATTTCGCTCGCGAACAAACGCGAGCCGCCTGTTCCAGCCGCCTCAGAAATCCGCGCGAAGGCTCGACGCCATCACGACTGCGACGGCCGCCGACGACCTTCGCCAGCGCTTCGACCTCGTGCATCCGGTCGGCCTCTGCCGCGCTGCCATAGGAGACATGACAGAGAACGTGATGCGGCGAACAATAGGACGATACACTCCAGCGCGCCGCGCCGCAGATGCGACGGCCGTCATCTCCGTCGAGAATAAAGGCGCATCCAAGGTCTTCCTCCTGATCCTCCCATCCAACAGGCACCGACGAAATCTTCATGAGTGTCTCCGTTTTCGCATCAAATCGCTTGTCAGGATCACACCGGCATGGTATCGTTGGTTTCAGCTGTGTCAATATAGCAAATTGCTGGGGACGCATTATGGACGGTCGCTGGTTTCATCAGGCCCTGGAGCGGGTCAACGCGACGCAAGCCGACCTCGCGCGTCACCTTCGGCTGGCACCTTCGGCGGTCTCCCGGATGATGAAGGGCGAGCGACAAATGAAGCAGCTGGAGACCGTGCAAATTGCCGACTTTCTCGGCGTGCCGCCGGAGGAGGTGCTGCGGCATGCCGTCGAAGCCGCCGCGCCGCCGCCGCCCGGCACAATGCCGCGCGGGCGCGGCCGTCCGCCCTCGACTGCGTCTTCGTCGGGCGGACCGCCGGCATTGGCGCGTAGCGGCGATCAGATCCCGGTTCGCAGTGCCGCGCGCGGTGGCAGCGATCAGGAGATGTTCCTGGAGGATGGCCCGATCGGCTACACGCCGCGCCCTGCCAATCTCGGCGGCGTGCGCTCGGCCTATGCGATCTACATGGTCGGCGATAGCATGGAGCCGCGCTACGAGCCGGGTTGGCTGCTGCATGTCAACCCGTTCAAACCGCCGACGCGGGGCCGCGACGTCGTCGTTTACAAGCATGACAACGCGGTGCTGATCAAGCAGTTCGTCGGTTGGGAAGGCGACACCTTGGTGCTGCGCCAGCTCAACCCGCCCGACACGTTGCACATCGCGCGCGCCGAGGTTCGCGAATGCCACCTCGTCGTCGGCGCTGACCAGGAAGGGTAGAGCGACAGAGTCACTCTTCTCCACGCAATAGGTCGGACTGTCTCCAGTTGGCAGGCCGGAAAAATCTGCCGACAGCCGGGGAAAATGACGTGTCGGCACTCATGTCGCAATTCCCGCTTGCAAGCAGAGTTGTCCAGGAAAATTTGCGATGCGTGCGGATTCGATTATGAAACGAACATTGGAGTCTGAATGAAGCGCCTCGCCCAGAGATCGGTTGTCCCGGGTGGTCAATCAACTCACGAGAACCGCTCTCAGCGCTTTGTGATTTTAACGTGAACACCGCCTTCACCGGCTGATGCATTTGCCGTCGCGTCGCGTTTGCCTTAGCGATGGCAAGTGGCGAGGCAGAGTGATGCTGGAGGACAAGGCTCAGAACGTGATCGCCGACATGAGCGCGTTGCTGCTGCTGATTGTCAGCAACGCGCTGAATACCGTCGCGGCGATTCTGATGCTGCTGATCGGTTTGTGGCTATCGGGCAGGGCCAGCCTGTTCGTGGTGACGATGTTGCCGCGCGCGCCGCATATAGATCCGATGCTTCAAAGCTCCTTCGGCAGCCTCGCCCGCTATTTGGTCCTACCGTGACTCTGCTCGCCGTGGTGTCCGAGTTCGGCATCTAAACGCCAAGCCCCGTCGCCATCCTCGGTGCCGCGAGCCTCGCCCTGCAGGAAATGCTTTCCAATCTGGCGGCGGGTGTGATGCTGCTGATCTGCCGACCCTTCCGGATCGACATCAAGGTGCAGATCGGCGGCAGCAGCATCGGCACCGTCAAAGAGCTGTCACTGTTCTGGACAGAGCTGGTCACCACCGAGGACAAGCAGGTGATCGTGCCGAACAGTGGCGTTTGGGGCCATCCACTACGCAATTACAGCATTTGTCCGGCGCCGCCGCATGCGGGCGAGCTGCGGTTTCAGATCGTAGGCGACACCGAGTTCGCCCGGCCATTTACCACGTGCAAAGTCTTGTCGCGGCCTAGCCGCGCGTGCTCGCGGACCCGTTCCCGACTGCACTTCTCGATCGCAGCGCCGGTGACTCGCTTGAGATAGCGGTTTCGTTCTGCACCGCCGACGACATGGCGGCCCTCGTCAGGAGCGATCTGATCAAAGCCGTCCACGCCGCGCTCGATGCGCATCTCGGCGAGCAGGCTGCTCCCGCCGTGTAGTACATGCGTTAATCTCCTGCCCGGGAAACCGTTGGCCGAGCACTACGCCGAGAGGGAAAAGCCGTGTCGAACGTGCAAAATGCGCGTCGGCGCGGGAAGCGCTTCGCGAATTATGCCTGGATCTGCGACTCTTCATCGACGCACGGCACCAGGGCAGCGTCGGGCGGGTTGCGGTAAAGCCCGACGATGTCGCGCACCCTGGATCAGATCCGGGGCAGGCTTTGTCGACAAACAGCAGGTCGGTCGATAGCTTGAAGGTTTCGACGCGATGCGGCTGCAGTCTAAAGGCCCGGCAGGTGTACCCACGCTCATGGTCGCGATGCCGCTGTGCCGCGCCATACTGCGGGCGCACCAGTGCGTGGCTGCGGCCGGAGCTCCAGCGTCTGTACGATGACATTCTCGACCTTGGCGTCGTCGATGATGGGGTGAACGGCCACTGCTCCCGGCATCGAAGAGCCATAAGGCGGGTTCGTCAACAGACACCCGGCGAGAGGAGGCCGTATATCGGCTGATGCCACCGACCCGGGTCAAGCCCTACGTCAAAATGGGGTCGCAAGAAACGACAAGGTCGACGCGGAGGCTTGTTACGAGGCGGTGGGTCGGGCGAGCATGCGTTTGGTCCCGCTCAAGACGGTCGAGTGTGAATAGGTGTGGAATAAGGACCCCGTTTTGGGGGTGATCGGCATCCAAAAGGGACCCCCGGAGCGGCGGGTTCACAATGGCTTCCATGGGGGACGGACGGGGATGTTGATCGTGGAGACGATTGCCAAGGTACGACGGGCTTACTTTCCTCAAAAGAAGCCGATCAAAGCGATTTGCCGCGAGTTTCGCCTGTCGCGCAAAGTCGTGCGCAAGGTGATTCGCTCGCAAGCAACAGAATTTCACTATGAGCGGGGGCGGCAGCCGCTGCCGCGGATCGATCCGTGGCGGGATCGGCTCGACGGGTTGCTGCTGACGAATGAGGGGAAGCCGGCGCGCGAGCGGCCGACGCTGGTTCGGGTCTTCCGCGATGTAGATGCCATCGATCTGAATCACCAGTAGGTCCAGCTTTGATATGTCGGAGGACATCCACTCGGCCATCCGTTCGGCCGACAGCGCCACAAACCGGCGCGATGCCGCCGATTTCGACACGCCCGCGCCGTTTTGGGCTGGAACAGCGCCCTCCGGCAGGCGCGCGGCGCGCCCGAATTTGCGCGTCGATACGTTGATCAGCATCAGGATTAGCGCCCACTTGCCCAGCCAATCCTCGGCCATCGCCGCGTGCGAGTTCGGCAGCGCGATCTCGCCCCCGGCGCGGTCCCGCACTCGCGGTCGCTGCAACTCGATCTTGCCTCCGTGGAAGCCAAGCTTTCCCTTGGTCTGTCCCCAACGATAAGCATCCTTGCCGTCATCGCGGACATAGCGGGCGCCGCACAGCTCAGCCGCGTATTCCTCCATCATGACAGTTCAGGCAGAATCGCTCGAAACTCGCTCCGACTTGTTGCCAAGCCTCTTCGACGATTGCTGCCGGGAATACCTCCACCGGTGTGGTAGACTTTTTCATGGCGTTGCTCTCCTTCGTGGATTCAGCACCCCGAGCCTACTGGCTCAAGGCGGGCAACGCCTACCTCACATTTTCAACATCGGCCGGGACATCCCCGCGTAGACGAGGGTGCGCAATCTCGTCGCGAACAGACTCGAAAGGTAGCTTAGATTCTAGCCTCAAGAATCGTTGACAAGAAGAGTCGGACAATCGCGAGAGGGGGTCACGCTGCCAGCAGGTCGACGATCTGCTGTATCGCCTTGTCGGCGCGGTGGTAGGCGGCTTCGAGCTTGCTGGCGGGCTGGTGATGGGCATCGGGGCGGTGGTGAAAGCGGCTGTTGGCGAGGGGTCCGCACAGCCGTTTGGGAAGAACAGAAAGAGTAGCGCGACTTGGACAGCTTTCGGTGTGAGCCGGTAGGCGTAGCGCGAACCGTCACGCTGTCAGAGGTCGTGGCCCTTGAGCTTGCGCAGGTCATAGCGGAGCTGATTGAGGCCGTAGTCAGTCTCGGAGAGATGGAAGCTGGCGAGAACGGCGTGGTGAATCTGCTTTGCCGTCCAGCCGCCGAGGTGACTGCCGCCATGCAGGAAGACCTCGAGGAGGCGGATGGTACGGGTGTCAGGCGTTGGAGCAGCGGGAAGTCGACGTGAACGTTGAGCCACTGTGCCTGGAAACCGGCAAAGCGGGCGGTGATGGTCTGGAAGCGCTGGCGCACGGCCTCCAGATGGTCCAAGCCCTTCTTGAGGCGAAAATCGGCGAGATTGTTGGAGACCAGCTCGTTGCGCAGAAAGGTGGAGAACTTTTCGTACTGCTTCAGGAAGGCGTGTTTGAAGTAGGCGCGGAAGACATGATGGCCATGTTCGATGCGGTCGATGATGGTGGCGAGCTTGCCCTGCATCCTGCGGTGGACGCGTGTGCCGAAGATCTCGGCGATCTTGTCGGCGGTCAGCCGCCACAGGCCGATCTCGCAGCTACGCTCGAACAGTTTGTGGATCGGGAAGCGGCGCTTGAAGATGAAGTTGCGGCAGTACTCGATCTGGGCGATCGCATAAAAACGTGACAGATTGAGCCGCGCGCGTTCCTTGGCGGAGAACTTCGGCCCTAGGATCAGGGTCCAGTAATCCAGTCGTTTGCGGATGATTTCCGCACTGAGCTTGTCGCGGCAGCCTGCAGCGCGGCGACGTCATCGACGGCAAGAAAAGCCTTGTCGGTTTTGTGGAAGCCGATTTGTGGCCGCTTCAGCTCCTGCTCGATGAAGCTGTGGCCGTTGAGGTAATAGCAGGTCTGGAACGGCAAGAACGAGGCCACGCGCATGACCATCGGGCCGAGGATCTCATTGCAGATGTAGAAATAGTAGTGGGTGAAAACGGCTGCGCTGAGGGGCGAGGATCCGATAATTGGGGTCCTTGGTGGCGTATTTGGGCACCGTGACGCGAAAGGTGGCGCCTTGTTCCATGCTCTTGAATATGAAATAGACACCGTAAGCCTCGCGCTTGGCCATGCCGCGCTGCCAGGGCAGGACATGGTCTTCGTTGCGCACTCCCTTCTCGGCCCACTCGATCGGCAATCGACGATTGCGAGCGAAGGCTTCCACCCAGGCCTGATAGTCGGCGGTGCGTTGGCTCAGAAGCTCCTTGTCGATCACCGCAACGCCGACCACGTTGTGGAAGAAGTGCACCACCTGTTCGGGCCGCGACAGGCCGCTGAGGTAACCGTAAATGATGATGCGGTCGAAGCAGTCGTA
>Ga0306925_10003319_pt1 | contig 14208 bp, 8 predicted proteins | sample flu12Cox44000176_FD_203755 | JGI IMG/M metagenome (GOLD analysis project Ga0306925, IMG submission 203755) | Lab enrichment of tropical soil microbial communities from Luquillo Experimental Forest, Puerto Rico - flux8day.12C.oxic.44.000.176 (v2)... | ecosystem: Environmental > Terrestrial > Soil... | reverse complement strand
GAGGGCGCGGACCTGCCGTTCGGCGGCACCAAGCGCTCCGGCTTCGGCCGCGAGCTGGGCCCCCTCGGCATCGACGAATTCGTCAACAAGCGCCTCTTCTACGTCGAGAAGTAGCATGCGGCGACTCGCGGAGCAGGCCTTACCCGGTGCACTGACTCGCGGTATCAGGCGAAGGCGGGCATCACCTCGGTGGCCAGGAGTTCTGCTGACTGCAGCGCCTCGTCCTTGGTCATGTCGCCGAAGCACGTTTCCAGCGCCACGTAGTTGATCCCGCCGATGTCGCGATGGCGGGCGACCCATTCGCGGGCGCCCGCCGGGTCGCCGGCGTAGAAGTGGCCGATCGCGTGGATGCCCTCGAACGTCTCGGCCGGGAGGACCGGCGGTATCGGGATGCCGTATTTCTCCCAGAGGTAGTAGAGGCTGTCCTTGAACCGCACGAAGGCCCGGTTGGCGATCTTCATCGCCTCCTCGCTGGTTGGCGCGAGCACCATGTTCCGGGAGATACCCAGCGGCGGCAGGTCGTCCAGGGAGCGCCCGAGCGATGTCCATTCGGCCTGGTAGGCATCGGTCAGCACCCGGACGGCCTGCGACGGGACCAGCGCCATCATCGGCATGCCGAGCCGGGCACACCATTGCGCCTTCGCTAGCGTCCGGGTGCCGTACCACAGCGGCGGGTGCGGCCGTTGCACCGGGCGCGAGGTGACCGGTGCGTCAAGCAACTTGTAGTACTTCCCGTCGAAGGTCACGCTGTCCGACGTCAGGCCCTGCCGCAGTATCGCGAAGGCCTCATCGAACCGGCCTTGCGCCTCTTCCTCGCCCGACACGCCGTGGAACGCCAGCTCGGCGGGCGAGACGCCGCGGCCTACGCCCAGGTCGAGCCGCCCGTTGGACAGCTGATCTAGCGTCACCGCCTCCTCGATAATTCGCATCGGGTGGTATAGCGACAAGATTGTGATGAGCGTCCCGAGCCGCAACCGCGAGGTCCGCTGCGCGGCCGCCGCCAGCATCAGGTGCGGCGACGGCGTGACCGCCAGCGGCGTCCCGTGGTGCTCGGTCAGGTGGTAGGCGTAGAAGCCCAGCCGGTCGTAGGCCTCGATCAGCTCCAGCCGCTCGGCGACCTGCTGGACATGCGGCCGTCCCGTGTCGTCGTTATGGTCAATGATCCCGAAGCGCATGCGCTGAACCTAACCCCGCGATCATCCCCCGCACCAGGCGACAAGGTATTGAACCCTACCCGGGCGGCGGCCGGATCATTGTCGGCCGGCGGGCCGGTGCCGTAGTGTCCCGGCTGTGGTAAACACCCCGCCCGCAGTCGCCAGGACGACCTGGACCGAGGCCGACTACAGCACGATGAGCTGGCACGACAACGCGGTGCACGCGATTGCCTGGGAACCTCTTCCGAACAACCCCGGCCGGCTCCTGCTGGACATCGACTACATCCTCCGGTGGGACGCGCCCGAGCCGTCGGCCGCCACGCTCAGTTTCTGGATCAGCCCGGCCACTCTGGTGTTCGATCCCGCGTGGGACCTGACCACCGACATCGACCGGACCGGGTGGGGTTTCCAGCTGTTCCTCACCGCGATCAGGCGGTCTGAGCCCGATGAGCGCGGCAACTACGAATGGACGCTCGAGGGCGACGGCATCACCATCAGCCTCGGCGCTCCCGGATTCACCCAGTACCTGCGCCGCCCGCCGGTCCACTGCCCGGGCCAGGCCCTGGCCGTCGAGGAGCGCGGCGGCTTCAGCTTCGACCGCCGCGGCTACACCCCCTGACGGCAGCAGCAGTTGCTCTCGACGGGGACGTCGGCCCAGGCGGCGGCAAGCCAACGTCCAGTCGGCCATGGGTCACCGAATCGCGGTAATAATGAGCGTCAGGGGCGCATACTGGTCATGATGAGACCTGCCCACGCCGTCACCCGGCGCCCGCTATCCACAAGTCCCTTCGACGCCCCGCCCCCTGCTCCGCCAGCCGAGCGGTTCGCCGTTCAGGACCAGGTGACGCACGACAAATATGGCCTCGGCCGGGTCATCAGCGTCCAGGAAGAAGCCCTGGTAATCGATTTCGCCTCGCGCCGGGTACGGATCGTGATGCCGTGCGCGAAGCTGGCCAAGCTCTGATGCCCGCCCGAGTAAGGCGCCTGGCACGTCGCCGGGCGGCGACCGGGAGTGGGAGGAATTCGGGCCAGAAGGATGGCCGTGACACCTGAGCCTCGCACAAGCTGACGGCCAGAACCCGGAACGAGGCGGTCACGGCCTCGGTCTCGTGCGGGCCTGGCCGGCCGGCCACAATGGCCCATAGATGCTCATTCGACCGTTTCGGCCCACGGCGTTGGCGGTCGCGCTGCTGGTCCTGACCCTGGCCGTCGTGTCCGCCTGCACCGCGGCCCCGGCCGGGCCCGCGCCGCACACGACGACGCCAGGGCCGAACACCGCGCCGCGGATCACCCCGATGACCGACATCAGCGCGGGCTGCCCGGGGAGCAGCGCGGAGGTCGAGGAGGCGTTCGCCCCGCCCGGGTACATCTACGCGGAGTGGATCGGCTGCGGCGGCATCGGCTTCGCCCGCTCGGCCGATTCCGGGCGTCACTTCGGCGCGGCGCTGACGGTGCCCGGCTCGCGGGGCACTAGCTGGGATCCGGCGGTCACGGTGGCCGCCGACGGGACCGTCTACGCCGCGTTCATGCACGCCGCCGGCCACGGCGCCAGCCTGTCCTACTACCCGGTCATCGCCGTGTCGCACGACCACGGCGCCACCTTCAGCCAGGTGCAGCCGGACCGGCCGCCCGCGCCGGGCAACTTTGGCGACCGGGACTTCATCGCGGCGGGCCCGGGCCGTCAGCTGTTCCTCACCTGGGACTACGGCCCGTCCATCGGCGCGGTCAAGACCTTGTGCGCCCGGGGCGGCAGCTGCGCTTACACCGCCGGCGACCTCAACGTGGTCGTCCAGGAATCCGGCGACGGCGGCGCGACCTGGGGGCCCATCGTGCACCTGGAGCCGGGTTTCCCGCTGGGCGGCGGCTACGGCGCCCCGCTGATCGTCGCCCCCGACGGCCACGTCGACGTCCTTTACGACGCGCACCCCACCGACCCGGGTACCGACGCCGTCCATCCCGGCTACGAGTACTTCACCTCGTCGGCCGACGGGACGCACTGGCCCGCCGCGCCCCGCCCGCTCTGGCCTGGTCAGGGTACGCTGTCCCTGCCCGCCTGGTGGATCGACGGCGACATCAGCGCCGACGCGGCGGGCGACCTGTACGCCACCTGGGACACCCAAGGCACTAAGGGCGACATCGGCTGGCTCACCTACTCCCGGGACGGCGGGCGCACCTGGTCCGCGCCGCTGCGGGTCACGCCGGACCGCGACCAGGCCCCGCACATCGTCGAGTCGGTCGGCGGCGCGCCGGGCCAGGCTTACGTCGCCTGGCAGACCAGCGGCACCGGGCCGGGCTACGCCACCTACCTGCGCTCGTTCTCCATCCAGCGCGGCTGGACGGGCCCCGCGGTCAAGGTCTCCGGCGCCTACGGCAACACCAGGACCTGGCCCGGAGACACCTTCGGGATCGCCCGGCTGCCCGACGGCCGCATCAGTATGACCTGGGGCAGCGCCGTCGGCTCCGGCCCGGCGTCGGCGATCTACGCCGCGGTCGTCACGCTGCCGGCCTTACCGGCCGATGTGCGTGTTGGTGATCGAGGTGAACTGGCAGATCAGGGCCAAGGTGAGGAAGACCAGCCCGAGCGCGATCTCGTTGAAATGGCGCAGTTCGCGGCCGCTGGCGGCGAAGGCGAACATGACCGTGGCCACGACGGTCAAGATGAGGGCCAGTACGTCCATGCGGGCTCCCGGAGGTCAGTCCAGAGGTCAGGGCGGTAACGGGCGGCCGCTTCCAGCTCGGCCAGGTAAGCTTCCGCGTGCTCGCGGGGCAGCGATCCGTGGTCCATGGCGACGCCGGCGAAGGCGTCGCGCACGGCCTCGCGCATCGGCTGCGAGCCGCAGATGTAGACGTAGCCGCCGGCCCTGAGCAGGCGCCACACCAGCGCGCCCTGCTCCCGGATCCGGTCCTGGACGTGGTCGGGGCGACCCGGCCGGTCGCGCGACGTGGCCACGTGGAGGTGGTCGAGCACCCCTTCGGCGGCGAACCCCTCGATCTCGTCCCTGTAAATGTAGTCCAGGCTGCTTGAGCGGATGCCGTTGAACAGCGCCGCCTCGGCCAGGCTGGTCCCCGCCTGCTTCAGGGCCAGCCGTTCCCACAGGAAGGCCCGCATGGGCGCGAAGCCGGTGCCGGCCGAGACGAAGATCATCGGCTTGGTCAGGTCCTCCTGCAGGTCGAAGCCGCCGTTGCTGTCCAGGAAAACGTTCAGCCGGTCACCCTCTCGCAGCGTGTGCACGTAGTGCGAGCTCATCCCGCTGAACTCACGGCCCGGCAGGCCGGGTACGGGCGTGGCCTCGAGACCGACGGTCAGGTGCACGATGCTCTTGCCGTGGATCCGCGGGCTGGAGCTGGTCGAGTAGTAGCGCGGCCGGAGAGGCTGAGCCACCTGTAGGAACTCGAAGATGTTCAGCGAGCAGGACGGGAACTGATCCAGCAGCCGGAGCACATCGTAGCCGCCCGTGTCGATCGCCGCGCGCAGCGGCGACCCAGGCCCGTCCGGTGTCCGCAGGGCGTCCCTGATCTCCGCCAGTCCGGACCGCTCGGCGGGGTCGTCGGCCTTGGAGAACAGGAGGTCGAGCAGCGGCAGGGTGGGCCGGCTGGTGATGTCGACCAGGTTGGTCAGGACGTTGCGGACCTGAAGCACGACGCCCTTGGGTACCGCGCGGACATTCATCGTCTTGGGTGCCATGAACAGGCCGTCGAGCGCGACGCCGAGGTGCCGCGCGAGCCGCTCGACCCGCTCCTCGTCGTTCTTCGGGCAGATACCGATGTGGTTGCCGGCCCGGTAGGTGACGCCGGGCGGCAGGCTGATCTCCTGATGCCGGGTCCGCTTCGGCGACTGGGCGGCCTGGAGTTCCCGCGCGCCGAGGGCCCGGGCCTCCACCGTCTGGATCCCGACGCCGTTGGTCAAGACGGTGGGCGCGAGCAGCACCCGCGGCTGGGTGCCGCTCCGGGACGACAAGACGCGCATGATCGAGGTGAAGCTCATCGGCCGCGATTGCGACCGGGGCGCGGCGTCGTCTCCCTGGAGCGATCGGTGCATCGCGGTGTTCGAGTCGGTGCCCGTCAGCGCGCCGCTGGCCGCCTGCCCCGCGGCGGCGCGGGCGGCCGCGGCCTCGGTCGGCCGCGCTCCGGACAGCTCGAGGAGGACCGGCCAGACCCGGGCGTTCCACTCCGTGTGCAGGCGCTCCCAGCCCGGCGAGCCCACGTCGCCGTAACCGAGGTCGGCCAGCGGCGAGGCGCCCAGCTCGGCCAGCTTGGCCTGTACGTACCGGGGGAAGGCCAGGAACGCGTTCCACTGGGTGTTACCGAGCCCCCAGACCAGGTACCGGCAGTTCCGCCACGTCGGGCCGCCGGGTTCGGTGTGCTCGAGCCACGCCTTGAACGCGGTCGCGTTCGAGGGCGGGTTCGAGGTGTAGGTGGAGGTCATGACGACCAGCAGCCACGGCTCGGTGCGCGGCGGCGACCCCGCGAGCGCGTTGAGCGTGATCGCGTCGCTGGTGTAGCCGTAGAAGTCGCTGCGCTCGGCGAAACGCTCGGCCAGTTCCATGCTCGCGCCGAAGTTGCTGCCGTACGCGACGACCAGATGGCGGTAGGCGCTTGTCTCGGGGATCTCGGTCGGTTCCCCCCAGTCGCGCGCGACAGCGACGGGGGTGGGCGCCGCGGGCTGGTCGCGCCGTACGACCGGCGCGGGACGCTGCCCGTCCGGCTGGCGCGGCAGCAAGACGACCGGAACCGCGGTCGGCTTGGTGCTCACGACCGTGTTCTTGGTTACTGTCGCGCCCGGTGCCAGCTGCAGCCGGTAGTGCTTGCCGATCTCGAACAGGACGACGCGGAGCATCATGAACGTGACCTCTTGCGCCATGCACTGCCGCCTGCCGATCGAGAACGGGATCATTGCGTGCCGCGGCCGGTCGGCGACCTTCTCGGCCGCGAACTGCCCGGGATCGAACCGGTCCGGGTCCGGTCCCCAGTAGCGCGGGTCGCGCTGCGCGGCGAGCGTCCCGACCAGGATGATGTCCCCCTTGCGGATGCGGTAGCGGCCCAGCATCCCGTCCTTGAGGCTGCGCCGGATCGTGATCGGCAGCGGCGGGTAGATCCGCAGCGCCTCCTTGACGACCTGGGTGGTGTAGGTCAGCGCGGCCAAGTCGTCGTACTGCAGGTCGTAGTCCGGGTCGCCGCCGGTGATCCCGTCGATCTCGGCGAGCAGCTTCTCCTCGACGTCCGGCCGGGTGGCGAGGACGTAGGCCAGCCATGCCCCGGTGATGGACGGCCCGTTGAAGCCGTTCGAGAGGTGCATGAGAATCTGGTCGCGCACGGTCTCGTGGTCCAGGAGCTGGCCCGTTTCGGGGTCCGGCGTGCTCAGCAGACGGCTGAGCAGGTCCGTCTGCTGCCCGAGCGGGGTGGTGTGCACCCGGGCCCGGACCAGCGCGTCGGCCGTCTGGAACAGCTCCTGGTTGTGACGGCGGTAGGTCTTCACGCGCGCGCGCCGCGCACGCCCGGCGAAGATCGTGAAGTCGGGGCGCGGCTCGGCCACGCGCAGGATGCTCTCCTTCGTACTCGCCGGGACGGCCGCGGCGAACGGATGCGGCTCGCGCTGGCCGGCGTCGAGCAGGCCGAAGTCGTAGGCGCACGCGCCGCGCCCGGAGACCTCGAGGGTGTAACGCTCCATCCAGGCCCGCGCGTCGAGCGGTGCGCCGGCCGGGATCGCCGACCAGGCGGTGACGAGCTTGCGCGCCTGGTCCTTCATCCGCTCGAGCTGGGTCCGCTGGTGAGACGGTGCGTACCAGGGCAGCATCACCCGGCGGATCTGCTCGTAGTGCTCGCCGTCGCCGATCACCGAGATGCCGGTGCCGCGGGAGTTGCTCAGCTGGGCGAAGAAGTTGATCTCCTCCACCCGCTTGCCGAACTGCTCCTCGTTGTCCGCCACCTCGTCGAGCAACTCGGGATCGGAGACCACTACGAGCCGCCACTTCTTGGTGGGGATCCCGACCGCGTAGATGTGCCCGAACCGGCGGTAGTAGTCCAGTTGCGTATCGTTGTCGTTCAGGATGTCGAAGTTGGCGAACCGCTCGCCCCTCGGCACCAGCCACCGGACCGCATAGGGGATGTCGAGCGGGCCGTCGCCAGGCGGAGCGGCGGGCGGCGCGACCGCGGGCGACGGGGCCGGCGGAGACGGGACCGGCGAAGGCGACGGGACTGCGGGCCGCGGATCGACGGCTGTCGCCGCGGCGGGCCCCGGCGCGGCAGGCTGGCGCAGTGTCTGCGCGGCCGGGGCCGCAGGCTCGCTGACCTCCCGCAGTTCGTGGCCGGCCAGCCGGAATGTGGCGGAGCCGATGCCGACGACATCTCCCTCGGCCAGCGGCGCGGCGGTGATGCGCCGCTCGTTGATGTAGGTGCCGTTGGAACTGTCCAGGTCCACGAGGCGATATCCGTCCGCCGCCTGGTGCAGTTCGGCGTGATAGCCGGACACGCTGGGGTGGGCGACCACGATGTCGTTGTCTGGCGCCCGGCCGATCCGCAGCGTAGTCGCCACGGACGTGACCGTACAGCTCAGGGTCGGCCCGTTATGCGGATGGCTGAGCCGGATCACCGCCTGGCTGTTGATCTCGATCCGGCTGACCCGCTGGTCGCCGGCGTAGATGCCGTTGGTGCTGCCATTGTCGGCCAGGACCCAGCGGCCTGCCTCCAGCCGGAGCACGGCATGCCGCCAGGACACGCGGCCATCGGCGACCACGATGTCACAGCCGGGATCGCGGCCGACCAGATAGGCAGGGCCAGCCGGCAGGCTCCAGCCAGATCCCTGGATCCGGACCAGGAGCGGTGGCGCGGACTCCCCCGTAAGGGACTTCTCGTCATCCATCGACGGTCAGCAGCCTCCTTTCACCTGCCGCCCCCCAAGCGCGGTTACATGTTCATGGGCGAGCCGGCGAAGCCGATGTTGTGGTGCACGTCGACCCACCAGTTCCAGACGTCCTCGTGCACCGGGCCGGCCGCCCAGCCCAGCATGTGACCGTCGTCCTGGGTCCACACGAAATCCTCCTGGGCGTTGGCGAAGGTGCAGAACACCCGGCCCGCGGCCTGGGCGTCGGTCACCATGCCCCCGGCCATCTGCGCCACCGTGTAGGTCTTCGGGTGCTGGAACATGTGGTTCCAGCCGACCTCGCCGAAGGTCTGGTCCAGTCCGCAGTCCTGGAAATTCGCCTGGAACTTGCCGGAGTTCAGGGATATGACCTGCGCGGTGTACGCGGCGTACAGGGTGGCCAGTGAGGGGTAGGTGTGGAAGGTGACCGCGCTGATGCCGGGCGCCGGGGCGGTGCAGGTCACCATCGTGGTGCTCTGCTGCTTGCAGGTCGACGGCGGCAGCAGGCCCTTGGCCCCGCCGCTCTCGTTCGCCAGCGTCAGCGCGCTCATCAGCGCGCTGGGCGGGTGGGCCTTCGGCTTGGCCGAGGCGGACATGGAGGACATGGCCATCCCTCCGGCGTGCGCCTTCGACCCGCCGCTGACCAGGGCCCAGGTACCCAGGCCCGCGGCCACCAGGACCAGCGCGGTCAGCGCCGCGATCCACCCCGGCCGGGCGAACCAGCGGCGCGACGGCTCGCGTCGGCCGGGGGCGGGCGGATGCGGATCGGCCGCCGCGGGCGCAGACGGCGGCGGGTCGCTGGCCGCCCGGCGGTGCGAGACGATCGTGTCACCCTGCCGCGCTCGCCCGGCCGGCGTCCCGGCAGGCACGCCGTCGGCCGACTCGGGCGGTGGGGTAAGCCCAACCGGGGTAAGCCCAGGCGGGGTGAGCCCAGCCGGGGTAAGCCCAGGCGGGGTAAGCCCAGGCGGGGTGAGCGCAGACGGGGTAGCCCCGGACGGGATGGAGGCAGGCGGGACAATCGTGGGCGCGGTGGCCAGGCTACCGAGGGCGACCCGGGCCGCTTCGATGAACTCGCGGCAGCTTCCGTAGCGCTCATCGGGCTGCTTGGCCAGGACCCGGGAAAAGACCTCGTTCACGGCGGGCGGCAAGTCCGGCCGCAGCACCGTGGGCATGGTCGGGCTTTCTTGGACGTGGGCGAAGATGATCGCGGCGTCCAGGTCCTTCTCGAACGGGACCCGGCCGGTCAGGCACTCGTACAGCACGCAGCCCAGCGAGTACTGGTCGGCCGGGCCCAGCACCGACATGCCGCGGATCTGCTCCGGCGCGACGTAGTCGATCGTGCCGAGGAACTGCCCGGTCGAGGTCAGCCCGCTGCGCGATATGGCGTGCTTGGTGATGCCGAAATCGCTCAGGTACACGTGATCGGGATCATCATCGTCGCTGCCCCGCTCGATGAGCAGGTTGCCGGGCTTCACGTCGCGGTGCACCAGTCCGTGCCGGTGCGCGGCGTCCAGGGCTCGCGCGGCCTGGCCGAGCAGGAAGAGGGCGGTGGCCGGCACGACCCGGCCCCGCTTCTTGAGCATCTGGCGCAGGTCGGTCCCTGACACGTAGCGCATGGCAATGTACAGCAGGCCGTCGCAGGACCCCATGTCATAGATCGGGATCACGTTCGGATGGTTCAGCGAGGCGGCGATGCGTGATTCCTCGAGGAACCGGGCGCGGAAAAGGTCGTCGGTGGCTAGTTGCGGCGCCAGCACCTTGAGCGCGATGTCGCTGCCCAGGCGGGGATTCTCGGCCTGGTAGACAACGCTCATCCCGCCGCGGCCGAGAACCGCGCGTAGCCGGTAACCCGCGAACTCATCACCCACCAAAGGCAGCTCAGGCAACTCAGCCATCACGCGCTCCCTTCCTGGGTTACGTGTATTAGGCGGTCCATTCAGTGCCACCCCGTTCCATACCAGCGGCAGGGCACAGGAACGAGCTAAGGATTGGCTTTCATTGTCGGCACTTGCAGCCGAGCGGGGAAGGATGCAGGCATAGATACAGAGCAGGCCCGCGCCGCCCTGATACACCCCCGGCGATCCGGGTTAGGGGACGTCCGGGTACACCGTGGGCTGGACCGCGTACCCCCGAGGGGCACCCCCGCAGGTGACCGCCGTTGGCCAGGGGGTCGGGGTGGGATGAGTCGATGCCTTCTCCGATGGGCTCGGCGAAGGCGGCCTGCTGGGTGCGCAGCTCGCGCTGCTGCCGGGATAGCCGGTTGGCCGTGAGGTCCCCGGCGTGAACTGCGGGTGCGAAGAAGTCGCGTGGCCGGAGAGCGGAGCGATGCCCGCCGAATGGCGCGGCCCGGGAGCCGGCTGGCTGGCGGCCGGGTCCGGGCGCGGGGCGGGCCGCCCCGTCCCCATGGTGGCGGGCTGCGGCGGACCGGAGCTATGCGGAGCCGGCGCCGCGACGGCCACGTGGGCTAGCTGCTGAATGGGGCTGGGCAGTACGTCCGAGTAGGCCGCGAGGACGCTGCCCAGCCCAGCCGCTGCCACGACCATCACCGCGGCCAGCCGGGCCCGGGAACGGTCTTCTCCCCGGTGCCGGGGCCGCCGGCGCCGCACTGGCCGCCGGGCAGCGGAGGAGATGCCGGCCGAGGAGGCTGCCTGGCTGAAGGCAGCCCGCATTGCCGCCTCCCCGGCCAGCTCACCCGGCTCCGCCGGGCCGGCCACGGCGCCGAGCATGCGCGCCAGGTCATGCATCTCCTGCGGCGCGTCGGGGGGGAGGGCGCGCCGAGCGATGATCATGTCCAGCAGCGGCTCGTCGAGCTCGCCGCCGGGCCGGCCGGGGAAGGGGAACCCAGGCATCTCACCCTGCAGAGCGTCCGGCTCCTTCACTGTGTTACACCCGCCCGTTCGGCCAGGTCAGAGAGTCGGCGCAGGGCACGGTGGGCGGTCACCCGGACCGCGCCCGGAGTCTTTCCGACGATCCGGGCCACGTCGGCGGCGTCCAGCCCCGCCACTACCCGCAGCATGATGATCTCGGCGTGATCGGGAGGCAGGGTCTTGATCAGGGCCAGCACCGACCGCGTCGAGATGGCCTCCAGCGCCAGGTCGGCGGTGTCCGGGGCCGTCGGCGGCTCCGCCACCTCAGTGACGGCTAGCGGCAGGTCCGGACGACGGGACCGTGCCCGCCCCGCGTCCACCGCCCGATGCCGGGCGATGGTGAACAGCCAGGCCCGGAACGCCTCCTCGCCGCCGCGAAAGCGCGGCAGGCCCTTCACCACCTGCAGCCAGGCGTCCCCGGCCACGTCCTCCGCCTCGGGCGTGATCACCTGCAGGTACCGCAGCAGCGGGGGCTGAACGTCGCGGAACAGGCACGCAAAAGCCATCTCGTCGCCCCCCTGGGCGCTGGCCAGCGTGACGCTGAACGCGGCACCGATCACCGGTCTAGTATCGGCCCGGCCTATCCCGCGGCGCAGACGATCACCAAGCATGGCGTCGGCGGCTCGGCTGCCGGTCGGCGTGCCGCTCCTCTCACCGGGCAGCGGATCGGGATAGGGCGGGGTTCGGACCACGGCCCGTTCGGAATAAAAGATCTCTGAATAGACCGAACGGATCGTGGTGCCAGCGGCCGGGTAGGATCCGTGACCATGCCAGGCCGTACCGTCCGGCTCACCGGCTGGGGCCGGGTCTCGCCGTCGTCCGCCGAACTGGCTTCCCCGGGCTCCGCCGCGGCCGCCGCCGAGGTGCTGGCCCGCGCCACCGCGGGCCGCGGCGTGATTCCCCGCGGCCTGGGCCGCAGCTACAACAACGCCGCCCAGTGCGACGGCGGCGTGGTGATCTCCACCGCCAGGCTGAACCGGATCGTCGACCTGGACGCCGCGACCGGCCTGGTGACCTGCGAAGCCGGCGTCAGCCTGGAACAGCTGATGGTCGCCGGGTTGCCCGCCGGCTGGTTCGTGCCGGTTTCCCCGGGAACCAGGCAGGTGACCGTGGGCGGCGCCATCGCCGCCGACGTGCACGGCAAGAACCACCACGCGGCAGGCAGTTTCGCCCGGCACGTCCGGTCGTTCGAGATCCTGCTGCCCGGCGGCGAGGCGCGGACGGTGACCGAGCAGTCCGACCCGGCGCTGTTCTGGGCCACCGCGGGCGGGATGGGCCTGACCGGGCTCATCGTGCGGGCCACGGTCCAGCTCAAGCCGGTGGCCACCTCGCGGGTCCGGGTCGACACCGTGCGCACCGCCGACATCGACCAGACCATGGCCGTGCTGGCCGAACACGACCGGCGCTACGGCTACACGGTGGCCTGGTCGGACAGCCTGGCCCGGGGCGCGGGCCTGGGCCGTTCGGTGATCACCAGCGGTGACTTCGCCGAACCGGCCGACCTGTCCCCGGCCGACGCCCAGGACCCGTTCGCGTTCCGGCCCGGCGCCCGGCTGGGCGTCCCGCCCGGATTCCCGCCCGGGCTGATCAACCGGTACACGGTGGCCCTGGCCAACGCGGGGTATTACCGCCGGGCGCCCCGGTCTCGCAGCGGCGAGATCCAGACCATCGGCACGTTCTTCCATCCGCTGGACGGGATCAGGAACTGGAACCGGGTCTACGGCCCGGGCGGGTTCCGCCAGTACCAGTACGTGGTGCCGTTCGGCGCCGAGGCCGCGGTGCGCCGGTCGTTCGAGCTGGCCAGCCAGGCGCGGGCGCCGTCCTTCGTGACCGTGCTCAAGCGCTTCGGGGCCGGCGACGAGGGGCTGCTCTCGTTCCCGATGGCGGGCTGGACGCTCGCCCTCGACTTCCCCGCCCGCACGCCCGGCCTGGACGGCCTGCTCGGATCACTCGACCGGCAGGTGGTCGAGGCCGGCGGCCGGGTGTACCTGGCCAAGGACTCACGGGTGCCGCCGGACGTGCTGGCCGAGATGTACCCGCGGCTGGCCGAGTTCAGGAAGCTGCGCGCCGAGCTCGACCCGGCCGGAATGCTCGCCTCCGACCTGTCCCGCCGCCTCGGCCTCTAGCGCCCCGCGCCCCGCCCCCGGCTGTGAACCATGATCATGTACAGTTTCGGGCGCTATCTGGCCCAAACTGTTCACGATCATGAAGGAAGGCCCTTGAGCCAGTCGTCGGCGCGCACGCTGACGGACAGCGAGCACGATTGGGTGACGGTCCGTTCTTATCTGATCGCACACCGCTATGATCTGAGCGTCGACGCCTCGGCGGACTTCGCGCCCGCCAGCCGGGTGGTCGGCACCCCGCTGCTGGCCGCGCGCGGCTGGCGGCCGACCGCCCCGATTCCGCTGCGTGGCATCGGCCTGGAGCTGAGCGACGCCGGGTCGGCCGAGGCCGAACATGAGGTGCCGTCGTCGCTCCTGCCGCGGCGACCTGACGGGACGCGCTACCGGCGCTACTCCGAGGCGATGGGCGAACTGGCCGCCCCGCTGGTGTTCGAGAACCGCGCAACCTATCGGCTGACCGAAGCGGACCTGGCTCAGCTCACGCCCGGCGCCGCCCCGCGGCTGGCGTTCGCCGACGGCCGGTACTTCGACGGCATCGACACCGGCGAGGCCGCCGCCCACGAGTACGCGGCCGCCCGGCTGAGCGGGCCGGGGCCGGGTGGGCGCCCGGCTGGCCTGCGGGAACGCTTCGCCGATCCGTGTGACCTGCGGCGCCGCCCCGCCAACCTGGCCATCAGCACGCTGACCCTGCGGCTGGACCGCGAGACGGGCCGGGCCTCCTTCCTGCTGCACTGGCGGGATCCGGCCAAGGTGGGCCACGCCGGTGGCCTGTACCAGGTCGTCCCGGTGGGCGTGTTCCAGCCGTCGGGCGAGGCGCCCTGGAACCGGCGCCACGACTTCTCGCTGTGGCGGTGCATGATCCGCGAGTTCGCCGAGGAACTCGGCGGGCGCTCGGAGGACTACGCCAGCGACGGCGCGCCCGTCGACTACGATTCCTGGCCGTTCGCCCGGCAGCTGACCGACGCCCTGGACCGCGGCCGGGTCCGCGTCTGGTGCCTGGGGCTCGGCACCGACCCGCTGACCTACGCCACCGACCTGCTCACCGTGGCGGTGATCGACAGCGACGTGTTCGACGCCCTGTTCGGCGTTACCCGGCAGCACAACGCCGAGGGGACCGTCCTGGCCGCGCGCGAGTTCGCCGCCCCCGTCATCGAGCGCGGCGTCACCGGCGAGCCGATGCAGGCGGCCGGAGCCGCCCTGCTCCG
>Ga0306925_10003317_pt1 | contig 14212 bp, 17 predicted proteins | sample flu12Cox44000176_FD_203755 | JGI IMG/M metagenome (GOLD analysis project Ga0306925, IMG submission 203755) | Lab enrichment of tropical soil microbial communities from Luquillo Experimental Forest, Puerto Rico - flux8day.12C.oxic.44.000.176 (v2)... | ecosystem: Environmental > Terrestrial >... | reverse complement strand
TGAGTGCGCTCAATGGCCACAACCTCAACAGCCGCGCGCTCAACGTGAACGAAGCGCGTCCGCGCGAAGATCGGGCGCGTCCTTCCGGCGGGAGGCGGAATTTCTCCGGCTTTCGCAGGTAGAATTTAACCGTCGGCGCTCACGAAAATAGGCGCTGGCTTGGCGGTTGAATCGACACCATGAACGCTGAAAAAGCGATCGAACTTGAGGGCACCATCATGACGGTGCTACCTGGGACGATGTTTCGCGTCGCACTGGCCAACCAACATCTCGTTCTCGCGCATATCTCGGGAAAAATGCGGAAACGATTCATTCGCCTAACGATCGGCGATCGAGTCAAGATGGAAATGTCGCCCTACGATACCGCCAAAGCGCGAATCGTTTACCGACTCTGATCAATGGCAACGCGATTCTTGTTCGAACCACCGCGACGGCCGAAAGTAAAGGTTCGGTCTAGCCTTAAGAGTTTGCTCGTGCGCTGTCCTTCCACCTCAAAGTTGACCGATACTGGACGGACCGTGGAAGAAAAACGCTGGCCGACAACCAAAGTGAAAAGACAAAAGTTCACGTGTTCCCATTGTGGGGGCGTTCATGCTTGGAGAAAGGAAGACGTTGTTCTCGGGCGAACGCCTCAATAGGTGGGACAATACTTCCCGCAAACTTCCATTGAACTTTCGCATCCCGACAGACCGCATCAACTGGACGACGAGCTCGTTCCTGATCGGCACATTTGTTCTGACGCTTACAGCGGTGCCGCTTTACCTGTGGTATTTCGGTATTGATTGGTTCCAGCTCGCCTTGTTCGCGCTGTTGCTGGTCGCAACCGCTTTCAGCATTACACTCGGCTACCATCGACTGTTTTCGCACGCGACATTTCGCGCGACGTTGCCGGTGCGTCTTTTCACCTTAATCTTTGGCGCGGCCGCGTTCGAGAATTCGGTGCTGTTGTGGGCGAGCGACCATCGCCAGCATCATAAACATGTCGATCACCAGGAAGACCCGTACGACATCACCAAAGGCTTTTTCCATGCGCACATTGGTTGGCTGTTGTTCAAGCTCCGGCCACAACCGCCGTTTGATAACGTTACCGATCTAAGAAAAGACTCGCTTGTCATGTGGCAACATCGACATATTCATTTTCTGGCGGTGCTGGTGAGTTTTGTGTTGCCTACTCTGATCGGTGCGGTGTGGGACGGCTGGGTTGGTGCGCTCGGTGGTTTTCTCATTGCCGGGGTCGCTAAAGTAGTTGTGCTTCAACATGGCACGTTCCTAATTAATTCCGCCTGCCATACTGTCGGGCGGCAGCCGTATTCGACGCGATGCAGCGCACGCGACTCATTTTTGATGGCGTTGTTCACGTGCGGTGAGGGTTATCACAATTATCATCACGAATTTCAGAATGATTATCGAAACGGGGCGCAACCGTGGCAATGGGACCCGACGAAATGGTTGATCTGGAGCTTGTCAAAGTTGGGACTAACAAGTGATCTGCGGCGAGTGCCAAAAGAAACAGTTCGTTCGCGGATGGCTGGGGTTGCTAGATCATGCGACTAGGTTCCACAGCGAGTAGCGGCGTTTCTAAAGATGGTTTAAACGGCAAATTCTTGAGTTCCTCTTCCAAATCAGAGATTCGGCTTGCACAAGCCTGCTCCAGACATGCCGAATCTTTGAATGTGTCTCGCTCCCCTTTAACCCACTCCCGTTGCTGCTCCTTGGAATCTTCAGGAACAGGGCTTAGCTCCAAGACCTTCTCGTCAAGAGCGCTTACTTTCTCGTCTAAGTCGGACAGCTTAGGGTTGGCGCAAATTAGTTTCTCAGTTTTGGTTTTGGATTTTGCGCAATCGAAACTTGCCGAATGGGCACATGGCATCCATATCAAAGATATTACGAGTAATGACCAGACGGTTGTCGTTTTCATCTCAGTTCATGGATTGTCTCGAACCCATTTTTCTTCGAACCCCAATGTTCTTGGACTGATCCTAATGTTCTTTAGATAGAGTGGCCTTGTCTGGAATGTAGTAATCTCCACTCTGTTTTACTTGTAAAACCTTCCAATCCAAACTGCGGTCGTGAAGTGTCAAACGGACCTTTAACACTGCATCCGAATAAGTGCTGTGGACGTCAACGATCGCGGTGTCGCCTTTGACTGTGCCTGTAATGGAAGGTGGGCCTTCGCCATCGGGCGCCGTGTCCGTACGACTTGCGTCCTTCGTTACGGCCGAATGATAGCCCGTCAATTGGTTACCGTCCTGATGCAGGTGAATTGAAAAATCCACATCTTTGTGCGACGCCCACTCTCCCTCAAATCTCTTTTCCGATGGGCCTGCGTAGAGATTTGTCACTGCACCCGCTAAAGAGATAAACATTATTAAACGAACCATGCTTCTCACAACAACCTCCTAAACCGACAACCAATCATTTGTTGAATTTCAAGCTCGACATCATTCTATCAAAAATCTCTTCCAGCGTTTTGTCCGTCGGCTTGTGATCGTTGGGACCGTAGGATATGTGAAATATCAAGCTCTTAGACTTTACGATTACTAAACGGTGATCTTCGGGAAGCTTAATAAAGTATGCCAGCAGGCCGTCGAGTTCGCGGACTTTTTTTGAGATAACCTTTTGATTTTGCGTCTCCTCATCGACATATTTCTTTACTTCAGCATGCGGAGTTGTGTTGGCGGAATAGATTTGGAAATGGCCGCAACGCGCTTTGCGTTCATAACAATCTTTAGGACCATCGATATTTACGTTCTCGCTTTCTCGAATCGACAATTCTGATCCGGAATCAGGCGCTTGCATGACATACGCTTCCCAGGAGGTCGGGTAATTGATGCTCCATCCGTGGGTGTTATTGAGCTGCACCCAATTATCGGATGCCCTGACGCCGCTTACTACGAACATTATACTAACCAAAAATTCCGCGAGACAACGACTCATAGATTTGCACAGCGGGTTGTTTATACCGCAGTCCCGCTTGGATAATCAATCCACAAACGACGTTGGATCGCGAGAGCGAGGCGCACTCGCTGCTTCTAGTCCTCTTTTGGCTGAAAGCTAGCCACGCGCGTAACTGCTCGGCGAACTGCCAAAGTCTCAATCCTCTTTCGCGCTCGCGCGCGCGCGTGGAATGGTGGAACCGTATTACGGCGTGCTTCCAGGGAGTGGCTTTTCACTCCTAATAATTTGTGCTTCCGGCGTAAGCTTCGGGGCCTTCCCGCTGAAAATCACCCGATTCGGTTTCTCCGCGAGCTCGCCGATCAGCGTTTTCGCGTGAGTCGTGATGACTTTCAAATTGAGCAAGGTCACATGTAGTTCACGCAACTGCTCCTGAAACGACTTTTCCGTCGACCCAACGAAGCTATCGGCTGTTTCAAGGAAAGTTCCGGCTTGTGTCTCGACTTGATCCAAGTCCTCGATCGCTTTTTGCAGTTTATCCACGTCGATCTTCGCCGAATCCACCAGTGGTCCAAGTTTCGGCATAAAGCTTCCTAGGTCGCTTTTCAAATCGGTGACGGTTAAATTGAGATTATCGATTAGCTCCTTTGCATTTTCGACAAGCGGGCCAGCCTGCGCGAGGATTTCGTCAAGCCCCGAGCCGAGATGTCCTTCCATTACGGCATTGTTCGGCAGGGTTTTTCGGCCTGGCGTACCTGCGGAAAGCGAAACGAATTTCGACGCCAGCATTGAATCGGCACCAAGGCTGGCCGTGATATCGTCCGGCAATGGCGGAACATCGTCATTCAGACTAATAGTGACGATCACAGCTTCCTTTTTGTTAGGCGAAGACTGCCGCTCCGCCGAAGTGAGGTGGCGCATGGCGATTACTCGCCCGGCAGGCGCACCTGCATAACGTACTTCGGAGTTCACTTTGACGCCTGTTACGTCCTCGTACTTGATCTGCAAAGTCCGCGTCGGCTTCTTCAACTGGTAGCCGGAAAGGGCAATCGTCAGGGCCCCAAGCAGAACGGCGCTGCACGCGATGACCGAGAGCGCGATGAGATAATCGGAGAGATTTTTCTTCATGCCGTTTTGTGATGGAAACGGAATCGCCCGCTCAAAAACGGTCGCGGTTTCACTGATTGATGATGCTCATGTTCATCCTGCGAAAGGTTTAACGGAATCGGGCCGTCCGCTTGACCGTGAATGAACTGTTGTACTTCTGGATTAGGGCTGTTGCGCATTTCGTCCGGCGTGCCTTGGGCAACGATCGAACCGTGGCCAAGCATAATCATGCGCGTCGCGATCCGAAATGCGCTCGTCATATCGTGCGTCACGACCACGGCCGTCATGTGTTCGCCATGAGTTAGCTTGAGCGTCAGTTGATCGACCACAGCGGTCATGATCGGATCAAGACCGGAAGTTGGTTCGTCGCTGAAGAGCAATTCAGGATCGAGGACAAGTGCGCGGGCAAGGCCAACCCGCTTTTTCATTCCACCGCTGATCTCGCCCGGCTTAAGATCTTCAAATCCGCTCAGCCCAACCATTTGCAATTTCTTTTTCACAATTTGGTCGATCTCTTCAGGCGATTTGCGCGTATGCTGGGCCAGCGGAAGCGCCACGTTCTCTCCCACGGTGAGTGAAGCGAGCAGTGCGCCCGATTGGAACAGCATTCCGAACCGGCGCCGGATATGTTCCATTTGGCGCTCACTCATATTCGTAATCTCTTCGCCGAAGATTTTCACGGACCCGGAGGTCGGGCGCATGGAGCCAATGATATGTCGGAGCAATGTGCTTTTTCCGCAGCCGCTCCCGCCCATGATCACTATCGTCTCGCCGTGGTGGATCGTGAACGAGATATCGTTGATTATCACACGATCGCCGAATTTGCAGACGAGATCGGTAACCTCGATGATGGTCTCGCCGTTTGAATTCATGCGCCAAAGAAGAAGATACCAGTAAGGACCGCGTTGGTAACCAGCATGGCGAGCAACGCCTGCACGACCGAGGCGGTGGTGGCCTGGCCAACGCCTTCCGCGCCGCCTTCGACGCGGAGACCGGCGTTGCATGCGATCGTGATTACAATCCAAGCGAAGACGACACTTTTGATCATTCCGGAATACAAATCCCAGGTGTCGGCGCTCTGGAGAGCCCGCAAAACGTAACCGGCCGTATTGAAATCCAGGGCGAAGCGGCAAACGGCCCATCCGCCCAAAACGCCAAGGTAATTTCCGATAATGGTCAGGGTCGGCAGCATGATCAACATGGCAAGGAAGCGTGGCACGACCAGGTATTGAATCGGGTTGATCGCCATTACTTCGAGCGCTTCGATTTCTTCAGACACTTTCATTGTCCCTAGCTCGGCTGCGACAGCCGAGCCGCTCCGGCCAATCACGATTACAGCGATCAAGACCGGCCCTAGTTCGCGCAGGAGTGTGACCATCACCAGGTCAGGCACGTATAGCTCGGCGCCTAACGACTGAAGTGAATGCGCAGCTTGCATGGCCAGCGTCACGCCTATGCTAAATCCAGTCAGTGCTACCATCGGCGTCGCGCGCACGCCGATGAACACCATTTGCCGAAAGATCGGCGAAATTTTAAACGCCTCCCCGACAAAGGGTGCGACGAACACCCAGTAAAGCAAACTCGCGTTAAGCTTGAGATAATCTTTCAATTCGCGGCATCACGTTTGTGACTACACGCAGAATGACAAGATGGAACGACTGCCGAAAGTCGAAAGTTGAGCGCGCCGTCGTTGCCGATCTTATTCGCAGCGCCGCACAGTGATATCATTTTTTCCTGACGCCGCTTCTTTGGCGCATTGTCGGACGAGAAAGCCAAAGGATTCGGTGTCCGGGTCGCGCTGTTACGAATGCGCACATGACGCAAGGAAGTGGTCGCCAGATGGGTTAGCGATACTCGCCGAAGATGACGCGAAACCGAGTCAAATGCCGAACCAGTCAAGATAGCCCGTTTGCTGAAACAATTCCGAGCTCCCTCGCGCACGCGCGTATCCGTTCGGCACGGAGCCGCGCGCGTAACGATTCCGCGCAGAGCCGCTACCGGTTCTGAAACAAATGCTCTTCTACTCTCGCCGCTGTCTCCCGGTTGCCCGGTTTTTTCCACACTGGCGGACTTGCCCACAGGATTTCTGTGCTCTCGCCGTAAATCTGAGGCAGGACGCACGGGTGAACCCTGTTCAGTCGGCGATGCCACTCGCTCGGCAACTTGCCCGGTTTCAGTAGGTCGCTCTCGTCTAGTGGTCGCATATTGCCCGGCTTTAGTAGGTCGCTCTCGTCTAGCGGTCGCATAATCGCTTAGTTTACTGCGCTTGTTTTGCTCGGCAACCCCTCCAGTATCTCCCCCCTCGGCTCTTTGCGCTTGCTTTCAGTTTAGGAATTTTGCAACATCGCTCATGTAAGGCGTTAGTTTTCGCCGTTCGCGCCAATCATTCGCGCGGCGACGAATTTTTTTACGCCATACGCTCTTCTCGCTTGCTGTGAAAATTTTCTGTTGCAACACTGCTCATCGTTAGCTTTTCGCCGTTCGCCGGACCTCGTGGTCTCCGCGTGGGCGGCGAATTTTTTTTGAAGTGCACTTTACGAGGAAAAAAGGGGGTGAGCGGGCAACGGGAATCGAAACCGAATTAGCGACTTCGTGTCATTGCGTAATTCTGCCGCAAGTATGTGGCAAAACGGTGGTTATCTGCGAAGAGGCAAAATTGGCACTTTGTCGTTTTCACGCAGAATTACGCAGTTTCCGTGTCCGAAATTGTCCGAAAAGTTTCGCGCCAGCTACCCGCGCGGACATTCCAGCCAAGCCGGTCGGTCCGATGTTGCTCCCTCGCGCGTGCGCGGGATGGATTTATGAGACGAAGGGGGGATGAGGTCCACCCGTTTTGCCCCCTGAAAGTGGAAAATCGGTCTGCTCCTGTTCAGACTAGTTGGGTAGCCAACGTTCCTCGTCTGGGCGTAAACGGCAGATATAGTTTTATCGCTTGAGCACGACCAAGGTCCCACTGGCAGTTTTCGCATGAGTCGCGAGGCTCGTGCGAAAAATGGTAAGGTGATGGCTGCCAGTTACTTGACAGGAGTGAAGAAGGACGGAGGGCGTTGCGAGATTACATCCGGTCTCAACAGCGGCAGCCCGTCGTGAATCGGCCCAGCTACCCGTACTTACGATACGCACAAGCCCGTGCCGCCGTGGAGCGAGCCGACGCCACTTGAAGGCAATCGCGACAGATGGGTTGAAATTGCCTGACGAGTTTTTGCCAGTTTTTCACCGTGTTGCGCAGTGTGTTTTTCAGAGGTGAGCCTAACGAATCGCGTTTGCGACGCGTTTCGCCGAATTGCGCAGTTTTGCAGTCGAAAATTGGCGGATCGTAGAAAATGACCGTGAACGTTTCGCGTACGCGCACGCGCGTGGAATGGTTCGCGCGAAGCGCGAAAGCGAGACGCCGTCCTAAAGTTCCTTTGATTTCTAAAAGTGGCCTAACGAATCGACCGATTCTATGGCGATTCCGTTGGTTTTAGGGCCGCAGCTCCGAAATTCACGCTGAATCGTTTGCACCATATGGACACCGCGCGGTATTTCGCCAGGTCCAGGTCGTTAGGAAGCGTGTAGTTCTGATCGCCGATGTTTCCCTTGATTACTCCGAGATCAACGTGACCGGCGCTTTCAACTGTGGCTGCGTCCTTTGCATCGTCGGCTGCGACCATGTAGACGTGAACATCAGGACCGTTTGATGTGCTGAAGTTCGTAAGCCGTAGCACGTGTGTCTTATCTCCCATCTGGTAGATGGTTGCGGTGCCTTCTGTGGGGTGCAAAATGCTGTAGAAACGCCCGGATTCCAAAACCTGTGTTGGTGACCCGCCTTGTGCTGCCGGCATCGCTTCGTTAATGCGCCGATTAACCACGAGGCGCTCCGGTCGAAATGCATACCAGGCAACTAAAACCGCGACCGCGGCAACAGGAATTGCAATTTTTGTCCATTTTTTCATTTTCGTAGTTCCTTTTTTGTAACTGCTTTACTTCAGACATTTGGTGCGAGTCCTTCGCGCGGACCAGCACCAAAAAATTTGACGAGGACGACAGCCATTTCACTCACGCGGCGATGCGCTCAAGGAAAGGCATGATGGCATCGGCAATTTCCCGGCAATGTGTCTCGAGCGCGAAGTGCCCCGTGTCATAAAAATGCACCTGCGCCTTCGGGATATCCCGCTTGAACGCTTCGGCACCGGCCGGAAGAAAGAAGGGATCATTTTTGCCCCAGACCGCCAGCAGTGGTGACTGGTATTTCCGGAAATATTCCTGAAACTTCGGGTAGAGGGCCACGTTGTTCGCGTAATCCTTGAACAGATCGAGTTGCACTTCGTCGGCATTGGGACGAGCCAAATAAAAATCGTCCAGCGATCGGCCATCAGGAGACACGACGGTTGGATCGGGAACGCCGTGGGTGTACTGGAAAATCGTGGTTTCCGGCTTGAGGAATACACGGAGGGCGTCGCGATTTGCCTGAGATGCATCCTTCCAATAGGCGCGAATCGGGTCCCAGCCGCTGCTCAGGCCCTCTTCATAAGCGTTACCGTTTTGGCTAATGATCGCAGAGATGCGGTCAGGCATTCGCAAGGCGACGCGGAGACCGACGGGAGAACCGTAGTCAAAAATGTAGATCGCAAACTTTTTAAGCCCGAGTTGGTCAGTGAATTCGGCGATCGTGGTGGCAATATTCGCGAAGGTGTAATCATAGGCCTCGCGTGCCGGCATATCGGATTGCCCAAAGCCCGGGAAATCCGGCGCGACAAGACGAAAACGGCCTGCCAGCATCGGAATGAGGTCACGAAACATGTGACTTGAGGTGGGAAAGCCATGAAGCAGGAGCAGCGTCGGATTGTTTGGGTTGCCTGCCTCACGATAAAAGATTTTTCGGCCGCGTACGGTCGCGTATTGATATGTCGTCATGTCAGTCCTTTCGAAGCGTTCCATAACCAAGCTTGCATCGCGATTTGCTCAGCAGTGTAAGCCTTCACAATCGGGAAAATTTAAGATACCGATGCACCAAGAACTGCATTTGTCATCCTTTCTGGTCTAAGATGCGAGAGAAGAGATTGACCATATAGCGGCTGGGCCTCGATGGGCCTTTTGAAATAGACATCTCACCAGCCGATGAAGCCGACGGCCCATTTGAGTTGCAACTCCAGCGTGTTTGCCAGAACACCCTGCGCTGGCTTATCTCTGTCTCGCTAGACTGCGACGAAACACACACACACACTAGTCACCACGAGTTATGACAAAACAAATCATCCGCATCTCCATCTTACAATCGAGCAAGGTTATGACAGCCATGTACGTTCTGCTGGGCTTTATTTACGCTTTTATCGGTGTCCCGATGATTATCTTCGGGAGTCCTAAGCTTCGAATCCTGGGAACCATCTACTCTTTTATGCCCATTGTTATGGGCGTCCTCGGTTTCATCTTCTTCGTTATTTTTACTGCCATCTACAATGTTTTGGCAAAGTGGCTCGGAGGGGTAGAGTTCGAAATTAAGAACGTTGATGCAGCCTAACCAATCGATAAGGCCAACGGCCCCTGATCGAATGATCGCAAGCGACGAGCTACAAGTGATTCTCAAGCGATTCGACGCGCCAGATGAAGTTCGCGAGTTTGAGAAGGGGCGTTTCGAGATTGTCCGTCTCGGCGGCATCACGGTCGGTCGGGCCACGTATCAGCCGGGCTGGCGCTGGAGCCAGCATGTCGGACCGAGCGTTGGCGCAGCCTACTGTCACGTTGAGCATGTTGGCCTTGTGCTCTCCGGCACAGCGACGGCTGCGTTCGAGGATGGCACAGTAACTGAGCTTCGCGCGGGCGAGCTATTCTACATTCCACCGAGGCCGCACGACAGTTGGGTTGTCGGCGATCAGCCCTATGTTTCGCTTCATTTCCTCGGTGCCTCGCACTACGCCACCACAAACACCTAACCAATCGATGGAGCCAACGGCCGACCGGCGTGATGCGCTTCTGCCAGTAACCGCTCCCGCAGCTTGATCAGCGCTAAGCGCCGCTCAAGCGGTTGCGTCTACTTCCCGAACCACGAGCCTTTGCTACATTTATGAATCGCAAGAAGGCCGGATAATGCTTATCCTTTTGGAAAGTGACGCAACGAAAACCTCCGGGCTGAAAAACCATGGCGGATTCCGAGGACCAACAAATCTCGGCAACACAACGCAAGCTGACGACCATCTTCTCGGCGGATGTGCAGGGCTATTCGCGCCTCATGGAGACGGATGAGGAGAGAACGCTAACCACCCTCAAGCAGTATCGGGACGCCATGGGGCGGCTGATCGTGTCGCACGGCGGCCGCGTGGTCAACACCTGGGGCGACGGGCTGCTCGCCGAGTTTCCGAGCGTGGTTGAAGCGGTACGCTCGGCGATCGACGTGCAAAATGAATTGGCCGCGCGAAATGCCGGCCGCCCGACCGCAACGCGAATGGCCTTTCGTGTCGGTATCAATCTCGGCGACGTCATCGTGGAGGGCGACGACATCTATGGCGACGGCGTCAACGTCGCCGCCCGTTTGCAGACCCAGGCAGAGCCCGGCGGTATCGTCATCTCGAACACCGTCTATGATCAGGTCCGCAACAAGGTAGCTGTCAGCTTCGAATTTTTGGGAAACCTCTCGGTCAAGAACATCGTGGAGGACGTGCCAAGCTACGCCGTCAAGGTGGGCGAAAGTTCATCTCGACCTGAACCAAAGGTCGCTCCAGCTTCTGCGCCGCAACCCGCGCTCGCTTCTGCGGAGTCATCGCCTCGGGCGGGCTCCGTTGCCGGTCACGGCAGATGCCGCCTCTCTAGGCTCGCAGTGCTTGCCATTATCGGAGCCGGGCTCGTCGTCGTGAATCTGTTGACCGGAGCGGGCGCTTTTTGGGCGAAGTGGCCCCTGCTCGTCCTTGCGCTGATCGGCGCTTTGAGATGTGTCAAAAACGGCCAGTTCGGCGACCGCGGCATCGCGACATTGGTGCTCATTGGTCTCTTCATCGTCGGCATCAACCTTTTGTCCTGGCACGGGGAATTCTGGGCCATATGGCCGCTCCTTGGTCTGACGATTGCCGCGGGCATCCGTTGGGTCAGGCGGCGTGGAAACGCGTCGGCGGGCTGAATCCCGCTTCTGAATCGCGCCGATTTACAATCGCGCCATGATTTCTGGAGAAGCAACAGGGTCAGATCTAAACATTGGACGTTTGCGCTGTCGCGGAGCTGATTCCCGGCAAACTTCCCTCTATGGAGGCAGAAATAGACGACAAATAGCCGTCTAATTCGTATCATCTTTAAGGAGAATCAATATGAGTAATCTCGACTCCCTGTTAGAACGTAACCGGATCTTTGCTGCTCAGCAGTCTGCTGCGGGAACACTTGTGCCCTCGCTTCCGCAGGCGCTACCGAATGTAAAGGCAATCATTATCGGTTGCGCTGATATGCGTGTGGACCCGGTTCACATACTTGGGATTAAACCGGGCGAGGCCGTCGTGATGCGTAATATCGGCGGTCGAATCACGCCGGGGTTATTGGAACAGTTGGGGCTACTCGGACGGATCGGTCAGATTGCAGGAGAAATTCCTGGAGGCCCAGGGGAATTTCACATCATCATACTTCAGCACACCGTTTGCGGCATCACCCGTCTTGCCGGCGATCCCGCCATGCCGGCACGCTATTTTCAAATGGAGGAGGGCGAACTCAAATCAAAAGCGGTCAATGATCCTCGCGCAGCGGTCGCCGTCGACGTTGCTTTGCTACGCACGATTCCAGCGTTGCCGGGCGGTTGGTTCGTCTCCGGCCTCATCTATGACGTGGCGACCGGGCTTGTTGAGGTAGTCGTAGCGCCAGCACCGATCCGTAATGAGCCGTCATGATACAGAGCGCATTCAATCGGCAAACGTTGATGTGCTCCGCTTATACACCTCATCCGCCGAGGGTTTACTCATGTTCTCACGATCACCTAACAAATCGATGAGCCAACAGCCCCAGAGCGAAATAAGTTCAGGAAGATTGGCACAGCACCCTGCGGTCGCTTATCTCTTTCTCGTTAGATGCTTGTGTGTAGCCATTGGGAGCAGATAGCTAACGGTCATTCATGATTCTTCGCGATCTCGCATCGCTTGCCAGCCTTGTTAGCAGCGTTGCTGTTCTGGTTTCGCTGCTCTTTCTCGGCTTCCAGATAGGGCAATCCAATCGCAATCAAAGATCGTTGATGCAGCAGGGGCGAAGCGATCGAAACGTCGATCTACTGTCCCGCCTAACCGATCCTAAACTCAGTGAGATATTGCTTCGGGTCTCTGGGGATGAAACTCTCACGGACGCCGAATACTTTGTGCTCTACGGTTTCGCGGCGGCAGTTTTCTGGAGCTACGAAGACTCCTTCTTCCAGTTTCATTCGGGCATGCTCGATGGGAAGAGCTGGGCGTCCGACGTTGCTACCCTAAAACGCCTGCTGAGCAATCCTGCATACCGGGCGGTTTGGAGGACCGCACGGGGTGGTATCGGGGATGAATACAGTTCCTTTGTTGATGGGCTCGCCGCCGACGCGAAGCACAATCCACCGGTCAATCTGGTGAATACTCTCAAACAATACATCGCCGAAGAAAGGCGAGGCGCACAAAACATCTAACGAACCGATGAAGCCAATGACCCCACACCGAAATGCGTTCAGCGTGTTTGCCACGACACCCTGCCGTGGGTTATCTCTTTCTCGTTAGGCGTTGAAAGAAAAACAGATCAGAGCTAAGTCCCTAGTCGTCATGAAAAAGATCATCCTGCCCGTCGCAATAGCTGCTTGTGCGCTCGCGGCGCAATTCGCGCCGGCCGCTCCACCTCCAGACGTAAAAGAAATCATGTCCAAACCTTTGCCGGACATTTCCAGCAAAGAAGGTCTCGTACTTACGGTCACCTACCCGCCCGGTGGCGCTGACGAAATTCATCGGCACAATGCGCACGCCTTTGTCTACGTGCTCGAGGGTTCGGTCGTGATGCAGTTGCGAGGCGCTGAGCCCGTCACGCTCAAAGCCGGCGAAACATTCTATGAAGGCCCGAATGATGTTCACATCGTCGGCCGCAACGCGAGCGACAGCCAACCGGCGAAGTTCGTCGTGTTCCTGGTGAAAAAACGGGGTGTTCCGGTATTCATTCCGACCAAGTAACGCAAGCAGCCTTTTTGAGCGCCCGCTATGGGCGGCACAGGAGATTCAAACATGAAAATCGTTGTCATCGGCGGAACCGGACTCATCGGGAAAAAAGTCGTGACAAACCTTCGTCAGCACGGCCATGAGGTAGTGGCGGGATCACCTTCTTCGGGGGTCAACACCGTCACTGGCGAGGGACTGGCGCAAGCGCTTGCCGGCGCTCAGGTGGTCGTGGATGTCGCGAATGCACCCTCGTGGGAGGACAACGCAGTCTTGGCGTTTTTCGACACATCAGGTCGGAACCTCCTCGCCGCGGAACATGCCGCTGGCGTCGGCTATCATGTGGCGTTGTCGGTTGTCGGCACCGACCACCTGCTCGCGAGTGGTTACTTCCGCGCAAAGATGGCCCAGGAAAAACTAATCAAGGCTTCCCCGATTCCTTACACGATCGTGCGTGCTACGCAGTTCTTCGAGTTCGTGAGCGGCATCGCCCAATCGGCGACTGAAGGGCAGACGGTTCGGGTTCCACCGGCTCTGATGCAGCCCATTGCGGCGGATGACGTCGCCGCCGTCGTGGCCGATGTGGCCCTCGCGAAGCCGTTGAATGGCACGTTCGAGCTGGCCGGTCCCGAACCGATTCGTCAAGACGCCCTCGTGCGGCAATTCCTGGCCGCAACCGGGGACGCACGGACAGTGACCACCGATCCCAAGGCGCTCTACTACGGCCTGGAGATGAACGATCAAAGCCTCGCTCCTGGCGATAACCCGCGCATCGGCCCGACACGTTTCGAGGACTGGCTCAGACGCTCCATACGTCAGGGGTGAGCCACACGGCAGCGGTCAGTGACGCCTAACCATGCGATGGAGCTGACCGCGAGCCGCTGCACGCCATTCATCCCTGCCTTGTTGCGACCACCGCCACCTTTCGCCCGGCCTTCGCGAAAGCGCCTGGGAGCAGTCTGCCGCCCTGACTGGTACCGATTACAATCACGTCATAGTTTGTAGCCTGTGGCATTCGATGTCCTCCTTCTGGTTGTACATACATCATAACGGCGTCGCATCTACAAGAAGCCGCCTCCGGCAACCTTCCGAATTTCCGCTAT
>Ga0306925_10003315_pt1 | contig 14214 bp, 13 predicted proteins | sample flu12Cox44000176_FD_203755 | JGI IMG/M metagenome (GOLD analysis project Ga0306925, IMG submission 203755) | Lab enrichment of tropical soil microbial communities from Luquillo Experimental Forest, Puerto Rico - flux8day.12C.oxic.44.000.176 (v2)... | ecosystem: Environmental > Terrestrial >... | reverse complement strand
GGCAGGAATTCGCGATCGACCTCGTCGTCGTCAACGCGGAAAACGCGGCCGGCGGATTTGGTCTGACCGAACGCCTCTGCGGCGAGCTGTACGATTGCGGCGTCGACATCCTGACGACCGGCAACCACGTCTGGGACCAGCGTCAGATCATTCCCTATATCGACCGTGACCCCTGCGTCTTGCGGCCGGCAAACTTCCCAAAAGGCACGCCGGGTGCGGGCTGGCGGGTGCATCGGGTAGGTGGACGCAGCGTGCTGGTCGTTAATCTGATGGGCCGGCTGTTCATGGACGCGCTCGACGATCCATTCGCTCGGCTCGACGACATTCTTGGCGATCATCGGCTCGGCGACGACTTGGCTGCGATCGTTGTCGACTTTCACGCCGAGGCATCGAGCGAGAAGATGGCGCTCGGCCATTTCGCCGATGGCCGGGTCTCGGCGGTGTTCGGGACACACTGTCATGTGCCGACGGCCGATGCGCAGATCCTGCCAGGCGGTACCGCCTACCAGACCGATGCCGGGATGTGCGGCGACTATGATTCGGTGATCGGGCTACAGAAGGAGCCGGCGACGCGCCGCTTTGTCACTAAGATGCCCGGCGAGCGCCCGCAGCCGGCCGGGGGCGAAGGGACGCTGTGCGGCATCCTGCTCGAAACCGACGACAGCAGCGGCCTCGCCCGAACGGTCGAGCCGGTGCGAATCGGCGGCCGCTTAGCCGCGTATCTGCCCCGGCGCTGATCGCCGATCGCCGCCTTTCTCGGACCTCTACGGCGGTTCACAAGCGCTCCGAAACCCTCCGCCGACCACACCCCGAGGTGCCCCAATCCTGCCATATTGGATTGTTAGCCCCCCGACGGGCATCCGGCCGTAATGCCGACGGAAAGCGGCGCGGAGATCGATGGCTGGCCATTCGCAATTCAAGAACATCATGTACCGGAAGGGCGCGCAGGACAAAAAGCGCGCCAAGGTCTTCACCAAGATCATCCGGGAACTCACCACCGCGGCCCGCTCGGGACTGCCCGACCCGGCGGCCAACCCACGTTTGCGGGCGGCTGTCCTGGCCGCCCGCCAAGCCAATATGCCGCGGGAGACAGTCGAGCGGGCGATCCGGCGCGGTTCCGGCGGTGAAGCCGGTGATGCCTACGAAGAGGTGCGCTACGAGGGCTATGGACCCGGCGGGGTCGCCGTCATCATCGAGGCGCTCACGGATAACCGTAACCGTACCGCGAGCGAGGTCCGCGCCGCCTTTACCAAGGCGGGCGGTACGCTCGGCGAGACCAATAGCGTCAACTTCATGTTCGAGCGCGTCGGCGAAATTTCGTATCCGGCGGCGACGGCGAGTGACGATGACATGTTCGAAGCCGTCATCGAGGCGGGCGCGGAAAACGTTGAGAGCGATGGCGAGCAGCACCAGGTGACCTGCGCGCCAGAAGATTTCAACGCCGTGCGCGATGCCCTCGAGGGTCGATTCGGACCGGCGGCCTCGGCACGCCTGGTTTGGCGTCCAAAGACAACCGCGCCGATCGAAGAGGAGATCGCGACGACCCTATTCAAGCTGCTCGAGACACTCGAGGACAGCGATGATGTCCAGAACGTGTACGCCAATTTCGAAGTAGCCGAGGACGTGATGGCACGGCTCGGCGCCTGAATCGGTCACAGATCGGCACGGCACTGCAAATGCGCGTTCTGGGGCTCGATCCCGGGCTGCGGCACACTGGCTGGGGGGTGATCGACGCTACCGGCAACCGCCTCATCCACATCGCTAACGGCGTCGTGCACGCTGCGACTGATCTGCCGCTTGCGATGCGGCTGGTTTGCCTTTTCCGGCAAATCACCTCCGTGCTCGAGCGCTTCCAGCCGGACGAAGCAGCTGTTGAAGAGACCTTTGTCAATCGCAATCCGGCCTCGACGTTGAAGCTCGGTGTCGCCCGCGGGGTGGTGCTGTTGGCGCCGGCCGAACGCGGGCTGCCGGTGTCCGAATATTCGGCCAACCTCATCAAGAAGGCGGTTGTGGGCGCCGGTCATGCCGACAAGGCACAGGTGCAGATGATGGTGGGGCGAATCCTGCCGGGCTGCGACATTATCGCGCCGGACGCGGCCGACGCTCTCGCGGTGGCGATCTGTCACGCGCACCACGCCGCGACCCGGCACCTTTGGAAAGCGGCTGTATGATCGCGAAACTCGCCGGGGTGATCGACCAGATCGGCCCCGAGGCCGCGGTCATCGATGTCGGCGGCGTCGGCTACCTCGCCTTCTGCTCGACGCGGACAATCAACCGGTTGCCGGCCGTCGGCTTACCGGCGTCTCTGCTGATCGAGACGCATGTGCGCGAGGATCACATCCATCTCTACGGCTTTATCGATGCTGCCGAGCGCGACTGGTTCCGACGGTTGACAACGGTCCAGGGGGTCGGCGCACGGCTGGCGCTCGCGATCCTCTCGGCGGTGGCGCCGGAGCAGCTCGGGCTTGCGATCCTCGCTCAGGACAAGGCGGCGCTGACGCGCGCCGATGGGGTCGGCGCGCGGCTGGCTGCGCGCATCGTCAACGAGCTGCGTGACAAGGTTGGCAACGTCGCCGCCGCCTCCGTGCCTGCCGCGGCGTCACCTGCTGAAGCGTCCGACGGTCCCGCTGCAGATGCAGTCTCCGCTCTCGTCAATCTCGGCTACCGCCGGTCCGAAGCCTACGGCGCCGTCACCGCCGCGGCACAACGTCTCGGCAGCGGCGCAGACGCCGGCGCGCTGATCCGCGCCGGGCTGCAGGAACTCGCTCAATGAGCGACGCTATGCCGCGCGCCGTCGATCCGGTTCGCTCCGAGCAGGATGCGGTCGAGGTTTCGCTGCGACCGCGGACGCTCGCCGAGTTTGTCGGCCAGCGTCAGCTGCGTGACAATCTTCGGGTCTTCATCGAAGCCGCGAGGGGCCGGAGCGAAGCCCTCGACCACGTGCTGCTCTCGGGACCTCCGGGGCTCGGCAAGACGACGCTCGCGCAGATCGTCGCGCGCGAAATGGGGGTGGGCTTCCGGGCCACCTCGGGCCCGGTGATTCAGCGCGGCGGCGACCTGGCCGCGCTGCTGACAAACCTGCAGCCGCGCGACATCCTCTTCATTGACGAGATCCACCGCCTGTCGCCTTCGGTCGAGGAGATCCTCTATCCCGCGATGGAGGATTTTCAGCTCGACCTGATCATCGGCGAGGGGCCGGCGGCTCGGTCGATTCGCATCGACGTCGCGCCCTTCACCCTGATAGGTGCGACCACGCGGTCGGGGCTGATCACCCGACCGCTGCGCGAGCGCTTCGGCATACCCTTTCGGCTCGCCTTCTATGAGGCGGCCGAACTCGAGATGATCGTCGGTCGCGCCGCTCGACTTCTCGGTCTCGACCTGCACTCCGACGGTGCGGCCGAGATCGCGCGGCGGGCGCGCGGCACCCCGCGCGTAGCGATGCGTCTGCTGCGGCGGATCCGCGACTTTGCCGCGGTCGAGGGTCTGACAAGCGTCGACGCGGTCGCTGCCGACGCGGCGCTGCTGCGCCTCGAAGTCGACGGGTGCGGCCTTGACGGCATGGATCGGCGTTACCTGCGATGCCTCGCCGAAAATTATGGGGGAGGTCCTGTCGGGGTCGAAACGATGGCAGCAGCACTCGGCGACGAGCGCGATGTCATCGAGGAGGTCGTCGAACCCTATTTGATTCAAGAAGGGTTTGTGCAGCGTACCTCGCGTGGCCGCGTGCTGACCCGGATCGCCTTCCGTCATCTCGATCTACCGATGCCGGCGAGCTTGCCGGCACAACTCGATCTTCTGACGCGCCTGCCGCTCGAACCCGAGCCCGAAGAGGCACCGTGAAGCCAAACAACCGTCCATAAGACGCCATAAAGGGTCGCCAAAAATGCCGCCTACTCCAGTCGATGCCCTGCCGCTTGTTGGTGCAGTTCCACATGATCTCTCGATTATCACTCTGTTTCTGCAGTCCGATGCCATCGTCAAGCTGGTAATGCTGATCCTTCTGGTCGCGTCTTTCTGGTCGTGGGCGGTCATCTTCGACAAGGTGATCCGGCTGCGCCGGTTGCGATTTTCCGCGGCGAATTTCGAGGAGTCCTTCTGGTCCGGCGGCTCGCTCGACGATCTCTACGAGAGGGTGGGTCAGCGCCCGCCCGATCCGATGAGTGCGGTCTTTTCGGCGGCGATGCGGGAGTGGCGGCGCAGTGCGGCCAAAAACCTGCTCGGCACTGCGGTAATGCGAACGAGCCTCCAGCAGCGCGTCGAGCGGGTAATGACAGTGACGGTGGGCCGCGAGATGGAGCGGGTCGAGCGTTTTATGGCCTATCTCGCGACGGTCGGGTCAACCGCACCGTTCGTCGGATTGTTCGGCACTGTCTGGGGCATTATGGATAGCTTTCAATCGATTGCCGCGTCCAAGAATACCAGCCTTGCCGTCGTGGCACCCGGGATCGCCGAATCGCTGTTCGCGACCGCGCTCGGGCTCGTCGCGGCGATCCCCGCAGTCATCGCCTACAACAAGTTCGCGACCGATTTCGGACGCTATGCCGGTCGGCTCGAAGCATTTGCTTCCGAGTTCAGCGCCATTCTGTCGCGCCAGCTCGACGAGAGGCCGTGAGCGATGGCGGCCTCGAGCCTGGGCGGCAACGGCCAACGTCCTGCCGGGCGGTATCAGCCGATGTCGACAATCAACGTGACGCCATTCGTCGACGTTATGCTGGTATTGCTCGTCGTCTTCATGGTCGCGGCACCCCTTTTGACGGTGGGAGTGCCGGTCGATCTGCCGCAAACCCAGGCGCCGCCGATTACCGAGCCGAAGGAACCTCTCGTCATCACAATTAATGGCGAGGGTCACCTTTTCATCCAGGAGACCGAGGTCCCGACCGAGTCGCTGGTCCCGCGACTGGGGGCGATCACCGGCAACAACCCGGATGCGGTGCTCTATGTCAGGGGCGACAAGGCGATCAACTACGGCCGCGTGCTCGAGGTGATGAGCTTGGTCAGCTCAGCTGGGTTCCGCAAGGTGTCACTGATCGCGGTACCTCCGAAGGGAGCCGCCGCCAGAGCAGCATCCAGCGCGGCACCCCCCGACCGATCGGGACAAACGGTCAAGCGTTAAGAAGGGTCACGCGGTTTCACTCCGATGAGCGTGGCAACCGCAGAACTGGGAGTGACTGAAGAACCCGTCGTCGGCGACGCGACGCCGGACAGCATCGCCCCGCGCGGCGTGGCGTTATCGGTGGCAATGCACCTTGTCCTCGGTAGCCTGTTCATTTTCGGTCTGCCGAGATTGTTCGCTCCGCCCCCGCCGGAGGACATGCCGGTGGCGGTCGAGCTTGTGATGATTGCGCCGGAAACCCGAGCAACGCGGCCCAATCCGAACCCGCCCCGGCCTAATGCCAAACCAGAGGTGCCGGTCGCGGATGCACCCGTGGCGAAACCGGAGCCCGAACCGCCGGTCCCGACACCGGCTCCACCGCCTTCGGCAGAGGCGCCGCAGCCGGCGCCGGAGCCGCCGAAACTGCCTGAACCCAAGCCGGCGCCACCCCCGTTGCTGAAGCCGCCGGAGCCAAAGCCCGAGCCGCCGAAGCCCACCGAGAAGGCCGAGACGCCTCGGCCGAAGGAAAAGCCCGAACCGCCCCAGCAAATGGCTAAGAACGAATCGAAAGCAGATCAAAAGAGATACGATCCCAGCCAATTCGAGGCGCTCCTGAAGAACCTGGCGGCACAGCCCACCGCGCCGTCGCCGGATGCGCCACCGCAGAGATCGCGTGTCGCGTCGGCTCGGCCGTCGTCGCAGCCCCGAGCGCCGCTCGGCAGTCAAATTACCGCCAGCGAAGTCGACTTGGTGCGACAGCAGATCGCGCGGTGCTGGAATGTGCCGGCGGGCGCTCGTGATGCCAAGGATCTCGTCGTCGAGGTGAGGGTCGCTGTCGATCCGGACGGTACCGTGCGGCAGGCGACGATCGTCGATCAGGCGCGTCTTGGCAGCGATCCGTTCTTCCGCGCGGCCGCTGAGAGTGCGAGGCGCGCCTTCTTCAATCCGCTGTGTCGGCCATTGCACTTGCCTCCCGACAAATATGCGATCTGGAAAGACCTGGTCGTCGACTTCAGCCCCAAGGACATCTTATGAAAAAAAATTGCCCCGATTTCACCGCTGTTCTGATTGCGGTATTCGTGATTCTGCTGCACGCGAGCGTGCCCGTCCGCGCCGAGTTGCGGATCGACATCACCAGCGGCAAGGTAGAGCCGTTGCCGATTGCTATCCCGGCCCTCGCCGGCGGTGCACCTAATGAGAGCCAGGCAGGACAAGATTTAGCCGCGGTCGTTTCGACAGATCTCGAGCGCTCGGGCCTGTTTCGGCCGCTCGATCCGCGCAGCTTCATCCAGAACATATCGGTCGCCGATGACCAACCTCGGTTCGGGGACTGGCGCCAGATCAATGCGCAGGCGCTGGTGACGGGATCCGTCAAGACGCAGGGCGATGGAAGACTGAGGGTCGAGTTTCGCCTTTGGGACGTCTTTGCCGAGCAGCAGCTGACCGGGTACGGCTATACGACGACTCAGCAGAACTGGCGCCGCATCGCTCACATCATCGCCGACGAGGTCTATAAGCGTATCACCGGCGAAGAGGGGTATTTCGACACTCGCATCGTCTACGTGTCGGAGTCCGGCCCAGCGGACAAGCGGGTCAAGCGCCTCGCTCTGATGGACCAAGACGGTGCCAACAATCGGTTTCTAACCGACGGACGCGCGTTAGTGCTGACCCCGCGTTTCTCCCCCACAACCCAGGAGATCACCTTTCTCTCTTACGCAAACGGCTCACCGCGCGTTTATCTTTTCAATATCGATACCGGGCAGCAGGAAGTCGTCGGCGATTTTCCGGGGATGACCTTCGCGCCGCGCTTTTCCCCGGACGGCAACCGGGTAGTGCTGAGCCGTGCCGAGAACGGCGTCAGTAATCTCTTCACCCTTGATCTGCGCACCCGCAGGCCTACGCGCCTGACCGACAGCCAGGCCATCGACACGTCGCCGTGCTATGCTCCCGACGGCAGCAAGATCGTCTTCAATTCCGATCGCGGCGGCTCCCAGCAGCTCTACGTCATGAGCGCCGATGGTGGTGGAGCGAAGCGGATCAGCTTCGGTTCGGGCAAATACGGCACTCCGGTCTGGTCGCCGCGTGGCGATCTGATCGCCTTTACCAAGATCGATGGCGGATCTTTCTTTATCGGGGTGATGCGGCCGGATGGCTCGGGCGAACGGCTGCTGACGCGCGATTTTCTGGTCGAGGGGCCGACCTGGGCACCCAACGGCCGGGTATTGATGTATTTCCGTCAGTCGCCATCCGATTCGCGCGGCCATGGCGGCTCTCCTCACTTGTACTCGATCGACTTGACTGGCTCTAATCAACGCGAGGTAGCCACCCCGCAGGATGCTTCCGATCCGGCTTGGTCTCCCTTGCTTCGGTGAACAACGCAGCGATATTGTCCGAGCCGGTCGAGGGGGGATTGATATGCATGCAAGAATAATCGGTCTGCTGGGTGCTCTGCTGCTGCTTGCCGCTTGCAGCAGCCCGCCGCCGGAAACGCCCCCCGCCGGGCCGCCGGGGGGCCCGGGTGCCGGCGGCATCGGTTCGCGGAACATCGTACCGGGATCGCAACAGGATCTGGAGGCAAGCGCTGGCGATCGCGTCTTCTTCGCCTTTGACCGATCGGATATCACCTCGGAATCGCAGCAGATCCTGGCCCGTCAGGCTGATTGGCTGCGGCGCTACCCGAACGTCACCGTGACGATCGAAGGGCATTGCGACGAGCGCGGCACCCGCGAATATAATCTGGCCCTCGGCGAGCGCCGCGCTCAGGCGGTCAAGAACGTCCTTGTCGCCTCGGGGATTCCCGCATCCCGGATCTCGACCATCAGCTATGGCAAGGAACGCCCGATTGTCGTCGGCTCGAACGAAGAAGCGTGGGCCCAGAACCGCGTAGCCATCACCACCGTCAACTGACAATTTGGTCTCAACCGCCGTCCTAAGGTCGGAAGCGGAGATAGGGGACCGGATGCAACTGCTGTCGTTCGACACTTTGGGGGTCGTGGGGCGCCCTTTTTTTGCCCTAAAGGGACCGTAGTACCGCTGTTTGCCAAGACCTGTGTGGCCCGTCTTCGCGGCCGACGTAGTGATGGCCGACGCATCGAGAGCCCCACCCCCGGGCTTTCGGGCAGATTTCATGAGGCCTCTGGATGATCAGGCGCTCGGTCCTGCCGCATGCCCGTCCAGCTCTGTTGCTGCTTCTCGCCATAGCCTTTCCGATCCAGGCGGCGCGATCGCAGGATCGAGCGGTGCAGGACCGCCTTGATCGCGTCGAGAGGGACCTCAGCATGTTGCAGCGGCAGGTCTACCGTGGTGGCGGGGCACCGGCCGTCGGAACAGGCTCCGGCGCGGCAGTCGATACCGAGCTTCGCATGGATCGGCTCGAGGCGGAGATGCGCGACCTGACCGGCCGAGTCGAGGATGCGATGAACGGGGTCGAGCAGCTGCGGCGGCGCTTGGAGCAGGTAAACAGCGACATCGATGTGCGATTTGGCCAAGGGCAAGGGCCGCCGACACCGCCGACATCGTCGTCCCGCTCGGCCGGCGGCGGTCCAGTCGCCAGCGCGGCCGCGGGCACGCTGTCGACCCGGGCTGCTCCGCCGGCTGCGAGCGCGGCGCCGCTGACGCCACCCAACTCTCCGGTGCCGCCGGGGACAACGGCGCCTCCGTCGCCCTATACCCCTACCGGCCTCGGCACGTTGACCCCTCCCAGAAGCCCTCCGGGGCCGCCGCCATTCGCGCCCGAGCCGGAGAGCGCAGGAACCGGCAGCGCCCTCCATCCGGCTTCCTCAGGCGTGCTGCCTGCCGGTTCAGCCTCCGAGCAGTATAATTTTGCCTTCGGCTTGTTGAAGCAGGCAGACTATCCGGCTGCCGAAGCAGCCTTGAAGAGCTTTGTCCGACAACACCCGGATGACGGGCTGGCGGGGAGTGCGCAATACTGGCTCGGCGAGACATACTACGCGCGCGGAAATTACGCTGAAGCCGCGGTCACATTTGCCGAGGGTTACAAGCGCTACCCGAAGGGGACCAAGGCACCGGACAATTTGCTGAAGCTCGGTATGTCGCTCGCCCGTGCAAACCAGAAACAAAATGCGTGCACCGCGCTCGCGCAGCTCGATCACGACTTCCCCAACCCGGGAAACTCCATCAAGGAGCGGGCGAAGGACGAGAAGAAGAAGCTGGGTTGCTAACCGCAGCGCCGCCGGCAAAGCCGCTTACCCTGGCCGAATTTGCGGCCTTCCTCGCCTCGCTCGGGCGCTTCGAGTCCCGTCCGTTTCTCGCCGTGGCAGTCTCCGGTGGCCCCGATAGTCTCTCTCTAGCCATTCTGGCGGATCGTTGGGCGCGTGAGCGGTACGGAGAGATCTGTGCTCTCACGGTGGATCATCGGTTACGGCCGGAGAGCGGCACAGAAATCCGCCTTCTGCACGGCTGGCTCTCGGCGCGGGCAATCAAGCACGAAACCCTTGCGTGGTCGGCAGACAAGCCGGCAAGTGGAATACAAGAGGCCGCGCGTGGAGCGCGCTACGCGCTGCTCGCCGAATGGTGCCGAGAGCATGGCTGCCTCCATCTCTTGACTGCGCATCACCGCGAGGATCAGGCCGAGACCCACCTGATTCGCCGCCGCGCAAGTAGTGGTGAGGACGGCCTCGCGGGCATGTCGGCGATCCGCGAGTTAGCCGATTGTCGCATCTTGCGCCCGTTGCTTGCTGTCGCTAAAGCCCGCCTCGTCGCGTTGCTGGATGCCGAGCGGCAGCCCTTTATCACCGATCCCAGCAACAGCGACCCGACCTTCGAGCGATCATGGTTGCGCGGCACCGGTGCCGTGCCGGTCGGTGCGGATTTCGCAGCGCTGTTCAGCGGCATTCGCAAGCTCGGGTATGAGCGGGCGGCGCACGAGCGCAAATGCGATCGGCTACTCGCTCAGACGGTGACCCTGCACCCCGCCGGGTTCGCTGTTCTTGATCCCGGCCTTGCTCTCGCACCATCTGACATTGCCGAACGGGCGCTCCAGGCGATTGTCGCTGCCATTGGCGGCAAACCTTATCCGGCCCGACGCGAGCGAGTCGCCCGGTTGCGCGGGATGCTCGCCGGAGCGGTGCGCCGAGGACATACGCTCGGCGGCTGCCGCTTTGTCCATTGGCGTCACCGCATTCTTGTTTTGCGCGAGCTTGCCGGCGCGGCCGGGCCGGTTCGGTTGACCCCGGGGACGAGCTTCCTATGGGACCGCCGTTTCAGCATCGCCTTGCCAGCGACCGCGACTGGGGCCGTCACCGTCGGTTATCTCGGTCGCTCTGGAGTGGTCGCGCTGAACCGTGATCGGCCGCAGCCGCGCCGCGGCGGCCTGCCCCGCCTCATTTATCCGATTCTTCCGGCGGTGTGGGACACAAAGGGCATCGCCGCCGTCCCCCATTTAGGCTACCGGCGCGACGAAGTCGCGGCCGTACCGGAGTTTAGCTTTCGGCCGATCAAGCCGCTGACACGGGCAGGCTTTACAGTTGTTTAAGTCTGGGGGCATCTTATGTCTTAGCCGGGTGAAAATGACCGCGGGCCAGCCCTTGGCGGGCATGGTTAACCCTCGGCGTGCGATGCCCCGCCTGGCATGGAAAGGCCTTAACCGTGAATAATTTCGGCAAGAACCTCGCCCTGTGGATCGTAATCGGGCTGCTTCTGGTCGCGCTTTTCAATCTGTTCCAGACTTCCTCCAGCCGGGGACCGCAGTCGACTCTCGCGTTTTCTGATTTTCTCAATGATGTGAACCGCGGGCAGGTTTCCGATGTCACGATCCAAGGCAACAATATCAATGGCCATTTCACCGACAGCCGGCCGTTTAGCACTTACGCACCGAACGACCCCAACCTTGTCAATCGGCTGACCGAGAAGAATGTGCGCATAACCGCAGCGCCGGTCGACGAAAATGTGCCGTCGCTGTTCGGTGTCCTGATCTCCTGGTTCCCGATGCTTCTGTTGATCGGCGTGTGGATTTTCTTCATGCGCCAGATGCAGGGCGGCGGCGGTCGGGCGATGGGTTTTGGCAAGAGCCGGGCGCGTCTACTAACCGAGAAGGTCGGGAGGATCACGTTCGAGGACGTGGCCGGGATCGACGAAGCCAAGCAGGAGCTCGAGGAGATCGTCGAATATCTCAAGGATCCACAGAAATTTCAGCGACTCGGCGGCAAGATCCCCAAGGGTGTGCTGCTTGTAGGCCCGCCAGGTACCGGCAAGACCTTGCTCGCCCGCGCGATCGCCGGAGAGGCGAATGTGCCGTTTTTCACGATATCCGGCTCGGACTTTGTCGAGATGTTCGTCGGCGTCGGGGCGAGCCGCGTGCGGGACATGTTCGAGCAGGGCAAGAAGAACGCGCCCTGCATCATTTTCATCGACGAGATCGACGCCGTGGGCCGCCATCGCGGCGCTGGGCTCGGCGGTGGCAATGACGAGCGCGAGCAGACCCTCAACCAGCTGCTCGTCGAAATGGACGGCTTCGAAGCCAATGAAGGCGTGATCCTCATTGCCGCGACCAACCGCCCCGACGTGCTCGACCCGGCGCTGCTGCGTCCCGGCCGTTTCGATCGCCAAGTGGTGGTTCCGAACCCTGACGTCGTCGGCCGCGAGAAGATCCTCAAGGTCCATATGCGCAAGGTGCCGCTGGCCTCGGACGTCGATGCGCGGATCATTGCGCGCGGCACCCCCGGCTTTTCGGGCGCCGACCTCGCCAATCTCGTCAACGAAGCGGCGCTGATGGCTGCGCGCAAAGGCAAACGCTCGGTGGCGATGAGCGAGTTCGAGCAGGCCAAGGACAAGGTAATGATGGGCGCCGAGCGGCGCTCGATGGTGATGACCGAGGACGAGAAGAAGCTGACCGCGTATCACGAGGCCGGTCACGCGCTCTGCATGCTTTATGCCGAAGGACACGAACCGCTGCACAAGGTGACGATCATCCCCCGCGGCCGCGCGCTCGGCATCACGATGTTTCTGCCGGAACGCGACAAGTACAGCCAGTCGAAGCTCGAGATCAAAGCGATGCTCGCGAGCCTATTCGGCGGCCGCATCGCCGAAGAGCTGATTTTCGGGCCGGACAAAGTCACGACCGGCGCTGCCGACGACATTCGCCGAGCGACCGGTTTGGCGCGCCGTATGGTCACCGAATTCGGGTTCAGCGAGAAGCTCGGGCCTTTGCGTTATGCCGAAAACGAAGAGGAGGTCTTCCTCGGCCACTCGGTCACTCAGCGTAAGAACGTCTCCGACGCGACGGCTAAGATCATCGACGAGGAGATCCGCCGAATCATCGACGAGGGCGAGCAGACCGCGCGCGACATCCTGACCGCGCGGCTTGGCGAACTGCACGCGCTGGCCAAGGGGCTGCTCGAATACGAGACGTTGTCGGCCGAGGAGATCCGGCGGATCATCAAGGGCGAGCGGATCGTGCGCGAGTCCACGACGGGTCCGGCGACCGATGAGCTGCGTCCGGGAAGGCGCAGTTCGGTACCGCCTTCCGGGCGACCCAGCGGTCTCGAACCCGAGCCGCAACCGGGCGCCTGACAACCTCGGGCCAACCAACCGGGGGTACGATGACGCGGAGGCTGTTCGGCACCGATGGGATCCGCGGGACCGCCAACAGCGAACCCATGACGCCGGAAACGGCGCTGAAAGTGGCGATGGCCGTCGGCGAATGCTTTCACAACGGCACGCACAAACATCTTGTCGTCATCGGCAAGGACACCCGGCTATCCGGCTATATGCTCGAACCTGCACTGACCGCGGGTTTTGTCACGATGGGCATGGATGTCGTGCTGGTCGGGCCTCTCCCGACCCCGGCGATCGCCATGCTGACACGGAGCCTGCGCGCCGATATCGGTGTGGTCCTGTCGGCTTCGCACAATCCTTACGGGGATAACGGCATCAAGCTGTTCGGCCGCGACGGTTACAAGCTGTCGGACGAGCTCGAGCTGAAGATCGAAGACCACCTAGCCAAGGGACCGAGCCGACGCGCGGTCCCGGCAGAGCTCGGCCGGGTCAAGCGACTCGACGACGCCGGCGGGCGCTATATCGAATTCGTCAAGCAAAGCTTTCCTCGCGGGTTAAGGCTCGACGGGCTGCGCATTGTCGTCGATTGCGCGCATGGCGCCGGCTACAAGGTGGCCCCGACGGTTTTCTGGGAACTCGGCGCCGAGGTGTTTTCGCTCGGCGTGTCGCCCGACGGTCTCAACATCAACCGCGAGTGCGGTGCACTGGCGCCTGAGCAGATGCGACGCGAGGTATTGGCGCGGCGGGCTGATATTGGCATCGCCCTCGATGGCGATGCCGACCGGCTAATTGTCGCCGATGAACGCGGCGTGATCCTCGATGGCGACCAGCTAATGGCGTTGATTGCGACTGGCCTTGAGCGCGGCGGCCGGCTGTCCGGCCGCGCGCTGGTTGCGACGGTAATGTCCAATCTCGGTCTCGAGCGCTTTCTCGCCGGCCAGAATATCGGGCTTTACCGCACGACAGTCGGCGACCGCTACGTCGTCGAAAAGATGCGTGCCCTGGGCTGCAATCTCGGCGGCGAACAATCCGGCCATATTATTCTCGCCGACTACGCTACGACCGGAGACGGGTTGATCGCTGCACTTCAGGTGCTGGCCTCGATCGTCGAAACCGGCCGACGCGCAAGCGAGGTCTGCCAGCTGTTTACCCCGGTGCCTCAGTTGATGCGCAGCGTGCGCTTCGGCGACGGGCGACCGCTCGAATCGTCTGTGGTCCAGCGAACGATCGCCAGCGGCGAGAGCCGGCTGGGCACCGCCGGGCGGTTAGTGATCCGCAAATCGGGAACCGAGCCAGTGATTCGGATCATGGCCGAAGGTGAGGATGAGGAGCTGGTCGCCGCGGTCATCGACGAGATCTGCGAGGCAATCCTCGCAGTCAGCACCCAGGCGGCGGAATAGTGCGTGGCAGGGTGCTGATCGTCGCCGGCTCCGATTCCGGGGGCGGCGCCGGGATCCAAGCCGACATCAAGACGATCTCGATGCTCGACGCCTACGCCGCAACCGCGGTCACCGCGCTGACGGCACAGAATACCGAGGGCGTCTTCGGCGTCTTGCCGATACCCCCGGAGTTCATCCGCCAACAAATCGAGGTGGTGCTCGACGACA
>Ga0306925_10003313_pt1 | contig 14217 bp, 13 predicted proteins | sample flu12Cox44000176_FD_203755 | JGI IMG/M metagenome (GOLD analysis project Ga0306925, IMG submission 203755) | Lab enrichment of tropical soil microbial communities from Luquillo Experimental Forest, Puerto Rico - flux8day.12C.oxic.44.000.176 (v2)... | ecosystem: Environmental > Terrestrial >... | reverse complement strand
GCTGTTTCGCGCCTCGCACCATTCCGGCCCCCTCGAACTGGAGCTGACCCGGCGCAACATTCCGTTCGTCAAATTCGGGGGCTTGAAATTCCTGGAGGCCGCGCACATCAAGGACGTGCTTGCCTTCCTGCGCTTTGCCGAAAACCCGCGCGACCGTGTCTCGGGCTTCCGAGTCATCCAGCTTCTGCCCGGCATCGGTCCGGCGACGGCGGCCCGCGTGCTCGATCTCGTCGCCGGCGACGACAGCAGGTTGCAAAATCTCACCGCGCTAAAGCCGCCCGCCGCGGCGTTGGCCGACTGGCCGGCCTTCGCCGAGGCGACGCGGCTCATCCGCAGCCGCGCCTCCGGCTGGCCGGCGGAGATCGAGCTCGTCTGCCGCTGGTACGAGCCGCATCTTGCGCGCATCTACGACGATGCCACGATCCGCCAGGCCGATCTCGTGCAGCTTGCCCAGATCGCGCAAGGCTACCCAAGCCGCGAGCGCTTTCTTACTGAGTTGACGCTCGATCCTCCCGACGCCACCAGCGACGAAGCCGGCGCGCCGCTCATCGACGAAGATTATCTCATCCTTTCGACCATCCATTCGGCCAAGGGCCAGGAATGGAAATCGGTGTTCGTGCTCAATTGCGTCGACGGCTGCATCCCAGCCGATCTCGCCACCACCACCAAGGCCGAGATCGAGGAGGAACGGCGGCTCCTCTACGTGGCGATGACGCGCGCCAAGGATCATCTGCATCTGATCGTGCCGCAGCGCTTCTACGCCCACGGCCAGCGCGCGGGCGGCGACCGCCACATGTACACCGCGCGCACCCGCTTCATCCCCGCCGATACCTTGCGTCACTTCGACAGCTGCACCTGGCCTGTGGCGATGCCGGCCGCGGCCAGGACGGGGACGACAGCGGCGGCGCAGTCCGTCGACATCGGCGCCCGCATGCGGCGGATGTGGAAGTAGGCTCACTTCGAGTGGGTTCCGCCCGCCCTTGCGCCAGCCTACACTGACGCCGCCCACAACCAGCGGGACCCGCCATGCCGAAGACCCCGGACTATTTCGCCGGCAAGACCATCGTCATTACCGGTGCCGGGAGCGGCATCGGCCGCGCTACGGCGCAAATCTTCGCCCGCGAGCGCGCCAACGTGGTGTGTGCCGACATCAACGAAGGAAGCGCACGCACGACGGCCGAGGAAGTCAACGGCGCCGGCAGCCAGGCGCTGGCGCTGAAAGTCGACGTCATCTCACGCGCCCAGGTCGAGGCCATGGTGACCCGCGCCATCGCCGCCTTCGGCCGCGTGGATTTTCTGTTCAACTCGGCGGGCGCCGCGATCCGTCGCGCCAAGTTCCTGGAGATCGACGACGCGCTGATGCAGAAGACCTTCGATATCAACGTTAACGGCACGTTCTACGGCATGCAGGCGGTGCTGCCGCACATGCTCAAGAACAAGCACGGCGTCATCGTCAACATGGCGAGCATGGCGCATCGCCGCGGCGGCCCGGGCACCTCCGTGCACTACGCCGCGGCCAAGGGCGCGGTGGTGTCGATGACAATGGGCGTGGCGCGCGAATACGCCACCCAAGGCATCCGCGCCTTGTCGATCTCGCCGGGCCCGATCCAAACGCCGTTCCAGGACGCGGCCGGCTCTTCGGCTGAGCTGGTGCAGCGCTTTCGCCAGGACATCCCGATGAAGCGGTTCGGCGAGCCGGAAGAGATCGGCGAGCTGGTGCTGTTTATGTGCTCGGACGCCTGCGAGTTCATGACCGCCGACACGGTCTATGTAAACGGCGGCGGCGGCTGGCGCTGAGCGTCAGCCGGCCCTTTCTTCGACCATTTCCACCAAGTCGCGGGTCCGGGTGACGCCCGCCGGCCAGGCCCGATCGAAGTCGGCGACCAGGCCCTTGAAACCTTCGGACTTCATCGCCGCATCGAGCCGCGCCATGTCGGGGAACTGATAGACCGCGTAGTGCACGGCCGGATCGGCCGCGCTCCAGAACCGCCAGCATTTCTCGGCCTTGAACTCGGCGAGCGCCATCGGCAGGTGATGGCTCGAATACCAGCGATCGAATTTTTGCCGCTGCGGCGCTTCGACCACCGCCCGCACCATGAAATAGGCCTTGGCCATTTTGCTTCTCCCCTACTCGCCGCGGATGCCGGCGGCCTTGATGATCGGCCACCACTTCGCAATCTCGGCCCTGTGGAATGCCGCGAGACCCTCCGGCGTCTGCTGCTCGGGCGAGGCGACGTCGAGGCCGAACTCGGCGAATTTTTTCCGCAAGCCCGGATCGGCCAAGGCCTGCACCATGGCGCCGTTGAGCTTCTTGATAACATCCGGCGGCGTGCCCTTGGGCGCGAAGAAGCCGAACCAGCCGAGCATGTAGAGGCCGGGCACGCCGGCCTCATCGGCGCTCGGAATGTCCGGCATCGACGGCGAGCGTTGCGCGCTCAAGTTGACCAGCGGCTTGATGGTGCCGGCGCGCACCTGCGGCAGCGCCACCGCGCCCTGCACCAGCAGAAGATCGACCTGGCCCGAGATCAGGTCGACCATCGCCGGGCCCGCGCCCTTGTACGGCACGAACAGCATCTGCGTGCCGGTGAGTTTCTGCAAAAGCAAACCGCCGACCTGCGCGGTGGCGTTCTGATTGACGAACTTGGCGTCACCCGGATGGGCCTTCATCCAGGCGATCAGCGTCTTCATGTCGCCCGCCGGAAACTCCTTCGGCGCCAAGAGGAGCTGCGGGTTGATCGAGATGAGCCCGATCGGCGCAAAATCGGTTTGCAGGTCGTAAGCGATATTGTAGATGATGCCGCCGACGTGGGTGTCCCACTGGCCGATGTCGATGGTGTAGCCGTCGGGCGCGGCGCGCGAGAGCCGGCCGACCGCGATGCTGCCGCCGGCGCCACCCATGTTCTCGACCACCACCGGCTGGCCGAGCGCCGCCCCCATTTTGTCCGCCATCAGCCGCGCCGCAAGGTCGGTCGAGCCGCCCGGCGGAAACGGCACGATCAGAGTGACCGGGCGGGTCGGGAAGTTTTGTGCCTGGAGAGGCGCCACAAGGGCAGAGAGCGCCAGCGTAATCGTAGTCACGAAAGTCCGCATGTATTCGCCGCCAGTGTTTCTGTCGTCGCAATAGCCATTGATTACCGCATTAACTCCCGAAATACTTCGACAAAGCGATCGACATCGGCTTCGTCGTTGTAGACGTGCGGGCTGATGCGCAGGCGGCCGAGCCGCGGCGAGACGTAGACTTTCTGGGCGGCGAGCCGCGCCACTAGATCTTTCGGCACGCCGCCGCACAAGCTTAAGCCTAAAATATGCGGAGACCGCACGCGCTCGTCCGGGATGCCGGCGCCCGTACCACGCAAACCTTCGGCCAGGCGGCGGGTCAACATCGCGAGTCGCTCGACGATGGCGGCGCGGCCCCATTGGTGAATCATCTCCATGCCGATCGCCGCCATCTCCATGGAGATAAAGTGATCGCGCTCGCCCATGTCGAAGCGCCGTGCGTCGCCGACATAGCGCAGATCGGTGAAATAAACGTCCTGCTCGGCGCGCACCGCGCGGCGGCCGGAGCTCGTCTGCTCGAGCGGAATGCCGTTTGTCTGGTGGCGTTTGGCGACATAGAGAAAGGCGCGAGCGTAGGGTCCGATCAGCCACTTGTAGGTCGGAAACGCGACGAAATCTGGATCAAGCTTATGCACGTCAACGTCCAGCACGCCGACGCTGTGGGTGGCGTCGACCAGCAACGCGGCGCCGTGCGCACGCAGCACCGGCGCGACGCGATGCAGATCGACTACGCCGCCGTCGGACCAGTGCACCGACGAGATCGAGGCGAGCGCGAGCGGTGGCGCGCCCGGCCGCGCGATGGCATCGAGCACCGCGGCGGTCCAGTCGCCGTCGGCGCCCTGGCGCACGGTGTCAATGGCAAAGCCGCCCTGCTCCGCCCGCGAAACCCATTCCAGCACCGCGGATGAATGATCGTCCCGCAACACCAGCACGCGCGCGCCAGCCGGCACCGCGAAGATCTTTGCCGCGGTCGATACGCCGTAGCCGACCGACGAGACCAGCGCCACGTCCTCCGGCGCCGCGTTGATCAGCACCGCCGCGGCCTTGCGCGTCCGCTCGTATTGGGCTTGCGCAAAGGCATGATCGATCGTCCACGGCCGGCCCTTACGGCCCACCGCTTCGCGCGCGGCCTCTTGCGTCCGCAGCGGCAGCGGACTGTAGGACGCAGCGCTGAGGTAACAGACGTCGCGCGGGATATCGAACTGCGCCCGTTGCGAGGCGAGCATGCGGATTGTTCCTTTTCCTCGTCATGCGCGGGCTTGACTCGCGCATCTATGCTGACAGGCCGCCGGCGATGCGCGGCTATGCCTGCCGGCCCTTGCAGGCCAGCAAGCGGATCGCGCGGTCCTGGTCGTCGAACTCGAAGATGTCGCTCATCGTGTCGCCGGTTTCCCGGCGAAAGATCATGCAGATGGTGTTCACGCCAAAATGCACATCGACCAGCTCGAAATGCAGGCCGGGCGCCTGCAAGCCTTTCGCGAAATAGTCTTGTACTTCCGCCTTGCCATGAAGCCAGCCGTCGGCGCGGCCCATGCGCGCGACAACCGCCGGAGACGACAGCGCGACGTCGTCGGCGTAGTGCGACATGATCGCCTCGAGATCGCGCCTGTTCCAGGCATCGCACTCCGCAGCGGCCCAGTCCCAGGCGTCCTGCCAAGTCTTCATCGGCCCGCTCCTCACGTTGGCGGCAGCACCGCCACCACGTCGACCTCGTAGATCGCCTTGTCGTCGGTCAGTGCGCCGACCTGGATCATGGTCGAGGCCGGCATGCGTGCCGGATCGAAGTATTTGAGCCGGATGTCGCGCATCATACGGAAGTGCGCGCGTAGGTCGATGAAGTAATGGCAGAGCTTGACGACGTGCTCGAAGCCGCCGCCGGCCACCTTCAGCGCGCCCTCGATGTTGAGGAACGCCTGCTCCGCCTGGGCGCGGAAATCACCGGGCGCGCCGACGATCTTATTGTCGATGTCGCGGCCCTGCTGGCCGGCAATGTAGAGGATGCGGCCCGGCCCAATCGCCTCGACGGCGTGATGAAAGCCTGGATTGTTGAAGCTGGTCGGCGGACTGAGAAAGCGCAAATTCCCCGGCGCCCCTTGCGCCAGCGCCTCAGCTGTCGCACCACCAAGGGCGGCAATGACGGCGGCACCGGTGACGAGACGACGGCGGGAGAGGTCGTCGCTGGGTCCTACTGCTGTTTGTGGCGCCGAATACGATTGGGTCGACATTTCGGTACTCCTTCATTTCACGCCGAGGCGAGATAGCGCAGAGAATGCGCCGAGAGGGAGCATTCTGCCCCTTCACGGCGCAAGCGGCGTAACAATGCCGAGCCGCTGGCAGTCGTTGCACACTCGACAACGCCTTCGGCCGCGATCCATTCGGAGCAGCCGGGTCCGTACGTCTCTTCCGCTCCGTGCGCCTGATAGAAGATCATCGCGCCTTGCGGCGAGCTGACGCCGCCGACCGGCGGCCGGGCCGGTCCCGTGCGCACGCCGGCAACGCGAGCAAGATCGCGACGATACCGAGCACGCTGACAAGGCCCGGTCGCGGCATCGCTCACACCGGCAGATTATCATGCTTGCGATCCGGCATCTCCACGGTCTTGCCGCGCAGCATGGCGAGGGCTTGGGCGATGCGCGGGCGCGTGGCGTGGGGCATGATGACGTCGTCGATGTAACCGCGCTCGGCGGCGATGAAGGGCGACAGGAAGCGCTCCTCGTATTCGCGGGTGCGCGCCGCGATTTTTTCCGGGTCGCCGATATCGGCGCGGAAGATGATCTCGACCGCGCCCTTGGCGCCCATCACCGCGATCTGCGCCGTCGGCCAGGCATAGTTAACGTCACCGCCAATGTGCTTCGACGCCATCACGTCGTAGGCGCCGCCGAACGCCTTGCGCGTGATCACGGTGACGAGCGGCACCGTGCATTGCGAATAGGCGAACAGAAGTTTCGCGCCGTGCTTGATCAGACCGCCGTATTCCTGCGCGGTGCCCGGCAAAAATCCCGGCACGTCGACAAAGGTGACGATCGGGATATTGAAGGCGTCGCAGAAGCGCACGAAGCGCGCCGCCTTGCGGCTGGCGTCGGAGTCGAGCACGCCGGCCAAAACCATTGGCTGATTGGCAACGAAGCCCACGCTGCGGCCGGCGATCCTGCCGAAGCCGATGACGATGTTACGGGCGAAGGCTTCGGACAGTTCGAAGAAATCGCCCTCATCGACGACTTTGAGGATCAGCTCCTTGATGTCGTAGGGCTTGTTCGGATTATCGGGCACCAAGCTGTCGAGCGACGGGTCGGTGCGCGCGATGTCGTCGAACGACGGCCATTCCGGCACCCCCGCCGTGCAGTTTGGCGGTAGGAAATCGACGAGTCGCCGCATCTGCAGCAAACACTCGACGTCATTGTCGTAGGCGCCGTCGGCGATCGAGGATTTGGTCGCATGCACCGAGGCGCCGCCTAAATCTTCTGCGGTGACGATCTCGTTGGTCACCGTCTTCACCACGTCGGGTCCGGTGACGAACATGTAGCTTGTGTCGCGCACCATGAAGATGAAATCGGTCATGGCCGGCGAATAGACGTCGCCGCCGGCGCACGGGCCCATGATCACGGAGATCTGCGGGATCACGCCCGAGGCGATAACATTGCGCTTGAACACCTCGCCGTAGCCGCCGAGCGCCGCGACGCCTTCCTGGATGCGGGCGCCGCCGGCGTCGAACAGGCCGACGATCGGGGCGCGGGCACGCATCGCCATGTCCTGGATCTTGATGATCTTCTGGGCGTGCGTTTCGGACAATGAGCCGCCGAACACGGTGAAGTCCTTGGCGAAGGTGAAGACGATGCGGCCGTTCACGGTGCCCCAACCGGTAACGACGCCGTCACCGGCGATCTTCTGCTTGTCCATGCCGAAGTCGGAGGAGCGGTGCTCGACGAACATGTCGAGCTCCTGGAACGAGTCGCGGTCCATCAGGAGCTCGACGCGCTCGCGCGCGGTGAGCTTGCCGCGCTTGTGCTGGGCCTCGATGCGGGCCTCGCCGCCACCTGCCCGGGCGCCGGCGCGGCGCTGTTCCAGTCGCCCGATGATGTCGGTCATGTTTTAGCTCCGCAGCGCCCGGCCGGCAGGACTCGCCTATGCCAGTTTCATACCAAGCGGGACGCTTAGCGTCACGACGGTTTATGGGCCGCCGGCGGCCTCTTTGATGGCGGCGACGATGCCGGCATAGCCGGTGCAGCGGCAGAGGTGGCCGCTCAGAACTTCCCGAATTTCCTCTTCGGTCGGGTGCGGGTTGCGGCCGAGGAAATCCGTGAACGACATCAGGATTCCCGGCGTGCAGAAGCCGCATTGTAGGGCGTGATTGTTGCGGAACGCCTGCTGCAAGGCGTTGAGCTTACCGTCGGCGGCGGCAAGCGACTCCACGGTGCGCACGTCGCTGCCCTCCGCCTGCACCGCGAGCGTCAGGCACGAGCGCGTCGCGGCGCCGTCGATCAGCACCGTGCAGCAGCCGCAGACACCGTGCTCGCAGCCGACATGGGTGCCGGTCGCGCCCAACGCGTGGCGGAGGAAATCGCTCAGCAGCATACGCGGCTCGGCTTCGGCCGCGAGCTTGCGGTCGTTCAAGGTCAGCGCGACGCGCGTGCGTTCGTTCTTGTTCACGCGGCGCATCGGACGGCCTCCGCGATCACATCGGGCGCGAGATTCTTGAACAGGTCGCGGCGCATGGCCGCCGTCGCATGTAGATCCTCGTAGCCTTCCAGCTCGTCCGCCCAGGCCGCGACGGCACCGGCCGGATCGTTGAAAATCCGCCGCACCAGCGGCCGGCCGGCAATGCCGCCGACGCCGACCTGCGTCGCGCCGCGCCAGTCCGCGACGGCCGCAACCGCGATGATGGCAAAGTCGCCATGCCGTCGCGCCACTTCGTTGAAGGCCGTGCCCTTGCCCTCGATGACTGGAAAACGCACGGCCGCAATCAGCTCATCGCTCGCCCGCGCCGTGGTGAGCATGTCGCGCTGAAAGGCGGCGGCGGCGACCACGTGCTCGCCGCGCTTCTGCGAGCGCAGCACCACCTGGCCCTCGAGCACGGCGAGCGCCAGCGGCAGCTCTGAGCTCGGGTCGGCATGCGCAATCGAGCCGCACACCGTGCCCTTGTTGCGGGTCTGGAAGTGGCCGACAAGTGGCAGCGCCGCCGCGAGCAGCGGCAGCTTCCGCGCAAGCTGCGGCCACGCCATCAGCGCGTTCTGGGTCACTGCGGCGCCAATCTCGATCGTGTTGCCGAGATCGCGAATGCCGTCGAGCGCGGCGATGCGTGAAATATCGATCAGCACGCTCGCCTCGATCAGGCGCAGATTGAGCATGGGGATGAGCGACTGGCCGCCAGCGAGAACGCGCGCGTCGTCGCCGTATTCGGCGAGCAGCGCCAGCGCCTCCTCCACGGTGTCGGGACGCACGTAGTCAAAGGGGCGCGGCTTCATGCTTTGGCGCCCGATGAGACCATGGCGTGGATGCGCCGCGGCGTCGCCGGCAGCGTCACGTCGTCGGCGTCGAGCGCGTCGGCGATGGCGTTGGCGATGCAGGCCGGCGTCGACATGCAGTTGCCCTCGGCCAAGCCCTTAGCGCCGAGCGGGGTGAACGGCGACGGCGAGACGTGATGCAAAATCTCGATCGCGGGAATTTCGCTCACGGTCGGCACCAGGTAATCGGCAAAGGTACCGCTCAGGAACGCGCCTTCGTCGTTATAGGTGAACTCCTCGTAGAGCGCCGCCGCGATGCCTTGCGCGAAGGCGCCGCGGATCTGTCCCTCGGCGATCGTCTCGTCGAGGATGCGGCCGGCATCGTGCATCGACACATAACGATCGACGCGCACCGCATAAGTCTTCAGGTCGATCTCGATGCCGCACATGTCGAACACGAAGCCGTACGTGAAAGACGTGTTGATGCGGTCGTCATGGGACGGCGGCTCGAGCTCCGGCGGCGACCACACGCCGGTTTCGCTCAAGGCCGGTGCCATGTGCTCCGGCAGCAACACCGGCGACCAGTGCGAGGTGGCAGCGACGCGGCCGAACGGCAGCGCGTTGTCGGGATTGCTGCGGCTTCGGATTTTGCCGGAGGCGAGCTCGACGTCGTCCGGCAGCACGTTGAGCTGCTTGGCGCCGATGGCTTTGAGCTTGTCGCGCATCTGCACCGCAGCGCGATGAGCGGCGACCGCCGTACCGGAAGCAAAGCGGCTCGAATAGGTGCCGGCGGCGATCGACCACTGATCTTTGGCAGTGTCGATTTCCAGCACCACCGCGACGTCGTCGGGCTTCAGCCCGAGTTCCTTCGCGACGATCTCGGCCAGCACGGTCTCGTGGCTCTGGCCCTGCACGGTGACGTCGGCCGTGACCGACACCGCGCCGAGCGGATCGATATTGACGCGCGCCATGGACACCGCGCCGTTCTTCGGCCCAGCGCGCTCACGCGCCATGGCGTCCATCACCGTCGAGAGGTAGCCCATGTTCGACATGGCCGGCTCGACGACCGCCGCAAAGCCGATGCCGTATTTGCGCCCGGCGGCGCGCGCCTCGTCGCGCAGGCGCTTGAGCGCGTCGAGCCGGCCGTCGCCGACGGTCGTCGCCACGGCGCGCGGATAGTCACCGGAATCGTACAGCGCACCGGCCGCGGTCTGATAGGGAAACTTCTCCGCCGGGATCAGATTGCGGCGGATGACATCGAGCGGATCGAGCTTGAGCTCTACCGCGATGCGCTGCATCAGCCGTTCCAGCGCCAGATAGAGCTGCGGCCCGCCGAAGCCGCGAATGAGGCTCGACGGCATCTTGTTGGTGAGCACGACTCGGTTGACCACCTCGACATTGGCGATGTCGTAGGCGCCGGTCGCCGCGCCATGCATGCGGTAGAGCGGCCCCGGCATCGGCGCGCGCAGAAACGCGCCATAGTCCTCGAGCTGGTCGAGCTTGAGCGCGAGGATGCGGCCGTCCTTGGTGACAGCGGCCTCGGCGACCGTGACGCGGTTCGGACCGGAGCTCGCGGCGACGAGGTGCTCGATGCGGTCCTCGACCCATTTCACCGGCCGGCCGGTGATCTTTGCCGCGAGCGCCATCAGCACGACGTAAGGGAATACCGAGAGCTTGATGCCGAAGCTGCCGCCGGAGTCCGGCGGAATGCGCAAGCGCAATTTCGGCCCGACCACGCGGAGCGCCCGCGCCATCACCGGATGCATGGAGAACGGGCCCTGGAAATTCGCCAGCACGTCGTAGCTGCCCTCGGCGGCGTTGTGATCGGCGACCACGACGTAACATTCGATCGGCGTGAACGAGAGCCGCGGAAACTCCGTGGTCATGACGATGCGGCGGTCGGCACTGGCGAACGCGGCGTCGACCTCGCCGTAGCTGAACTTGCGCACCGAGACCTCGTTGGTCTCGGCCTCGGCGTGAATGAGCGGCGCCGATTTCTCGCACGCGGCGCGCGGATCGATGACGGCCTCCAGCGGCGCATAGTCGATGCGCACCAGCTCGGCGGCATCCTCGGCGATGTAGCGACTCTCGGCGACGACCAGCGCCACCGGCTCGCCGACATAGCGAACGCGCTCGACCGCAAGCGACCATTGCCGCACCGGCGTCTTCACCGCGGCGAGAAACGGCTCGGAGAGCTTGCGCACGTCCTCGCCGGTGATGATTGCCCAGACACCGTCGTGGGCGAGCGCGGTCGTCGCGTCGATGGCGGCGATCTCGGCGTGGGCGTGCGGCGAGCGCATGACATGGGCGTGCAAGGTGCCAACCGGCACCGGCAAATCGTCGGCATAGCGGCCGCGGCCCGACAGCAGCGCTGGATCTTCCTTCCGCAAGGTTTTTGCCGCGGCTTCCGCCATGGTCAGAGCCTCTGCGCCGGCTCGCTGCCGAACAAAGCCTGGCCGGCGCCTTCGAAGTTGGAGAGATGCGCCTGGCCTTGCGCCGTCACCGTGTGCATGTCGCGGAAGCGCCGCTCGAACGGGCTGCCGTTGAAGATCGCATCGGCGCCGGCGGCGTGATAAGCGAAATCGACGACGCGGCGCGATTGCTCGATGGCGCCGGTGATGGCGACGCGCAATTGCGCGCGCTCTTCGAGCGTCGGTGTGCGATTGGCGATCGCCGCGTCCCAGAATAGGCCCAGCCTATCGGTGAGATAGGTGCGGGCCGATTGCAGTCGCCCGGTCGCCTTGGCGACGCGGCCCTGGACCACCGGATTGTCGCGCAACGCAATGGGCGCGCCGTGGGTCGCCGACGGCTTCTTGGTCTCGGCAAGCTTCATGAACGCAACAAGGCTGGCGCGCAGCGCATAGGCGTCGCGCCGATCCGGCGGATTGTCGCGCCAGTAGGTGTAGAGTTCCGGCACGAACAAGTCGCGCACCTCGTAGCCGTTGCTCGCGGTGCCGCGGAGCCCGATGACATGCCAGATGTCGTGGAACATGGCCCTTTCTTTGCAGAACAGCATGGTACGCATGACCGGGCGGCCGTGGCCGTCGAGGCGCTGCTTGCCGTCGCCTTCGAACACCGCACAATGGCCGCCGAGCCACGGACAATGCTCGCTGCCAGAAGCAAAACGCCATCGTCCGTTGACGGTGTAGCCGCCGTCGGTCGCGACGGCCTTGGCGCCTGACGGCGGGCCCCAGGCGACGGCACCGCCGGGCGCGCTGAAAATTTCCCGCGCGATTTTCGCATCGAGGTAACCGGCGGCCTGCGTGCTCGCCACCTGCTGCGCCAGACACCAGGCGGTGCTGGCGTCGGCCGCGGCGATGGTCTCGATCACCTGGTTGAACGCGACGATGTGGGCCGCGCCACCGTCGAGCGACGCCGGCAACAGCATGCGGAACAGGCCGGCGTCGTGCAGGGCGGCGACGACCTCCGGCACGATGCGCCGCTCGGCTTCGATGCGGTCAGCGGCGGCTTCGATCGTCGGCACAAGGGCCGCAGCTCGCGCCACCCAATCAATCGACGTGGTGCGATCGTCCCGCGCCAGCACGTAGTTCCTCCTGCTCTGCCCTTGCTTTCTCTCTACATCCACAGGCCTGCCTTGTCAGCACGGGAGCGGCGGCGCGCCGCGCTGGCGCGCCGTTTCCACCTCCAATAACATGCGCGGCGCGGACGAAAGGCGCCGCGGAGGAGACGATGCGAGCCAAACCGAGTGCGACTCTGGCATGCGCTGCCTTATTCGCCGTCATGGCCGCGATCTTGGCCGCGACCGGCAGCGCCGCGGCGCAGGCTGATTTTCCTTCCCGCGTGGTCAAGCTGATCGTGCCCTATCCGCCCGGCGGCGGCACCGATCTCTTGGCGCGAGTACTCGCCGACCAGCTCGGCCGCAGATGGCACCAAGCCGTGATCGTCGAGAATATCGGCGGCGCCGGCGGCAATATCGGCGCGACCGAAGTGTTTCGCGCCGCGCCGGACGGCTACACGCTCCTCCTCGCCTCCCCCGGACCGATCGCCACCAACGCCTATATGTATAAAGACATGGCCTACGATCCGGCGCAGTGGGTGCCGATCGCGGTGCTGGCGACCTCGCCCTACGTGCTGGTGCTCAACAACGGCTTCGCCGCGCCGAGCGTGGCGCAGCTTCTGAGCCACGCCAAGGCCAATCCCGGCAAGCTCACCGCGGCGACGCCCGGCGTCGGCTCGGTCGGCCAGCTCGCCACCGTTGAGCTGGAAACGCTTGCCGACATCAAATTGCTGCAAGTGCCCTACAAGGGTTTGAGCCCCGCAGTCGCCGACGTGCTTGCCGGCAACGTCGACATGATGTTCGACATGCTGGCGACCTCGCTGCCGCTTCATCGCGCGCAGAAGGAAAAGATCATCGCCGTCGGCAGCACCGTGCGAGTCAAGGATTTGCCCGACGTGCCGACGCTGGCCGAAGCCGGCGTCGCCGGCTACCGCGCGGTGACGTTCTTCGGCATCGTCGCGTCGCCGCGCACGCCGGACGCGCTCGCCGACAAGATCAACCGCGACGTCGTCGCCTGCCTCAACGATCCGGAATTCATCGAGAAGACTAAGGCGCTCGGCATGGATCTCGCGCCCCGCAGCCGCAGCGATGCCGCCAAATTCTTCGGCGTGGAGCGTGAACTCTGGGCCAAGGTCATCAAGCGCGCAGACATACCGATGCAGTGAGGCTGTGGCCGGAGAAGATAAAATGGGACATCTGGCCGAGGGAAAATGGACCGACGAAAACACCCTCTCCAATCACGACGAGAGAGGGCTTTACTACAAGCGCCCGTCCATCTTCCGTCATCGCATCGGCAACAAGCCCGACGCCGAATTTCCCGCCGAACCCGGCCGCTATCATCTGTACTGCGCCGTCGCCTGCCCATGGGCGCATCGCGCCACCCTGATGCGCACGCTGAAGAAACTCGAGCCCTTCGTAACGCTGACCAACACCTTTCAAGAGCCCGGCGGCCAGGGCTGGTCGTTCGGCGAAGCCGGCCACATCGTCCCCGGGACCGATAGGCGCGTGCGCTGGCTCCATGAGCTCTACACGATCGCCGATCCGGCCTGCACGACGCGCGTCACCGTGCCGACACTGTGGGATGCCAAGACCCGCCGCGTCACCAACAACGAGTCGTCCGAGATCATCCGGATCTTCAACACGGCGTTTTCAGGAATTGCGCCGCCGACACCCGACTTCTATCCCGAGCCGCTGCGTTCCGAAATCGACGCCACGAATGCGCTCGTCCTCAAAGGCGTGAACAACGCCGTCAACGGTTGCGGTTATTCGATCTCGCAAGCTGCCTACGACGGCTCCGTCAAGCTCTTGTTCGAAACGCTGGACGGGCTCGAGCAGCGGCTGGCGCGGCAGCGCTACCTGTGCGGCGAGGCCGAGACTGAGGCGGATTGGCGTCTGTTTCCGAGCCTGGTGCGTTTCGATCCCTGCTACTATGTCGGCTACAAATGCAACATCCGCCGCCTCGACGAGTATCCGAATCTGTCCCACTACCTTCGCGACCTTTACCAGACGCCGGGGATCGCCGATGTGTGCGATATCGACGGCATGAAGCGCGGCGTATTCAGCAAGGCCGGCCCGGTTGGTGCGAACGGCATCATCCCGGCCGGCCCCACAGTTGACTATCTGCGGCCGCACGATCGCAACCGTTTTGCCCGGCGCAACTGAAGCGACGGGGCAAATGAACCACCAGCGGATGAAGAGACC
>Ga0306925_10003301_pt1 | contig 14243 bp, 10 predicted proteins | sample flu12Cox44000176_FD_203755 | JGI IMG/M metagenome (GOLD analysis project Ga0306925, IMG submission 203755) | Lab enrichment of tropical soil microbial communities from Luquillo Experimental Forest, Puerto Rico - flux8day.12C.oxic.44.000.176 (v2)... | ecosystem: Environmental > Terrestrial >... | reverse complement strand
ATTCCACTGACCGCCGCGTAGTCAGACAGCCAACGCCCACAAAGCAACAAATCCCCAGCTCAGCGGCCAATACGCACTACCTCACCACCGCAACTTCGGCTTAGTGAGACGGCGCGCGACCGACTGGCGCACGTAGTCGCCGGGCTATTGATCGCGGTCATCGTGGTCTGCGTGGCGATCGTCGTTTTAGCCCTGGCGAAGCACGGTCCGTCCAACACGGGACCCAACTATCCGACCACTCGGTCCTCCACCGCCCCGAGCCAGCCAGCGGTCTATTACAAGAACTGCGCCGAGGCCCATGCCGATGGCCGCTGGAACATTCCCCAGGGCGACCCGGCCTACCGGCCCGCGCTGGACAAGGACCACAACGGCGTCGCATGCGAGTCGCGCGACCGGTGAAAACCCCTGTAACCAAAGGGAAGCAACAAAATGATGGGCAAGAGGCCGCATTTACCCCGGCCGGAGGTAACTGAGATGACCTACACAACCTACCCACCGTATCCACCATCACCACCGATTCGGCGCGGCCCCAACCACACCAAGGAGGCTTCCCGCTTCCCGCGGTGGGTGTGGATCGCTGTGGCCGTTGCGGTGGTCGTGATCGTCGCGGCAGGCATTGTCTTGTGGCTAGATCATCGGAAATCCGAAGACAACCCGTGGAATACGGCGTTGCAAAAGCTGGAAACCCTTCAGGTCAAAGGCCGCGCCCCAAAAACCGGATACAGCCGCGACGAATTCGGGCCACCCTGGACCGACGATGTGAACGTGCCGGGGGGCCATAACGGGTGCGACACCCGCGATGACATACTCCGGCGCGATCTCACCGACCTGACATCGCGGGGATGCACCGTCTTGTCTGGCACCCTCCACGATCCCTACACGGACACGACGATCCCGTTCCACTCCGTCCAGATTGATCACGTGGTGGCCCTGCAGGATGCGTGGCAGACGGGCGCACAACAGCTACCTATGCAGACGCGACAGAACTTCGCGAACGATCCCCGCAATCTACAGGCCACCGATGGCTCGACCAACCAGGGGAAGCGCGATGGCGACGCCGCTACGTGGCTGCCGCCGAACAAGGCCTACCGCTGCACGTACGTGGCCCGGCAGGTCGACGTCAAGGCTCTCTATAACCTGTGGGTCACTCAGGCGGAACATGACAAGATCGCAGAGCTGCTGCAGGGCTGCGCGACAACCAGCACCGGCCTGTCGACCCCTGGACCGGTGCCGGACCCTGATCCCAGCCCCACCCCGACGAGTCGCGCTCCCCGCGCAGGCCAATTCTGTGCTCCTCGCGGCGCAACAGCGCAGTCGTCAACCGGTGCCCGGCTGGTGTGCGCCCGGGCTGACGGTAGGGATCGGTGGGAGACCGCATAACACCTACCCGCGTTGGTGGCGCTACAGGCCCCACGGGGCGCGGCGCGCCGAGCTTGTGGTGACCGCGTCAACGCGGTCACAGGTTATTGGCAGTGCTGTTGGCAGCAGCCCGGCCAGCTAGGCGAAAAATATGCCTTGACCTGCGATGATGCTTGGTGCGCGATACTGGGATTGAACCAGGCTACGAAGCCTCATGCGGCACGCCACTTTTCGCAATACCGAACATGTCTCAAATCAGAGGAAATACGAGCCTCTCAAAACTCTGTTAGCAGTCACCGTGACCGCCAACGACCCGTCGTGGAGCGTCCAACGGCCTATCCTTAGACCCTGAAAACGCGGGGGCCCGGGATGGGCGGAGGGTTGGATGACCGCTGCGACCGCGTGCCGCACGTGTGGCACCGAGCCGCGTGAGGGTGCACGATTCTGTGACGGCTGTGGTGCGCCGGTAACGGAGCCCGACACCCATGCGGAGTACAAGCAGGTCACGGTGCTGTTCGCCGACGTGGTGGGCTCGATGGACATCGCGGCCGCCGTCGGTGCGGAGCGGTTGCGCGAGATCATGGCCGGGCTGGTGGATCGTGCGGCGGTGGTGGTGAAACGCTACGGCGGCACGGTGGACAAATTCACCGGCGACGGCATCATGGCCGTGTTCGGCGCGCCGGTGGCGATGGAGGACCACGCCGTTCGGGCCTGTCTGACTGCCTTGGGCGTTCAGGAGGAAGCGAAGCGGGTCGCCCTCGATGTCCGAGAGCGCGACGGTGTGGAGCTGCAGTTGCGGGTGGGACTTAATTCCGGTGAGGTGATCGCCGGTGAGATCGGTTCGGGGCCTTTCGGTTACACCGCGATTGGTGAGCAAGTCGGCATGGCACAACGGATGGAGTCGGTGGCCCCGCCTGGTGGGGTGATGCTCAGCGCATCCACAGCGCGACTCATTGATGGCACTGTGACTCTCGGCGAATCTGAGCTGGTCCAGATCAAGGGTGCCGATGAGCCAGTCGCGGCCTATCGGCTGATGGGCATGGGCGATGGACGTCGCGGTGCCAGGCGTGCTGAGTCGAATCTTGTTGGCCGGGCCTGGGAGATGTCTGCGGTCGAGGGATTGTTGGACCGTGCCGTCGACGGGCACGGCGCGGTGGTCGGGTTGGTGGGCTCACCTGGGATCGGCAAGAGCCGTTTGGTGCGTGAAGTCTCTGCTATGGCAGCGACCCGGCGTGTGGAGGTGTTCACCGGCTTCTGCGAATCGCACACCAGCCAGGTCCCCTTCCATGCCGTGGCGCGGCTGCTGCGTGCGATCACCGGCGTCAAGGGTCTCGACCCGCAGGCCGCCCGAGCGCGGATACGGGCGCAGTTTCCCGACGCGGAGCCAGAGGACTTGGTGCTCTTTGACGACCTGCTAGGCATCACCGATCCCGAGGTTGAGCTGCCGAAGATCGACCCAGATGCGCGTCGGCGGCGGTTGACCGCGCTGGTGAACGCCGCCTCGTTGGCCCGCGAAAGACCGAGGGTCTACATCATCGAGGACGCCCATTGGATCGATGAGGTCAGCGAGTCGATGCTGGCCGACTTCGTCATGGTGATCCCGCAGACACCCTCGCTGGTGCTGATCAGCTACCGACCGGAGTACGAAGGGGCGTTGGCTCGGGTGCACGGTGCTCAAACCATCGCCCTTGCGCCGCTGAGTGATTCAGAAACCATGGCGCTGGTCTGCGAGCTGCTCGGTGACGACTCCTCGGTTGGCGAGCTGGGCCATAAGATCGCCGAGCGGGCCGCCGGTAACCCGTTCTTCGCCGAGGAGATTGTGCGCGAACTGGCCGAGCGCGGTGTGCTGCAGGGACAGACCGGCGCATACGTGTCGACCGCAGAGGTCAGTGCGGCCACGGTGCCCGCCACGGTGCAGGCGACCATCGCAGCTCGCATCGACCGACTTGATCCGGCAGCCAAGCGCACGTTGAGCGCAGCCGCTGTGATCGGCTCACGGTTCAGCCGGGAGCTACTGGAAACGCTGGGAGTTGATCCAGTCCTAGAGAATTTGTTGAGGGGCGAGTTCATCGATCAGATTCGCTTCACCCGACAACCCGAGTATGTGTTCCACCACCCGTTGATCCGCGCGGTGGCCTACGAGGCTCAGCTCAAATTGGACCGGGCCGAGCTGCACCGGCGCGTCGCGGCCGCGATCGAATCACGTGACCCAGAATCGGCCGATAAGAACGCGGCGCTGATCGCCGAGCACCTGGAGGCCGCCGGTGATCTGCACGCCGCCTACGGCTGGCACATGCGTGCCGCCACGTGGGCGACCAACCGTGACATCGCCGCAGCACGATTGAGTTGGGAGCGCGCCACACGGATCGCCGACGCCTTGCACGCCGAGGACCCCAACCGGACGGCCATGCGCATCGCCCCGCGCAGCATGTTGTGCGGGATCGCTTGGCGAGTCCACGCGAACGTTGCCGGGGACCGCTTTGATGAATTGCGGGAGTTGTGCACCGCCGCCGGGGATAAGGCGTCGCTTGCGATCGGGATGGCGGGGCTGGTGATGGATTACGTGTTTCAGGACCGGATGCGCGAGGCGTCGCGGCTGGCATCCGAGGCTGTGGCTCTCATTGAGTCGCTCGGTGATGCGACCTTGACGGTGGGGGTGTCGTACGCGCCGATCTACGCTAAGGGTGAGAGCGCCGAGATGGCTGACGTGCGGCGTTGGTCACAGACAGCCATCGACCTGGCCGAGGGTGACCCGTCTAAAGGCAACTTCATTTTGGGGTCTCCGTTGGCGGTCGCTCTTCTGCAGCGGTCTTTGGCCGGTTATTCTTTGGGCCGTCCCGGATGGCGCGACGACCTGCGGCATGCCCTGGACATGGCCCGCAGTGCCGACCCCATGTCCTACGCCGCGGTCGTCGGCTACGGCTACTTCCCAGGGATATCCTCTGGCGTTCTGAGTCCTGACAATTCCGCGGTGTGCGAGATCGAGGATGCACTACGGATTGCGGAACGATCCGGTGATGACGTCGCAGTGGCCGTCACCCGGCTGGCGCTGGGCGTTGCGCTGGTCCACCGCCCAACGGATGCCGAGCGTGACCGCGGACACAAGCTCCTGGCCGAGGTCAGCGAAGACTTCCTGCAGCGCGGATACCTCCTGTGCGATTTACGGCTCGTCAACGTGTATTTGGCGCGTGAGAGGGCTCGGCGTGGAGATCGCGATGACGCCATACCGCTAATGCGCGCCGCCGTCGACCATCTGTTCCGCGAGGGACGGCTGCTCTTGTGGGGCATTCCTGCAAGCGGTGTTCTGGTGGAGACCCTCCTGGATCGCGGGACTGACGGTGACGTGGCCGAAGCCGAGGCCGCAATCGAACGGTTAGCCTCTGCGCCAGCCGATGAGGGTCTGGTGATACGCGACATCTGGCTGCTGCGGCTGCGGGCACTATTGGCGCGGGCGCATGGCGATGCCGCCGCTTATGCGGACTTCCGGGATCGCTACCGCGACATGGCGAGAACGCTTGGCTTCGAGGGGCATATCGAGTGGGCCGAGGCGATGCCATGACGGCGGCTGCCCCGTCGGGGGTGGTGACGTTCTTGTTCACCGATGTGGAGGGTTCGACCCGTCGGTGGGAGGCCGATGCGCAAGCGATGCGGGCGGCGCTCGTCGTGCACGACAAGGTGTTGCGCACGGCGATCGAGGCCTATGACGGGTTCTTGTTCAGCCACACGGGCGATGGTTTCGTGGCGGCCTTCGCGTCGCCGATGTCGGCCGTGAACGCCGCGATCGATGCGCAACGGGAGTTGCAGTTGCCGGTGCGAATGGGATTGGCAACCGGCGAGGCCGAACTGCGCGACGGGGACTACTTCGGAACGGTGCTCAATCGAGCCGCACGCGTGATGGCCGCCGGACATGGTGGTCAGATCCTGTTGGCCGGGTCGACGGCGGAGCTGCTCAGTGGGGTTGATCTGGTCGATCTGGGGCCGCGGCGGTTGCGGGATCTGCCGACTCCGATCACGGTTTTTCAGGTCCAAGCAGACGGCCTGCGCACGGACTTTCCGTCGTTGCGGACCCTCGATCCGAGTCCGGGGAACCTGCGTCCACAGACTACGAGCTTCATTGGGCGTGAGTCGCAGGTCGCCGAGCTGCAAGCCGCGATAAAGGCTCATCGGTTGGTGACGTTGACCGGTGTCGGTGGGGTCGGCAAGACCCGCCTGGCGGTGGAGGTCGCGGCGTGTCTCGCCGATGAATTCCCCGACGGGGTCTGGTTTTTCGAACTGGCCGCGGTCGCCGATCCGGCGGCGGTGCCCGACGCGGTGGCCGCGGTGCTGGGCATCACCCAGCAACCGGGCAAGACAGTGACCGAGTCGGTCGCCTCCGCCTTGGAGGGCCGGTCGCGGCTGCTGGTGTTCGACAACTGCGAGCACGTTGTCGACAGTGTCGCAGATCTGGTCGAGGCGATCCTGGCCGCCTCGGCGACCGTAACGATTCTGGCGACCAGCCGCGAAGGAGTGGGGGTCAGCGACGAACAGTTATGGCGTGTCCCATCGCTCGACGTCACCTCCGGAACCGAATCCGCGGCGGTGAACCTTTTCGTCGACCGTGCCCACAGTGTCGTGTCGGACTTCTCGCTGGCCCAGCCCGGCGAGGCGGACGCTGTCGTGGAAATCTGCCGACGCCTGGACGGCATCCCGTTGGCCATCGAGTTGGCGGCCTCCCGGATGGCGTCGATGACCGCCAGCGAGGTGCGGGATCGTCTGGATCATCGGTTCCAACTGCTGATCGGGTCACGGCGCGGCCTACACCGCCACCACACCCTGCGCCACGCGGTGGCCTGGTCTTATGACCTGCTCGACGACGCCGAAAAACTGCTGTTGACACAGTGTTCGGTGTTCGCGGGCGGCTTCGATCTCCAAAGTGCCTGCGCGGTAGCCGGGTTCGATGAATCGGGGGACTACGCCATGCTGGATCTGCTCGATGCGCTGGTGCGAAAGTCATTATTGGTCGCCGACCGCTCGTCGGGGCGGACCCGGTTTTGGATGTTGGAAACGATCCGCCAGTTCGCCGAGGAGCAACTCGTCGCCGGTGGGCAGGCCACCGAGGTCCGAATTGCCCATGCCCGCTATTTCGCCGGACGGGAAGCCGACATCCAGGCCCTGTGGGACAGCCCCCGCCAGCGTGCGGCCTACGACTGGTTCACTGTCGAGCTGGCCAATCTGCGCACCGCGTTTCGATGGGCCGCCGACCACGGCGATCTCGACGTCGCCGCCACCATCGCCACCTATGCGGGGTTGCTCGGCGTTTTGGTCCCAACCCTTGAGCCGATCGCCTGGGCTGAGGAGCTGATCGAGTCCGCCCGCGTCGCCGACCACCCCCGGCTGGCGTACCTGTACGTGATTGCGTCGCAGTGCTGGACGGCCGGACGGATCGAGGCGGCTGTCGGCTATTGCGACGCCGGCCAGATCGTTGTCGGTAGGAGCCGCGAGGCGCTGCCGGGCGGCATCGAAGCCTGGCTTGGACTTGTATACCTAGTCACCGGGCAGCCCGAGCGGTTGGCCGAGTGGTGCCGGGCCCAGCTCGCACGCTGCCGCGACACCCGCGTCTACATCCGGCCATGGCTGGTTGTCGCCCTCGCATTGACCGGTTCCGGTGGGGAGGCGATGGATTGCGCGGATGGCCTAATCGAGGCTGCAGAGGCAACAGGCAACCCGTGCTGTCTCGCGTTGGCGCTCTGGGCCTACGGTTTGGCTTTCCGTGATGTTGATCCCGTCGGGGCGCTTAACGCCTCGCGCCGGGGTCTGGTGATCGCCCAAGACAGCGGCAACCGCTCCGGCGCGTCAGTCCTGGCGAACAATCTGGCACGACTTGAGGCCGAGCACGGCGACCCGGTGTCCGGGTTCGATCACCTCACTCAGGCAATCCGCAACTTCCACAATGCGGGCGACACCACGACGATCCGCGTCCCGTTGGCCAGCCTCGCTGCTCTTTTCTACCGGCTCGGACGCTACGAACCGGCGGCCACCATCGCCGGCTTCGCCCTCAGTCCCATGGCCGCAACGGCGTTCCCCGAATTCACCACCGCGATCGCCCACCTCCGCGAAGTCCTCGGTGAGGCGACCTACGAATCGCTCGCCCGCAAGGGTGAGACGATGACCACCGCCGCGATGGTGGCGTACGCCTTCGACCAAATCGACCAGGCCCGAACAGAACTCGAACACCCCACCTGAAATGCTCCCCTCAGGAGCGGAGGCGGTCGGCGAGGGGGTAGGGGCGCAAGAGTGGGTCCGAGCGCCGTACCCATTCTGACGGCCTGTCAACGGTTTTAGCCAGAGGCGACGGCGAAGAGGTGCCACTCGCCGGGCACACCCTTGAGTTCGTGTGTGCCGCGCTCCTCGAACTCAAGTCCTGACCCGATCACAAGGTCGCACAGCGTGCTGGACACGAGCACGTCATTCGCCCCTGCCAGGGCGCTCACGCGCGCCCCGATGTGCACGCCGATCCCGCCGATGTCATCGCCGCGCACCTCACACTCGCCGGTGTGCAACCCGGCGCGCACCTGGATGCCCAACGCCTGCACCGCGTCGCGGATCGCCGTCGCGCAGCGGATCGCCCGCTGAGGGCCATCGAACATCGCAAGGAAGCCGTCGCCCGATGTGTTCACCTCGCGGCCTCGGAACCGAGCGAGCTGCGCCCGGACTACGGCGTCGTGCGCGTCGAGCAAGGCATGCCAGTCACGGTCACCCATCTCGGCGGCGCGCCGCGTGGAGTCGACGATGTCGGTGAATAGCACCGTGGCGAGCACGCGATCACCGGCCACGTCGGCCTGATGGCCGGTGAGGAACTCGGCGATCTCCTGGAATGACGCGCGCCAGTCGGGTTCGTAGAAGTGGACGAGGTTGCGCCCTGGAAGCTCAACGTATGCCGCGCCCGGTATGCGATCAGCGACGTCCTTGCCCCACTCGGGCGGGATAATGGGGTCGTCGGTGTGATGGAGGACGAGAGTCGGGACGCGGACTGTGGGAAGCAACGCCCGCACGTCCATTTCGGCCAGCAGAGGAACCATGAGGGCAATGGCTCCTGGGCTTGACGCCAGGCGTTCCGCCCGAGCCCACGCGGCCCGGATCTCCTCGTTCCACGGCATGTCCGGATTCACCAGATGCTGGAACTCGCCTGTGCCCCATATGGCGACCATGGCGGCAGTGATCTCCTCAGGTGTGGGTCCGTCGGTGTGCTCAGCCAGCGGATTCGCGTAACCCTCCATCACGACCAGCGCGGTGGTGCGGGACGGATGTGTTGCCGCGAACAGCGCACCCGTCGCGACCGCGCCCGACATCGCGAGCAGGACCGCTTCGCGACTCCCGAGATCGTCGAGCACCGCAGTGATGCTGTCCGCCCATAGCTCCAACGTGGGCAACGCACCGCCCGTGACGGGATCGGACGCTCCCGTGCCCGGCTGGTCGAACAAGATCAGCCGACCCAGCGATGTCATCGCCGCGACCCACCCTTGCATCGACGGTAGTTCCGGCATGAGCTCACAGTTGTTGGACCACGCCGGGAGGCACACGATGTCGCGAGGGCCTTCGCGAGACGCGCGATAGGCGACGCGCAAGTTCCCGTTCATCGCGTAGCGCGTCTCGCAGAACATTTCGGCAGTGTAAGCCGAGGAGCGGGTCCGAGTTTCGGTGTCGGACAAAGCCCCGCCAGCACCAGCGCCCGGCGGGACCGGTCAGGTGTCGTACTCCTCCGTCGTCCGGGGAGCGGCGGGCAGGTGGTCGTCGAGAGACTGCCGGTAGCGGATGCAGCCTCGTAAGAACTGTGGCCACTCCGGCACCTTCGGCAAGGGATCAGTGGATTCGGGCAGGAGACTCCAGAGTTGGGGATGGTGCCAGCAGAGCCCATGGTCCGTGCTGTCTCGGTGCCGGCGGATACCGTTCCTCAGGCGGACAACCTCCTGCACGAGCTCGTTCCGAGAGAGCGTTTCGAGATCGTTGTCCATCGACGTCATGCGTCGAGTCTGGGGGGCTCCAACACCGGGAACAAGATCTCGGATACGAGCCGCTCACGCGCGGCCAGATCGCCGAGCAGCGGTTTCGATCTCGGGTGGGTCCGGTCACCGCGGACCAGTCCCGCAAAGCGAACTGGTCGCCGGGTGAGCGAAATCACGTTGACTGAAACTGTAGTCAACTGACTACAGTTGTTGTAGTCAGTTGACTACAACTGAGGACACAGCACCCGGCATGAGGCCGGGGTGGAGGTAGCAGGAAATGAAGCATCGATTTGTTGATGGGGCGATGGTCTTCGCGGCAGTCGTCTTAGCGATCATTGCCTGCGGAACGCATCACCTCGGGTTGGGGTGGTTCATTTTCTTCCTGATCTCCGGGGCGATTGCTCAGGCCATTGCCCGAGGGAAGAACCGCAACCAATCCGCCTGGTTTGCGCTGGGTGTCGTGTTCGTGGGGTTCGTTCTGGTGGTGGCGTTGCTGCCGAAACTGCCAGCACCAGCGCCCGATGGGATGCAGGCCAAGAGTTGCAAACGGTGTAATGCTGTGCAGAATGTGCCTGCGGGTGTGCCGTCGTACACGTGCTGGCGTTGTCAAGAGGCGCATTTGATTGGGGGCGCTGAGCGGCTACCTGAGATGCCGCGCCCGTATGAGCCGCCTCAGGTATAAGCACCACCCCCCGGGCGCACGGCCGCCAATGGTGACCACCCCTGCACATCGAAAGAAACGAAACCATGAAAAAGAAACTGATTGCGGTCGCAGTGTCCGGCCTGGTGCTCGGCTTGTCCGCGCCGACCGCTCACGCCGACCCGCCACCACCAGCGCCACAGCCGGTGCAGTGCAAGACCGTCAACGGCACGAACGTTTGCCGATTCGCGGACGGTAGCGTGCAAGCCTGTAATCCCTTCGTCGGGTGTTTTCCGATTCAAGTCGCCCTAGCTCCAGGCTTCTGGGATTAAAACCCCTGGTCAGGGGGTTGGCAGTTTTATTGGCAGCGGCGCCCAAATCCAAGACCAAAGACATGCTTTGACCTGCGATGATGCTCGGTGCGCGATACTGGATTTCCTCGTCACCGAAACCGGCACCAACCTTTCCTCACTCGAACCAGCGTGAAAGCGAGGAAGGCACACCAACTTTCGGCAACGCAGGCCTCTCTTCAGCCACTCCCCGCGGGTCGGCGGTGACCGGGCTGGCAAGCCAGTAAGTAGTCAGCCAGAAGGCGACAGGGATTGAGCGAGCCACACCCAATCACCGCCTCGAAGAGCATGGCTGCAGACCACGCCCTCCTGGCCACATTCAACAAGTTGGGATTGAATCAGTTTCCGCCGAATAGGACGTACGGTTAGTCCGTGTCTTCAGTCTGCTCAGCTAGCACGCGATAAACCGTAGCTCGGCTCACACCCAGCGTGGTCGCGATGGTGCTAGCCGATTCGCCGCTGGCGTGCATCCGTTGTGCCAGAGCGGCTTTCTTGTCATCAAGCGCCTTGGGCCGACCGATGGACTGCCCGCGTGCCCGACGCGCTTCGCGTGCGGCTGCACGACGTTCCCGGCCTAACTCCAATTCAAGCTCCGCCAAGCTAGCCAGCACGCCGGCAACCATTCGGCCCGTTGCATTGGAGGTGTCGATGCCCTCGCGGAGGGAACGCAGAACGATGCTCCGTTCGCACAGCTCCCTGATCGTCATCATGACCTCGGCTGCGTTCCTGCCCAATCTGTCGATGCCCACGACGACTATGGCGTCACCTGTTCGGGCGTAGTCCAGGAGCGCAGCTAGGCCAGGACGCTGCTCCCGCGTCGAAGTTCCGGACAACTTGTCCGAGTAGACCCGATTGGCCTCGACACCCGCTGCGGTGAGCGCATCGACTTGCTGGTCGAGGGACTGGTGTCCGGTGCTGACACGGGCGTAGCCGAGTTGGGTTCGAATCGCTTCAGGGGCTGTCGTCGTTGCCATACGTTCAGTGTCTCAAAAGTCTCAGAACATATCAATATGCGACAGTGGTTTTGAGTCAACTTTTGAGACAGTGCCAACTGGCAGTTCTCTGCGCGCAACCTATCCCGGCTATGCCATCTCAATTCTTTAGTTCTGAGACCGCACCAGACACGGATCCGACTAGGTTCCCCTTCGGGCGTTCGGACGTGCAGCCCCGGCCACCCAAACTTTTTACTGGTTGTCGAACTGTGGGCAATAGGCCTGTATCGCGGCGGGTATGGCGTAAGTGGCCTCAGCCGGACCCCAGGTTCCGCCTTCGCTTTGTTCGATGGCCCTTTGTATGGTGTTCGCGCGAAAAGTCGGATCGTTGTTGCTGAACAGCACCAGGCATAAGTGGCGGTTGGCGCGGTCATCGAAGGCTTGTTGTGCCGGGTCGATCGACAGTCCTCGGGAGTTGAGCAGACTCACGAAGTGCGGCCAGGCGTCGGCGGGGTATGTCGGCCAGGTCGGTTGTGCCGTCACTGTTACGGCGGTGGGAGGCGGTGGTGGTGCCGAGGCTGGGGTGCCGGTCGGCGGGAAGGCGGTAACGGTCGCTGGATCGGCCACATGACACCGGACGGCACACCGCCGATCCGGGTCGCTATGAACGGCACCTCATATACCTGTCCTTGCGAGCAGGCATCGGTTTCGGCGCTGGCGGTCTGAACCCCCTGGAACGTGCCGTCAGGCTGTGGTGTCCACAACGAATGACCCACCATCGTCACCGGGACTGTTCCGACTCCGGGACATGCCAATTCTCCCGGATAAGGCGTAGGCGCGTTTTGCCAGTGGCCGTCGACGAAGTGGAAAACGTCCGTGCTGCCCGGAATTGTCGGGGCCTGGTTCAGGCTGGCATCCAGCTTGGTCGCGGTGGCAACGCATCCGGCAGGCGTGCACCTTGAACGAAAGGCCCACCAAGCGGTTACGTTGCCGCTGGGTTTCGGGACACCGTTGATGGTCTGGTGTTGAAAGTCCAGGTCCACACGGTAAGTGCCGGCGAGGACCGGGCCGGCAACTTCTGGATCTTTAGTACTGGACTGGGCCGCTGGGCCTGTGGTGGTCGCCGCGGGGAGGGCGGTCACGCCATTATGCGACCGGACCACGTAGGCGGTGGTCGCAATGGCGGCGCACGCACCCACCGTTGCCCCCGACACGACGAGGATTTGACGCCACCTTCGGCGCTGCTCCTTCGGCGCGGTCGGTGGCGTCTCTGTGTTCGACGGGGGCCTTTGGTCACGCTCCGGCGGTGCTGGCGGTCGTGACTTTGTGGCCGTCGACCGTGATGATGCGCCCTGCCGTGTCAGCTTCGCGGCTTTATCATGGGGTTTGGCTACTACGGAGGGAGTCTTCGCCCCTGCGGTAGGGGCGGCGATGGTGATGCCGGCCTCGGTGGGCCGATCATTTTCCGCATTGGTAGCTGCTAGCTCAGTGAGCTCGGCGGCGAAGTCGCGGCATCGGTCGAACCGGTCGGTGGGGTCCTTAGCTAACGCCCTTAACAACACCTGGTCGAGGCGGGCCATATCTGGGCGCCGATCGCTGAGTCTCGGTGGGGCGGCGTTGAGATGTTGGCTGATGACCGCGACCGGGTTGGAATGCCGGAACGGCGGCGCACCGGCGAGAAGGCGAAACGCAGTGGCGGCCAGCGCATATTGGTCGGCGCGGCCATCGATGTCTGCACCCATCAACTGTTCAGGCGCGGCGAAGGAAAATGTGCCCACGGTGAAATTCGTCGCGGTGAGCCCGCTGATTTCCCCGATTGGTCGCGCAATACCGAAGTCGGCCAAAAGGATTCGTCGGTTGCCGTCCTCAAGCTCACTGAGCAAGATGTTGGCGCGCTTGACATCGCGATGCAGCAGTCCGCGTTTGTGGGCGTAGTCGAGTGCGTCGGCGACGGCGGTGACGATGGCGCACACGTCCTGTATCGGCATCCCGGCGGGGTAGCGGTCTTTCACCAGTTGTCCGGCGTCGGTGCCCTCGACGTAGTCCATCGAAATCCACAGGCGGCCTTCGAACTCGCCGCGGTCATGCACGCCGACGATATGCGGGTGCCACAGCGTCGCGGCCAGGTCGGCCTCGCGGTGGAATCTCTCACGAAAGTCCGTGTCCGCTGTCATCGCCTCGGACATGACCTTCAGAGCGTCGCGCCGCGGCAACCGGGGATGCTGGGCAAGATAGACCTCGGCCATCCCGCCAGAACCCAGCATCCGCAGGATGGTGTAACCGGCAAAAGCTTCACCGACCGTCACCGACACGCGCGGATAGTACCGCCGATGCCGACCGTGGGCCAGAATCCGGCCGCCAAGTTCTTGCTGCTTGGCAAGCTTGTGTGCTTGGACGGGGGAATGCCGGGACATGCCCACAAAAGTGAACACCCAGCCCGAGCTGATACCACCAGATCAGCTGACGTGACCCCGCCACTACCTTCACCCCAGCAGCCGTTCCGGCCCGTACTTCGATGCCGCCGGCGTTTCATCCCGCATGTCGAGCGAGGCCCTGTCGGCCGGCGTCAGCCCGAACCGTCCGCCGATACGAGTCATCATCTCAAGGCAATCCTTCGCCACGCGCCACAACGGGTTCACGACCTGGTTCTTCAGCGAACCGGGAGCGGTGAGCTTGTCGGTTCCGAGCTGGTCGATGCAATGCCGGTAGGTGGCAGCGGACTCGCAGAACGCCCCGAACATTGTGGTGTCCCAAGTTTTCAAAACGCCTTTGTCTTCGAGGTCGGGCGCCAGCTGCTCCCAGATCTTTCGGGCTGCATCGCTGAGTTCGGCCGGGGGCGCGATGGTTGTTTCCGCTGGGAGCGGCTCCCCGTAGTTGATGCGGTCGGGGCGTTCGCCGGATAGAATCTTGAGGTGGTTTGGTCTGCGCGGTCGTCCCACGTTGCGTCCTATTCTGTTGTGCGGCAACCTGATTCACGATT
>Ga0306925_10003300_pt1 | contig 14248 bp, 14 predicted proteins | sample flu12Cox44000176_FD_203755 | JGI IMG/M metagenome (GOLD analysis project Ga0306925, IMG submission 203755) | Lab enrichment of tropical soil microbial communities from Luquillo Experimental Forest, Puerto Rico - flux8day.12C.oxic.44.000.176 (v2)... | ecosystem: Environmental > Terrestrial >... | reverse complement strand
TGATGACGGCCGAGGAGGCCGAGAGGCGTGGCCTGAAGCCGCTCGCCCGCATCGTCTCCTGGGCGACAGCCGGCGTCGACCCGGCGATCATGGGCACGGGGCCGATCCCGGCGAGCCGCATGGCGCTCAAAAAGGCGGGTTGGTCGGCCGACAATCTTGACCTGATCGAGGCCAACGAGGCCTTCGCCGCCCAGGCTTGCGCGGTCAACAAGGATCTCGGCTGGGATGTCGGCAGGGTCAATGTGAATGGCGGTGCTATCGCCCTCGGTCATCCGATCGGCGCGTCCGGGGCCCGCGTGCTTGTAACCCTGCTGCACGAAATGCGGCGGCGCAATGTCAAAAAGGGCCTCGCTACCTTGTGCATCGGCGGCGGAATGGGCATCGCGATGTGTGTCGAGCGCGACTAGACCTGGACAAAAAAAACGGGAGGAACGCATGGCGAGGGTAGCGGTGGTGACCGGCGGTACGCGCGGTATCGGCCGCGCGATATCAACGGCGCTCAAAAGCGCCGGCTACAAGGTCGCGGCGACTTATGGCGGGAATGACAGAGCAGCCCAGCAATTCCATGAGGAGACCGGCATACCTGTATTCAAGTTCGACGTCGCCGATTTTGCGGCCTGCGCCGAAGGCGTAAAGGCGATCGAAAAGGCTCTCGGCCCGATCGAGGTGCTTGTCAACAATGCCGGGATCACCCGTGACGCGACGATGCACCGCATGAGCTTCGAGCAGTGGAACGCGGTGATCCAGACCAACCTTGCCTCGTGCTTCAACATGTCGAGGGCGGTGATTGAAGGGATGCGAACGCGCGGCTTTGGCCGCATCGTCAACATCGGCTCGATCAACGGCCAGGCAGGACAATACGGGCAAGTCAATTACGCTGCCGCGAAGTCCGGCATCCACGGCTTTACCAAGGCGTTGGCGCAAGAGGGCGCAAGCCGCGGTATCACCGTTAATGCCGTCGCCCCCGGCTATGTCGACACGGAGATGGTCCGGGCAGTGCCGGCGGAGGTGCTCGAAAAGATTATCGCCCGCATTCCCGTCGGCCGGCTCGGCAAGGCCGAGGACATTGCCCGGACCGTGCTGTTCCTGGTCGCCGACCAAGCCGATTTCATTACCGGCTCGACGCTCTCCGTCAATGGCGGTCAGCATATGTATTGAGGCGACCAAATCCGTGCGACCGAGTGGTGCGGGCTTCCGCGACAAACCAGCTCACGCTTGCGGGGCGCCGGAAGGCGTCGCGCGAGTACCTCCAGCTCGGGCGAGAGGCCTCGTCATGGCCGAGCGAATGGGTAAGGTAGCGCAGCACCTCGTCGACTAGTTCGCGCGCCCGGCATCGGCCCGTGCATCGCCGTGTTAAGATGGGCGATGCTGTCTTCCGATGTCATCGATCTTAGAGATTTTTACCGAACCGGGCTTGGCCAAGTCGCACGGCGGATGATCCGCCGCGCGATCCAGCGCGTATGGCCCGATCTGCACGGAATGCGGCTTCTCGGGGTCGGTTACACCACACCGTTCCTGGCGGCGATTGCATCCGACACCGAGCGCACCGTGGCCCTGATGCCGGCCGCGCTCGGCGTGCTCGGCTGGCCTTCGGATGGACCCAATCGGGTCACCCTTGCAGAGGAGGGCGAGCTTCCTTTCGCCGATTATTCGATCGACCGGGTCCTGATCGTCCATGCAGTCGAAACAAGCGAGCAGATCGGGTCGATGTTGAAGGAGATCTGGCGGGTCCTCGCCGGCGGCGGACGTTTGTTGATTGTCGTGCCGAACCGGCGCGGTATTTGGGCCCGCCTCGACCGCACACCATTCGGGTCCGGCCGGCCTTACACGATGTCTCAGCTGTCGCAGCTGCTGCGCGACGAGCTGTTCACGCCGATTGGATCCGACACGGCGCTGTTCATTCCGCCGCTGCGCAAGCGGATAATCCTGCGCTCGGCACCGGCTTGGGAACGGATTGGCAAGCGCTGGTTTCCTACTTTTGCCGGCGTCGTGCTGATCGAGGCGACGAAACAGATCTATGCCAAGCCGGCGGTCGTACGCGCGCCCCGCCGCCGTCTCGTCTACACCCCGGCGCCGCACGGACTATCCCGTCGCTCCGGCGCCGCGGGCGCGCTTCACCCCTGCCGACTCGGCGGCTTGGCCGCGGTGTTTAGGTGGCCCCGGTTCGCCGACAGGACAAACACGCCCTGCTCGGCGAGCAAGTTCGCCAGGCTCCCATGGGGATCGAGAGAATAGGGCTGCCCATGGCGGTCGAGGGTGACGCTGCGCTCGACACGGACGCCGATCTCGTCGCACATCGCGACAAAATCGCGGATCGTGCAGAGGTGGATATTGGGCGTGTCATACCAAGGATGGGCGAGAAGATGCGACACCGGCATCCGGCCACAAAACAAAAGGTGCAGCCGGATGCGCCAGAAGCCGAAATTCGGGAATGAGACGATGGCGCGCCGGCCGATCCGCACGAGAGTCTCGATCACCTTGCGCGGCTCTCGCGTCGCCTGCAAGGTCTGACTCAACACCACCACGTCGAAGGCACCGGTGGGGTAGGCTTCGAGATCGCGATCGGCGTCGCCTTGAATGACCGGCAGCCCGTGGCCAACACAGGAGTTGACCCCCGACTGGCTCAGCTCCATGCCCCGGCCGTCGACATTCTTGTGCCGCACGAGATGGGCGAGCAGCGCACCGTCGCCGCAGCCGATATCGAGCACGCGCGCGCCGGGATCGATCATTTCCGCGATCAGCCTCAAGTCGCGGCGGAGCCCCCCGGCCGGACCATCGACCGCTACGGGGTGAGCCTTGGCGCGCCCCAGGCTCAGCGCGGAGCTTCTGCTCGGCTCGACCATTACCATGAGCGGGTCAGGCCGCGATGCTCGGCACAACCGGTCAGGAAACCGCGCAGCGTTTCGAACAGCTCGGGCTCGTGCAGCAGAAAAGCGTCATGGCCGTTATCGGTTTCGATCTCGACAAAGCTGACATTGGCGGTCACGGCGTTCAACGCCTGCACCAGCTCGCGGCTCTCGGAAGTCGGGAACAGCCAGTCGCTGGTGAAGGAGATGATGCAGAAACGCGAGTGAGAGCCCTTGAAGGCGCTCGCCAGTGATCCTCCGCGCTCGGCGGCAAGATCGAAATAATCCATCGCCCGGGTGATATAGAGATATGAATTCGCGTCGAAGCGATCGACGAAGGTGCTGCCCTGGTGGCGCAGATAGCTTTCGACCTGGAAATCGGCGTCGAAACCGTAAGTGACCGCGTGGCGATCCTGCAAATTGCGCCCGAACTTACGATGCAGCGCCGCTTCCGAGAGATAGGTGATGTGGGCCGCCATACGGGCGACCGCGAGGCCGCGGACGGGCCGTCGGCCGAGCGTCAGATAACGTCCGCCAGACCAATCCGGGTCGGCCATGATGGCCTGCCGACCGACCTCGTGAAAGGCGATGTTCTGGGCGGAATGGCGTGCCGCCGCAGCGATCGGCACCGCGGCGAAGACGCTTTCGGGATAGCTCGCCGCCCATTGCAATACCTGCATGCCGCCCATCGATCCTCCGGTCACGCAGAACAAGCTGTCGATCCCGAGATGGTCGAGAAGCCGCTTCTGAGCGCGGACCATGTCGCGCACGGTGATGACCGGAAACGACAATGCCCAGGGCTCACCCGTCTCAGGGTTGACGTCTTGTGGGCCGGTCGTCCCCATGCAGCCGCCGAGCACGTTGGCACAGACGACGAAGAACCGCTCGGTGTCGAGCACCAACCCGGGGCCGACCATGGTTTCCCACCAGCCGGGCTTGCCGGTTATCGGGTGGGGATCGGCGACATATTGGTCCCCGGTCAGCGCGTGGCACACCAGGATCGCATTCGACCGATCCGGGTTGAGCCTGCCATAGGTCTGGTAGGCGATCGTGAACGGGCCAAAATCGATCCCGCAATCGAGCTGCAGCGGCTCGCGCACAAGCAAACGGTGACCAGGCCAATCCTGGTCTGAACGCGAGCGGAGGCGGGATGGAACCAAAGCCGACATCTAAACCGACGCAATTGCAAGGCGGTCGACCGCACCTTCAATCGAGCGGCCGCGGGTTCGGGATTCGGGGGCGCTAGGTAGGGATCGGAAGCCTGGCATGTCAACGTTTTCTTTGATTTCGCTCGGTCGCGACTCTAGTACTATGCGCCCCTGGAGCGAAGACATCATGCGCCCGACTCCGTCCGATCTCGTGGAATTGCGCCGCCGCCTCGATGAGATCGACTGCAAGCTGCACGACCTTTTGATCGAACGGGCGGAGATCGTCTCGGTAGTGGCAGCGAGCAAAAAAAAGGGCAATTTGCCCGCCTTCCAGCCGGGGCGCGAGGCGCAGATCATCCGCCGCCTGGTCGATCGACATCAAGGGGCGTTCCCGGTCGCCACACTCGTGCGCATGTGGCGCGAGATGCTCGCGGCGACGGTGCGGCTGCAATCCCCGTTTGCGGTTGCGGTGTTTGCGCCGATCGAGTCGCAAGGGTTTTGGGATCTGGCACGCGACCATTACGGCAGCCACACGCCGATGTCGGCGTATCGCTCGGTCGGCCAGGTCATCCGCGCGGTCACCGAGGGTCAGGCCTCGGTCGGCGTCCTGCCGATGCCGCAAGATGGAGAGGCAGACCCGTGGTGGCGTCACCTGTTGTCAAAGGATGACGACGCCCCGCGGGTTGTCGCTCGTCTACCGTTCGGCGTGCGCGGCAACGCCCGCAGCGACGGCGTCGACGCATTCGTGATCGGCCGCTGGGTGCAGCAGGAAACGGGCCGGGATCGCGTCTTGCTCGCGGCCGAATCCTCGACCGATATCAGCCGCGGCCGGATCTTTCGGACCCTCTCCTCTCTCGGCCTGGTCTGCACCTTCTTTACGTCCTGCGAGCATGCCGGCAGCTCGCTCAGTCTGATCGAAATCGAAGGCTTTGTGCCGATCGCCGACCCGCGCCTCGACAGCTTTCGCGCGCAGCTCGGCAGCGCGCTCCATCGCCTCCTGCCCTTTGGCGGCTACGCGATCCCGCTGCTCGCGACGGCGGCGCAACCTCGCGCTGCTGACTCGGAATGCGCCACGGCCGCGGCAAGAGACTGAGCCGATGACGACCGCAACGGGTCCAGCGCCCCGGCCGGGTATCCTCGACATCGCGCCCTATGTCGCCGGCGAGGCAAAAATTGCCGGCGTCGAGCGGCCCATCCGTCTCGCCTCGAACGAAAGCGCGCTCGGGCCGAGCGCCAAGGCCATCGCTGCCTACCGTGCCCTCGCCGGCGAGATCCACCGCTACCCCGACGGCAGCGCTGACGAGCTGCGCGAGGCGCTCGGTCGACACCATGGGCTCGACCCGGCGCGCATCGTCTGCGGCGCCGGCTCGGACGAGCTGATCACTTTGTTGCTGCGCTCCTATGCCGGCCCCGGCGATCAGGTGCTGTACAGCCGCCACGGCTTTCTGATGTATCCGATCAACGCGCAGACGGTCGGCGCCACACCAGTCGCCGCACCCGAGCAGGCGCTGACAACCGATGTCGATGCGCTGTTGGAGCGGGTGACCGAACGCACCCGGATCGTCTTTGTCGCCAACCCGAACAATCCCACCGGCACCTATCTCGGCGCCGCCGAAATGGCGCGGCTGCACGCCGGGCTGCCGCCCTCGGTCGTGCTGGCGATCGACGCCGCCTATGCCGAATTCGTCAATCGCAACGACTACGAAGCAGGCGCGGCGCTGGTCGACCGGGCGGACAATGTCGTGATGCTGCGCACCTTCTCAAAGGTCTATGCGCTGGCTGGGCTCCGGCTCGGTTGGGCTTATTGCCCGCCGGGGGTTGCCGACATCCTCAACCGGATGCGCAGTCCGTTCAATGTCAACGCACCGGCACTCGCGGCCGGTGTCGCCGCCGTCGAGGATGTCGAAGCGCTGATCCGTGCCCAGACCCATAACCAGCGCTGGCTCGCATGGTTTTCCGAACGGCTCGCCTCGCTCGGCGTTCCGCTCACCCCGAGTGTCGCCAATTTCGTGCTCGCCCGCTTTCCCGACGACCCGCGCAAGAATGCCGATGCCGTCTTCGCCTTTCTGCAGAGGCGCGGCATTCTAACGCGCAAGATGGGGGCCTACGGTCTGCCGCAGTACCTCAGGATAACGATCGGGACCGGCGAGGAGATGGAACGGGTGGCGGCCACACTCAGTGAGATCATGGCCTCGCGATGAGCGAAAAGCTCTTCGACCGGGTAGCGCTGATCGGGATCGGGCTCATCGGCTCCTCACTCGCTCGCGCCTTGCGCCGCGACAGCCCGGGCACGTCCATCGTCGCCTGCGCGCGCCGGGCCGAGACACTGGCGGCGGTGCGCCGGCTCGAGCTCGCCGACGAGACCACCGACGACCCGGCTCGGGCGGTGGCGGGTGCCGATCTGGTCGTGATCGCGACACCGCTCTCGGCCTATGCCGAGATCGGACAGCGGATCGCGGCGGCGCTGCAGCCGGGTGCCATCCTGACCGATGTCGGCTCGGTCAAGCAGGCGGTCATTCGCGACCTGCAACCGCACCTGCCCCCCGGAGTGCACTTTGTGCCGGGGCATCCGGTCGCCGGGACCGAGCATTCCGGTCCCGAGGCGGGCTTCGCAGGGCTGTTTCAAGGCCGCTGGTGCATTCTGATCGCACTGCCCGAGACCGCCTCCGATGCGGTGGCCCGGGTCGGCGGGATGTGGGAAACCTTCGGCATGCGGGTCGTCACGATGAGTGCGGACCATCACGACAAGGTGCTGGCGGTGACATCGCACTTGCCGCACCTGATCGCCTACACGATCGTCGGCACCGCGACCGACCTCGAGGACAGCCTCAAATCCGAGGTCATCGAATTTTCGGCGAGCGGTTTCCGCGACTTCACCCGGATCGCCGCCTCCGATCCGGTGATGTGGCGCGACATCTTTCTCAACAACCGCGAGGCGGTGCTCGAGATCCTGCAGCGCTTCAACGAAGACCTGACCGCGCTGCAGCGCGCGATCCGCTGGGGTGAGGGCGACAAATTGCAGGATCTCTTCACCCGGACACGGGCGATCCGCCGCTCGATCATCGAGGCGAAGCAAGCCTGAAAGCGGCAATCGGAGCTCGAGGGTTTCCCTGCCGACAGGGAAACTCAGGGAAAGAATCGCGTTCGAAAAAAAATATTTCCGTAAATCAAAGAGGTAGTGCCGCTTTGATTGGGCCGGCAGGGATACGGCAGGGAAAGGGGCCGGTCTCTCAACGGCTATTCAAACCGCAAAATACATCCTACCATATAAATGTGATTTAGACAATGTGATGTCGAGGTACAAGCGCGCTGGTGCCGCAAGAGATCCCGTCCTCCTGACGACCCCTTCGGAGTGCGGCGGGAAGGGGGGCCCGAGCCGGCGTAGGGTCGGTCACTGCCAGGCGATGCGCGGCGCCTGGCCGAGCTTGGCCGGGCCGAGGAACATCTGCCCGTTCTGTATCGTGAATGCAGTTTTGATCTCCGGCCTGCCGTCCGGTCCGGCTTTTGCCAGCATCGCCAGCGCCAGCCGCGCCAAGCCGGCGTCCGCGGCACGCATCCGCCCGCTCTGGACCAATCCGGTCAGGATCTGGTCATAACCCTCGATCGCCCCGGAGAAGCCGCCGATCGGCTGCAGCTCCCGATCGAGGGCGATCGTCCCGCTGGCGGTGGCACCCACCCCGCCCCAATTCAGGTGCAGATTGTCGAGCTCGACGATGCCGCCTGCGTCGCGCCATTCGGCAGCCGCCTGCGCCAACTTGCCGGCCGGAACCGCACCTTTGATGGTGATGCCTAGTGCGAGCTCGTCGATCGTGTCGTTGAGCACCGAGGTCAGGCGTGGAAGCTGCACCTGCCGCAGATCGAGGGCAATCCCGAGGGCCGGCTCGGTGTGGGAGCGCGGCGGCTTTGCCGGCAGGATCACCCAGGCGTCGGCTGAGCTGATCGGAACCGCCTCGCCGGCCTCGACGCTGACATCCTGCGATTTCAGCCACAAGCTGGTGCCCGCTTCGGGATCGACCGCGAGCGCCCCGTCGGCGGTGCGTGCCGTCAGCTTCACCGGCGGCCGTTCGCCGCCGCCGGCGAGCATCGCAGACCAGCCCGCTGGCGCCAGCAGCCGCCAGCTGGCAAAGTCCCAGGGCCGCGCGCTAGCGGAAAGCGTCGGGATGCGCAGCTCCGGCGATGGTGTCAGACGGCCGTCGCGCAACACCGCGTTGTCGAGCGCCACCCGCCAGGCGAACGGGAAGCCGCCGACGCCGATGCTGTGCCAGGAAACGTCGATCTTATCGGCGCGCTCGGTTTGCGCCCAGGCGGTGACACCGTCGGTGATCCGTTTTGCCGCGATCAGCCAATAGGCGGTATAGGTGCCGAGCAAAACCAGCAGCACGGCAGCGACGGCGAGGCCGAGACGCGTCGGACGGCGCATGGCGAGGTTTATAATGGGCTCGTTCGATCACCGCCAGCGGCCGACGACACAGCGCAGACCCGATGCCCGGCAGAACACCCGAATTCGCCCCCGCCGATCCGATGCCGCCGGAGATTGCCGCGTTGCGGAGCACGGCCGAGCCGGTGTGGATCTTCGCCTATGGCTCGTTGATGTGGGACCTCGATTTCTCCCGTGCCGAGAGTACGACGGCGCTGGTGCGCGGCTACCATCGCAGCTTTTGCCTCTACTCCTATGATTACCGGGGGACCCGTGCGCGGCCCGGTCTGACCCTCGGTCTCGATCATGGCGGGGCATGTCGAGGGATCGCGCTTCGCTTGCCGCCCGAATCGCTTGCCGAGGCGCTCGATAGCCTGTGGATACGCGAGATGACCGCACCCAGGGTGTACGACATGCGGCTATTGCCGGTGCGGACCGGATACGGCATTCGCAGGGTCTATGCCTTCACGGTGCGCCGCGACCATCCGGATTATGCCGGGCGGTTGTCGCCGGACGAAACCGCGCGGATCATCGCGGGTGCCGTCGGCCGGCGCGGCGCCTGTCGTGATTATCTCGCCGATACCGAGCGTCACCTCCAGGCGCTCGGCATCGCTGACGCGCCGCTTTCTCGGCTCGTCGAGCGGGTCAAGGCGCTCCCCGTGGCAACCGGTTAGCGCTCCCTCCGCAATCCACTGAAAAATACCGGCAAGAACGTTTCGGGCCGCCGAGGTCTCGGGGCGCTCCTCCGGCGACACGGACCTCCTGGCAGTGGCTACCCGGCGGCGGGCAGCAGCGGTGGGTTCTCGAGATAGCCCTTGGCGAGGCGCATCCCGGTTTCGCGCATCATCTTCTTGTCGGCGGCTTCGGTGGCGCCCGCCGGCAGGCGCACGACCGTGTTGTTGCAATAGGTCGCGGTGACGGCGCCGGGGTCGCGGCACAGGCCCTCGGGGTCGCAGCCGTCGCGGACGGCGCGGATCCCGCGCCTCACCTGGTTGCGGAACATGCTCACACCCCGGTCGGTGGCGCTCAGATGCTCAAGCCCGTGGATTGCGATCGGCCGCTGCGACACCTGCGCCTCGTAGTCGCCGGGGTGGCGCTGGCCTTCCTCGTAGGTGTTGGCGGCGATCTGTCCGGGCATCATCTGCTCGCGGTCGACCCACCAAGCCGGATTTTCCTCGGTCTCGCTGAGGTGGCGCAGCTCGATGAACATCGTGTTGGTGTCGTCGATCGGCACCAGCCAGCGCGTCATCATCGGTCCGCTGAAGGAGTGCTCTTCGCGGCCGGTCTCGGTCAAGGGTGCCACCTGCTGCAGGTTCGGCAGGATGCCCTCGACCATGCGCGCCCACACATGGTTGCCGACGCGCCGGGTCGCGACATAGATCATGCCGATCGGGGTCTCGACAAAATCGAGCTCGGGCAACACCCCGAATTCTTCGGTGAACACAGCGCCGCTGACGATCGTGTGAAGAAACGCGGTATGCGCCGGGTCCATCGTGTTTTCCATGATCTGCAGCCAGTTGCAGGGATAGGACCATTTCCGTCCCGGCATGACCCGGTAGCCTCGCCGGATCAGGCTGTCGTACACGGGAAACGACGGCTGTTGGTCGGGCGGGCCCAGATAGGCGAAGACCAGGCCGTGCGCCTCGTGCACCGGATAAGCGCCGTGAAACAGCCGGTCCTTTAGCGTGCTGTCCGCCGGCTCGCCCGGTGTCTCGAGGATCGCGCCGTCGACGTCGAACAGCCAGCCGTGATAGCAGCAGCGGATCCCCCTGACGCCGACCAGCCCGAACTCGAGCGAGGTGCCGCGATGCGGGCAATGCAACTCAAGCAGGCCAACCGCGCCGCTGCCGTCGCGGAAGGCGACCAGATCCTCGCCGAGAATTCGCACCTTGCGCGGCAGGTCTTTGAGCTCGTCGGAATAGCAGAGCGGTTGCCAAAAACGGCGCATGTACTCGCCGCATGGCGTATCCGGGCCGACATGGGTCAGCTCGGCATCTTCTTGCGGCACCTGGCGGTGATGGTAGCCACTGTAGCCGGTCTTAAGGAACGGAGCCCTCGTCACCATCGCAAGCCTCCTGCCGATCAGATTCAGTCGAGTGTTTGAATGATCCGTGTGCAATCTTCTAGCATAACCGCGGGCGCACATCCCGTCGATCAATGGTGCCGGTCGGGGTTCACGGGCTTCCCGGATTTTCAACTGATGCGGGTGGCGTCGGGCCCCGATAGGTGAGCCAAAAGCGTGTCGCGCGGCGGCGGATGGGTGACCCACGTTACTGCTCCGCCGGACAACTACCTGCCCTGTGTCAAGGGATTGCCAAGATAGACCCCTATTAGGTATCCGACTGTTCATAAAGAGGGGTTCTGATGGACATCCGGCCAATCGGCCCGGCGCGATGACGGTCGCCGATGTGGCTGCGGCGGCGTGGCGCAACCAGGTCCCGCGCGGGATCGCCTATATGGTCGGCTCGACCGTGATGTTTGCCGGCGGCAATGCGGTCGTGAAATGGCTGCTTGCCAGCTACCCGCTGGGCGAGGTTGCGTTCGGGCGCACCCTGTTCGCGTTCCTGACCGCCGCGGCGATCGTACTGCCGCGCGCCGGGTGGGGGGTCTTGCGGACGCGGCGCTATCGCGAGCATCTGCAGCGCGGGCTATCGCAGTTCGGCTCGATGCTATGCTGGCTCCTAGCGGTCAGCGTGATGTCGCTCGGCTCGGCGACGGCGATCGGCTTCGCGGCACCATTATTCACGACCCTGCTGTCGATCGTGATCCTGAAGGAGAAGGTCGGCATCCACCGCTGGTCGGCGCTGATCGTCGGGTTTGTTGGTGTCCTGATCATCACCCATCCCGGCGCCGGCGCGCTGACTTACGGCGCGCTCTTCGCGCTCGCCAACGCGGTCTTAATCTCGACCGTGGCGATCGCGATCCGCCGCATGAGCATGACGGAGTCGCCCGAGACCCTGACGCTCTACCAGATGATCATTATGACCTTGTTCACCGCCGGCCTGCTGGCCTTCGGGTTCCGAGCCCCATACTGGGGGGACGCGCTCATGGTCGCGCTTGCCGGGGTCGGCAACGGGATCGCCCAGTTCTGGTGGACGCGCTCGCTATCATTGGCGCCACCCTCGGCGGTGGTACCGTTCAACTACCTGTCGCTGGTATGGGCAACGATCCTTGGCTTTGCGGTGTGGGGGGATGTGCCGACCCCGGACCTGCTGGTGGGTTCCGCGATCGTTGTCGCCTCGGGCCTTTACATTCTGTGGCGCGAGACCTTAAGTCGCCCGGCGGTCCCGGCAACGCAGCAGGCCTAGTCCCACCTTGCGGGTTGAGAAGGGTTTTGCGTGTTTTGAAGGCAGCGCGTTGCTGCCGATGATTAGAGCCATATAGCTTTTCGGTCAGCCTCTGAGAATCGACGGGCGCGCTGAGCAGGATTTGATAGATGTCAGAAGAAGCAAGGGACCGGCGGCGCAGAGCGGTCATCAGAAAAACCGCGGCGCAACTGTTTGTTTTCAGCATCAAAGCCTCATGCGATTTCTTTACACAAAGCCTCGGCTTCTCGATCGCCTTCGTCTAGGGGAAGCCGCCGTTTTACGCGCAGGTGAGGAGAGACCGCGGCTTGCTCAATCTCAAATGCGTAGACTATTCGGTGGTCAATCCCCAAACTGCGAGACCGGGAGAGCCAATTGTCGGCGGACCTTGCAGTGGACACGCATGAGGAGATCGAACAGCTCTCCCACGAATTTCAAGCGGCAGGGGTTGCGTTCTTCCAGACCCTAAGGAAGGAGCCATGGGGCGCGATGACGTTCATCGTCTGGGACCCCGACGGCAACTTGTTGCTCTCTACGGGACCGGCCGCGTGAGAGCTTGCGGTCCCAATTGGGCCCGGTAGGTCGCGTTCTCGCCTGCCGGCCTCGTCAACCCCGGCGCATGCCTCCGCCACGTTTCTTGCGCAACGCGGGCGGCGGTGCTTCGGCGTCGACAGGGGGCTGCGGTGCTCGGCCGAGCGGCACACACCATATAAATATGGCGCCGGCGCCGGCGAGGCTCAGCACGGCGATCAACATGTCCCGACTCTTGTCAACGCCGCCATGCGATGAGCAGGCTCCGCTGCGACCAATCGACGGAGAGGCGTAACCATCGCTGCATTTTACCGGGCCGAACATTTGCTCGAATAATATTGTCAACAGATTTTGTAATATAAAAAAAGCGACTATAGCGATGGCGCCGGCAACCGGGCGCTTTTGCAATTGATCTTTCAGTCGCATTTGATCTCACCTTCGTCGTGCACGCTGTCGTGCTCGACCGAGACGCGCTTTGGTTCTGCGTCCCAAATAGCAAGCTGCCCAGTTTTCTGCGGCTTGAGCACGGTCGTGCGGATTGCGTCACGGGTCAGCTCGGCAACGCTGCGCCCCGAGCGCGCGGAGGCTTGGCGCAACGCCTCAAGCTCTTCCCGGCGGGGGTAGCCTCGGGTCTTTTTCATATGTTTCATCTTACAAAGCGCGGTGCCGCGCAAAAGTTGCAGCTTCGGTGATCTGGAAAATTCGCGGCACGATTGTTCAACCATGCCGAGGCCGCGTCTCAAGCGTTGCTTTATCCCGCATTTGCCACGCCCAGATAGGCGGCTGCGTCGGATCTTGCTTGCTGCGATACTGCCGACGATTCGACGGCAATGACCGGGAGTAAGCAATCAGTTCAGAAGCCACAGATGGCGCTACGGGTGACGTTTTGCTAGAGCATCGAGTGCGCCTATTCGGATGGTCTCGGGGTCATCAAGCCACTCTTTTTGTATCGTTGTTGTGATTTGGCGTTCGGCCTCTAGGACCGCCGGGAGATTTTTCGACTCCACCTGATTTAGTTGCCCCTGTCGGCCTTCAATAAATATTGAAACAATTTGAATCGCTCTCCGTCCATGATTAGAGATAACAAAACTGACCGCCATTTCCTGTATCCCGTGCGGTGTATTCTGTCGCGTACCGTATTCTGGTTGGGACTCGTTCACCGATTGGAATGTCATCTCAGCGAGGATTTTTATCTTCGCTTTGTCGCGAAGGAAATTCTTGATTTGAAAAATGGCGAGGATCGTGGCAAGTACTGCACCCCAAAGGCTCGCAACATGCACCAGCGTGTCTTCGTTCACCAAAGAGTATCCTACGTTAGCCGTCGGCGGGGCAGCGGGCGAAAAGGATGCGGTCGGCGGCCGGTTTTCCACATCTTGTGGTTCTGCACCTTTGCCGGGGTCATGTCAAAAGTCGCATAAGGCACATTATGAGGAATTAGTGTAAGTCCTCAACAAGAATTCATCTTCTTCTACAAGTATTATGACCGTCGCCTGCGCAAAACGCCCGCGTGCTGGTCACCCACAAAATCTCGTGTGATCGGCCATCCCTCTGGTGAGGGAAGTGAAGAAACGGCCTTTACGCGAAGTTTCGCCTTGGTGCTGCCGGGTTTCTCTTCGCGGCGACCCGATGCGCCGCCGCCAATGCGGCTCTCGCCCACGTGACAAGCTCATCGGGCTCATCGAACAGCCGCTCAGGCGCGCGCCAAAAGGAGAGGTCTATGGTGGCGCCCTTCTTCTCGTAGTTAAGGGGCGGACAGGACTTGGCTTCCTCGAAGACCGCCCGGTTGTCATCATCCACTCGGAAGTAGAGTGTGTTGTCGGCCACCATCCCGAACATCACCCCGTCGTAGAACACGCCGGTCTTGCCGAACATCCGCCGCATTGTGATCCGGCCGAGCGGCGCGAGCTGCTCGCGCAGGAATTCGGCGAAGCTGTCGCTGGCAACCATCCTCCATCACTCCATTCTGGCCCGACAGTCTCAGCTCCCACAGGATGGCGCAGA
>Ga0306925_10003299_pt1 | contig 14248 bp, 17 predicted proteins | sample flu12Cox44000176_FD_203755 | JGI IMG/M metagenome (GOLD analysis project Ga0306925, IMG submission 203755) | Lab enrichment of tropical soil microbial communities from Luquillo Experimental Forest, Puerto Rico - flux8day.12C.oxic.44.000.176 (v2)... | ecosystem: Environmental > Terrestrial >... | reverse complement strand
TCAATCGCGTTCGAAGACTGGGACCGATGTTCTCGATGCGGATGTCGCTGAGAATATCCCGGCCGATCATTTGGCCGGTCCCTTCTCCTGAGCCTTGAGTTCTTCTTCGGCCTGGTTCAATGCCCGCTGGAGCGCAGCGGCCTCGGCGAGCTTCTTGATGCGTTCAAGCTTGTCGAGTGCATCCTGCTGATCCATGAGCTGGTTCATCACCGCCTCGCCCGGCGGTCGCCAGGAATCGACCTTCGGCGCCTCAACCCATCCACTCTTCTCAGCGTAGGGCCGATGTGCCGGATCGTCGTCGCCGGTCTACACCACGCCTGCACCCTGAACCGTCACCTTCGGCAATGGCGGTCCTGGCGAGATCGAGTAGTTTCGAAAGTCGTTGACCAGATCGCGGACCGCCTTGTCACCCACATTGTTGACGAGGTCCTTCGCCCAATCGGGGAGTTTGTCAGCCATCGCAGTCCTCCTCAGAATGTTTTGCGGCCATGTGGCATCGGCCTCGGCGCTGGATTTCTGGATTGAGGACCACAGGGCATTGTGGTGCGATTAGCGCCCGGTCCCTGGCCCATGCTGTCAGTCGGGCCGACCGGATTCGTGTAGGCCTGCTGGTTATAGAAACTTTTGAACGGCGTGCCGGGGCCGATCTTGGCGCCGAGCCTTGATACTGCGCCAACACTTACAGCGTGGGGTTTTGGCTCCGCCTTCGGCGCATTTACATGCGAAACCTTGTTGCCCTCAATTCCGCCGCCGCTGCGATTTCCTAATTTGCCCATGTCAATTGTCTCCTTCCGTTGATGGTGGAATGAAGTCCGCATCCTCGGTGCGATCGATCAGCGGCTCGGGGCCAACTGGATCGCTCGCCCACGGACTGTCAGCAGGCAACTTTGGAATATCGCCGGGCTCGTTCCCGCCAGGCTCATCAAGTTGCCGTCGCCTTCGTTCCATTTCGAAGTACGAAGTCGGCTCCCTGTCGCCGGGTCTGATTTTGGGAGCGGGCATCAGCGGCTCCCATTCGTTGCCAGGCATCCTCGACTTGTCGCTTCGCCTGTGCTGACTGCTCACGGGCTCGTCGCCAGGCTGCGGCGGACTCAACACTGATCAGGGTCCTGTTCAGAACCTTCATCGTCGCCGGGCCGAGGCCCTGGCGCTGCATTCTGAAGTAGGTGTCGATGGAAATGCCGTGCAGGGCACAGAACTGCTGGATGCTATAGGCCTTCAGCTCGTCAAGCGGCGGGCTCGGCGGCTTCTTAACTTCACGCGGGGCCATAGCGGCAGCTCCTCAATGTGGATGCTGCGACTATGCTGCGGCTTGCTGCTCTACTCTGTCAAATTGCCCCACACGACATAGAGCGACACCGGAGGACACGCCGAAATTAAATTTAGCGGTGCATCGGCTGCACGGCCCTTGGCGCTCTGTTTCAGCTTTGCTGCTAATGCGGGAGTGATCGGCACGCTGACCCGCTCTTCCATGCGCGTGGTTCGGTTCTTGCCGCCTCCCTTGCCGGACTTCGGCATCGACAGCCTCGGCCTCGACCCGCCGTGCAAATCCTCGACCAAGAGCCGCGTGACCTGGCTCGGCCTGCTACCTGTCACCGCCAATGTATCGACCAGCAGGCCAAGGTTCTGATCGTGGGCATAGCTGGCGTTGACGAACCGGCTCACTGTGGCGTCGTCGAGGATGACGTTTCTGGCGACGCTGGCATTCGGCAGCGACTGCAGCCCGATCTCCCATGCCGACTTGTTGGTGATGCGCTGATCCTGCGAGGCGGCCAGGTTCAGAGCGGCGGCCAAGCTCTTGGCGTAGCGGACAACGCTCGATGGCCGCAGCCCCCTGTCGAGCAGGCCATCCCGCCACCTGCGCAAGATCTTGCTGTCGAGGAGTGCCACCGGCTTGGCGAACAACTGTGCACCGAGATGTCGGCGCGGTCCCCTGGCATTGTAGATGCTGTCGCCGCGTGCCTTCAGATCGGCCTCGTACTGCGTCAACGCCTCGGCGACGGTGATGGGCGCGGAGCTGGTCGCAGTGGTCTCGGTGTCCGCCTCGCCACGTGCCAGGACACGGGCCTGCTTCAGAGCCTGGTCGTAGTTGAACACGGTCTTGTCGTCGGCTGGCTCTAGATCGTCGGCGATGCCGAAACTCTTCAGCCAGTCGGCGCTGCCATCGGCGAAGCGCACACTCCACGTCCCGAAGCCACTTTGGTTTCTGCGATAGCCGAGGGCGACATTGGGCGCGACCCGGACGAAGTAGGATTTCTTCCGCGCCGGAAGCCTGGCGCGGGCGGTGGGTGTTTCCAGGCTGATCTTGCGGGGCTTCGCCATTGGTGAGAATTGCCTCTTTGGTGTCCCAGGAGTGTCCCAAACAGCGGATGCATAGCGGCTGCTAGTGCCAGCCTAGCGTCTGCCTAGTTATATAGACGAGTCAACTGGTTAGAGGCAAAGGATAACACTGGCTGGAGCTAGGCAGCAACTGGCAAATCGTTACTCAAGCTGAGAATTGCCGCGACCGCGACGCCCGCCACAATGCCCACAAGGTCTGGAACCGCGACGGCGAGTGAGGTGCGAACGGATCATTATCGGCACGCAACAGCCGCGCCAGATCGCGCCGGACCTGGGCCAGGGGCAGGAAAACGGGACGTACTTCCGGCGGGACGGTCGCCATCAGTTCGAATGCCGTCGTCAAATGAGCCCGCGCCTCGTTCAGCAACTGATCGAACGCCGCGCGCAGGTTCGGGCTTTCCCTGCCGGCGAAGACATCCTCGATGCCGCAGCCATGGCTCGCCAATACCTGCTGCGGCACGAACAACTGACGCCGCGAGGCATCGAGCGGCAACAAGGTCATCACCTGCGCGATCCCCTGCGCAAGCCCTGCATGTCGGGCGAGATGCTCGATGTCGCTCGAAGACTCCGTGAAAACCGCACAAGCCAGCGAGAAAAGGGCAGATGAGGTGTCGTTGATATACCCTTCGAGCGCTGCCATGGTCGGCATCGGATCGTCGTAGAGATCGAATTGATGCTCCTCGATCAAGCGCGAAAGTCGCTCGACCGGCAAACGCCAGGTCTGGATTGCCAGCAGCAATTCGGCGGCGACCGGATTGCCCACGATGCTGCCGTGCTCCATGCCCACCAGCATGTCGCTCCACCATTGCAGGCGCATCTCGCCCGGCAGCGGCTGGCTCACCTGGGCGCGTACCCGGGAGACTTCGACGTTGAAGGCGTATAGCGCCAGCAGCGCACGCCGCTGCGCAGCAGGTACGAAGAGGCTCGATGCATAGCGAACGAAATCGTGCGAGCGAACCAACTCTGCGCAGAAGCTCGACGCTTCCCTGGCTTGAGCCGAATCCTGCGTCGGATCGCTCATGGAACCGCGATCAGCGCCGCCGCGACCCGCCGCCTCTCGCCGATCATGATATTATAGGTCCGGATCGCCGGCCCCGTCTGCATCGGGTCCAGAACGATGTGGACGGCGCGCAGGGCTTGCCGCAGGTCTTTCGGAGGAATCCAGACGTCCGTACCCGAACCGAGGATCAGGGTATCGATGATGTTGGCCGCTTCGAACACACGCGCCAGCGATTCTTCGCTGATTTCCGCGGGTTTCGTCACCGGCCATGCCCAGATTGCATCCGGCAGGCACAGCAACGAGCCGCGATGCGACATTCCGGCAAAGACAAAACCGCCCTTGCCGTAAGCGTCGATCGGCGCCGACCTCGGAAGATGCGGAGCGTCCGAGCGGCTCGCCATGATTACTTCTTTTGCGGCGGATCCGGTGCGTCAACCCGGTGGGTGCCGACACCGAGATAGATCAGGATCGGCGCGGCGATGAAGATCGACGTGTAAGTGCCCACCAGTACCACGCCGAACATCATGACGGCGGTGAAGCTGTGGATCGCATTGCCGCCGAACAAAAGCAGCGCCAGTAGCGCGAGCGTTACGGTGACGTGGGTAATGATCGAGCGCGACAGCGTCGAATTGATGGATTCGTTGAGAAGCTGCGGCATCGGCATTTTCTTGTAGCGGCGCAACATCTCGCGGATGCGGTCGTAGATGACGACGGTGTCGTTCAAGGAATAGCCAAGGATCGTAAGCAGCGCTGCGATACTGGTAAGGTCGAAGTCGACCTGCGATATCGACATGAAACCGATCGTCAACACGATATCGTGGACGTTAGCGATCATGGCGCCGAGGGCAAACTGCCATTCGAACCGGAACCAGAGGTAGATCAGGATGGCGACAATCGCGAGCATCAGGCCGATCATGCCGTAAGCAAGCAGCTCACCGGAAACGCGTGGTCCGACGACTTCCACACGCCGGTACTCGACGGAATCGCCGAGCGCCGCGCGTACTTTCTGAACCGCCTCCTGCTGCGCAGCGTCGCCACCGGGCTGTTCGGCGACCCTGATCAGGACGTCGGCGGGACCGCCGAACTGTTGCAATTGGACCTCGCCAAGCCCAAGCCCGCTCAAGGTCGCACGCATCGAGGCGATATCGGCCGAGCCGGACTTCGCCTGCACCTCCAGGAGCGTGCCTCCCTTGAAGTCGATCCCGAAATTCAGCCCATGGGTGAAGAACAGCGTGATCGCTACAATCGAAAGCAGCGCCGAGATCGGAAAGCTGATGCGGCGAAAACGCGTGAAGTCGAAATGGGTGTTGTCGGGCACGATCCGCAACGGCGGCAAAATGCCGATCACGCTGACCACGGTCAGCACGACGATCAGAATCCCCAGCGCAATAAGAACGAAATGAGTCAACTGCGCGTTCCCCTAGATCGGCACGGTCTGCGGCCGTTTCCACCGCACCCACCATGCCACGATCAATCGAGTGAGGGTAAAGGCGGTAAAAACCGTGGTGAGAATGCCGATCCCAAGCGTCACCGCAAAACCGCGCACCGGACCGGTGCCGATGTAGAACAGCACGGCAGCCGCGATGAAGGTGGTGATGTTGGAGTCGAGAATCGTCGCCAGCGCGCGCTTGAAGCCGGCGTCGATCGCCGAAATCGCATTGCGTCCGCCGCGAATTTCCTCGCGTATACGCTCGTAGATCAGCACGTTGGAATCGACCGCGATCCCAACCGTGAGCACGATGCCGGCGATGCCGGGCAAGGTCAGCGTGGCGTTGAGCAACGACAATACCCCGAAGATCATGGCGACATTGATCGCCACCGCGATATTGGCGAACAAACCGAACAGGCGGTAGGTCACGAGCATGAACACGATGACCATGATCGAACCGACGTAAGCCGCCAGTTCGCCCTTTTCGATCGAATCCTGGCCCAGGCCCGGCCCCACCGTGCGCTCTTCGATGACCGTCAGCGGCGCCGGCAAGGCACCCGCACGCAGCAGAATTGCGAGGTCGTTGGCCGACTGCACGGTGAAATTGCCGGAGATCTGGCCTTGCCCACCGATGATAGGCTCGCGGATAACTGGGGCCGAGATCACCTGGTTATCCAGCACGATTGCAAAACGCTGACCGACGTTCTCGGTCGTGGCCTGCGCGAACTTGCGTGAACCGGCCGAGTTGAATTTGAAGCTCACGACCGGCTCACTTGTGCGCTGATCGAACGAGGCTTGCGCGTCGGTCAGATCCCCGCCAGAAACCAGCACTTGCTTCCTAAGGACGAGCTTCTGCCCCGAAACCTCCGGCACGAGCTCGGATTCCGGCGGTATCCTTCCCTGCGCGGCTGCATCCGGCGGCACGGACTCATCGACCATGCGGAATTCCATCTTGGCGGTCTTGCCAAGCAGCTCCTTCAACCTGGTCGGGTCCTGCAGGCCCGGTACTTGCACCAGGATGCGGTCGGTGCCCTGGCGCTGGATCACCGGTTCGACCGTGCCGAGCTGGTTGACGCGCCGTTCGACGATCTGGATCGATTGCTCGATGGTCTGCCGGATACGCTCGGTGATGGCGGCTTGCGGAACCGTCAGACGGATCAAACCGCCGCCGGCGTCGCTGACCTCCAGGCTGCGCTGGCCGCTGGAGCCGAGCAGGCCGCCGAGCGGCTGTGACAATTCGCGCAATTTGGTAAGTGCAACCTGAAGATCGGTATCTCTGGAGATGCGTACCTCGACCGCATCATTGCGCACATTCAGCCCGGTATAGCCGATCTTGGCTTCGCGCAGGGCGCGGCGAACATCGTCGCGCACCTGGTCGAGCTTTTCCTTCCGGACGTAGTTGGAATCCACTTCCAGAAGCAGATAGGACCCGCCCTGCAGATCGAGGCCGAGCACGAGACGCCGCTGGGCCCAAGCCGGCCAGGTCTTTACTTTCGCCTCCGGAAAGAAGTTCGGCACCGCGAACAGGCACACGACCAGCGCCGTGAGAATGATCGCCAGCGCTTTCCACCGCGTGAAATACAACATCGAATTGACTCGTCAGAGGAGAATACGGCGGCGGAGTTTCAGCCTGCGGACGTTTCGTCCTTCTCGCTCTTGGCGGGCTCGCCCTTGGCGCGAACGCCCGAGATCATCTGCCGCATCTGCCGAACGCGTACCCCATCCGAAATCTCGAACTCGATCTGATCATCGTCGACGACCTTGGTCACCTTGCCGACCAACCCGCCGGAGGTGACGACGGTATCGCCGCGGCGGATGTTCTTCACCAGTTCGGCGTGATCCTTGACCTTCTTCTGCTGCGGCCGGAGAATCAGGAAATACATGATCACGAAGATCAGCGCGAAAGGCAGCAGCGACATCAACATGCTGTTGGCATCGCCGCCGGCTGCGGCCTGGGCAAACGCAGGGGTAATCAGCATTCGTGCAATCCTTGTGAATCGGGAAGGGGCGGCAAGGCGCTTGGGCGCCACGCCGATCCGGGCAAATTCGCGCGGAATATAGCGGCCGTGGTCCCAATTGCAACGCCGCCCGACCCCTCAATTTGGCCCCGCTTGCGGCCCCCTGTAAGGCCCGTTAAGGGTGCAGCGTCAGGAAGGCCGAAGATGTCAAAAAAGCCACCTAAAGCAGCCGCTCGTGCTGGCACAAGGGCCGTGCAACGAAAAACGCCCCCAGCAGCGACCAATCGGTCGCCGGCCGCTGCCGAACGCGGTGCAGCCGAGCGGATCGCGTTTGCGCTCGAGGCCATCGCAGCGCATCTGTCTGCCGCGTCGAGCGCCTCCTCGACGGCGGATTCGCTCGGCCATGCCGATGCGTTTATCTGGCATCCGGACGGTCGGCTGGCGCCCGTGCCGCGCGTGAGCCGCGTCGATATCAGCCTGCTCAAGGGCATCGATCGGATGCGCGACATCCTGATCGAAAATACCGAACGCTTTGCCAATGGTTTTCCCGCCAACAATGCCCTGCTCTGGGGTGCACGCGGCATGGGCAAGTCATCGCTGGTAAAGGCGACCCATGCCAGCATCAACCTCCATCGCAAGCCTGCGGAGCGCTTGAAACTGATCGAAATTCATCGCGAGGACATCGAAAGCCTGCCGGCGCTGATGGATCTTTTGCGCGGAGCTCCCTTCAATTTCATCGTGTTCTGCGACGACCTGTCCTTCGACGGCAATGACGCCTCCTACAAGTCGCTCAAGGCAGTTCTGGAAGGCGGCATTGAGGGCCGTCCCGACAACGTGATCCTCTATGCGACATCCAACCGGCGTCACCTGCTGGCGCGCGAGATGATCGATAATGAGCGCTCGACTGCCATCAACCCGGGCGAGGCGGTGGAGGAAAAAGTGTCGCTTTCGGACCGCTTTGGACTGTGGCTCGGCTTCCACCGCTGCAGCCAGGACGAATACCTGGCGATGGTGAAAGGCTATTGCGGCCATTTCGGCATCAAGCTCGCCGAAGAAGAGCTGGAGCGCGAGGCGTTGGAATGGTCGACGACGCGAGGGTCCCGCTCCGGGCGGGTCGCGTGGCAATTCACCCAGGAGCTCGCGGGGCGACTTGGGGTCCGGCTCAGCGGAAAATAGCGCGAATGTCCCCCGGTCCATCTGGCCGAGGGACAATGACGACAATCGCCTTGCTCAGGCGCCGTTAAGAAATTGCAGCGGATCGACCGGCGTCGATCCCTTGCGGATCTCGAAATGAAGTTGTGGCGATCCCACTTCGCCCGACTGCCCCGATTTGGCGATGACCTGTCCCCGTTTGATGGTGTCGCCGCGCTTCACCAGAAGCTCGCTCGCATGTGCATAGGCGGTCACATAACCATTGCCGTGGCGGATCAGGACCAGGTTGCCATAACCCTTGAGTTCATTTCCCGAATAGGCAACGACGCCATCTTCGGCAGCCTTGACCGGCGTACCCTCCGGCACCGCCAGATTGATGCCGTCATTGGCCTTGCCGTTGGTCTTGGCACCGTAACTTGTGATCACCTTGCCGCGCACCGGCCAACGGAATGTCGGCAGCGCGCCGGTCGCCTCCGCGGCCTTGACCGAGGGTTCAGCGGGTGCGTCTTCCGCATTCGTCGCTTGTGCCAGACGCGCTTTTTGCTGGGACTCAGGCGTTACGGCAGCCAACCTGGTTGCGGGCGCCAACGCGGCAGCGGGCTGCGCCGCAGCAACCGTCGGCTGGGCGGTTGGAGCGAGTGCGGCCGCCTTCGCCGGCACCGTCAGCTTCATGCCCAACCGGAGTTTGGTATTTGGCTGGATGCCGTTGGCTCTGGCGAGTTCCGCCACCGAGATGTGGTTGCGGCGCGCGACGCCGAGCAGGGTATCGCCACGATTGACGACGTGCACGGAAGGCGCCGCATTCACGGCGGGAGCGGACCTGGTCGCCGGATCGGCCGGCGCGGACGCCGCAGCGACCGCAGCCGGGTGGGGAATGATCAGTTGCTGACCCGGCGACAGCGCACGCGGTCCCTTGTAGCCATTGGCCTGCAGGATGGCGGCCGGCGTGACCTTGTAGCGGCGCGCCAGGATTTCCAGCGTATCGCTCGTGCCAACAATGATGGTGGTTCCGGTTGGGTTGCGGGCCGCGACCGAACGCGGGACGCTGCCGGTGGTTTCGATCGGACGGGCCGGCGGGGTGTAGGAGGAAATGCCCCGCCCTCCCCCGGAAACCGCGGTAGAGGGATGGGATTGAGGGGCCGCGATCGCCGGAGGCGGCGACTGCGGGCGGGCATATTGCGGAAGCTCGCGGCGTTCGACCGCAGGGGTCGAAACGGCGGCCGTGGATTCGGGCTGAGAGGCAAAGGGATTTTGCGAAAGACGGGTCGACATATCGGCGCTGCAGCCGGCAAAACCGATCGACATCAGCGCCAGCACCGCGACCTGCGATACGCGACGCGAGCAAAGCAACTCGACGGCACGGAACATGGTTACTCACTCGTACGCAACAAAATACTGTTTTGAGTAAACACGTCCCGAGTAAACAACCGCTTAAACCCGGGAATAAGACGTTGGCGGAACAGTCAATCCTGGCTTTTAGAGTTCGCGAGCGATGCCGGGCAGCGCCGGCACGAAACGGACATCGACGAGCTCCTTGCGCTCGAAGCCGGCTTCTGTCCTGACCAGTCGGATCAGGGTCTGGGTGCCGTGAAGTGGCCCGACCGGGGCGATCAGAACGCCGTCGCGATCGAGACGCTGGGCAAGCGCATCGGGGATTTGCTCCATCGCCGCGGTGACGATGATGCGGTCGAAATTGCCGGAATCAGCCGGCACCTCGAAGCCATCGCCGAGCACCACTTCCACATTGTCGCAGCCGAGTCTGGCGAGCCGGGCCCGGGCTTGGTCCGCCAACGTCCGGTATCGTTCAATGGTCAGGACCTGACCGCAAAGCCGGGACAGGATGGCGGCCTGATAGCCCGAGCCAGTGCCAATCTCCAGAACCCTGTGATGTCTGAGAAGCTGCAACTGCTCGGTCATGTACGCCACCACGAACGGTTGGCTGATCGTCTGCCCGCAGGCAATGCCGAGCGCGCTATCGCGGTACGCATCGGCGCGATCGGCCGCCTCCACGAACATCTCGCGCGGAATCTCTTCCATGGCGCGAAGCACGGCCTGATCGCTGATCCCGCGCCGCCGCAAGCTGAGTTGAAACAGCATTTTCTCTGGTGGATTTTGCATCATGGGCATTGCGGTCCCATAGGTTTCGCGCACCGGCGGTCGGTCATCAGCCCAGTCGTCCTGCGGACCCGGCGCGCACTTCGACTCAGTAACGGAGTTCCTGCGAGGAACTCAGTATATACCTTTGACGTTAGACGGCGCGATCCGGCCTGCCTGCGCTTTCGCCGCCCAGCAGCGGCTGAATTCGGCGGGTTCTTCGTATACAAGTTACGATTGCGTCGGTGAGGGTTATTTGCGATTCTTTTTAGCTTCTGGGGACCGGCAAGGACTGGATGAATGACTGCGAAGCGGCCGCAAGGCGGCTCTGTATTCCTCGTCGAAGATGAGGTCATGATCAGGATGATGGTCGCCGACATGCTGGAGGAGCTGGGCTACAGCATTGCCGCGGAAGCCGGTGACATCAGCGAGGCCATCAGACTTGCCCAGTCGACCGATTTCGACCTTGCCATCCTTGACGTCAACGTCAATGGCAAGGTGATCTCGCCGGTGGCCGACCTCATCAAGGCGCGCAACCGCCCCTTCATCTTCGCGACCGGCTACGGCTCGTCGGGGTTGCCCGAGGAGTATCGCGATCGGCCGTCGCTGCAAAAACCCTTCCAGATCGAAACGCTGGCGCGGGTGATCGAAAACACGCTGAAAAGCACCACCGCTTAGCCGATCGCAACCGCCGCCCTTCGGCTTTGCGTCACTTCAGCATCGCGGTCAGGGCTTCGGAAAATGCTTCGTCCGTGCGATCGAGCCGCAACGGTGTCACCGAAACGTAGCGGGACGCCAAAGCCCAGAGATCCGTGCCCTCTTCCGGAACATCGACTTTTGCAAGCCGCTCGAAGCCGATCCAGAAATATGGGTTGCCCCGGCCGTCACGCCGTTGATCAATCTTCAGAAAGCCGAGATTGCGCTTGCCCTGTCGTGTTACCCGCACGCCTGCAACTTCACTCGGAGCGCAGGCGGGAAAATTAACGTTGATCACCGTGTTCTTCGGCACGCCCGCACTGATTACCTTGTTGAGGATCGGCGGACCGAATTGAAGCGCGGCGTCCCACATCGGGTTTTCGCGTGTCTGCGCTGTAAATTCCTGCGACAGTGCAAATGAGGGCAGGCCCAGAATAGTGCCTTCCAGCGCGCCGGCGATGGTGCCCGAATAGACCACGTCCTCGGCGACGTTGCGGCCCTTGTTGACGCCCGAAAGCACAATGTCCGGCATCTTGTCGCGCAGGATATGGCGCGCGCCCATGATGACGCAGTCGGTCGGCGTTCCCCGCACCGCGAAATGGCGCGGCCCGACTTCGCGCAGGCGAAGCGGATCATTGAGCGAGAGCGAATGCGAGACGCCGGATTGGTCGAGTTCAGGCGCCACGATCCACACGTCGTCGGACAAGGCGCGCGCGATCTGCTCGACAATCTTCAGGCCCGGGGCGTGGATGCCATCGTCATTGGTGCATAGAATTCGCATCGGCAGATCGGGCTTTTTATCGAATCCTTGTAGCGCTCGCGGACAGGCGTCGTCTTATCGCCCTATCGTCCGGGAGGCAAACCCGTTGTATCGGTTGGCTTTTGGGCACCGGCGGGGTCTTCAGACGCTTTCCTGGTGAACGGCAAAAACGGAAACGCTGGCAAAGTCCGGTTCCGCCTGCGCAGCGAGGATTTCTCCCTTCAGGGCCGGCGAATACGCCATACCGGAACGAGTTTTGCGCGGACGGCGGCAGTCGGAATCTGGAATGTTTCAGCGGCTTGCCGCGGCGCCAACGAGAAATTCTCCTTTGGCGGCGGTGAAGCGGATGGTTCAGCCGGCTGGGCGCTTGGGGGTGGCTGCGGATAGTATCTGCGTGCGACGGAAACGGCCTTCTCAAAATCGTCGGCATTGAGCCATTTCAACGCGCGCACGCTGTCGAGGACGCCATCTTCCCACAGTCGCGAGCCTTCGATATCGAACTGGCCCTTCCGTTTTTGGTCGCACGCCTGGATGCCGTAGCCGGTGACGGCCCACTGTCGGCCTACCCAGTAGATGTCGCGATGGAGGGGCATTGCGAAGCTGCATCCTCCTTTCGGCTCTCGCAGCGGCGGAAACTGAAGATAGCCCGGCGAACCGCGTTCGCAACATCAAACGCCGATCTGGTCGGCGAATTATCGCAAGTTCACCTGTCGCGTTCGATTGTCGTCGTTCCGCTCATATAGGGCTGCAGGACATCAGGCACCGCGATCGAGCCGTCCGCCTGCTGATAGGTTTCCATGATCGCAATCAAGGCGCGGCCTACGGCCGTGCCCGAGCCGTTGAGGGTATGCACAAACCGCGGCTTGCCGTCTTGGCCGCGATAGCGGGCATCCATGCGGCGAGCCTGGAAGTCGCCGCATACCGAGCAGCTCGAGATTTCGCGGAAAGCGCCGCCCTCGCCCTGCCCCGGCATCCAGACCTCGATGTCGTAGGTTTTTTGCGCCGAAAACCCCATGTCGCCGGCGCACAGCGTCATCACCCGGTAATGCAGATCGAGCTGGCGCAGCACCTCCTCGGCGCAAGCGAGCATGCGCTCGTGCTCGTCCCGGCTCGTCTCCGGCGTCGAGATCGAAACCAGTTCAACCTTGGTGAATTGATGCTGGCGGATCATGCCGCGGGTATCGCGCCCGGCGGCCCCCGCTTCGGCGCGGAAGCACGGCGTCAGCGCCGTCAGGCGCATCGGCAATTCCTTTTCATCGACGATGGCTTCGCGAACCAGATTGGTCAGCGACACTTCGGCGGTGGGGATGAGGCCGAGGCGTTCGACTCTCAATCTGTCGAGATGCTCCATAGCTTCGACGCCGGCCGTAAGTAATTCACCTTTGATTGCCCAAAACTGGTCGTCCTCGAACTTGGGCAATTGTCCGGTGCCGAACATCACGTCATTGCGCACCAAAAGCGGCGGGTTGATTTCGGTGTAGCCGTGTTCATTGGTATGAAGATCGAGCATGAATTGGCCAATCGCACGCTCGAGCCGCGCCAAGCCCTTTTTCAGGACGACGAACCGCGCACCCGACAATTTTGCCGCAGCCTCGAAATCCATGAATCCGAGCGCGCCGCCGAGATCGTCATGCGGCTTTGGCTTAAAGTCATAGCTGCGCGGTGCGCCGAACACGTGATGCCGCACGTTGCCGTGCTCGTCGATACCGTCAGGGACGTCGTCGAGCGGCAGGTTGGGGATTGCCGCCAGTTCTCCGGCCAGCTCCTGGTCGGCACTCTTCGCGGCCAATTCAAGCTGTGGCAATGTGACCTTGAGCTCCGCAACCTCCGCCATCAATTTCGCGGCGCGCGCTTCATCCCTGGCCTTCTTGGCCTCGCCGATTTCCTTCGAGGCGGCGTTGCGCCGCGCCTGCGCATGCTCCGACTTGACGATCGCCGCACGACGCGCTTCGTCGATTGCGAGCAATTTCGGCGACATCGGCTCAAGCCCGCGCCGTTGCAGCGCGGCGTCGAAAGCTCCAGCGTTATCGCGAATCCACTTGATGTCGTGCATGGTCAGGTTTCCAGGTGCTGGCCGGGCTTTTGCCGGCCGGCCGCGTCTTCGCCGTTTAGACCAAGCCGAAGATGCCCGGGTCAAGCCCGGCCCATGACGAATTATGAGATTGGCCGACTACTCGGCCGGTGTCGGACTAGGCGGCGGGCTCGCCGGAGGCGACGTCGCCGTAGTGGTGGTCTTTGCCGCCGCGGCACTTTTTTCGACCACGCGTACCGCGAGGATCGAGCCCTCGTAGAGCGCCAAAAGCGGTATGGCGAGCGAGGCCTGACTCAGCACGTCGGGCGGCGTCAAAACGGCGGCGATGATGAAGGCGATCACGATGAAATAGCGTCGCTTCTCGCGCAGCTGTTTCGACGTGATGATTCCGATCCGACCAAGAAGCGTGAGGATGACCGGCAGTTGAAACGCGATGCCGAAAGCAAAGATCAGCGACATCATCAGCGAAAGATATTCGCCGACCTTGGGCAGGAGCTGGATTTCGGCACTCTCGGGGCCGCCGAGCTGCTGCATGCCGAGCGAAAACCGCACCAGCATCGGCAGCACTACGAAATACACCAACATCGATCCCAGCACGAAAAAGATCGGGGTCGCAATCAGATAAGGCAGGAAAGCGTTGCGTTCGTGCTTGTATAGGCCGGGCGCCACGAACTTGTAGATTTGTGTGGCGACGATCGGAAACGAAATGAAGCCAGCGCCGAACAGCGCCAATTTCAGCTGGGTGATGAAATATTCCAAGAGCGCGGTGTAGATGAATTTCGAATTC
>Ga0306925_10003298_pt1 | contig 14250 bp, 13 predicted proteins | sample flu12Cox44000176_FD_203755 | JGI IMG/M metagenome (GOLD analysis project Ga0306925, IMG submission 203755) | Lab enrichment of tropical soil microbial communities from Luquillo Experimental Forest, Puerto Rico - flux8day.12C.oxic.44.000.176 (v2)... | ecosystem: Environmental > Terrestrial >... | reverse complement strand
TGCAGGCCGGGACCAAAGACGGCCGTTTTTCTTTCGACTTTTGGGCACGCAATGTCGGATTGAATAATCAGAATTATAATTTGACCCTGTCCCGGCCGGGCCAAGACTACTTCACTTTCGAATGGGATCAGACGCCGCACCTGATCAGCACCAGCGGCAAGACCGTGTTCGGCGGCGCGGGTTCGACTTTTCTGACTGTCAATCCGGCGCTGCCGGTAAGCTTGGCGCCCTTCCTAACGAACGCGCCCAGCACTGATACCGATCGTGCCAACATTCAGGCCCTCATCAACGCCGCGGCGATGCCGCTTACGCTCGGCACACAACGCGACCGGGCAACGGTAGGCTATCGGGCGACACCGACGCCCGATTGGGATTTCCGTGGTGAATACAGCCACGAGGATCGGACCGGTGTGGTGCCAGCATCAATTGGGCAGTTTTTTGATACCGCTTCTCCGGCATTCACGCATTATCCCATTGGGATTCCCAAGCCGATCGATGACACGACACAAAGCGTCGAGGCGAACGGCGAGCGCTCAGGCATAAACTTCTTGGGTATGAGGTGGACTACCAGCGTCGTCTATAACGGATCGTTCTATCACAACAATCTCACGCAGCTAGACGCGCAGAATCCATTCTGCACGCAGGCGCCTGCTGCGCCCACTTGCGACGTGTTTGGCAACTCTTCGTTCGTCGCCCCCACGATGCTGCGCTTGGGGCTGGATCCAAGCAATCAAGCCAATGCAGTGACGTGGAACACCGCGGTGGACATTCCGTTCTGGAAATCGCGTTACGTCAGCACAGTGCAGTACAACGACATGAGGCAAAACGATCCGTTCATTAACACGAGCATAAACGGCCTTATCGCGCCCCCTGTCACGCTGAATGGAAGCCCGGTGAGCAGCCTGAACGGAAAAATCGACACGCTATTGTGGAATAACGTGTTGACCCTCCACCCTGACAGAAATCTAGAGCTGATTTTGCGCGGACGCCACTACGCACTCGACAATGACACGCCGTCATTGCACGTCGACGACTGGATCTCTCTCGACACCCAGTGCGCATCGGGCGCACCTGCTCCCGACGGGACCTGTGCCGGCCAGCCGCGGAATTCCCTTCCTATTTCGTATACCAAGGACAATTACAGCGCCGAAGCCAAGTGGACTCCCGTTCGCCCGCTAACCATCGGCGGGGGATATTTCTTTGAACGTTGGGACCGGAGTTTCCGGGATACAAATGTTACCAACGAGAATAGCGGTAAGATATTCCTCGACGCAGCACTCTTTAGCAATGTTCTGCTGCGCGGCAATTATCTCTATGGTGTGCGGCGTTACGGGACATACGATACGAACTTGTTCGTGCTGACGCCGGGGCTTGTTGCCGACCAATTTGCCACGAACTTGTTACGTTTCGACGAATCGAACCGCAACAGGCAAAAGGCCGACGTCGCGCTAGAGGTCGCTGTCGCGAAGTCCGTCACCATCACTCCCAACTTCGGACTGCTCTGGGACGACTACCCCACATCGGTCATTAACCCGCTGGGCTTGCGGAGCAGTCACAGTTGGAATGCGGGTGTAGAAATCGGTACTGCAATCGGTCCCAGAGTCAAGCTGATGGCATCGTACAATTACCAGGATACGCGTCTTGGCATCGCGGGCGGCAACGGTAATAACAATCCACCACTAACATCACCAAACTTTCCCTGTCCCGGCCCCGATCTGACTAATATGTTCAATCCTCCGGAATGTACCTGGTTTGGCAACATCAACCAGCAAACTCATACGTTTCTCGCAGCGGCGAACATTAAGGTGGTGCCAGACAAGTTCGATCTGCGGCTCGAAGCTCTCTACACGCGAGCGACCGAGTCCAGTCAGCTTACTCCTTGCGCCGCAGGGGCCGGCTGCGATGGTATCGACGGAGTGGATCCGGCAACGGTAAATTTCGGCCAGTTTCCGGCTGAGCGAGTCACTTTCCAAAAATACAGTGCTATCGCTCGCTATTATGTCGACCCAATATTAGTCCGACAGATGGGATGGTTGGGCGATGTTGTCATTAAGGCCCGCTACAGCTGGATGCGTAACAGCACCTCGGGCTTCGCATACGATAATATGACGCCCTACTGGCCAACCGCCGACACAATAGCACTAGAGGGTGGGAGCCGCGCGCTGTTCTTGGCCGCGATCAACCCGAATTATACGGCCCAGGTCGTCGCCATGTCCCTCGAACTCAAGTGGTAACAGGAGATACACCGGGAGCGAAGCATGGTTCAAAGAACGCTCGTGGCGACGGTGTTCGTCGTCTTGATCCTCTCTTCCGCAATAGGCACGAGCAATGCAGCAGACAATGTCGTTATAGCTCGCGGCCAACCGTCATCGCCTCCGCAAGCCGCGCGCTTGCAGGATTGCAGCGAGTTCGCCGATCCATATCGCTACCGCGGTTTCGGCTGGGGCTCGGGTCCCGACTCGAACCTCGGTTTCGGTACTTTCGAGGGCGCGCTTCCCACGTATGCTCAGAACACGTTTCCCAATTGGTATGGCCTTTGTCGAACGTGGGGACCTTACGTCGCGCCGGGGACTGTCCGGTAACGGATCTCATATGGACTGCCTACCCTATTATGGCGTGGCCACTGTTCAGCCAGACTGCCTACTGTCGCAATTATCATAGTTGCCAGCAAAAAGTTGGTAAGGTCATTTCGCTTTAGTTCACTATGCGAATTTCGCTCTGCTCCAGTTTGTTGCCGATGAATAGATTTTCGACGATGGCAAACGCCAGCCCTTTCTCGATTTCGAACGCTGGTGTGGTGGTTACTACAGGCCCAGCACGGAAGAGATGGTCGTTCGCTATCGATGTGCGTAAAGAGATTGGCGTATTTTTCCCATACGGCCTTTGCGGGCTTAAGAGCCTCAAAGTTTTGTATGCGCACCGCAGCTGAACCGCATCATGAAGAAAAATAGCCCGGCCAAGAGCAGAAAATACAAAACGCTTCCTCGCTGTTGGGACATCGGTTTCGCTCCGGTTTATTTGCCGAGCTCACATCATGCCCATGGGGCCGATCATCATCCCATTGGCGATCTTTTTCTGCTCCTCGCTGAGCGACTCATAAAGCGGTGCAAGCGCTTCTTTCAGCGCTTTGACTCGAGTCAAATGCGCCGTCAGCATCGTCTCCCGCCGATCGAGCCGCGCCGGAAGCGTTGCAGCCGGGCCGGATTGCATCATCTGCTGATACATATCGTTCATCGATCCACCCGCGGCGCGCAATGCGTCAGCGAACTTGTTCCAGGCAGAGGTTTGGGCATCGGTGATCTTCAGTTCGGATTTGAGCGAGGCGATCCGGCCTTCGACATTCGCGGCCATCATGCCGCTCTGCGCGCTCATCATGGTCATCATGTTGCGCATCATCGACATCATGTCGTTCATGCCCGTCATGCCCGAGCCGCTTTGACCCATCATGCCGCCTTGGCCCATCATGCCGCCTTGGCCCATCATCCCGCCCTGGGCCATCATCCCGCCCTGGCCCATCATGCCCATCATCCCGCCCGAACTGCCTTGCGCGTTTGTGCTCGGCGCTTCGTTGGGTTTTGCTGGTGCGACGGGCGCCTCACTCGCGGCTTGAGGGTGATGTGCACTGTGATTCTGATCGGTCCCAGTCGACGGTGATGCGGTCTGGGCGAATCCACCTGACGCCATACCGTACAACGCGACGGCGAAGGCCGTGGCGGGCAAGCAAATCCTCAGGCGCGATTGCATGATCCGTCCTCCCATCGACACTATCGCCTGCCCGGGAGTGGAACACGTTGATCTGGATCAATTGATTACTGAAGTTTAATAACGGCGACGCAAAACATTCGCGGCTGGAAGGCTCATCGTATTGCACAGCACCGGAGGCAATACGCTTGGGCTCACTCAAATCAACTGGAACCGCGTCAGTGGCGTGAGCCGCGATTGACCGATCCCGCACCATCTGCATCACCCAAAAGACTGGCTGACTGTGCGGCTCGTCTGCGGCGATGTCATAGATTCCTGCATAGACCACCAGCGCGGCTACACCCATCAGCACCATCGGTGTGCCAGCCAGCAATGCAGCGATGAACCAGCGCCTGGTCGTGTGGGACACCGAATCCTCAGTCTCTTAGCATGAGCTCGGCTGGGGATGCCCTCTATTTGTCTATCGCGTCCATGGCGTTGTGGAGGTGCGTCTTACACGCATTCATATCATTCTTATCCATCATCTCCTCGGCCATCTTCATCTCCTTTACGGCCACTCTCTTTGCCTCCCCGTCATTCATGGCTTGGATGTCAGCTTTGATTGCCTGCATGCTTGTTTTTTTGCATTCCATCTGATGCCCTTCATGAGCGATGGCAAGATCGCGCGGAGCGCCCGCAAACACGAGCCAGACGAGAAATGCAATTGTGACCCGCACGCGAATTAAGATATGCATGCGTGTTCTCTTTCGACTGTGGAGTAAGCCTGCCGACGATGCTGGCGGGGCTGCCGCCTCAATTTCAAATTGGCGCACAGCCACGTCACTTTGCCTTCTCGATCTTTGTGACGGTAGGCTGCCCATTCACCTGTTCCGCATCGAAATTGACCTTATCGCCGGCTTTCACCGAGCTCAGGAGTTTGGGATCGGATACCGCGTAGACCATGGTCATACCTTCATCCATGTTGAGCTTAGGCGCTGGTCCGTGCTTGATCGTAATCTTCTTCGCTGACTGATCGACCTTAACCACTTGGCCCGCAATCAGGGACGACTGCGCAAACCCGGCTTGCGCGCCGAGCCAGAGCGCGAGGGCGAGAATGAGACGGGAGATTATAGGCATAACGTTCTCCTTTTAGATTGATTGACGCCAATTCGAGGACTGCTCGATCGACGCAAGTTGATTGGGTTGCGCTCGGCTGCCGAAATCTAAGAGCGACGAGCAGGTTCGGTTGTAGGGCCTTTAAATTCATAGGCGACCGTCCCTTCAGGGTTCTTGTACGGTCCTGGATCGCGGTAATCGTTGGGCGCAAGCCCCTCGCGCACCTTTATGACCGTGAACATCCCGCCCATCTCGATCGGTCCGAACTGGCCGAAGCCAGTCATCATCGGCAGCGTGTTGTCGGGCATCGGCATTTCCATCGCGCCCATCTCCGCCATTCCAGCTGAACCCATCGGCATATAGTCCGGCACAACGCTACGGATCGCCTTCGTCAGCGCCTTCTGCTTTGCGCCGATGAAGTTTCTGGTGTTGTGGCCCATAGCATTCATGGTGTGGTGCGACTTGTGGCAGTGAAACGCCCAATCGCCGGGATTATTGGCGATGACATCAAACGCGCGGATCGCGCCGACCGGTACGTCGATCGTAGTTTCCGGCCGCTGTGCGCTTTCTGGCACCCAGCCGCCATCTGTGCATGTCATCGCGAAATGATGGCCGTGCAGATGGATCGGGTGGTTGGTCATAGTGAGATTGGCCATGCGCACCCGCATGCGGTCGCCAAGGCGCACCGGCAAGGAATCGATTCCGGGAAATACTCGGCTGTTCCAGGTCCACATGTTGAAATCAGTCATTTCCGACACTCGCGGCAAGGAGGTGCCGGGATCAATGGCGTAGGCGCTCATCATGAAGACGAAATCGCGATCAACCCGTCGGAACTTGGGATCGCGCGGATGGACAACGAACATGCCCATCATGCCCATCGCCATCTGCACCATTTCGTCGGAATGCGGGTGGTACATGAACGTTCCGCTTTCCTGGATCACGAATTCGTAGACAAAGGTCTTGCCCGGCTCGATATGTGGCTGCGTCAACCCGCCGACGCCGTCCATGCCGTTCGGCAGCAGCATGCCGTGCCAATGAACTGTGGTGTGCTCGGGTAATTTGTTGGTGACGAAGATGCGGACCTTGTCGCCTTCGACAGTTTCAATCGTCGGCCCCGGAGCCTGGCCGTTATAGCCCCACAGACGCGCGGTCATGCCGGGGGCGAATTCACGCTCGACTGGCTCGGCGACCAGATGAAATTCCTTCCAATCGCCATTCATGCGCCACGGCAATGTCCAGCCATTTAACGTGACTACCGGCTGATAGTCCGGCCCGCTACTCGGAATAAGCGGTGGCTGCATGGTGTTGGTCTTCGTCGTCGGCGCTTCGGGAAGGCTCACTGCCTGAGCCCGGCCGCTCACTGCACCAACCCCGGCGAGTACGGCAGCAGCTCCAACCACACCTCGTCGTGTCAACATCGTCTCTCTCCTGATCACTCGCCGGCCACAGTATTTGCCGACCTCGCGATCGCACGAGCTGTGCTCTCGCTGCGGCCAGGGCCGCCACCGATCAGCGCGGCATCGAGATCGGCGCTCGCCAGCCAGAAGTCCCTTTGGGCTTCGATTGCTGCGACATTCGCGGCGATTCGCTGCCGCGCCTCGATGAGCAGCGAAAAAACATCGATCTGCATGGCGCCGTAACGGAGCATGGTTTCGTCCGATATTGTCTTGCGCAGCGGCAAGACCTCGCTGCGGTAATGCTCGGCGATGCCATAACTCGAGCGGTATTTCTGATACGCCTCGCGCGCTTGCGAGCGCACCTCGACGGCCTTTCCGGTCAGGCGATTGACGGCGGCCGCATAGGCTTCTTCGGCCTGCCGCACACGAACCTCGCCAAAATCGAAGATGGGCACTTGGAATTCGACGTCGGCACCGCCACCGGTGCCGTGCGCGCCGCCGGGATCGCGCTGCGTGCGCGAGAGCCCGGCAACCTCGAGCAAATTGATGAAACGCGTCGCCTTGGTCAGCCCATAAGACTTGGCAAGCGCCTCCACCTCGATGCGGGCGATTTGCAGGTCGACGCGCCGTCGGATGGCCTCAGTCTCGGCGGCGGCAAGAGCTCGTGGTCGCCGCGGGAATGCCGGTAATGACGGCGGTAGTTTGAGCGAGAAGGCATCGTCCGATAGGCCCGTGGCGCGGATGAGCTGCTCGCGCGCGCTCCTCGCCTGCTGCCGGGCTGTTTCAAGCTCCGTCACGACATCGGCGTGGAAGGCATTTTCGCGCGCCAGATCAAGCTTGTTCATCGCCCCAGTGTCGCCAAGCTCCTTGGCGAGCTTCGCGCTGGTTTGCGCCGCCGATTCCGCTTGATCGAGCGCGTGAACGAGTTCAAGCGCTGCAACGGCGCGGTAGTAGCTCCGTCGCATCTCTGCCGCGACGCGTAGCGTTTCCTCGGCAGCGCGCAATTGCGCCTGATGGAAGCGATCGGCGGCGATCTCGGCGCGCGCTGACAAGGTCGCCAGCGCGAGAATATCGGCAACGATGCGCGCCTCGATATCAAGCTCGACTGGCGTACTTATTCCGCTCACCGAAAATTTCGGATTGGGTGGCAGGCTCGCCTCAACCATGACCGTTTCGGCAATGCCGAGCTCGTTGTAGGCCGCCTGCAGCGACTTATTGTTCAGAAGCGCAACGCGCACGGCTGTTTCGGCCGACAATGGAGACCTCAGCAATCGCTGGGTTCGGATGGCGGCATCGGCAGCAGCTTCATCGTTGTTGAGTTTCTCGACGGTTGCGCCAAGCGCCGGCGTCACCATACCGTTCACCGCGCTCATTCCGCCATCGGGTGAAAAGGACGCGCAGCCCGTGAGCATCGTTGCAACAAACACGCCGCACAAGACTGTTTCGATTAGGAACGCGCGCGGAAGCGCGCGATGTCTGGCCATGATCAACCTCATGCAATTATCGGAGGAGGCGCCGCAATTGCGGACGCACTTCGACTCAGGTCAGAGCAAGAGGTCTTGGCGGACGATCAGGCCGGCCAATGGCGACACCATGTGCGATGTCAGCCAGGTTCACGACAAGCCGCGGTCCCGGGACAACTGCGGCCGGCAACTCGATCACTGGAGGAAGAATGCCGGCAAAGAATGCGTGCAACGCGCAGCAGCGGTCCACTTGACCATCGCTGTGGTGGCGAATTGCGTTGCCATCGTGACCATGCAGGTGTGCGTGATGATCGTGGACGCGCGAAGCAGCCGCCTTGGCGAAGGCTTCGGCGCTGGCGAGCGGCGATGCGACAACCCCCGCGAACTGGGCGATCACGAAAAGCGCGACCAGTACACGAACGAAGTCCTTTATTGCGCGAAACCAGGGCATCAGCGGGCTACCGGATTGTGCCAGCAGTTTGTGAGTATCCGGTTCAGTCGTCAATCGCCTCGATCACCAGTTTGCGGCCCTTTCCAACAAGTTCCTGGCAATTGAGGACGGTGTTCGACAGCCATTCCCAAGAAAGCTTCGCCCTCTGGGTCAAGAACCGGCGTTCCCATCTAGCTCTGCCGTGCAAGCATGGTCCGGAATCGCGAGAGGGCCACAGCGAGAAAGATGCCGCCAAGTCCAGCCATGATGGCGAGGTCGGGCCAAACCACTCCCATTCCGGCGCCGCGATAAAGGACTGCTTGGCCGAATCTGACGAAGTGTGTCGACGGCGAGATGTACATCGCATCTTGTAGCAACGCAGGCATGCTCTCGAATGGCGTAAAGCTTCCAGAAAGCAAGAACATGACAACAAACACTGGGATCGACAGTAAAGCAAATTGAGGCATCGAATTTGCGAGCGTTGCTAGCAGGATGCTCAGCGACGACAGGGCGAAAAGATAAACGGCTGCGCCAGCAAGAAACAGCTCGACCGAACCGATGATGGGTACTCCAAGTAACAAGTGGACGATAACATGCAGCGAAAAGGCAGCGGCCAGGAGAATGACCAAGCCATTTGCCCAAAGCTTCGCGGCGACGATCTCGCTTGCTCGGACTGGCATCACTAGCAAATGCTCAATGGTGCCGCGCTCGCCCACGCGCAACACCGCTGCGCCGACGAGAACGATGGCAAGGATCGTGAGATTGTCGATGACTCCCATGCTCCCTGTGAACCGGATCGCGTCAAGATTTTGATTGAACAACGCGCGAATAACTGGATTGATGGGAACAGCCGCGCTGGCGTCACGCTGCTTCAAAAAGCTCGCCGTCTCCAGCATTATGATTTCGTGGATATACGCGGTACCCACGGCGGCGTGGGCTACGGCGGTCGCATCGACATTAATTTGAATCGATGGGCCGCGATTTGCCAAAAGATCAAACTCAAAGCGCGGCGGTATTTCCAAGATGAACGTATATGCCCCCTTATCCAGTAAGCGATCGAGTTCGGAGCGGTCAATTTCGCGTGGCGGCTGAAAATAAGGAGGTTGCAGAGCGTCCTTTATTCGGCCTGAGAACGTCGACTGGTCGGCATCGACGATGGCAACCCGAGCATTATTTATATCGACCTTCATGGCATCTGCCTCTGAATAAACGGCGCCCGTGAATTCGAACACAATAAGAGCGACCATCACGACGTCGCGTGAGAGGCTGATGATCTCCTTGAGACCGAGGCGAAAGACGTTTTGGATCCAGCGCCGCATCGCTAACGGGCCTGCTTGTGAACAACTAGGCGAGCTAGGACGAGGAACAGAGCGCCAAAGCCAACCAAGATGGTGAACTCAGGGATAAACGCGCTTGCCTCGAGACCCTTGGCAAAAACGCCGAGACTCACGGTCTGGAACCAGAGCGACGGGAATCCGAGTCCCATCCAGCGGCCCATGCCCTCCAATGATGAGGCTGGAAATAGAAACCCTGAATAGTGTGCAGCCGTCATCGCGGTCGCAATGCAAGTGGCGTAGATGGCCGCGACTTGCGTGGAAACGAATCCGGAAACTAGAAGCCCAAATGCTGTAGCAGCGAACACGTATACAAGCGCCGCGATTGCCAGAACTATTACAGATCCATTTGGAACGATGCCAAATAGGCCAGCACTTAGGGCCAGCAAAGCAACAAAGCTGACAAACCCTATGGCGACGTAAGGTAATTGTTTGCCGAGGAGATATTCGCTGACACCCGCAGGAGACGCGTAGACGTTGGTGATCGAGCCGATCTCTTTTTCACGCACGATTGCGAGCGCGGTGAGCATCGCTGGAAAGACGACCAGCAGAAGCATGATCGTGCCCGGGACCATGGCCGACACGCTACGAAAGTCCTGATTATATCGAAATCGTGGTTCGACATTGATCGGAAACAGCTGCGTGGCTCGGCCGTTCAAACGACGATAGCGATCTTCTGCATAGGTTAAGACTGCACCTTCGATATAGGCGCGAGCAGTCTCGGCGGGAAAGGTATTGCCGCCCTCGAGCCAAAAACTCACCTCCGGACGGCGCCTCTGCAGAAGGTCGCGGCCGAACTCAGGCGGAATATCGATGGCAAAGCGCAATTCACCTGACCGCAAACGTTTATCAATTTCGAACTCATCGCTGAGCGGCGCCTGCTCCGCAAAATAGCGCGAATGCGAAAACTGCTCTAGCAACAAGCGACTTTCGTAAGACTGGTCACGATCGAGCACCGCATAGGGAACGTTTTCGATGTCAAACGAAATGCCGTAACCAAATGCAGCCAGCAGAAGGAGAGGACCGAGAAGTGCGAAAGTCAGCCGCACGGGATCTCTCAGCAGTTCGAGCGCTTCTCGCCGTGCAAAAGTCCAGGTCCGGCGCAACGAGGCCAAGGCTGAACCGTAGGACTGCTGGCTTTCGCGTGATTGTGATCTTTTGATCGCAGGGGAACTGCGCTGGGCATCGTCTCTATCTGAGAATTTCTCGCGCGTCATATGCGACGCATTTTGGGTCTCTCCTTCCTGAAGAAAGGCGACGAAAGCATCTTCGAGATTCTCGGCGGCACGGCTCTGGCACAATTCCGCCGGTTCGCCGATGGCAAGCACGCGACCTGCGTGCATCAGCGAGATCCGATCGCAACGCTCGGCCTCGTTCATGAAGTGGGTTGATATGAAAATGGTGACGCCGTCCCGGCGCGACATCTCCGCCAGCAGACGCCAGAACCTGTCGCGTGCAGCAGGATCAACGCCGGAGGTCGGCTCGTCGAGGATCAACACCTCTGGTCGATGCAGGCATGCGGCGGCGAGCTGCAACCGCTGCCGCATGCCAACGGGCAGAGCCGGCGGAAGAACCCCCGATACGCCGTCAAGGTCGAAATGTGTAAGCGCCGTCACGACGCGGCCCTCAAGCTCCTGTTCGGGAATCCGAAACAGGCGGCCGTGCAGCTCCAGATTGGCACGAACGGAGAGCTCCTCGTAGAGTGAAAACGATTGCGACATGTACCCGACGCGCATGCGGGTCGCGAGGTCCTGCGCATCGATTGGTTGGCCAAGAAGCTGGGCCCGGCCTTCGCTTACCGGCAAGAGCCCAGTAAGCATTTTCATCGTGGTCGTTTTTCCGCAACCATTAGAACCGATGAAGCCAAAGATCTCACCCCGTTCGATGTGAAAGCTGACGTGATCGACGGCTGTGAAGTCGCCGAAGCGCTTGGTCAGATTTTCCGCTGCAATCGCCGGTGGCCCCTCGCTGTGCGGGAGCGGTGGAATTAGAAGTGGTGTGCGATCGCCACGCCGCGCGGGACGTTGAAACGCGATATAGGCCTCTTCCAGGGTGGCGGCATCCGTACGCGCGAGAAGTTCGGATGTGTGGCCAGTTGCGAGGATCTTTCCCTCGTCGATGGCTACGATGTGCTCAAAACGTTGGGCTTCTTCCATATAGGCAGTGGCCACCAGGAGCGTCACTCCGGCGCGATCAGCACGAATTTGTTCAATCAATTCCCAGAACTGGCGACGCGACAACGGATCGACGCCAGTTGTCGGCTCGTCGAGGATCAGAAGATCGGGATCATGGACCAGAGAACAACACAGACCGAGTTTTTGCTTCATTCCGCCTGATAATTTACCCGCTGCTCGGTCGGGAAACGGATCAAGACCTGTCGCCTTGAGGAGACGCGCGATTCGTTCGCTGCGTTCATTGGCGGGCAATCCATACAGCCGGCCGAAGAAGTCGATATTCTCAACGACGGAAAGCGTTGCATAGAGATTCCGACCGAGACCCTGCGGCAGGTACGCGATCCGGGGTGAAATGGCATTTCGGTGGCGAGGCGACGCCATGTCTCCGCCAAGGACGTTGATCGTGCCCTCCTGAATGTGCCTTACGCCAGCGATCAAGCCGAGAAGAGTGGATTTGCCAACACCATCGGGGCCAATGAACGCGACGGTTGCCCCAGTGGGAATCGAGAGACTGACGTGGTCGAGCGCGAGCGACTCGCGGTAACGGTGAACGAGCGAGTCGACGCTGACAGATGTTGCCCCGCCATCAGCGGACATTTGGCAACCTCGGTGTAAGATTGGCCGGCCACGCCGCGTCGCGTTGAATTTTGACGTATGCATTGCCGGTCATGCCGGGCTTCGCGTAGCCATGAAAAGCTTGAATGATCTGCGGGTCTATGTGCAGCTTGATGCGGTACATCAACTTTTCCCGCTCGTTAGCGGTTTCGACGTATTTGGGCGTGAACTGGGCATCGCCCGCCACGAACGCGACCTTTGCCGGAATAACGTATTCGGGCGCGCTGTCGAGCACGATCCGCCCTTCAGATCCGAGTTCGACTCGTCCAACTTGGTTTGTCGGCAGAAAGATCGTCATGTGTACGTCGGATAAGTCGAGAAGCGTCAGGACACGTCCACCAACACCTACGACTTCTCCGGCTTGGGCAAGACGATATTCGACGTGACCGCTCACGGGGGCTTTCAAGATCATGTCGGCAATCATCGCTTCGATTTGCGCGACCTGAGCCTCCGCTGCTTCAGTCGCGGCCTTGGCGTCTTCGACCGCCACCTTCGCTGTGTCCAATGAGGCCTTTGAAATATCCCGCTGTGCCGTGCGCCGGTCGAGTTCAGCTTGCGTGCCGGAGCTAGAACGTGCGAGCTCGGTGGAACGCTTCAACTCGATTTCGGTGAGGTGCAGGTCAGCTTCGCGCAACGCTACGTTCGCCTCGGCTTGCGCGACACTCTGGTGTGCCCGATGGACAGCGGCTCTTGCCGCCGTCAATTGTGCGGAGATTTCCGCAGTGTCGATGCGGGCGAGAATATCGCCTTTTTGAACGACAGCGCCCTCGTTGACACGGACTTCGGCAAGGCGGCCAGCGTACTTGGTCGCTACATCAACGCGTTCTATCTCGATGCGACCATTGGCGCGCGCTAGGCCTGCTGGTACGCGGGATGCTTGTTGTTGAACCCAATAGGCATAGCCGCCAGCGGCAATAGTTACCAAGACGATTGCTATGAGTATCCAGCCAATGCGCATGTGATCATTCGCTGACGAGTCGCGTTATCCAAACGGATTTAAGGTCGAGCTCGCGCACTGCGCTACCGTTATGTTGCCCGAAATGTCAATCGCCCAGAGCGTGATTGGCAAACACGATCTCAGCTAGAGCGACGTCCCTTCGCCCTAACGCGGACAGTGCGATTGCATTACTGGCTAATCAATCGCGTAGAGCTTGGGCGATCCATCGCCGAGCGCGTATATTTTGAAAGGCTCAGTCTTAGTGCCGCCCATACCCGGCGATCCTGCCGGCATGCCAGGCAAAGTGATTCCGGTAATGGCTGGCTGCTCCGCCAGCATCCGCTTGATCACCTCGACGGGAATATGGCCAATGGCCACATAGCGATCCACCGTCGCTAAGTGGCAGCTTTGGAATGCGCTGGACACGCTATATCGCGCGTACATCATCGGCAAATGCGGGGTTGCGAGTATCGCCACCGTGAAACCATTGTCGCGCAGATAGTCTGCATAGACTCCACAGCAGCCGCACTGTGCGTCCTTATACAGAGTAATCTGGCTCGCACTCTCCGCAGCCCAACTTGGCGTGGTGGCCGCCGCGATCGAGCCCAGGGCTAATTTCAATACGGTTCGTCGCTGCATGATCGCCTCCTTGGGTCACGAGTGGCGTTTGCCTGGACCGATTGGGCCATGAGTTCTGTAGCCAACGAGATCGGCAATACGCGGGATGAAACCCGGTACCACTTGCATGTACCGCGCATACTCGTCGCCGAATTCGGCCAACGCCTCTCGCTCTTCGGTGCGCGCCAAACGCACATACATGAAGACCAGAACTGGGAACATCGCGAGCGTCAGAAGCGTCGGCCATTGCAGCAGGAAGCCGAACATCACCGCGATGAAACCGTCATATTGCGGATGCCTGATGTGCGAATAGATGCCCGAAGTTGCGAGCCTGTGCTGTTGTTGTGCGTCGTAGAGCGCCTTCCACCCAACCGAGATAAGGATGAAACCGCCGCCAATGAAGATGTAGCTTAAGATATGGAATACGCCGAAATGGGGATTTGTCTTCCAGCCGAACATCATCTCAAGAAGATGACCCGCGTCAT
>Ga0306925_10003297_pt1 | contig 14253 bp, 10 predicted proteins | sample flu12Cox44000176_FD_203755 | JGI IMG/M metagenome (GOLD analysis project Ga0306925, IMG submission 203755) | Lab enrichment of tropical soil microbial communities from Luquillo Experimental Forest, Puerto Rico - flux8day.12C.oxic.44.000.176 (v2)... | ecosystem: Environmental > Terrestrial >... | reverse complement strand
AGGCCGGGGTATTGTCATTCGTCGTGATCTGCGGCCTGCTGCTGATCGCACTGCGCCGGCTGCGTGATGTGGCGATCACCATGGCACCGATCGTCTTGACCGGGCTTTTGACCCTGGGCACGTGCGTGCTGATCAGCCAGCCGCTGAATTTCGCCAACATCATCGCCCTGCCGCTGCTGTTCGGGATTGGGGTGGCGTTCCATATCTACTTCGTCATGTCGTGGCGCTCGGGGGGCTCGCACCTTCTGACATCGAGCCTGGCGCGGGGCGTATTCTTCAGTGCGCTCGCGACGGCGACCGGCTTCGGCAGCCTGTGGGCTTCGAGCCATCCGGGAACTGCCAGCATGGGGAAGCTGCTGATGATATCGTTGGTCTGGACCCTCGTGTCGGCGCTGCTCTTCCAGCCGGCCCTGATGGGTCCGGCCAGCGTGAAAGCTTGAGGGTCACTACTTCAAGAGTGCGTCGCTCGACTTGTTGAGATGTGCGATCAGGGCGGGAGCCCCTCCGGCGGCAATCGCCACGGCGAAGTCCGATCGCCGCAATGCCAGTTGACTGACACCGTCGGAGATGACGTCGATGATCTTCCAGGTTCCGTCCACCTCGTGCATCCGATACAGCAGGCTCACCGGCACGTCATGAGCGGGAATGACCCGCGTGCGGACGATTTTGTCGTCACCGCGACTCAACACGTTGTCATCGATCTCGAATTTCTGGCCGTCAAAATCATGGAAATTGTGAGCGTAATTGGCAACCGTGAAGCGGGTGTACGCGGCGATCAAAGCCTTCTGTTGATCCGCTGAGAAATTTGCCCACTCCGGCCCCACCGCGAGCCGCGTGACGAGCGGCATGGCGAACACCTTTTCGATCACCGGCTCGAGCTGCTTGTAGCGCTCAGTCATGGATATAGTCGTACCCGCTCGCATCGACTTGAGCAGCGCATCGGTGAGGGTCTGCACCGGGATCGCGGCTGGATCGCTGACCGCGGCCCGTGCGTAATCCGGAACGGGCAGGAAAAATACGGCGCACAGCAGCATCGCCAATCTGGCTGTCACGGAAATTGACCTCATTCAAAGGTCGGCGCGGGGCCCGGCCTTCAAACTCACTGGCCGCATATCGTACCTCGCGCAGTTGGTGCGCGAAGATCGACCGCAGCGACTCGAGGTTGTCAGCCGATGAGCCAACCCCGGTGCCGGACCCTGGCGCCTGCAACCTGCGCGTGAGCCAATCGTAAGCGTGGACTCTGGAGTGGCTTGTAACGAGGCCGTCACGTCACCTGATTAGCTTTGCAGTTCCGACCAACGGTCGACCCGGAGCGCCAGTATGTCGCGCGCACTATTCTGCTGCCGGGGAAAGGGCACGGCTCGCGCCGTCGCAGTGAGCGGCATACTGCTCGTCTCCGCCACCCGGTTCGCCTGGGGTCAGGCAACGACGCCGGCCCAGCCGCCGCCACCGCAACCGGCCCAGCCACCGCCGCAACCGACCGAGACCAACATCGGGCGCGTGACCACGGCAGCCGGGGAGGCTGAGAACGTGACCGTGGTGCCGAGTGCCACTACCACGCGTGCCGCGGCTCTCGAGATGAAGCGGCAGGCTCCCAACATCATCGAGGTGCAGCCGCTCAGCGAGATCATCAAGCTGCCCGACATCAACACGGCCGAGGCGCTGCAGCGCATCCCTGGAATTTCCCTCGAGACCGACTCCGGCGAGGGGCGCTTCATCCATATCCGCGGGATCGATGCCGACCTGAACGCGACGACTTACGCCGGAGTACGTCTGCCGGCTTCCAACGCGGCCTCGCCGTCCGGCGGTAACCGCGCGGTGGCCTTCGATACTTTTCCCACAGGTATCGTCGGTGGCGTCGAGGTCACCAAGACGCTGCGCCCGGACATGGACGCCGAGGGGCTCGGTGGCTCGATCAATCTGGTGCCGCGCACCGGGGCCGAGTACGGCGGGCGCCCGTTCTTCGAGGCGGACCTCGGGGGCGGCTACCAGCCGCTGCGCCAGACGCCCATCTATACCGCCCAAATCAACACTGGCACGAGCTTCTCCGGAGGCGACGGCATCGGCGGTCTGTTCGCCGGCGCGGACGCTTTCAGTGTGGTGCTCACCGGGGTCATATACTCGGACCAACGCGGCATCGATGACGTCGAGGCCAGTTACGCCGATAACCAGTCCGGTGGGGTGCCGGACAAGGTCATGACCAATCTGCAATTCCGCTGGTACAAATATGCGCGGACGCGCTACGGAACGGCGGCCAATTTCGACGCCCGGGCGACTGACAGCACCTCGCTCTACCTGCGGGTGCTGTGGTCCGGCTATCTCGAGCATGGCCGCAAGCACTTCCTGGTATTGAACGGCCTCGACTCGGGAAACGGGACGTGTGCGAGCCCCTCGGGTCAAGCCTGCTTCCAGGACCCCAACAATCCCAACGGCTTCGTGGCCTCCGCCGCCAACCTGGAGCAGGACACCACCGATTCCACCGAGCGCATCCAGAACGCGCTGGCGATGCTCGGGGGCAGCAGCGTCTACTCGGGCTTTCGCGTCGACTACCGCGGCTCCTACGCGCAGGGCAGCGACCGATACTCCGTCAGTCCCGGGAGCACCTGGACCTACAGGGACGCCAGCGGCAACCCCGTGGGGGTGCCGATCGCCTACGACAACATCACCAATCCCAAGTACCCGACCTATCACACGCTCGATGGCACTGACCCCACCAACCCGGCGCTCTACCAGCTGGACGGCATCGGTCTCGGTCCCTCCTATGCGAAGGACGGAGAGTGGGCGGGTGTAATCGATGTCACGATCCCGTCGGGCAGCGGCACCCACACGACGGAATGGAAGTTCGGACTGTCGGGCCGCTGGCGCTACAGGACCTATGAAGCCACCGCGCCCTCCTGGACGCCCAACGGTGTCATCCTGCTGCCGCCGTTTACCTACGGGCCGCCCCAGACCTTCTACAACGGCCACTACACCATCGGGCCGTGGATCAATCTGGACAAGGTCGCCAATCTGTACGGGGGCTCAGACGGCACAATCAGCGACGATCCGGCGGCGGACGCCTCGACCAACACCGATGACAACGAGAACGTGTATGCGGCCTACGCCCAATACTCCGCCCGCTATGGTGACTGGGGCCTGCTTGCCGGCGTGCGCGTGGAGTCCACGCACGCCACCTACCGCGGCAATCTGTACGACAGTCAAGCCGACACGAATACACCGGCTGCGGTGTCGAACTCCTACACCAACGCCTTCCCGACGCTGCAGGGCCGCTACTTCTTCTCCGAGGAGCTCGTCGCGCGGCTCACCTACGCGAGCGGCATCGCGCGCCCCGGCTTCCAACAGGTCACTCCCGGAGCGACTATCGATACCGTCAACAGGACGGTTACCGTCGGCAATCCGACGCTGAAGCCGACCGTTGGCCAGAACTTCGATGCCACGCTCGAGTGGTACCCGGGTCATGGTCAGATCGCGGCGTTCGGGCTCTTCGGCAAAGTGTTCACCAACTACATCCTCCTGATGGAGCAGCACCTCGACAGCTACCCGTTCCCTGGGCTCGGGCCGGGCGGTACTCCGATAGTCGTGGACAGCTACGCCAACGGCCCGGCACACGTCTGGGGCGTCGAAGCGCAGTACCAGCAGCAACTGCTCTTTTTACCCCGGCCGTGGGACGGCCTGGGCTTCAGCCTCAATGGCACGGCCGTGGATTCCCGCGCCCAGATTCATCCGGGCATCTACGGGCTGCTGCCGTCCACATCCAAGTTCACCTGGAACGCAGCCGTGTTCTACGAGAGCGGGCCGCTCGAGTTGCGTCTGGCCGCCGGTTACGTGGGTCAGAACCTGTTTGCCTTCGGCTCCACCACCTCCAACAGTACCGACGTCTACTCGAGCGCCCGTCTGACCCTGGATTTAGGCGCCAGCTATGCCGTGAGCCATACGCTCAGCGTCTATTTTCAGGCCAAGAACCTGCTCAATACGCCGCTCGAGTTCACGGAGACTCCGTGCTGGTGCCGCCCGATCCAGCGCGAGTTCTATGATGCGACTTACCTCGCCGGCGTGCGCCTGCAGTTCGATTGAAGGGCGAATCGACGGATGCCGCGAACCTGGCTGAGAGCTGTCGCCGCGCGCGTTGGGCGCACGGTATGGGTTGCTTGTCTGGCGGCGGGCCTTGGCGCGAGGACTGATCCGGCGGCCGCGGCCCGGATGCCCCGCTACGCACATATCCTCGTGATCGTGGCTGAGAACAAGGGTTACGACCTCATCCTCGGGCCGGGCACGGTCGCGCCGAACATCAACCGCCTGGCGCAGCAGTATGGTCTCGCCTCGCAATTCTTTGCCGAAGTGCATCCGAGCGAAGGTAACTACATCGCCATGCTGGCCGGTGACACGTTCGGCATCCACGACGACGACGCCTTTTACTGCAAGCCGCTCGTGCGCGACACCTGGTGCAGCAAGTCGCAGCGCACGGACTACGTCGACCACACGCTGACGGCGCGCAGCCTCATGGATCAGCTCGAGGCCCGGGAGCTCACCTGGAAAGCCTACATGGAGAGCCTGCCGGAGCCCGGGTCGCTCGCCGTGCGCTGGCCGACTGCGGACAAGCCGGTCGCGGGTGTGCCCGCGCAGCTCTACGCCGCCAAGCACAACGGCTTCGTGAACTTCCGCAATGTGCAGCAGGATCCGGCCCGGGCCGCGAAAATCGTCGACTTCAATGTGCTGTACCGGGATCTCTCGAGCGGCCAGATGCCGGGCTTCGCGCACATCGTGCCGAATCAGTGCAATGACATGCACGGGCGCGACGCAGGTCCGGATGTGCCGGCTGACTGCCGCAAGTCCGATCCTGCGGCTCTCATCGCGCGTGGTGACCGGTTCATCGGTGAGCTGGTGCAGCGAATCATGGATTCACCCCTGTGGCGCGCAACGGACAACACTGCCATCGTCATCACCTTCGATGAGAACGAGAAGGACGAGCGCCAGGGAGGAGACCAGGGTTGTTGCGGCTCCGACCCGGCCACGGCAGCCAACTCCGGCGGCGGACGAATACCGACGGTGGTCATCACCAACCACGGACCGCGCAGGGTCGTGGACGATCGACCCTACAATCATTACTCGCTGCTGCGCACCATCGAAGCCGCGTTCGGCATCGAGGAGTACCTCGGACACGCAGCCGACGAACAGAGCGGTGTCATCACCATGACGCCGCTGTTCGCGGTGGGGCGCTGATGCGCAGCTGGCCGACACGGGCGCAGAGACGCTCGCGCATCGAGATCATTCCCATGATCGATGTGATGATGTTCCTGCTCGTTTTCTTCGTGCTCATCAGTCTCAATGCCCTGCCGGCGCTCGGCCTGCGCGTGGCGCTTCCCTACGCGAGCAATCCGACGCACCTCGAGGTGACACGCCGGGTGACGCTGACGCTCACCACCTCCGGCGAGGTGTACCTGGATGGGGAGAGGAGCACCCTCGAGGAAATCACCGAACGGCTGCGCACCTACGCGCGGGATGCCAAGCTCACCGTGATCATCTCGGCCGATCGCGACGCGCACGTGCAGCCGCTGGTGAGCCTCCTCGATGCGCTCAAGAGCGCCGGGGTGGTATCCGCGGCCATCGTCGCAAGGCATGAGTGATGTCGGGCCAGCGCGACTCGCTGCAGCTCACGAGCGATGCCACGGCGCTGGTGCTGACCACCGTGGCTGCGCTCGTGTTCATCACCGCGGGACATCACCTGCTGCCCGAGCGCGTGTCGCGTGTCGCGGCACCCGACCGGCCTTTCGAGCTGGCGCTGCTATCGGCGCAACCCGAAGCGCCTCCGGTGCCGCCGCCGCCGCTCCCGCGCCGCACCGAGAAACGCCAGCGGGTGTCGCAGCCCGCTCCCGCACCGCCCGACCCGTTGCCGGTGACGGAGCAGGCCGCCCCGGCCGATGCCGCACTCGTTGCGCTCCCGGCCGCGCCGCCCACCGCACCCGTGACGGCTTCCAGGCCCGATCTCGAGTCACTGTACACGGCGCAGCTGCTCGCCGACATCAAGCGTCGCAACCACCCGCCGGATTCGGCCCAGTACCGCCTGCAGCGCCCGCACGGTGAGGTGCAGGTCCGCTTCGTGCTGCTGCGGAACGGCGAGCCGCGGACCGTCAGCGTGGTCCGCTCCTCCGGATCAGCGATCCTCGATCAGGAGGCTGTGAAGATCGTTGCCTCCGGACACTACCCGGCGATGCCCGAGAAGTGCTTCGTCGGGGAGATGCAGCATACTTTCCTCGTGACCATCGAATATCAGCCGGCCCACCTCACGCGACGCCTCCCTGCCAGCGAAAGCGTCGCCGCATGAACTATCAGCGCTTCCACGATCTGACTTTCGATGTCCTGTACCTCTGCATCGTCGTGCTCGTGTACGTGATACTCGAACGCGGCTCGTACCTCACCTACCTGAGCTGGCGCATGAATCGCCTCGCCAGGATCATCGATGGCAGCCCGGACCACGGACAGAAGGCGCTGGCAGCGGTCAAGTGGAAGGATCCGGCGAGTCGCGCTGTGCAGCGCTACTCGCGCCTCATCGCTGATGGCGCATCGCGCGAGCGGCAGGAAGATTACTCCTCGGCATTGTTCATCGGCCTCGACAAGAAAGTGAGCGCACGCCTGTGGATCCTCGACACGATCGTCACTGCGGCGCCGTTGCTCGGCCTGCTCGGGACGATCTTCGGCATCATGGAAACCTTCAACGCGCTCGCAGCGGGTGGCGTATCCGATCCGTCCGCGGTAAGCCGGGGCATCGGCACGGCGCTGATCGCCACGGCGATCGGCATAGCGACCGCGCTGCTCGGACTCCTCGGCAACAACGTGCTCAACCGTCGCGCGCACGTCATGACCGAAGACTTCAAGGGGCTGCTGCTGCGCCTGACGCACTGAGGAGCTTCGGATCGATCACATGAGGCTGCAATGGGGGTTGATCGGCGGGGGCGAGAGCAGCCAGATTGGCGCGGCGCACCGGCTGGCCGCCCGCATGACGGGCACCTTGGAGCTCGCCGCCGCTGCGCTCGACATTGACGCCGCCCGAGCACGCGAATATGCGATACGCCTGGGCGTACCGCGGGAACGCGCCTACGGCGACTGGCGCGAAATGCTCGAGTGCGAGCGCCGACGCGCCAGTCGCGTCGAACTCGTTACGGTCGCCACGCCCAACAGTTCGCATTTCGAGATCACGAGAGCATTTCTCGAGGCGGGATTCGATGTGCTCTGTGAGAAACCCATGACCAACACCGTGGCGGAGGCCGAGGAAATCGTGCAAGCCGCACGCAACCGGCAAAGAATCTGCGCGGTGAATTTCGGCTATTCCGGTTACCCGCTCGTGCGCCACGCGCGCGCCATGGTTGCCCGCGGCGAGCTCGGCCGGATCCGCGTCGTGACTGCCGGGTTCGCGCACGGACATCACGCCAACGCGGCGGAAGCCGACAATCCTCGCGAGCGCTGGCGCTACGACCCCGCGGTCGCGGGCGTCTCCTCGGTGCTGGCGGACTGTGGAATTCATGCCCTTCACCTGGCGTGTTTCATAACTGGCCAACAGGTGGAGTCGCTTTCGGCCGATTTCGCCTCCACGATCCCTGTCAGGCAGCTCGAAGACGACGCGCTGCTCGCCTTCCGCATGTCGCAAGGTACGGTGGGGCGATTGTGGACGAGTGCGGTTGCGATAGGCCGCGCTCATGGCCTGACGATCGAAGTGTATGGGGAACGCGGCGGCCTGCGCTGGCAGCAGGAGCACCCCAACCAGCTGTACTGGACCCCACTGGGCGCGCCGACTTCCATCATCGAGAGGGGAGCAGCGGGCCTGTCCGTGGAGGCCGATCGCGCCAGCCACGTGACGGTTGGCCACGCCGAGGGGTTCCTGGCTGCTTTTGCAAACATCTACGCGGATCTTTCTGAGGTACTGCAGGCGAGGAAGGCCGGCCGTCCCGCCGATCCACTGGCACTGTCGTATCCGCACGCCGAGGAAGGGTTGCTGAGCATCGCGGCGGTGCATGCAGCAGCGGACTCCGCACGCGCCGGCGGCGCCTGGGTGAAGCTTGCACCTGTTCCGGGCCACGGGGCTCCGAGAGGCGCCTGACGTTGCGTGATGCGCGACTGATGCGCTTCACGTCTTGTCGGTTAGTTCACTGCGCCGCAATGGATCGTCGGTCCGCGACCAGAATACCGCCTTGCAGATCTCGGCACCGAAAAACAGCATCTGGCTCACCACGTTCATCCAGAGCATGACGATGAGCACGCCGCCGAGGGTACCGTACGCACTGGGGTGGTCGCTCACATACCTTCCATACAGAGACAGGAGTTCGACGCCAAGCAGCCACGCTGCGCCGCAAAGCACGGAGGCGAGCGCCACGTCCCGCCAGCGGAGTCGCTGCGGCGGCAGAAACCTGAAGAGAAGCGCGAAGCTCGCGGGGGCAATCAAAAGCGTTGGTGCAAGCGCAAGGAGCCAACCGGCGTGACCGCCCACCAAGGGAACGCGGCTGACGAGTGCGGAGGCCCATTGCACGACGGTGAGCAACCCGAACGCCACTAACAGTAACACGCCACCAGTAAGCACCATCAGGAACGCAATCAGGCCTTCCCGAAACAAGTCTCCAATGGTCCGCCACACTGAGCCGGCCACGAGCGGCGGAGCCTGTTTCCACAGTGCCCGGAATGTCAGTCGCAGCTGCTTAAATAGCGCCGCCGCGACGATCAGCAGCCCGACAAGGCTTGCGGTCGTGGTGATGAGGGAATCCCGGCGTAGCCTCTGAAACGCCTGCTCGATGTACGAGCTAACCTCGGTCCCGAGACTTGCCTCAGCGGAGCTCAGCAGGTTTCGTGCCGCAGTGGCTGCTACGTCGGAGTACTGAAGAATCAGCCCCAGCGTTGCCAGAACGAGCAGTAACAACGGCACGAGGGAGACGAACGCATAATAGACGACGGCCACCGCATAGTAGCGTGCGTAGTCGTGCTCGTACTCGCGCCACGCAGTCCGTAGCAAGGGAAAAAGCGTGTCGCGAAGAAACCGGCGATGTAGACGCGGTGCCCGCAACGACGAAACGCTATCCGCGCTCGCTCGCACCTGCCAGGCGGCTTCTCTCATGCCGGCCGGCTCGAGCGCCTAACACAAGGTGGTCTCCTGCTGCTGGGTCAGCGAGGTTTGAAACACCCTGGCCTTGGCGACGAAGTTCTCTAGGCCCTCGAGCATCGGATCGACTGTCGCATTCCGGACCAGGATGAAGAGAGCGGATGACCCCGGCTTGAACGACTGCGCGAGATCCTTTGTCACGCCATCAGTCACCCTGGTGTCGGCAAACCTTGCCGACACAGTGCCGGTTGCGCCGCCGATCGTCGCACCCTGTGGATTCGGAAAGATCAGGCCCACCAGCATTTCCCAGAACCCGCCCCCGGGCGCGCCCTTGCGCGTCAGGCTGACAGCTTGGTCGAGTTTGATCTTGCCCTTCTGATCGCGTGTGACGACAACCGAGTCCTCGAGGGCGATCTGGTACTCCTTCTGCACTTTTAGTAACGCCACGCGCATCTCAAATGCGGAGAGCTCATCTTCGAACAAAAAAGACACCAGAGTGCTCATGTCGGCTTCCTCAACGCGCCTGATGTGTGCGGCCACCGTGGTCGGCTCCGCAACTCAAGCGTATTCATGGAAACCTCAACCCGAACGGGTAACTTCGGGAATCCCCAGGTCGCATGTACCGCAAGTTGCCGGTCAACCACAGACTCAAGCGTGGCCTGGTCGCTCGCGGTAAGCCAAAGTCCTGTTATCAGCACCCTCATCCATGTCACACCTTACGTTACCCGGTGGCGGCGTTTTTGTGGGTGCGTGACCTAAACCTTGGAGGCACTGCGATGAATTCAGTGCCCGACCTCGATCTGGATCGGGCAGCCGTCTGCTGCAAGATCGTCACGTCGTCAGTGCTTTGATCACCGGCGCTGTCTGCTCAGACGCTCTCCTGCCGCCGGTTGCAGCGGGATCGCGTTCGCACCAGGTGAGCCGATTACTTCCCGTCGCGCGCGATGTGAGATCGCCCGAGAACTACTCAGCGTCAGGAGGCCATCGGGCAGCGTACTCTCCCTGACCAGCCGGTCGATGCGGGCCGGTGTGGTTCGTCATCCCGGCGGAGGAGCGAGAGCATGCCCAAAATCATCGTGAATGCATTTCTGACCCTGGACGGCGTCATGCAGGCTCCCGGCGGCCCCGACGAGGACCCGGAGGGTGGCTTCTCACATGGAGGCTGGCAGGCCCCTTATGACGATGATGTCGTGGGGCGGCTGGTCACCGAGGGGTTCGCGGACGCCGACGGTTTCCTGCTCGGGCGCAAGACCTACGACATCTTTGCCAATTACTGGCCCAAGGTCACCGACCCCAATAACCCCATCGCGACCGCCCTCAACGCGCGGCCAAAGTACGTGCTGTCGCGCAGCCTCGAGCGTGTCACCTGGAACAACTCGAGCCTGATCAAGGGCGACGTGGTCGGCGAACTCCGGAAGCTCCGGCAGCAGCCCGGCCGGACCCTGCACACCTGGGGTAGCGCCGATGCCCTCCAGACGCTGCTGAAGAACGACCTGATCGACGAGTACCGGCTGTTCATCTATCCGGTGGTGCTCGGCTCCGGCAAGCGGCTCTTCGGCAGCGGCACGGTACCGGTGGCGCTCAAACAGATGGAGTCGGTCACGACCGGCAAGGGTGCGACGTACCACCGGCTCGAGCCCAGCGGGAAGCCGCGGTACGGGCAGATGGGCAGCTAGATCGCCCTGAAACTCCATCACCACCCTGTTGCGCGACCTGCAACACACGCGGCCAGACAGGGGGTTAAAGGCTAGGGTCGGAATCACAAAGCACGAGCAAGCTACTGAAGACTAACACAAAAGAAGGTGTGACCTCGCCCGGTTACCCCATTCCCATACCCCGTTCTTGCGATCATCGACGCTCTCAGTGCGTACGGGAACCTGCCTAGGTCCTGGGAAGACTTTGACCGGTAGAGCCCGCTCGATCGGATGCCGGAAGCCGGCCGACTACGACGGTCCAAAGTACGCCCGTGCACAGCCGTTCAATCTAGACAGTCTGCAAGTCACTGTCAGAATCTCCAGGTTCCTGACAGCCCCAACGTCCGGGGTGTCACTGTGTGCGCCCACGATCCTCGTATGACATACGGCACCGTGGTCACTGCCAGGGATGGTTGCGAATTCAGAGCGTTGTTCACGAAGGCTGCAACTTCGAAGTGCGACCAGCGGAGGGTTGCCCGGGCATTGAGAATATTGATCGAGGGATCAGGACGCCAGCCAGGCTGGTAGTACTGTGACTGCGGATTCTCCTCGTAGAAAGAGCGCGGGTTGTGACTGTGGAATGCGTCCTCGATCCGTAGCGTACAGGCCAAGTCATCGCGCAGGAAAAACGCTCGCTCGAGCGTGGCCGTGACACTCCAAGGTGAGCCGAGTCCCACTGCATCGCCAGCTCTGACAGTCACGAAGCTCCCGTTCCAGTACGTCACTGCCGTTGTCTCAGTATAGCGGGCGTCCGTGTAGGCAACGGCAACGTGCCCGAGGAGGTGTTCAGTCAGGGATGCTTGAGCGGTTAGATCGAATCCGTTGCTGACGGCGCTGCCAGGTACCAGTCCTCTGTTTTCGCCATGAGCGTAATCGTCGACTTGTGGCCCATTGTTCCAGAGAATGTGGAAGATGCTGCCATCGAGGCGCACCCTCCCGCCATCCAGGTCGAGCTTGACACCCGCTTCGTAGCTCCAAAGCGTATCGGGTGTATAGGCTTCAGGTGGGTCCGGACCGAGCGTGAAGGCGTAATAGATTCCGCCGCTCCCATATCCCTTGGCCGCCGAGAGGTACAGAAGGCCCTGCGGGGTACCTTGATAGGATAGAACGAATCGGGGCGTGGTCCAGGTGTCGGCTTCAGCGGCGTGAAACGCCGGCGGCAGTTGGGTGTCGCCGTCGAACCGCGTGTGGCCCACGCGTAATCCGGCGCTGAGAGTGACGCGCGTCGTCATCTTCAACGACACATCTCCGAAACCTTCAAGCGAGGTCTTATCGATGGTGGTTTCGTTGCCGATATCGATCGGTATCGGTATCGGGGAGTTCCAATACGCGACGATTCCGACATACCGGTCGGGGATGCGGGTGTGGTTGCTGGAGAAAAAGGCACCGGCAAGCCAGGCGAGGCGGGCTTCCGCATCGGCCGAGGTGAGCCGCAGTTCTTGAGTGAATTCTCGCTGTCTCACAGTTTGGTAGTAAGCAGCAAGCGTGGCAGGTCCTGTGGAACCATCAAGTGTGGCGTTCGATTCGCCGTCGAAGTAGGACGTCACGGCGCTCAGGTCAGTTCCAGCGAGACCCGCGGTAACCTTGAGAGAGGCGAGATACAACCAGTTGTCGAACGGCTGTGACCGGAAGCTGTCGTTTCTCAGCACGCCGGCCGGAGGATCCGAGAGATCGGTATCGAATGTGGAGGTATCGTGGACATTGAGTGCCTGATAGGTGAGTGACGGAGTGATCCGCACCGCGTCCATCGGTGCAAGGGTCAATGAAGCACGCGCGCTCCTAGTCAGATACCGGTTAGCGTTTGCTTCGACGGTGGCGACAGTCACGGGATCCGAGGGTGTCCAGAATTTTGTGTGATCGGTCCATACTTCCCGAGGGAGGGATGTCATGCCGATCAAGAACGAGATTGTAGACGAGCTGCTGAAGGACGTTGATCCGAAGAGAGTTTTTTCTGCTGAAGGGCTGCTGAGCGATATCAAGAAGGCGCTGGCGGAGCGGATGCTCAACGCTGAGCTGGACGATCACCTGCAGAACGAAGCGGCGGCGGCCACCGGGAACGAGTCGGCGGCGTCGAACCACCGCAACGGGTATACGAAGAAGACCGTCATCACCGATAGCAGCCAGGTGGAGCTGGAGATTCCGCGCGATCGTCGCGGTACGTTCGAGCCGCAGCTGATCGCCAAGTATCAGCGGCGCTTTCCGGGCTTCGATGACAAGATCATTTCGATGTACGCCCGCGGGATGAGCACGCGGGACATCCAGGGGCATTTGCGCGAGCTCTACGGGATCGAAGCCTCCCCGCAGCTGATCTCGACGATCACCGATGCGGTGCTCGAGGAGGTCAACCGCTGGCAGGGACGGCCGCTGGATGCGCTCTATGCCATCGTGTTCTTCGATGCGCTGCGGGTGAAGATGCGCGACGAGGGCACGGTGCGCAACAAGGCGGTGTATCTGGCGATCGGGGTTTCGGCCGACGGACGCAAGGAAGTGCTGGGGATCTGGATCGAGCAGACCGAGGGGGCGAAGTTCTGGATGCGGGTGATGTCGGAGATCAAAAACCGCGGCGTCAATGACATTCTGATCGCCGTGATCGATGGACTGAAGGGCTTTCCGGATGCCATCACCGCTGTCTTTCCGCAGACCCAGATCCAGACCTGCATCGTGCACCTGTTGCGTAATTCGATGGATTACGCCAACTGGAAGGACCGCAAGGGCGTTGCCGCAGGTCTCAAGGCCGTCTACCGGGCGGTGGACGCCGAGGCCGCCGCGCTGGCCCTGAACGAGTTCGAGGACGGTCCCTGGGGGCGCAAATACCCCGCAATTACGGCGTCCTGGCGCCGTAGCTGGTCGGAGGTCATCCCCTTTTTCGCCTTCCCGCAGGATGTCAGGCGGATGATCTACACCACCAACGCGATCGAAAGTCTCAACAGCACGGTCCGCCGCTCGGTGCGAGTGCGCGGCCATTTCCCGAACGAGGAGGCGGCGCTGAAGCTGATCTGGCTGCAGCTGCGGGAGGTGACCCAGAAATGGAAGCGACCCTCACGAGAGTGGCACTTCGCGAAGGCGCAGTTTGCCCTGCTCTTTGGCGAGCGCTTCGAGATGCACCAGTGAAGGCAACATCAGCCATGCAGCTGTCCAAGCGAAAATTCCAGGGTGTCAATGTAGCGGGTACCCCTGCGATCGCCGCTCCTGGGACTTTATACGCGGTCGGATTTTCCTGCTTCAGCGCAAAAACTCCGAACCCGGATCTTCTCCCCGCCCTCCGGGCGGTGAGACTGCGCTGCGGGTGTATGATTGACAGTGACGAAGAGAACGGACGAGAAAGCTCAACACATCAACCGGACCGTTTCACACAAAATTCCTGACACTGCCAAGAAGCGCACGGCGTTGCTTCGCCAGCTACGCGAGATCTTTTGGCGATATCGATCTCAGCCCGTGCAATCGGTGGTGACCCTTATCAATCCGATCCTGCGGGGC
>Ga0306925_10003294_pt1 | contig 14259 bp, 10 predicted proteins | sample flu12Cox44000176_FD_203755 | JGI IMG/M metagenome (GOLD analysis project Ga0306925, IMG submission 203755) | Lab enrichment of tropical soil microbial communities from Luquillo Experimental Forest, Puerto Rico - flux8day.12C.oxic.44.000.176 (v2)... | ecosystem: Environmental > Terrestrial >... | reverse complement strand
GTAGGTACCAGGGGGCAGCGGGGTATCCCTGAAAACGCGCCTACGGCCTTCTGGCGCGTTACCCAGTGTGTTACCCAGACTTACATCTGACGCACTTTTGGTCGGAAACTTGGGCAAAGACCATGAGCAGCCATCACTTTCATGCCGTCATTTGGATCGATCACCATGAAGCACGCGTGTTCCATTTCTGCCCGACCGATGTGGAACGACTCGTGTTGCACCCCGATCATCCGACCAAGCACATCCACCATAAAGCAAACTCCATCGGGAGCGGGCATGCCGCGGAGGATCACGCCTTCCTTCAGGCTGTGGCGCAATCGATCGCAGACGCCGGCGCGGTTCTCGTTACGGGACCGGCCAATGCCACGACCGAACTGGTCAAACACATCAGCCAACATGATCCCGCGTTGATGAAGATCATCGTCGGTGTGGAACTCGTCGCCTACGCCAGGCGCTACTTCAAGGCGGAAGATCGGATGCTGCCGCAGAAGGGCTAAACACACGGGAGCCACCGCTGGGGTCGGCTGGCACACCCTGCACCCTGCGGTCCTGGTTCAACGCTTCAATGATCGGATGTCAGTTTAAGGCCGACCATCCCGGCAATTATCAAACTGAGGCAGGTCACGCGCCACACGTTCGCCGATTCGCCGAACGCCACCATGCCTATGATCATCGTTCCGGCGGCGCCGATCCCGGTCCAGACGGCATAGGCGGTTCCAAAGGAAAGCGACTTCAGTGCAAGTCCGAGCAGCGCGAAGCTCAACGCAATGGCCATCAGCATGCCTACGCTCGGCCATACCCGCGTCAGGCCATCCGAATATTTGAGGCCGAGGGCCCAGGCGATCTCCAACAGCCCGGCGAGCAAGAGTGCGAGCCATGCGGTCAAATGCATTGCCCCGCTGGCCACAGGATCGGTCGAGTCGGCGTGGGGCAGCCTCGGCCGCCGCACGCGCAGCGGGGATACGGGCATTCGATGGTGACTGTCGCGCGCATGCAGCTGCTCGCACTCGCTCGGCGAATCGGGGCAAGTTTATGAGCAGAAGTGTAAAGCCCGCATGACGACACAACCCGCCGGGCGGCACACGCGCTGCGGGGGATTCACTTGCGCCAGAAACCGGGCGTCGCCTTGAATTCCCGCCATCGCTTGCGGAGGCTCTTTGCGACGGCAAGTTGATCGCGCGCCACCCAGCCGATCAATGCGCCGGCAGCGCGATGAAGATCCGGAGTGCAGTCGACCTGCCCCGCCACTCGCAGAAGCGACCGCGTGGCCGTGCTGTCGTTGGCGTTGCCCAATGCATCCTGCAGTTTCGACAGCCGTGCCACATAACGCTTCGCCGGGGGATGTTCGGCAAAGATCGGCAGGAAGAACTCAGCTGCGTAACGCAGTTTCTTCAAGGTCACTCTGAGATCGTGTCGCGCCTCGGGGTCGAGACGTCGGAAGTGGGCACCCTTCTTGAGTGCCTTGCGATGCAGCCGTTCGAGCACCCGGACCGCCAGCGCCGAGGCCGGCTCCGCCAAAGTTGCCAACGTCTCGGCCGGAACTTCCGTTCGCCAACTGCGACGCTCGAGCCAACGACACAACGACAGCTGAAACCGCGTGTAGCGCGGATCCATCAGCGCCTCGCGCAGCTTGGCGTAGCTCGCGGTGCGGTGCGGTTCTGACGCCCGGCGCAAGTCGTCGACGTTCACGTCGGATGCGCAGGCCATCTCGAGACGCTGAAGGGTCGTCGTGGCAAACACGTCCCAGTCGCGCGCCGGCCCCAGCGCGTGCATGAGCCACTTCGCATCGCCGCCGAATGCCTGAAATGCCGGCGATGGTACTTCCTTGCGCAACAACGAGCAGGCTGTGCGCAGCCGGCGCAGCGCAACGCGCGTCTGATGGACACCCTCGGGATCCCGCCCGTGCTCAACGATGGCCTGATTGGCCAAAAGATGCCGCTGGCCGGCGCTCATAACGATGGCAATGACGTCATCAGCGGAATGCTTCGCCCCGATGGTCGATCTCTCTGCCTTCCCGACCATCGGCACGGCGTCGAATGCGAGCGCATAGCCCCGATCGGCTTTGCTCAATGTGCCGATTTGGAGAGGCGCGAGGTCAAGCAGCTGCATGCCGACGTCGTACAAGGCGCCGCTGTCACCTTCTTTCACTTCGAGCTCGATCTCGGTCAACGGCTGTCGGCGTTCACCCGCTTCGACCATCCCTTCGTCGAAGGCGATTTCGATCTCCGCGCCATTGAAAACCAGTCGCTGCACATGGCGACGGATCTTGGTGGCAAAGACTGGAGCAAGGCCATCATCGGCGAGCTCGCCAAGGGAAGCATTGAGCTCCCCCGGCAGGCGCGTCAGATCCGGCGCCAAAGTGTCGACCGCCGTCTGCCATCGCTGCCGCACGAAGGGCGGCTGGTCAGGATAGGTAAGCTTCAGGGTCTGAACGTAGCGGGTACCAAGGCGCCTCACGCGCAGGGAGGTGCGCTGGCGACAAAGGGCGCGATCCGGCGTGTCGTAATAGACGGTGTCGAAGTGGCGCACTACGCCGCGGTTACGCGCGTGTCGCGCGATCACCGGGGCTCCGCGGATCAACTCGATCGCCGCGGGAGAGGCGAGCAACTTCAACTCAACTTCGACGTTGGCGGCTGGGCGTGGACGTGAGCGGGGCGAGATATCTGGTCGGGACAGTGACGGGGGGTGCTTCTCCATGGAACTCCGCCATTGCGAGAAGAGTGTGAAGCTTTCAACAGGCAATCAGGAGTAATTTGCAAGATGAATCGCGAGGTGCGTTACGTAGCGCCTCGCGCGGTTCGCGCCCTCCTGCTCTCCGGCTCCGTCAACTTGATTGCGCGGTGGCCGACATATCGGAGAAAGGCCTGCTCGTGCGGCCTCGATAGGCGCTCGATCGCGGACGCCAGCGGCAGCCATTCCAACGCCTTGATGTCCCTGGTGAGCGTCCGTTCGGCCGTGCGCGCGGCCTGCATGCGCCAGAAATGGACAAGCTTTGGCCGGCCGCTGGCAAAGTAATAAATCACACCAAGGAACTCGCGCACGTCTACATCATGCCCGGTCTCCTCGGAGGCCTCACGTCGCGCCGCCGAGATGGCGCTCTCTTTCGACTTTAACTTTCCCTTAGGAAGCACCCAGCCGTTGTCCTTGCGGCGTTGGACCACTGCAATCCGCGGTCGGGCACTGCCGCGCAACACGATGCCCCCCGCCGCTAATATAGGCGCCCGTGACATTACGGCCTCGTCGTTCGCTGACCCCAACCGAATCGAGGATACGGTTCTCGAAACGCCAGTGTCGCGAGGCCGCGGTTAATGGCGCGTTAAACCGGCATCTTCGGCCGTTGGGACCGAAAATGGGTAAGATAACTCTATGAGAGCAGTGTCGCGGACCGTGCGGGGATGCCAAAATTTAGTGCGGGGATGCCAAAATTTTAGACGGCGACTTTTATTGCAGTGGGTTGTCAGCTTGACGCAACGCCACCATATTGCGTCGTTATGGCCGACGACCGTTCCACTCACTTCATCTGTCCTGACTGCGGCGCGCACTACAAAGTCGTGCGAGTGAAGAAGGACTCGCGCTCTACCGATCGGCTATTGCGTTGCAAGGTTTGCAACCAATCGATGCCCTCAACTGACGGCGAGTATGTCCTAAAGTATTTCCTTGTAAGCCGGCAAAGAGTTAAGAGCCAAAGCGTCTCATAAATCGCGTTAGCTTAGCACAATTTCTACAGCGCCTACCGCCGGGCTTTGTTGTTCGGAGTGACAGGCTCGTAGCTCCGGCGACACGCAACTGTCATCTACGGCAAGTAGCATTCCGCGGCGAGGCCGTTTGATCAAGGGCCGTCGCACATCCTGCACAGAGACGGCGACAGCGACCGCGAACAAATCGCGGTGCGGGAAGGCGCCATGAGATTCGCAGCGCTCACGGCAAGTTTGGTCGGGGCCGCCGTTTTTGCGGCGTTGATCCCCTATAACGTCGTGTTTGTCTTGTTGTTTTCGCTCTGCGCAATATTGAGCGCGATCGGCGTTTGGGATCTGTTGCAATCCCGACACAGTATTCGGCGCAATTATCCGATCCTCGCCAACATCCGTTTCATGCTGGAAAAGATTCGGCCGGAAATCCGTCAATATTTTCTGGAGAGCGAAACCGACGGCACGCCGTTCAATCGATCGAAACGGGCCATTGCCTACCAGCGGGCGAAGGGCGCGCTCGACAAACGGCCATTCGGCACGCAGCAAGACATCTACGGCAACAACTTCGAATGGATCAATCACTCGATCGTGCCGTGTGCGGTCGATGATCACGACTTTCGCGTCGCGGTAGGCGGTGCCGACTGCCGCCACCCCTACGCGCTGTCGCTGTTCAACATTTCCGCCATGAGCTTCGGTGCGCTGAGCGCAAACGCCATTCGCGCCCTCAACCGGGGAGCCAGGGCCGGAGGCTTCGCGCACGACACCGGCGAGGGCGGGATCAGCCGGTATCACCGCGAATTCGGCGGCGACCTGATCTGGGAGATCGGCAGCGGTTACTTCGGCTGCCGCAACGACGACAGCTCATTTTGCGCCGACCGGTTCGCTGCGCAGGCGCGAGAGCCGCAGGTCAAGATGGTCGAAATCAAGCTGTCACAAGGCGCCAAGCCGGGTCATGGCGGGGTGTTGCCCGGCGCCAAAGTGACCGCGGAGATTGCGAACGCACGCGGCGTGCCAATCGGCGTCGATTGCATCTCGCCGGCGCGGCATTCGGCATTCAGGACCCCAACCGAGATGATGCGTTTCATCGCGCAATTGCGCGAGCTCTCCGGCGGCAAGCCGGTCGGCTTCAAGCTCTGCGTCGGCCACCCCTGGGAATTCATGGCGCTCTGCAAAGCCATGCTGGAGACTGGCATTCGTCCGGACTTCATCGTCATCGACGGCACGGAAGGCGGCACCGGCGCGGCGCCGCTCGAATTCGTCGATCACGTTGGCACGCCGCTGCGCGAAGGTTTGGTGCTCGCCCACAACTGTCTGGTGGGAGCGGGACTACGGCAATCCGTTCGCCTGGGCGCAAGCGGGCGAGTGGTAACTGGTTTTGATATCGCACGCTTGTTGGCGCTCGGAGCCGATTGGTGCAATGCCGCCCGCGGCTTCATGTTTGCGTTGGGCTGCATCCAAGCGCAATCCTGTCATACCGATCGTTGCCCGACCGGCGTGTCCACCCAGAATCTGTGGCGCCAGCGGGCTCTCGTCGTCGACGACAAGGCGGTTCGGGTGCGCCAATTTCACCAAAGCACGCTCGCGGCCCTGGGCGAGTTGGTGGGCGCCCCCGGGCTGGCGCATCCGCGCGAGCTTCGGCCTATCCATATTCTCAAACGCGTTTCGCCCAGCGAGGTCAAAAGCTTCGCCGAAGTCTACACGTTCCTCAAGCATCGCGAACTGCTGTCGGGCTCCGACCATCCCCATTATGCCGAGCAATGGGCACTGGCAGACGCACAGCGTTTCGCGCCGCTGCCGCAAGTGCAATCCGCCGCGTAGTGCCGGAAGCACGCGATCCACCGCGGCGATCGACGCATTCATACGCGTGTCAGATTCCCGTCGCAGTCTGCGCTTGGTCAATGGATTTGAGTGAGAGGAGATCAACATGAGCGCGAAGTCCCACAAGGGCGGCAGTCACCATGAAATCGCAGCCGAACATCATGAGACCGCGGCGCGCCATCATCGCGAAGCGGCACTACGAGACGGGCGATCACGAGAAAGCTGGCCATCACGCCCATGTCGCGCACGCGCATGGACTGCATGCGACCCATCACGGGCATGAGGCGGCGAAACACCACGCTGAGCACCATAAGTAAGCACTTCCGGAGGCACGCTCTCAGGCAGATCGCGCGCCCGCGATCCATCAACGGGGCGCGCCTCTCTGCGTCTACGAAGCCGTGGTGATGGCGCTTGATCGGCCGGCGATCGGCGAGCGCGCCCGCATTGTCTCGAGAATCCAATGCGTCACATGCCTGTCACGCAAGGGTGGCTTTGCTCTCTCATCGCCGTTATTCCCCGAGGCACTTATGACCGACATCGCCGCAACGCTGCACGGCCCCGACCATTTGGCGACCGTGGCAAAACCCAAGCTCGACTCGCCGTCAAACCGGATTGCGGTCATATAATAAGTTTTTCGGCGCTATGGTCGGAGCGGGTTATGCCCATCACGCAATTCTTGGACAGTTCTAAATTCGATCCCGAGACCAAGCGGGTCATAGGCTCGCATTCGAAATGACGCGCATAGCTCTTCAGCTTGGCGACCAAAGCGACCTTAACGAAAGAATCGCGAAGAGACTTATCGAGCTTGCGAAAACCGGCGAACTCAATCCCGATCGTTTATGTGAGTCTGTGTTAGGCGAATTTCGCCAGCACTTATAGCTGTTCAAATGATCGAAGCGCGAGCATCTCGACGGTCCCATAGGCCGCCGATGTCGTGGCGCGAGCGCGCGGCTGCAATGAAAATTTACCAAATGGTTACGAGGTCGCCGCTACTAGTAACGATATGGGCCATCGTAGCCGGGAACCGGACGCAGAATGTTCAAACTGTCGACGGCGGATGGTGCCCATGGACTGCAAACCAATTGGCAGCACCGACTGCCTAGTCGACGTGACTTATGTCTGTGGGTGGTGCGGGATGAAAACCATGCGCGCTGTGTGGGCAGGCAAACAGCTCGCGCATCTACCGCAACATGACCCGCAAGGATTGTAATGATTACTTAGGGCCAGGCGCGTGTCGCACCCGCCGCCGAGGCCCACGTTTCGCGCTCAAAACGCAACGCCGACGCGCAGCTTCGCTTGATGGCGCTCGAAATTGGCGAGGTCGAGCGCGCCCGAGCTTCCGGCAACCGCGCCCCAGACCTGCACGTTCCACGCCGCCGACAAGAAATATCCTTGGCCAAAGGTCGCGTAGAGAGTCGGCCGGTTTAGCTCAGGAGCGGGCCGTTGACGGTTGCGCGCGGGCCAATGACTTACATCAACATTGTATAATACCGCGGAAGGCCGCATACGCAGGCGGTTGTTTATTCCCGATGAACACAGATTTGCAGTCCCATCAGGAACGCCCTTACCAGTCCCATGAGCACCATCATGGGCATGGTCCCGCAAGCTTCGGCGTGGCCTTCGCCGTGGGTATCGGCCTCAATCTCGGTTTCGTTGCCGTGGAGTTCATCTACGGCCTGCTCGCCAATTCGGTGGCGCTGATCGCCGACGCCGGACACAACCTTTCCGATGTTCTGGGGCTGGTTATTGCCTGGATTGCAAGTGCCCTGACCACACGACCTCCTTCGTCGCGTTACACCTACGGCTTGGGCGGCTCTTCGATCCTCGCGGCTTTGTTCAACGCCGTGCTGCTGCTGGTAGCGGTCGGTGCGATCGCCTGGGAAGCGGTGCTGCGGCTCTTTCATCCCGAACCGGTCGCGAGCGCCATCGTCATGATCGTGGCGGCCATCGGCATTATCATCAACGGCGCGACCGCTTGGCTGTTCGCCTCCGGCCGCAAAGGCGACCTCAACATTCGCGGCGCGTTCCTGCACATGGTGGCGGACGCCGCCGTCTCCGCCGGGGTCGTCGTCGCCGGCTTGGTGATCTTTTACACCGGCTGGCTCTGGCTCGACCCCCTGACCAGCCTCGTGATCGTCGGCGTGATCGTTTGGGGCACCTGGGGCTTGTTGCGCGACTCGCTTGCCATGTCGGTCGATGCGGTGCCCACATCAATCGACCCGCAAGCGGTACGCAGTTATCTCTCCTCCTGCGCCGGCGTTACCGCAGTACATGATCTGCATATCTGGCCCCTGAGCACGACGGAGAACGCGCTGACCGCGCATCTCGTGTTGCCGGGCGGCCATCCCGGCGACGAATTTTTGCTGAAGGTGGCGAGCGAGCTGAAGCAGCGCTTTGGCATCGGACATACGACGTTGCAGATCGAAATCAGCGCGGAAACCGCCTGCCACCTCGCGCCCGATCACGTCGTGTGAGGTGAATACCGAACCGGGCGCGCTTTTCCGGCGGATAAACGATTCGATCGCTATTTCGTATACATGCGCCGCGCCAGCGCGGTTGACCGCGTCGATGCCGATTCGCTCGGCGACAATGTATAGGTAAGCCACAGATTCCAACCTTCCGGCCGGTTCGCCGCGGCAAACTCCTTATATGCTCTTACGTTCACGTTGGCGTCGAGGGCGCCCATCGGGACGGTATAGGCGAGTTGCGCGCCGGCGCTCGCAACGCGCGACTGGAAGCAGCCGACCCGGTCGCCGGAGCCGCCATCGCAACTCGCTTGGTTATAGAGATAGCCGACCACGCCGATCTGCAGCTGCTTGGTCAGGAAGCGCGAGGCTCCCCAATCGAGATGCACGTCGATGCCGTTCTGATATTGGGTGGAGGGATTGATGAAGTTGTAGGTCAGTCCGGCCACCGCCGAAAATTCGTACCCCGTCTGCTCGTTGTAGTAGGTGTAACCGGCGCCGCCGTGTCCAACGCGCCGTGCCCGATGCCGATATTGGAGAGGCGCGTGCGGTCGTAGGCGCCGACCGGAACATTGCCGGTCAGATAGGTCATGACGTTGTGAACGCCGGCATTCCAGCGCAGCGAAAACTGCGGCGACAAATCCCCGAAACCGTCGATCGTGTCGGCGATCGTCTCGAACCGAGTCTCGGTGATCGTGGGGGTTTCGGGTCGTAGCGGGCGAGTGGTGACCAGATCGTCGGTCGTCCGCTTGCGGCCGTAAGTCGCGCCCACGGCGACGGCGGCCTGCGCGCCCAGAACCGGCGTCGCGAATGTGTACGTCGGGGTGATCATCGCAAGGTCTTCGGGCTGTATGGAGATCGCGCTCACATTTTCATCGACCGAGCCGGTCAGCCGTCCGATCCTAATCAAGCGCGCGCGCGCGACATCGCTGCCGGCCGTTGTCGAGGTGTGATAATAGCCCGATGTCAGGGAGAAGCCGGGTTGCGAGGGGGTGGCAGCGAGGCTCCCGAACGATCCCGGGGTCCAAAAACTCTCGCCGGCTTCGTCGGCGCAAGCAAGCTGCGTCGCGAGCGCAAGCGCCGCCGCCCCGCCTGCCAGGCGTTGCGACCAAAAGCGATGCCGCGCTCTCCCTCGCTTCTTCACTTTGCCCCCAGATGCGGTGATGGCCACGCCCAACTGGCCAGTCAACCGATGCCGGCAGGGTCCTACTATACGAAGAGCGGCGCGCGCGCGGGTGCCCAGCAAAGACGGTATGGGCCTCGGCAGAAAAAATATTGCGATTGTTGCCGCTCAGAAACACTGCGAGCGGCCGGTGAGGAGGATGAGCGGCCGGGCTGCCCTCTCGGTCGGGGGACAACCTCCAATGCAATGCCCCTATCGTGCTGCTTGAGCGCGCGAAAATCTATTTCAGCTGTTCCGGCAACGTGATGCGGTAGACCAGGATCATGGTGTCGACGTCGAGCCCGCTCACGTCCTTGTAGGCGGCGCCAGCCTGAAAGCCGTTTTGCGTGATGAAGTCGTTGTCGTTGGTGACGAACAGAAAATAGCCGTTGGGATTTTCGGGATCGAGCGCCGGCACCAGGGCCATGCCTTCCCACTTTTCCGAAAGGTTGTTGCGATCGTTCGGTTCGCCGTTGTGCAAGCCGAACTTCTTCAATTCCTCTGTGTTGTTGATGTCGATGTAGGGCGTGAGCGTCGCCGGCACGACTGCGTCCACCAGCTTGCCGTCGGGCGCGACTGGCACGATGCCGTCGTAGCGGGAGCCGGCAATGTTGGTCGCGCGCGCGGTATCGAGAAGGTCGATGCTGCGGTAGCGTGAGGTGGCGCCGTCGGTGCCGTAGCCGTTGCCGGCATCGCGGCAGAGCAGCAGGAAGAATGTCTCGTCGAGCGCGAGCAGCTCGCTCTGGGCAGCGACGCGTCGTTCCCCTTGCGCGGTCTCGAACACCGGCAGCGGCACGATGTGTTCGCGCACGAGCTTCGGCCGATCCGGATCGGCGACGTCATAATAGAGGAGCCGCGTATATCGTCGCGTCTCCGCCGCGCTACCGCCGTCCTGGCGCGTCGCACTCTGCAGCGCGACGACGAGGAATCTCCCGCGCGGCGGGGCCAGGGTCAGTCCCTCGAAGCCTTGGTTGTTCTGCCGGCCGGTTTCCGGATTCGGCGGCTCCGGCGCTTGCGCGCCGGGCCCGGGATTGTTGGAGGCGAATTGATCCTTGCCCTTGCGTTTGGGCACGAAGGCCTCGGGCGGCCTGATCGCCGCCAGCATGCGGCCCGCCGGGGAGAAGCGATAGACGTAGGGGCCGTATTCATCGCCGATGAAAAAACTGCCGTCGGGCAGCAGCGCCAGCGATTCGCTGTCGATGCTCACGCGGCCGTTCGATGCCTGTGGCAGATCCGGGAAACCGTTGGCCGCCGGACGCACGCGATCGGGGTCGAGCCCGGTGAGCGGTTGCCCCGCCGCGTCGGTGAGCAGGATCGTGTCGACGAGCGTCGCCGCGACGCTCCTTTGCCGCTCCGCGAGCGGCACGGCCTCCGGGTCGTCGAGCGGCTTGAAGATGATGGAGAGCTTGTTGATCCGCGCGCGATAGTCGCTCGTGCCCTCGGTATTGTGGCCGCGGTCGGGCAACATATAGAACGTGCCCGCGTAGCCGGCAGGCGTGCGCATCCACGACTTCGGATCCACTGCGATGGCGGAGCCGGAGCCGAACGTCTCCCCGAACTTGTCGCGCAGATCGGAGGGCAACCGTCCAACACCGACCAGCGCCTTGTTGACGAAAACGAGATTGCCGATGGTGACGGTTTCGGCACAACGCGCAGCCGGTACCGGCGCAAACCATGCGGTCAGCGCCAGAAGAAGCATCGCTAGTGAGCGCGAGGCGGCGCAGCCGCGAGCGGACATGTGCATGTCGAGAAAATCCCCAACCGACGGCTAAATTGTCTCGGTATTTTTGCCGCGTGACAACCTCAGAATGATCGACGGCACGCCGGCCATGACGGCGGTTTTCTCGTATCTACAGAAACTTAGAATCGATACACGAATGTGTCCCCCTCACAACGTGTTGAAGAAATCCGCTTTGGACGCGTGCGCGATATTTGCTTCTCAGCGCGGAAACCTCCCCGGCATGAAAGACCTACTTGTTATATTTGAATTAGAATAAACAGACAGAGCAGCAGCTCATTGGATCGAAAGTAGAAGACTTGTCCAGCGGCTTTCGTTTATGAGTCCAACTTCCGTTGTTGGGGGCTGTTATGGACAAGACGATGCGATCCCGTCTTCGCCTAAGGGTGGCTGCGAAGATAGCGTTGTTTTCGGTGAGCTACCTGGCACTCGCGGCCGCGGGTGCAAACCAAGTCCGCGCCCAGGAATCGCGACCGGCGCAAGCCGCGCCCGCAAACGAGTCGCCATCGGCGCCGGCCGCGCCGGCGCAGGAATCTCCTTCGCCGCCATCGGCCCCGTCCTCATCGCCTGCGGATACGCCGGCGCCACCGCAGCCAGACACGACTGCATTGCCGCCGGTCACCGTTGAGGCAGCGCAGCCAAAGCCGCGCTCCGCATCGCCAGTACGATCGGCGCAGGTGAGCGCGCCGCGGCCAGTTGCGCCGCCGCCAAGCGCGCCGGATCCGAGCGCCGCAATCCAGGCGGCGTGGCCGGCAAGCGGCACGCAGGATGCGCGCACCGGCACGGTCGGCGTGTACTCGAACAGCACCTCGGTGGCGACCAAGATCAACACGCCGATCGTCAACATTCCGCAATCGCTCAGCGTCGTGACGCGGGAGTTCATCTCGGACAACAGCTTTCAGAATCTCACCGACATCACGCGTTACGTGCCCGGCGTCGACGTGCACCAGGGTGAAGGCAACCGCGACGAGCTCATCATCCGCGGCGTGGACTCGAGCGCGAACTTTTTCGTCAACGGCTTCCGCGATGACGTCCAATATTTTCGTGATCTCTACAACGCGCAGAGCGTGGAAATCCTGAAAGGACCGAGTGCGATCACCTTCGGGCGCGGCGCCGGCGGCGGCATCCTCAACCGAACCTTGAAGGAGGCCGACGGCCAGAGGATCTACGAAGCGACCGCGCAGACCGGGTCGTATTACGACGGGCGTTACACGCTGGATGCGGGGCAAGCCGTCAGCGAGAACGTCGCCGTTCGCCTCAATGCGATGTACGAGAAAAGCGACACGTTCCGGCAATTCGGCTGGCTCGAGCGCTGGGGGATCAACCCGACGGCCACGTTCAAGGTTAACGACTTCACCAAGGTGAGGGTGAGCTACGAGAATTTCCACGACGCGCGCACGGCCGACCGCGGCAACCCCTCGTTGGCCACAAGTCCGTTTGGCTCCACGCGGTTCAATCCGGCCGCGCCGTTCGCTCCGAACGGGGATCTGACCGCCTTCTTCGGCAGCCCGAATTTGAATTACGCGCGCGCCGACGTGAATACCGTCATGGGATTCATCGACCATGATTTCGCGAATGGATTGACGGTGAAGAACGGCACGTACTTCGCCGACTTCAAGAAATTCTATCAGAACGTCTATCCCGGCAACGGCCCGCTGGCGGGCGCGGTCAATCCCGTCAATTTCACCTTCAACCGCGCGGCCTATAATCACACGACCAACCGCGACAACACCTTCAACGACACCGATTTCATCTACAAGACGTATACCGGGCCGCTTTTTCACACGATCGGCTTCGGAACGCAGTTCGGCACGCAGACCGGCATCGACGTGCGCAACACCGGGCTGTTTCCGAACGGCACCAACACGGAGATCGACAGCGCGTTTGCGCCGACCTATTTCGGACCGATCAATTTCGTCCACCAGTTCCCAGGCTTTTTCTCGCCCGGGATCACCACGCCCGACTCCAACAGCAAATACACGCTCCACACGCAGTCGTTCTATGCGCGTGACACCATCGAGATCACGCGTTACCTGCAACTCCTCCCGGCGTTCCGCGTCGACCGCTTCAACGAAACAGCGCTCGACATGAACACGAACACACTACGAAACCGGATCGACGTTTTCGTGTCGCCGCAGGCGGCCGCGATCATCAAGCCGGTGGAAACCCTGTCGATCTACTACGCGTACATGGTGTCGTACCTGCCGGCCTCGGGCGACCAGTTCAGCGCGCTCAATGAGGGTACCGTGATTCTGGCGCCGCAAAAATTCGTCGACAATGAAGTCGGGGTCAAATGGCAAGCGCTGCCGCATCTCTTGTATTCGTTCGCCGTCTATGACCTCCAGCGCACCAATGTTCCGCTGCCCGACCCGAACAGACCCGGATTTTTCATCCTGTCGGGCCGCAACGCAATTCGTGGGCTCGAAACGGAATTGAAGGGTTATCTGAACGACGCGTGGCAGTCCTGGCTCGGATACGCCTATACAGACGCCCGCGTGGCGAGCGCCACCTCGGCGACCATTCTTCCGGGCAACCGCATTCAGCTCGTCCCGTTGCACCAATTCTCGTGGTGGAACAAGTATCAATTCACGCCGGTCTGGGCCGCTTCCCTCGGGGTCATCTACTTCTCGGACTCGTTCGCCTCGTCGGACGACACGGTGTATCTGCCCGGCTTCGTGCGCGTCGACGCGGGAATCTTTGCGACGATCAATGCGACCTGGAAGGCGCAGCTCAATGTCGAGAACCTCTTCAATAAGGGCTATTGGGCCTCGGCAGATGCCAATAACAACATCTCGCCCGGTCAACCCCGCACGTTCCGCCTGAAGGTGACCGCTCGGTTTTGACGGCCTGGCCGATCTCGGAAGGACTCTATGGCGCTGCAAGTGGCATCACGATGTTATCCGCTCGAACCCTGGGGCTCGCTGAGCGCTGCAGCAGTGACGGCGTGGCTTGCCGCGCCAGTGTCGGCGCTCGCACAGGACAACGTTATCGCGACCGCCATGCTGCCGCGCGATCTCAGCCCCTGGGGCATGTATCTCAATGCCGACCCGGTGGTGAAGGCGGTGTTGATCGGCCTTGCCTTCGCCTCTGTGGTCACCTGGACGGTATGGCTCGCCAAATCGATCGAGATCTTCTTTGCCAAGCGACGGGTGCGCACGGCATTGGACAAACTCGCCGGCACACGCTCCGCCCTTGAAGACATGGAGCGACTCGCCGCAATTCAAGGCGAGGTCGGCCAGTTCCTCGCCGCAGCCGCGAGCGAACTGAAGCTTTCCCCCGGCTCCACCGACAAAGAAGGCATCAAGGAACGCATCGCCTCGCGCCTCGAGCGCCTCGAAGCGGGTTACGCGCGGCGCATCCTACGCGGCACCGGCGTGCTCGCGACAA
>Ga0306925_10003292_pt1 | contig 14261 bp, 9 predicted proteins | sample flu12Cox44000176_FD_203755 | JGI IMG/M metagenome (GOLD analysis project Ga0306925, IMG submission 203755) | Lab enrichment of tropical soil microbial communities from Luquillo Experimental Forest, Puerto Rico - flux8day.12C.oxic.44.000.176 (v2)... | ecosystem: Environmental > Terrestrial > Soil... | reverse complement strand
GACATCAATGAACTGTCGCCCGCGCTGGCCGACATCTACGCCGTGCTAATGCAGCACGAGGTATTTGTGATTACCGAGGCTCTGAGAGCCATGCGCGACGACGCCTGGAGGTTCGCGACGACTCTGTCGCTGCAGCCCGGGTTGCTGCGCCCGTTCACGATTCGGCTGCGAGATCGCACCGTGGCCGCAAAGTCCGAGTTGATCTACGAGCCGCCTGGTGTGGTGGGCCTGATCCAGTGGGCGGTTGACGCGATCGCCGCGCGTGAGAGCCGCGACGTCGCCAAGAACGTTCAGGTGTTGGACGCGATCGCGTCGACGCCGGCGCCGATCAGCACCGTCATGTGAGCGCAGTACCGCTTCGTGTGCCGGGTCGGCAAGCCAAATCCAGGACGTCGCTGGGGGCACTGTCACGTTGGTGAGTGTCGGCGACCTGGGAGGATTCGTGGGGTGACCACCGCAACGCCGTCGTACAAGGGCCACCGCTACCCGGTCGAGATCATCAACCACTGCGTGTGGCTGTACTTCAGGTTCCCGCTCAGCTTCCGTGAGGTCGAGGAGCTGATGCTCCTACGCGGTGTCGCGGTCAGTTACGAGACGATCCGGCGGTGGTGCGCCAAGTTCGGGCAGGCCTACGCCAACCAGCTGCGCAGGCGGCGCCCGCGCCCCGGCGACAAGTGGCACCTCGACGAGTTGTTCGTCGGGATCAACGGCGGGCTGCGGTACCTGTGGCGCGCGGTCGACCAGCACGGCAACGTGCTCGACGTTCTCGTCCAGCCACGCCGAAACGCGGTGGCGGCCAAGCGATTCTTCCGTAAGCTGCTCAAGGGCCTGCGGTACGTGCCGCGCGTGCTGGTCACCGACAAGCAAGGCAGCTACCAGGTCGCCCACCGCGAGCTCATGTCGTCGGTGGAGCACCGGCGGTCGCGGTATCTGAACAACCGCGCCGAGAACTCTCATCAGCCCACCCGACAACGCCAACGGGCGATGAAACGCTTCAAATCGTCGCGGCATGCGCAACGGTTCCTGTCCGCCTTCAGCGGCATCTCCGCACACTTCCGGCCGCGACGGCATCTGCTCAGCGCGACCGAATGGCGAACCGAGATGGCCGACCGCTTCGCGGTCTGGCGTCAGGTCACCGCGCCCGACGCTGCCGCCTGAAATGTAAACGACCCAACGGTGTTCCGTCGCGACTGCTTCAAACCCAACTGCGCCACTACACTTTTCAATCAACGTGACAGTGCCTTCTGGTCCCGCTTGGCCTGTCGGTCTCTATCTGCGGAGACCATGGGTCAATCAGCACGGCCACCCTGTGAGTCGTCGTTGGGCACCCGTTGGCGCTGCGGCGTCACTTCGCTTGCGTCTTCAGTCACCTCGGCGTGAAGTGGCGGCGCCTTTTGTGCTTCGACGGCGTTACGGCCGAGGAGCCGGCCAAGTTCGGTGTATGCGGCGAACTGGCCCTCGTTGAACCATTGATCAGATGTGTTGTCGTGCGGGAACACGTCATTACCGGCACCGTATGTCAGCAACCAGTCCGGACACCGCTGCCAAAGAACAGCTTTCGCGAAGATAAGTGTGCCGGTCCGCTGTTCTTGCGGAAGTCCAGATGCCGCGGGGTAGGTAATCCGGCCCCTGACGACGGTGCCGTTTGTGATTCGGCTGTTAAGTCGCGCGAACGCGTTGCTATCGCTGAACGGGCGACCCGAGCCGGGGGCCAGATTCTGCACCCCATAGTCGCCGGAGTCTTCCAGTTCGATCTGCACACCAAGTTCGGATTGGGCCAATCGGATCGCATCGGCTAAGCCGCTGAGCAGCGGCGGGGGATCTCCGCCGCCGTCGATGCAGAAGATGAGCCGGCAGCGCCGACGAAGTGCTTCCACGAGACCGAGATCATCGTAGTGACCGCCGTCGGTAACCTGGACCAGGCTGGCGTCAATGGGGTGATGGCCTAACAGTTCTCGATAGAAGTAGGTAAAGCCGCGAACGGTCGGCAGCGAGCGTAGGAGCGATTGCGGCGGGGCTTTCGGCTCAGTTGCCGGGCTCGGTTCCGGACCAGCCGGGGACACGGCCTGATCTCGTTGGCTGGTCTTGTTAACCAGCAAGGCAACGTAGTGGGGGTTGGGCAGCCACGTACCCAGCCTCGCACCCGAGAGGCACAAGAGCGTCTGGAAGCCGTTGTTCTGGCGTCCCATCGTCGAGGCGAACGCGGCCCCGCTGATGGCGACGGCAGCCTCCACCGTGAGGTCGCGTTTGAGACGAGGCGGGCAGGTGTGCCACAGTTGTTCTGTCTTCAGCCATCCGAGATCGGGCCCGCCGACGTACTTTTCATTAAGCACATAGGACACGGCGTTCAGCCCCGGAGCGGGTTTTGCGTCACCCGAAACGGCTGCCGCCGCGGCCAAGACAAATTGTGGGCCGGCCTCGACCTTGCCATAGGCGTGCAGCCAGGTCGGCTCATCCTCGGGGTAGGGGCGGGCTTCGCAACCCACCGCGCCGTCGGCCCGACTATTTGTGAGGAAGCGTCGCACGGCGAACGTTCGAGCGAGTCTGGCGCGGTAGAACGGGTGCAAACTCAGTGACGTCACGTCGGCAACCATCAAGATCAACCCGACAAGCACGATCACCCATACGGGTAGCCACGGCACCTGCTGCAGGTGCCCGCCAATGTGCTGGGTCAGGTAACCAAATACGCCCGCGGCCACCGAGCCCAGCACACCGAGCAAGGCGATCAGCACCGCGGTCAAGGTGAGCGTCACGAGGATCACCGGCACCAACCCCGGAGGCAACTTCTGGCGCCACGACCCACTGCTGATCTGACCGACGGGGATCCGGTTGCGGTATTTCCACAGCATGGCGACGATCGCCGTCAAGTACTGCAATCCCAGCAGACCACCGAGTGCTCCGCCGAAATGCGCGTAGTGCGTGATGTTCACGTGCTGGCATGCCCACATCAGTGCCGGCAGGGCGACAGTGAGAGCAACTGTCAATCCGGCGAACGCCGACGCTGCCTGTGCCCGCGTCAGCAGGCGTAGCCGGCGGTGTTCACTCTTCCAGCGGTAGTCCCGCCACTCGATGAACAGCGCGCAGCCCCCGGCGATGACCGCTATCGCGACGAAGACGCCGGCGGCCCACAAAGCGGCCGGGTGATGCACGAGCGACGGAAAGTAGTTTGGGGTGTTCCTAATGGAGTCCTCACTGACTCGTTGACCGTCGCTGGTGTATCTCGGCACAGGCACGAACGCCGCTATCGGCACTGCGGCGAGCAGGTAGCCGCCAGCGAATCCGATTGCGACGGGCATCCAGAACAGAGTCACGACCGACCCGACAAGGTTTTTGAGCACTTCGAAGAGCGCGTGTATCAGGTCCGGTGGCGAATCCGCGATGTAGCTGGAGTGCCGTCGGATGTGTTCGAACTCGACCGATCCTTCCTCGAACCTCTCCGAGAGCCGCAGCTTTCGGCCTGGGTCGCGTTTACTTGTCGGGGTGCCGGCAGGCTCATTGCCGCTGAGTGCGTGCTCGTCTGGCGAGCGCTGGCACGCCAGCAGCCGGGCTCCAGCGGTGTATCCGCCGCCGGAAACGGAGATGACGTAGTCGACGGAGTCGATGAGCTTGGGCTGATCGCTGCGTGGTTCGTCTGAGCCTGCGTGCGTGGTTACGCCATCATCGCCCACCTGGCCATCCGATGGCGCTGGGGCCTGTGCGCCCGCCGCGTGATCGTCCTCTAGTGCTCGGCCTGCGACTGTGGCCGGGGCTGAGTCGGAAAAGACTTGAAGCGCTCCCATTGCAACACAGGCCGATCGCACGCCCCCGCCGGACAGGCAGATCGCTTGCACCGGTTCGCCTTTGCGGCGCTCGATCACTGCGGCGGCGCCGGGGACGTTGTAAGCGTTGACCCAGCTCCATTCGTCCCGCTCTACTGCATCTGGGCGGACGGTGGGGACCTCTGGCTGTGCCCAACAATCGTTCCACCAGTGCGGGCCTTGCCGGCTCGGCCGTAACTGGCACCGCCCGTACGCCCGTAAGGAAAGGACTGCCAACGCGCCCGGAACGGCCATCAGCGCCGCAACCAGCGAGCAAGTCTTGATGGTGGCCATCGCCGCGGTGGCGACGGTGACGAATCCGTTGAAGCCGGTGTCGGGGTCGGAGTGCAGCAGTGTCCCAAGATATAGACCGAGGACTTTCATAAGATCGGCTGTGGCCGCAACGAGCAGAGCCCATCGAGTGAATCGCCCGAACGATGCGCCGAGCCGTGACACAGCCAGTCGCGACGCAATGAAGGCAGAGGCTCCAAGTACGAGGACATAGCCAGCGATCACCCCGAGGTCGGCGAAAAGAGCCGCATCTATGCGCGGAGGTCGTGGGGGTCGATCGCCGAATGTGTAGCGCTGCCTGTCGGGAAACTGCGCCGGGTGCCTGAAGTACCAGCACAGTGCTGCGCCGGCGATGATCGCCACGACCAGGGCGAGAATGGTGCGGCGACTCGGTGGTTCAGCCTCGCGGCGTCCGAACCGATCGTGGGTAGTTGCGTTGCCTAGCATCATCGGACTCACGTGCCCTGTGTTGGCCCGCCGCCTGCCATCACGTTCTCGGTAGGCAGTCCAGGATGCGCGCGCGACGTAGCCGGGCGTTCGCGGTGACGCCCTCGCAACCGAGCCGGTCCCTGAGCAGCCGGGCCTCGCCGGCCTCGCCACGCGCGGTGAGCACCGCGGCAAGCAACTGTCCCGCGTGACGGTTCGGCCGCTCAGCGTAGTCCTCCGCGGCCAGCACAAGCGCCTCGTCTAGGTCGCGCGTGACGTCGAGGCAGAATTCCGCGAAATGGTGGCGGTATCGCGCCGGTGAGCGAGCCATGCGATACCCGTGACCTGCCGCTTCATGGTGCACCTCGGCCTCGTCCGGCCGGCCCGCCCGGATCAGGGCGTCGGCAAGGGCGTGGGTATGGTCCGGCCGTCCGGTCATCTCGGCGAGGCGCCGGTACGCCTCGACTGCCTCGGTGCGAGAACCCGACTTGACCAGCCAGCGCGCCCGCTGCTCACACGCGCGCCAGCCACCGAAGCCGATCTCGGCACGAGCGATGTGCTGGTGTGCGCGCCCCAGCTCGCCGCGTCCGAGCCGGAGCTGCGCGCGTTGCACCTCTACCCAGGCGAACGCGCCCATCTGCAGCGCGTCGATGTCATCAGCGGCGCGGGCGAACAGGGCGTCGGCCGTCTCAACGTCCGTGAGGTCCTGGTACACGCCTGCGAGCCCGGCGAGGTGCTGCCAGGTCGGCGCGACGTGGATCAGCCGCGCATACTCGACCGCCGCCGCCGCCAGCTGTCCCCGCTGGCGCAAGATGCCCGCCCGGATCAGGCGCTGCCCAATGGACTCGTCATCCCGACACTGATCCAGCACTGCAGTGGCCCGGACGAGGTCGTGGTTTTCGGCGTACACCCGTGCCGCCGTCAGAACGAGGTCGCCGTGCCGGCACCCGTCCGCGAGCGCAGCCGCGGCGACGTCCTGGGCGGCGTACGCGTCGGCGTCTGAGCCGGATAGGTTGGCTCGCTCGCTTAGCAGCACCGCGAGCCGCACCGAGGTCTGCTGCGGGGTGAGCCCGCTCGCACCGGACCGGATGTCCGCGAGCACCCGGTCGACCCGGTCGAGGCGGGTGGCGCACCCGTCCCGGGCAGCGGATGTGGTCACCATGGCTCGGCTAGGTAGGGAAACTCTTCAAGGAACTTTGCGTCGTTGTAGAGCGGGTTCGGCGGCGTCTTCGGCACGACGGGCGCGGATTCCCACAGCGCCTGATCGTTGAGCGTCTCGATGTGTATCGGCGCTCCGCCGACCTGCCCGGCCATGTCCAGGAACATCGACAGGAATCTGGTGGCCACCTGGTCTTCTGGCCGACGGCCGAAAGGCCAGGTGCCGGTCGTGTCCATGTCAATGGAGCACAGGTTTGGGATGAAGATCTCGGCTGGCCGACGCAACGGGATGTCGAGGCCCTTCGGGTTCCAGCTGTCATCGGGCATGCGCAGCTCTTGGAAGATCAGCTTCTGCACGCGCGGGAACGCCGTGATGACGCTGCGGTGCACCTTGTGCACCGACACCGGCGAGTTGTCGTGGTCAAAGGAGCAGGGCAGCCCGAGCGCCGTCACCGAAGGCCCGAAGCCCCAGCCGAGGTGCGCCAGTCGCTTGACGAAGTGGGCGGCAAGCATGAAGTTCGGCCCGCCGACCTGGCGGTCGTCCTCCCGCTCGTTGAGCGCCGCGTCGGCGAACGGCTGGGCGGTGGTGTCGACGCGCTTGTAGTCGCGCAGTTGACTGTCCCGGTGAGCCTCAGACAGCAGCCTGAACGGGTGCTCGATCCACGCCGGGTCGTCCGGAATGAGCGGCACCTTTCCGGTCGCCTTACGCACCCAGCTCTCCGCCCACACGTTTACCACCCAGTCCCCGGCCGGGTCGTCGGTGAAGTAGGGCAGCGGTATCTCCAGGACGACCGCGTTGACGTTGCGCCCCGCCTGGGCGTCCTTGCCGCTGTAGACGAGTCGGTAGTTGCCGTTCTCGTCCTTGGCGAACTTGTCGCCGTGCCACACCATCGGCTCGGCGGGCAGGTCGCGCTTCTCCCCGTGTCCCCAGTTGGGCTGGGCGGGGTCGTAATTGAAGTATTTGTTGCCGTCCAGTTCGAGCAGCGTCTTCGGGATAGGCACCTCGCGTAGTTCGGCCGGGGAGTCGTGCGGCACGTGGTAGTACTGCGGCGCGTAGTTGATCGACCTGAAGAATCCGGGCAAGTCGTTGAAGAACGCGTCATCGCGCCCGCCGACGAACGCCTTGATCTCCTGGCCGCCGGGCGCGCTGATCATAAAGACGGTGTTCGTCGGGAAGGATGTGGAGATGTTCCCACCCGGAAACCCGGTTAGCGTGAGGTGCGCGGTGTCGTGGTCGTCGACCCAGGCGCGGATGTCGCCGGGGTTCACGATGCTGGCGAAGTGGTCCTTCACCGCGGCCACGTATCTCTCCAGACCGCCGAGGTCGATTTCGTGCGGCCAGCCGCTGCTGCGCGGCCGGGCGTGGACGAGCATCCGGTAGAGGAGGTCGGGATCCAGTTTCCCCGCCGCCGGGACCGCGGCGAACGTGGAGGCGAGGACCACCGTCTCGTTCTTGTCGTGCGGGCCTGGGTAGCCAAACATGTCGTATAGGTCGGCCGGGCTGGGGTCTATGTCGGAGAAGATCGAGTTGACCGAATTGGGGTCATTGTGGTCAGCCATGTGATGTCTCCCAGATGCCTTAGGCGGTTGCCTTAAGCCATGGCGCGAACGGGTTGGCCGAGCCGCGCAGCGAGGCGCGCAGTTGCGGGAAGTGCCGCAGCAGCACCGAGGTCATGCCGTTCTCGACGACCCAGCGGTACCCGGCAGGGCTGTAGACCTCGGGGGTGAGGTCGTCGGTGAAGAAGCGGTCGCTGTTTAGGCGCCGCGACGCCATGAGAATGAAGATGCGGAACGCGGTGTCGCTGAAGCCGAAGCCTTCGGGCCGCTTCTCCGCGAACATGCCGACGATGGTGTCGACCTGCTCGATGTCGCCGTAAAGCTCCCGCAGCGTAGCCTGCATCGCCGCGTTGTCGGTGAGGTCGGCGAAGTCCTTCGCGGGCTTGAGGTGCAGCAACCGGCGAAATTCGTTGTACCTCGGCACGCCGAGTTCGCGGGTCCGCAGCACATCGGTGGCCGCGAGGTCGGTGTACGTGCCGTCTGGGCGTTGAAACTCCTGCAGGTACTTTGGGTAGTTCTGCAGCACGATCGCGCCCGGGTGGGAGGTGCCGAAGGTGTAGAACAAGTTGGCCAGGTCGGTATTGACCAGCACCGCCTTGCCCCCCGGGCCGGTCAGGTCGCGCAGGTTGTAACGCGCTTCGACCTCGTCGTCGCGCCAGTTGCGGATGTCGTAGTCGTCGGGGATCAGTGGGTGCATCCGGTAGACGATCGAGAACTCCTCGGTGAGCGAGTACGCAACCCCGAAGTGGTCCACGGTGCCGCCGCTGATGCCACTGATGATCTCGTTGGAGCTGATACGGCCTAAGGTGTCGTGAAGCTTCTGACCGGCGATCCCGTACCAGTTGGCGCGCAGCGCCGTGACGGTCGTCGGGTGGCTGATGATGGCCGGCGTCCACTCCACCGTGTGGATCTTGGCGACCAGCGCGGTTACCACCAACCGGGCGCGCTGGAACAGTTCCTCGTCGTCCCAGGTCGGATTCTCCGCAGCGAGGGCGTCGCAGACGCTGTTGTGCTCCTGGCAGAACAGCGTCCCCATCATCGCCAGCCCGGTCCAGAAGCCGGGGACCTGGGCCGGGTCGAGGCGGGGGTCGTCGGGCAGGATCACCAGGCCGGTGGCCGAGACCTTGATCTTGCCGTGGTCGCCGGATCGCAGGGTCTTCTGCTGCTCCAGCGAGTCGCCGTAGATGCTCGAGCCGTCCCACCACGCGGTTTTCTGGTTGACGAAGGTCGGCGGGAAGTTCGCGTCGCCGTCGCGGGTCGGGTCGGGCAGGGTCGCCGGGATCAGTAGTTCGGGCTCCGGCCAGTTGTCGTCGGGTTCGAGCCGGGGCTTGTAGGCCCGGGACAGGTCGCCGGTGCCGTGGCTGAACCAGTCCTTGACCATGAACTGGATCCACGTGGCGGCCAGCATGTTCAGCGACGTGGCGGGGATGAATTGCGTGCGGGCCAGCAGCCGGCGGCTCACCGCGCGCGGATCGGGCGTCATGAACTGCTCGCCCGTTTCCGGCCAGGCCTTGTTCAGTGGGATGTTGCGACCGAACCGCGCGCCGGTCATGCCCATCCGCGGCTGGCGCACGTCGTTGAAGGTCCCGTCCGACGTTCGCGCGGTAAGCACAGCGCTGGTGTACGGGTTGATCGGCGGCAGGTCCTTCGACGCAGCCACGTTGGTGTCGTACAGGTTCTTCTGGCGCAGGATGTTTCGCAGCCCGATCAGCACCAGCAGTCCGAGCGGCTTGGGCAGCTTGTCCCACCCAATCCGATGGTCGACGGCCTGCGCGGCCGCGTTGAAGCCGCGGACCAACCACCCGGGCCTGGGCTTCGCGTTCGTTGTGGATTCTTCGGCGATCCGCATGGTGCACTCTCCTAGGACTTGGACGGTCAGCTGGTTTGGGCGGGGACGCGCGCCGCGTGGGCGAGGATCACGTCGGCCGCTTTCTCGCTGATCATGTAGACGGCGGTGACGATGAAATAGCCCGGAATCTGGGGGAACACCGAGGCGTCCACGACCCGCAGGCCCGAGACGCCGCGCACCCGGAACTCGCTGTCGAGCACCGCGTTCGGGTCGCCGTTCGGCCCGATCGCGCAGGTGCCGCAGGCGTGGTGGCCCCACGCGTTGTCGCGGACGTACTGGCGGATGTCCTCGTCGGTGTCGACGTCGGGACCCGGCCAGATCTCCCGCGCGCCCCACGCGCTGAGGCGGCCGGTGAAGCCGCGGGCAAGCTTGACCCCGGCCACCACGGCATCGAGGTCCGACCCGGCGGCGTCGGACCCCTCCTCGAAGTAGTGGAACCGGATGTCGGGGGGGTCGAGCGGGTCGGCCGACCGCAGTGCGACGCTGCCCGCTCGGTTGTTTGTGTGCGCCTTGAGGATCGCCCAGGTGAGCCGGTCCTTGTTGCGTTCGAGGTCGTCGCAGTAACCGACGCGGTAGCCGCGGAAGTCCGCCGGGAGAGCGAACAGGAACAGGTCAGGCAGCGGCGCCACCGGGCTCGATGAAGCGATGATCGCCAGCAGCGCGCCATTGGTCGTGTACGGGCCCTTGCCGTCGCGCCAGGCGGCCAGTAGCGGGTCGGGTTCGGTGTCGCCGGGTTGCGGGGGGCGGAACGTCCCGCCCGTGAGCAGTCCGAGTTGCCTGGGCATTTCGGTCACGACCGTGACCTCGTAGCGGTCCTGGAGGTTGGCGCCGACTCCGGGCAGGTTGACCCGGACCTCGATACCGAACTCGCGCAATTCGTCGGCCGGCCCGATCCCGGACAGCTTGAGCAGTTGCGGGGTGTTGAACGTGCCGCCGGCGACGATCACCTCGCGTGTGGCGACCGCGACCTGAACCGGGCGGGGCGGCGCCCCGGTGGCGTTCGGGTCGGCCCGATACAGGTGCGCGCCGGTGACGAACTCGACGCCGGTGCAGCGGTTCTGCGCGTCGAGCACGAGCCGGGTCGCACAGCAGCCGGACAGGATGCGCAGCTTCGAGCCGGGCGCGGCGGCGGTCTCAAGCAGCGGTTCACGGGTGCCGTGTCGGCGGGCGGCTCCCACGGCGATCGGAACCAGCCAGAGTCCCAGCAGAGAGTCCTTGTTCTGCACCGCCGCGATGTTCGGGTCGAACCACCAGCGGGACAGCCGCTGCCAGGGCTTGAGCGGCTTCTCTTGCCATGCGCCGAGTTCCTTCTCCGCGGCCGAGGCGACGGCCCTGATGAGTTGCCAGTCTTTCGCAAGCAGGCTCGGCTTGGCGATCGACGTCGGCAGCCAGCCGCCGAAACCGTGTCCCCTGACATCGAGCGCGGGGAAGAAGCGGGCGAGCCGGGAGACCACGGTGGCGATCCATTTAGGCCAGTACGTGCAGCGCTCCAGCGACTCGAAGTACGTCCGCATCGTGGCCGCGTCCCAGGACCGGTCCCCGGTCAGGTCGGCGATGTCGTCCCAGTCGGCGTCGTTGGGGTACACGGTGATCATCGCGTTGTGGGCAGTACAGCCGCCGATCGTCGCCGAACGTGGGTAGAGCACGCCGCCGCGGCCGGCGTCGTACTTCTCGTCCCGTTTTGCCTGGGTTTCGTCGTCGTAATGCGAGACAAAGAAATTCCACGCCATGTCCGGCGACTCCGTGGCGAATCCATGAAACACCGGGACGTCATAGACCAGCCCGGCGGCCAATTCGCCGGCTTCGAGCACTAGCACGCTGTGCCCGGCGGTGGCGAGCCGGACGGCGAGCGGCCCGCCGCCCGCACCCGATCCAACGATGACGTACTCGGCGGAAAGTGGTGGCGCACTCATGCCGCCCGCCCCCGCCGTGTCAAAAGGTTGGCAAGAACGGCCAGCACTACGTTGATCGCGGAGGCCGCGACCGCGACCCTGGCACCAGCCAAGGGCAGCTCGCCGCGCTTGAGCACCACGACCGCTGCGGCGGCGTCGGCGGGGTGAACAAGCAACGCTTCCCGGACGACTGGGTCGTGCGGATCGTCGCCGGCCCGCAGCAGGCTCACCCCGAGCAGGACTGTGCGCACCCCGAACAGACGCAACGCGTAGCCCAGGCCGGGGCTGGTGGCCGTCTGCACCCCGAGCCGGCGGCCCAGAACGTCCGGCGCGAACAGGGCCAGCGAGCCGTTGACTAAACGGATGACGCCCAGTGAGATGCGGGCCCAGTGACCCACGCGCCTGGCTTGTAGATTCATGCCGGCCCCTACCGTTCGAAACTTCCACGCAACACATCGACCACTGGTCATCCAGCCCGGCCGCACCCGCTGCACCTGGCTACCTGCATTTCGACCATTAGCTTGTCGAGACAGGTTCCATTTCGCCTCAAGCGTTGGGATCTGGGCAAGAGTGCGGTCCGCTGAGCGGACCAAGGGTGCGCTACCGCGTCCAGGATCGCCACGACGGCCCGCCCAGGGGCATGGCCGGTCGTGCCGCCAATACAGCGATCACCCACACGAAAACGCGGAACACACCGCAAAACCGCGGCCCGCGGACGCGAGCGCGAGCGCGAGGCCAGTAAACTTCGCCACGACGCAACGAGCACTAAGTGAAAGAGAAAGAGTAAAGCGATAACCAGGCACCGATCACCAGGCGCGGCGACACATCCGGTCACCGCGGCACTCCGGGGAATGCTTCGGCGCAGTCAATCTTGGCCGCTACCCGGTGCCCCAACCGGCGAGCGGAGTCCATCGAATCGTGGGAAGTGTCGTTGGCGCTGCAGGGCTGCCGTCACGCGGCTCGAAAAATCACGGCGTTGATTCTGTTATTCGGTTTACGCATGACGGCGCGGTAGATGTTGCTTTCGTCCGAGGCACGGGCGAGTCTTGGCGGGATCGTTTCGTCTGCCACAGCGTGTGCGGTGCGGGCCGCGCTAGGGAGTGCACATGGGTCGCGTGGAAGTGTCGGCACGCGGGAGTTTTCCGCCAGAGCGCTTTGTTGCGGCGTTGACCGATTTCGGGGCGGAACGCTCAAGGATTTGGGGCAACAGCACTCCGGGGTTGTTTGAAGTCCACGACCTCCGCGAACATTCGGCCGACGTCACCGAGGGCACGCGCCACGGGGGCGTCTGGCAGCGATACCACTGCGACTGGGCGAAGCCCGGGCTCGTCCGGCTAGACGTCGTGGACAGCAACACGTTCGGGCCCGGCAGCTATTGGGAGTATCGGGTCACCGCGGACGCCGCCGGCGGGTGCGAGGTGCGTCTGCCGATCAACCGGGCGCCGTCCACGGCGCGCGGCAAGGTATTCGATCACGTCCTGAGGCTGATAGGCCGGCCGTACTTTACCCGCGACCTGCGTCGAACGTTGCGCCGGATCGAACGTGCGGACCGCCGGGGCGAGCGCGACGGCCCCGGGTCGGCAGCCGGACGGTGACGGTGGTGCGCCGCTCGCTGTTTCTCGCCGGAGGTGGGCTCAAGATCGCCTACCAGGCCGGCGTGCTGCAGGTGTGGCTCGACGAGTACGGTATCGCCTTCGATCACGCCGACGGCGTGAGCGCCGCGACCTTCAATCTGGCGATGTGGTGCCAGGGCATGTCGGGGCAACAGATCGCAAACAACTGGCGTAGCTTCCACCCGCTGACGGGGTTGTCCGTGCGGGTCGGGCAACTGGCGAAGTTGCCGTTCGCCAGTTCCTTGCTGAGCCTCAACCGGTTCCGGCGGAACGTCCTTATGCAGTGGGGGCTGGACTGGAACAAGATCCGTGCGACCAACCGCGAGGCCAGCTTCAACGTCTATGCCGTGACGGCCCAGGAACTTCGCGTGATCCCGTCCAAGGCGATGAGCGAGGACTACCTATTGGCCGCGGCGGCGCTGCCGATGTGGTTTCCGCCCATGGTGATCGACGGGCACGTATACGTCGACGCCGTGCACGCGACCGGAGCGAACCTCGACCACGCACTCGCCATCGGTTCCGACGAGCTGTGGATCATCTGGACTACGAGCACGCGGGGGCGCTGGCGACCCGGTTTCGTGAACGAGTTCTTCCAAATTTTTGAGGAATGCACGAACAGTCGGTTGCGCAGTTCGCTGCGGCGCATCGAGGAGAGCAACCGTCGTTTCGCCGCAGGGGAACACAGTGAATTCGGCCGGCACGTTGAGGTCAAGATACTGTCGGCCGAGGTTCCGCTCCACTACCTGCTGAACTTCCGCCACCGAAAGTTCGTCGCCTCGGTCGATCTGGGTGTCCGCGACGCGCGGCACTGGTGCAAAGAACACCAGCTGGACCGTCTCCCGATTGGATAGGTGAGTAATCGTGGCAGAAATGTTGCCCGCCGATCTCGTGTTGCAAGGCGGCGGGGTCAAGGGCATTGCGTTGGCCGGCGCTGTGACGCGGCTCATGAAGAGGTATGCGTTCCGGCGGATCGGCGGCACCTCGGCGGGTGCGATCTTGGCGTCGCTCATCGCGGCCGGTTACTCCGCCGACGAAGTGCGCGAATTGATGCGCGACCTGCCATACGCGAAGGTGCCGGATGCCGGCGGATTGCCGATCGTTAGCCCCACCTTGTCGCTGGTCGGTGCCGACGGTCTGTTCAAGGGCGACTTCATCCGCGATTGGGTGCGCGATCGGCTGGCCGACAAGAATGTGCACACCTTTGGAGACCTGCGCTTAAAGCGTGACCCCAAGGCCGATGTCTATCTGTCCGGAGACCGGGCGTTCAAACTTGTCGTCACCGCCACAGATGTCACACGCGGGCGGGCGCTGCGGCTGCCCTGGGACTACCGTGACGCATTCGGGCTGGAACCGGCGGCGCAGCCGGTCGCAGAAGCGGTGCGCATGTCGTTGTCGATCCCGCTGTTCTTCCGTCCGTGCCGGCTCGCGGATGCGCGGACGAACCAGGCCTCGACGATCGTCGACGGCGGCGTGCTAAGCAACTTTCCCGTCGAGATGTTCGACCGGCAGGACGGGCAGAAGCCGCGGTGGCCGACGCTGGGCATCGGCGTCATACCCGACCTGCCCGGCGGGGACGGCACCCTGATCCCGTACTTGCCAACCGCACTGCCCGGCCCGCTGGGTTTGCTCATGGCGGTCGCGGTAACGGCGGTCTGCGGGCACGACCAGACTTACCTGG
>Ga0306925_10003290_pt1 | contig 14263 bp, 17 predicted proteins | sample flu12Cox44000176_FD_203755 | JGI IMG/M metagenome (GOLD analysis project Ga0306925, IMG submission 203755) | Lab enrichment of tropical soil microbial communities from Luquillo Experimental Forest, Puerto Rico - flux8day.12C.oxic.44.000.176 (v2)... | ecosystem: Environmental > Terrestrial >... | reverse complement strand
AGAAGCTCCGGCGTGAGCGCCGCCTTCATGTGGAATTCGAGCCGGCAATCGGGGCGGCCGGCCGCGAGGCAGGATTGGTAGGCGGCTTGCTGCGCGGCGATCACGCTGTCGAGGCCGGCGCCGACGAAGGCAAACGCGAAGGTGACGGGGATGATGCCGAGCGCAGTCGCCGCCACGAAGGTCGCGAGCGGGACCCCACACAGCGCCGGAACGAGGTTGACGAGCCAGAATGGAAAAATCGGCACCAGCCGCAGAAACAGCAAGTAGTTGAAGGCATCGGCGCGAAAGGCTTGCGCCACCTTTTCCGCCAATCGGCCCGCCCGGCGCACGAAGTACTCGCCGATCGCGCTCTTTGCGATCAGGAAGATGCAAATCGCTCCGATCGTCGCACCGACCACCGCCGCCGCCCCTCCGAGAACGGCACCGAACAGAATTCCGCCGGTGACCGTGAGATAGGCGCCGACCGGGACCGACAGCGCGACCGCCACGATATAGAGGGCGATGTAGGCCGGGACCGCGGACACTTCGTGCGCCGCGATGAACTCCCGCAGCACTTCGTAGTGACGCGCCAAGGTCTCGAACGAAAGCTGGCGCTGCCAGCCCATCGCGATCACGACGCCCGACGCGACCACGACCACGACCAGCGGCACGAGCCGCCGGCGCGAGAATTTCGCGCGCCCGGCGCCCGCGGATGACGGATCGTTGTTGGCGGTCATGGTCGATCCAAGTGTAAGTTATTCCGCGGCAAGCGCGCGCCGGTTCAGTGGCAGGCCGAGCTCTTCCCACACGTCGACCAGCGCGTCGGCGAGCTCGTCGATCAACTCGTCGTCATGATTGGGTGAGGGCGTGATGCGCAGCCGCTCGGTGCCTTTGGCAACGGTCGGATAGTTGATCGGCTGGATGTAGATCCCATGCCGCGCGAGCAGGAGATCGCTCGCCTGCTTGCAACGCTCCGGATCGCCGACGAACACAGGCACGATGTGGGTATCGTTCTCCATGATTGGCAGCCCGGCGGTGGCGAGCACCGCCTTGGTGCGGCCGGCGCGATTCTGGTGGCGCTCGCGCTCCCACTCGGAGACCTTGAGGTGGCGAATCGCGGCCGTTGCCGCCGCGCACACCGCGGGCGGCAGCGCGGTCGTAAAGATGAAGCCCGGCGCGTACGAACGCACCGCGTCGATCAGCTGTGCGGATCCCGCGATATAGCCACCAAGGCAGCCGAACGCCTTGGCGAGCGTGCCTTCAATCACGTCGATCCGTTCCATGGTGCCGTCGCGCGCCGCAATCCCGCCGCCACGCGGTCCGTACATGCCGACTGCGTGCACCTCGTCGATATAGGTCATGGCGCCGTAGCGCGCGGCGAGATCGCAGATTGCCTGGGTCGGGGCCAAGTCGCCATCCATGGAGTAGAGGCTCTCGAACACGATCAATTTGGGCCGGTCGCCTGCCGAGCGCAGCAGCGTTTCGAGATGCGCCATGTCGTTGTGGCGGAAGATCTGCTTCTCGCAACGGGACTTGCGCACGCCCTCGATCATCGAGTTGTGGTTGAGCGCGTCCGACAGGATCACGCAGTTCGGGATGAGTTTGGCCAGCGTTGAGATGCCGGTCTCATTGGAGATGTAGCCCGAGGTGAAGACGAGGGCTGCTTCCTTGCGATGGAGGTCAGCAAGCTCGCGCTCGAGCTCGACCAGCGGGTGATTGGTGCCAGCGATGTTACGGGTGCCGCCGGCGCCGGTGCCCATGCGGGTCGCGGTCTCGATCATGGCGCCTATTACCTTGGGATGCTGGCCCATGCCGAGATAATCGTTCGAGCACCAGATCACGACGTCGCGCGCACCATGAGGGGAATGCCACGTGGCGCGTGGAAAGCGACCGGCGTGGCGCTCGAGGTCGGCAAAAACTCGATACCGGCGCTCGTCCTGCAGTTTGGCCAGTGCTTGCGCGAAATGAGCCTGATAATCCATCGCTATATCCGAGTGCGCGAGCGGGGGACGTGATTTAGTCGAACCTGCAGTAGATGCTGCTCAGTCGTTCGCGAAATAACCAGGGGGCAGCTTCGAGCCCCACCCTCTGCTTTGCGCTGTAGTCCAATCCATTAATCCCTCGATGACGGGGTACCTGGGCGCTAGGCACACCATAGTGCCAAGAACACAGCACGGCTTACCCGATATTGACATTATGAGATTACGTTTGCCGGATTCGATGATCCCGCCGCGATCTAGACCCTCACCGCCGCAATAGGCTTCACCTCACCGACAACGATGTCGCGATCTCACCGATCGAAAGCAAACTTCTCGAGCCGCTCAGTGTAACGTGAAAAGGGAGCGACCGGCCGCCAACGGACATGGAGGCCGGTCGCGAGGGGCCCGGTTTCGGGGAGCGGGAGGATGTAACCGGACGCACATTTGCATTACCGATCCAAAGAAAAATAGCTTAGCGGGTTTTGCCGCGATTGAACGAGCCTTGCTCAGATGTGATTGAATCAACGAGTGCCGTCGGCATGTTCCGCAATCGCCAATAAGAGAAAGCACAAATAATTAAGCCATTTGCGATCCAGTAAATTAGTCTCCGTTACTAGGATGACTGCCACTCGGGCAGGCGCGCGCCGCGTCATCCGCGAAAGCAGCCGGCACTTTCTCACGCACAAGCCACACGGTGCAAACGGAGTTGATCATGCGAAGTCTACTCTCGTTATCCATAACTGCTATTGCAGTCGGGTTCGCTGTCGTGTCCGGCAATTACGCGGAGGCGGGTAATGCGGCCCAGGGCGAGCATGCATTTGTCAAGTGCGCGCTCTGCCATGCGAAGGACAAGCGTAATGGAATTGGACCCGGCCTGCTTGGAGTCGTAGGGAGACACGCCGGATCAGTGCCAGGGTTCAGCTATAGCCAAGTCATGAAAAGTTCGAACATTGTTTGGGACGAAAAATCACTCGACGCGTTCATTATGGCGCCGCAAAAGGCTTTACCGGGCAACACCATGCCGTTCCCCGGCATTTCAGACCAGGAGGAGCGAAACGATCTCATTGCGTACCTGGAAACGCTCAAATAGCCCGGGCGACAGGCGTAAATATCATCATCTCTAGGAGGATGAGGTGCTTCCGGGAGCAAGGAAATGAGCCGACTATCCGCCGCACTCATTGTCTGTGCCACTCTAAGTGTAACAACAGGCTTGGCGCATGCCGGAGCTTGCGCCGACCAAATCACACAGTTGCGGCGGGTAGCGCAGCTTGGTCACGAATCAACGCCGGAGTCGGTGGGCCAAGCTCAGACCCATGCCCAGTTGAGTTTCGCCGCTGCCCTGGCGCAGGCCGAGGCTCTAGACGCGCTAGGGGAGGAGCCAGACTGCCTGCTGGAAGTTGACCGTGCGAAGCAGGTGCTTGAGCTGGACTGAATTGGGGCTGGTCATTGGGCTTGGGCAGCGCCTCCAAGGCCTAAGGCGGTCGCAGATAGTCGGACGCTATTCGCTGTTAGGCGCGAGCACGCGCTCAATCTCAGGCTTGAGCACCATGACCAGATTGTCGGGGGTGATCGGGCCGATCAACTTGAAGGCGATGCGGCTGTCGCGCCCGACGACGAAAGTCTCGGGCACCCCGTATACGCCCCATTCGATGCTCGCGCGCCCGTTGCTGTCCACGCCATTGGCGGCGAACGGGTTGCCGTAAAGGTCGAGAAAGTGCCGGGCGTTGTCCGCCTGGTCCTTGTAATTGATCCCGATGACATGGATGCGCCGGTCGGCCGCGATCCCCGTGAGCAACGACGCCTCTTCGCGGCAAGGCACACACCAGGAGGCCCAGACGTTGACGAGCGTCACCTTGCCTTGGAACAGCGCCGCGTCGATGCTCGGCACCGGCTCACCGTTGCGGGCGAGCCCGGGAAGCGGCGGCAAGGTGGTCGGCGGAGCAGGATGACCAATGAGGGCTGACGGGATACGCGAGGGGTCCCCGCTGTTGAGCCGCGCCATGAACAGCCCAGTCAACCCCAGAAAACCGACGACCGGCACGAGCAACATCATCCGCCGGCGCCAGAGCCAGGCCCCCCGCTCGCTGAGCGCCTCTTCGGTTGAGTTCACGTCAACTCCTTACCGCGTTCCGAGCGGCGTGAAATCCCCTTGGCTTCGAAGCTGTCGAGCACGCGCGCCAGGTGCCGCCGTTCGAGGGTCACCAAGAGAATGAGCGCAGCGATTATGCCGATCGTCACGGCGTACGCGGTGACGATGAAGACGGCGTGCGGTCCCAGATCCATGTGTCAGGCTCGGCCCGCAGCCTGCAGCATCAGCATGGTGCGCAGCCTGCGCCGCATGATTTCATTGCGCATGGCGGCAAGCTGCAGCGCAACGAACAAGAGCGTGAATGCAATCAGCATGATTATCAACGGCACCAGGATGGTCGAATGAATGGTCGAACCGCCGAGGCGAAACACCGAGGGGCCCTGGTGCAGCGTGTTCCACCAGTCGACGGAGAACTTGACAATGGGAAGGTTCATCGCGCCGACCAGCGTAAGCACCGCCGTTGCGCGCGCTGCCCGCGTCGGATCGTCGATCGCTCGCCAGAGCGCGATGACTCCGAGATACATGAGGAAGAGGATCAGGACCGACGTGAGCCGTGCGTCCCACACCCAGTAGGTGCCCCACATTGGCCGGCCCCAGATCGAGCCGGTCAGAAGGCACATCAAAGTGAACGCCGCGCCGATCAGGGATGCTGATTTGGCGGCGACGTCGGCGAGTGGATGCCGCCAGACTAGGGTGCCGAGCGCTGCAGCGCTCATAAGGCCCCAAGCGAACATCCCGAGCCATGCCGCCGGAACGTGGATGAACATGATCTTCACCGCTGCGCCTTGCTGATAATCGTCGGGCGCGAGGTAGAGCCGGTTTATTCCGATTGCAAAGGCGACGAGCGTCGTAAGCGCGAGCCACGGCAGTACGCGGTCAGTTAGCGCGACGAAGCGGGACGGATTGGCGAGATCAATCACGCGCATTCTGGTCTATCTAGTCACGTGCCGCCGCACGGCGGCCAATGTTCGGTGGCCGGTTCATTGCAGGCCTAACGCAGGAGCCAATAGTGCCTGCACCGATGCGCCCCATCCTTGGAACACGACCGGCCACCAGGGACATGGAGGCCGGTCGCGAAGCCCGGTTTCGGGGAGGGGAGGAGGTAACCGGACGCGCGTTTACATTGCCGATCCAAAGAAAAATTGCTTAGCGGGCTTTGCCACGATCGAACGAATCTTGCGCTAATGCGGTTAGATGGACGTGCCTAGCGGAAGCCTTGTTGTAAGCCCCAGGAACCAACCGCTCAGCTCCGCGATTAAGCCGGCCGGAATTTCCATTTGAAGCCGGTCACCTGTTCCGATGCGAAGCCGGCCGACCGGACGCTGGTGCAACCGACCAATTTTGAATTTGTCTCTAATGCAGGACCGCGAAGGCGTCCCTCCACCTAATCCCGCCGTTTGGAACCTTCTATACCAAAAAGTACTACTGGTTCGATTCCAACGGCCTAGTCCCCTCCATCCGAAGTTCGAGCGACGCTCACCTGTGCGCAATTGGCGCCGCGAGGGCACGACATTAGCCTCAGCCTCGAAGGCAGAGATTGTACGCAACCAACTTCTCAGGAGGAGGCGCATATGAAATTCGTCTTGGTGACCGGGAGGAGTCCCCGTCCAGAGAGCTTCTGCGCGTTGTGTTGCGAGCCAATCGGCGAGGGCTATCTGCGAGAGCTCACCACGCGTCTCTCCTACTGCAATTACGAGTGCTACCTCGGCCACTGCACGCTCGCCTTCTCAGTACTCAAGGAACATCCAAAGGCATCAAGGCGATCTAGCATTAGGAAGAATTAGATGCGTGGTTTCATCGCTCTGTACGTGACAGCGTGCCTCAACCTCGGCAACCCTGGGTCCTGTGTGACCGAGTTCATCACTGACTCGACGCAGAACCAAATGACCATGACAGAGTGTCTTGGTGTCGAGGGCCTGAACTCAGCCAAAGAGTTCGTGGAGAAGCACCCGCTCTACCACAGTTGGCAGTTCAAAGGTTGGAGCTGCCAGATCGGCAACAAGCCCGCCCCGAAGAGGGGGCAGGCATGAGCCTTTCAGTAACGCGCATGAATCAACACGAGGTTCTCCTATGAGGAATCTAAGAGCCGGAGCAACCGTACGCAGCGTCGTTTGGTGAAGAGTAAACCGTTGCTGCACTCCGAAGGCAGAGGTCGGACGTTCGAATCGTCTATTGATTTGGAGAAAAATTGGAGAAGGAAAGGGAGCAAGCTGGCCTATTCGGTACAAGCAATTGATTTTATTGGCGCTCCCTAGGGGACTCGAACCCCTGCTTTCGCCGTGAGAGGGCGCCATTTGTCTTGAACACCCTGATCGCCTCGATCCAGCCTGGCCAGCCAGTAATCCATTCAGTTGAATCGCCGACACGCAGCCAGGTCACCAGGAGGACGTGATCGACCTTGGCTTCTTCCATCACTTGCCCGAGCAGACGCTCCCGCGCGCGTATTCGGCGTCAGAAAATTTTGCGAAGCTTTGCGCCATCAGGCCGCGCAAATCGGGCGGCAGTTGCGCAATACTGCGTGGTAGAGCCGTCTCCTGCGCCCTCGCCGGAGCGAGCATAACGAGGACGCCCGTTGTGGCTGCAGCGGTGCCTAGCGAGAGCAGTCCAAATTGGCGACGATGCATTCTTAACTCCTCCAACGCGGCGCATCTGCTCTAATTCACAAGGCGCTCAGAGCGCCCGAACCAGATCGGCAGTTCAAGCTGCGAAGGTGGGAGGCTACGACGAGACGGGGACCATCGAAACGTCTCACGAGCCGCTAGGAGTCTGATGCTCAGGCAAGATGGATTCTGCTCGTGCCAGGACACCGCAATTTAAATGCATCTTCGGCGGCCCCAAGTGTGTACCTGGCCGTGCACCCTACTACTATTTTTCTGTCTTGTCGGGTAAGATTTTGATGGCTATAAGCATTTGATCTTGTTGGTAGCGGGGGCCGGGATCGAACCGGCGACCTACGGATTATGATTCCGCCGCTCTGACCAGCTGAGCTACCCCGCCAACAATTTCAACGACTTACGCTTCCGTCCAAGAAGCCCGCAAGCTTTTCGCGCGCTGGCGACTTCGCGGGCCGACACCAGCTATGTAGTCGAGGGAGATAGACCGAGCAAGTCGCGAGAACGGCGCAGATGATCGGCCGGCGCCTGCCGCCGCTCGCCCGATTCGAGGCAGTTCAGATTTGGCGCCGCCGCGTCACCGGCCGAACAGATAGTTGAACCGAGCCATGATGCTGTTGCTTCGCAGTCCAACGCCATAGCTCTCCGGCGCTCCCGGGACGATCTGCGGCCCGTTGATGTCGTTGCTTCTGCCGAGATCGGTGTGCATGAATTCGAGACCGAGCGAAAATTGGGGCGCGATTTTGAACTCGACCCCGCCGCCCAGCGTCCAGCCGGTGTGCACCGCCGATCCCTGCGAGATCACGCCAAACGGGTTGCTCTGAATGCTGGTCTCGACATTGCCGGCGGCGAAGCCGCCTTTGACATAGGGCAGCCAGTTGTCGAAGCCGTAGCCGATGCGGCCGGTCACGGTGGTGAGCCAGGTGAGCCGCGAGGACCACACATCCGTCGCGGGGAAATACGGACTGGCGAAGCTGCGGTCGAAATCGGCGGCCGATGCCGATCCCTCGATTCCGAACACCAACCGGTTGTACTGAAAGTTATAGCCGAGCTGCCCGCCTCCGATCACTCCGCTCCCGCGGTCGCGCGTCACCGAATTCAGCGGCGAAAAAAACGCGGACCCACCCAAATTTCGCCATCGGACGCTATCGGCGCCGTCGCCGACCTGGCCACCCAGATAGAATCCGGCCCAGCTCGGAGGCAGCGCCGCGGGTGGGGGACTTGTCACGTAGGGCATATCGGCTGCTGCGGCGAATTCAATCGCCACAACGCTCACGCAAGCAACGACAGCGAACGTCCGACCGACGCGGAAAAGCATATGGCCTCTCCCTGGTCGCCCCCAACACCAGATTTTCCGGAAACTTGCCGGCAACGTTGGCGAAAGCGCGGCTTCGGTGCGCCTGATTTCCGACAAGGTTAATAAATGTTGTCGCTCTTCACTCGAACGGCGCATCAATCCAAAGGCGGCGCTTCGTCGGTCAGGATGGGCAGACCGGGCGAGGCCTGAGATCGATGCTATCTGCGCCGCGGCCATAGCGTTGTTCGAGCACCTTGCGTGACATGAAAACCCGCGTCCGGCCCCGGCGTAGCGTGTCTCGCCGCAGCGCCGCTTGATTGCGCGCCAACACGATCAGGGAGATGAAGATGTTTTCGCTCAACCGGCGGGCGCGTTCACCCATCGTCACCGTCGTTGCGGGCGCGACGAACTCGAATCCATAGCGGCGGATCAAGCGCACCATCTGGTCATCGCGCTCGCGGCCAGCGAACTCCATGGTGCAACGCACAAGGGAAATGTCGTCGAGATCGGATCGCGCGGCGAGATAGCGCGCGAGTTGCCGCAGCGAGTGCTGGAAGCAGAGGCTCATCTCCCGCGCCCATGCAATCGATGCGCCCTCCTTCGGCATCGCCGGGACTTGCTCGTTCCACAGATGCAGATCGATGAAGCGCTCGCCGGCGTGACCCGCCGTGCCATCCGAAAGCACGACGTCCTGATCGAGGCGGCCGAATTTGATGCGCAAAATGCAAGTCGGATCGTGAGTGTATTCGATGACGGACTGCCAGCGGCGCAGCACGCCATCCAGCCCAAAGATGAGCCGCTCCAGCCAAAAATGACGCTCTCCCCCCACAGCCGACCCGACCAGCCGCCATTGCCGCAGTCTATTCATGACATCGGATGCCTAACGGCACGCTTGCTGCAATATTACAATCGATTAATCTGCGCCGGCTCCCAATCTGCACTAACCCCCGAGCAACGAATAGCCCCATGACGCTGAAGTTGGTGGATGTTGGCCGCCCTCGTCCTTATGGATCGAGCCGCCCGCCCCCGGCTACGGCAAGCGCGGGCGAGACATTGGGCGCGATGGAATGACGGAGGTGATGCGATGCCGACGATCCGCTTGAAGGCGCTGGGGGCGATCATCGCCGTCGTCGCCGCCTTGGGCCAGCCGGCCGCCGCGCAGGACAAGGTGAAGGTGGGCGTGTTCCCGACCGCGTCCTCGCTGCCCTATTTCGTGGCAATCGAGCGCGGCTTCTTCAAGGAACAGAACATCGAACCTGAGACCATCCGGCTCATCGGCGGCCCGCCCAATATAGCGGCGATGATCAGCAATCAGATCGAGGCTGCCGTCGTGCTCGTGACCATCGAGGCGATGAACGCCAATCTCAAGAAGCCTGGTGTCGCCATGTATATCGGCGTGCACAGCCAGAGCAAAATCCATCAAATGGAACAGTTCGTGGCACGCACGGGCTACGCCGCCGCGACGCTCAAGGACCTCAAGGGCGCGCGCATCATGTCGGCGCCCGGACCGGCCAACCTCGTCGCCGCCAAGGCGGTCCTCGCCAAGGTCGGCCTCAACGAGGGCGACTATACGATCGACCAGCTCGACATGAGCCAGCACGTCAATGTCATGACCAGCGGCACCTTCGATGCCGGCTACACGCTCGAGCCGCAGGCCTCGATCATGCGCAAGCTCGGGGTCGCTCGCACGCTCGAGGCGGGCGTCATCGCCAAGTACATCCTGGGCGACGAGGACGGCAACGCGTTCGCGGCCGGCTGCGCGATCACCAGCGATTTCATCAAGAGCCGCCCCGACGTCGCGCGGCGCTTCGCCGCCGTGTGGAAAAAGGGCATCGATTTCGTCAACCAGAACCCGCAGGAGGCGCGCAAGTACCTCGCCAAGAACACGCTCACCCCCGAAGACGTCGTCGATACGGTCCCGATGGTGCGTTACTACATGGCGGGCGAGCTCACCGACAAGCACAAGGCCGAGTTCCAGAAATTCATCGACTTCTCGACCGCGGTCGGCACGCTGCCGGAGCGAGTCGACATCACGAGATATCTGCAGGCGTACTAGATCCTGGCGACGCGAACCGCGGTCGGCGCAATTGCGCCCCCTCCCGCGAGGTTATCGGGATGATGTTCCCCGAGATGGAAGTTGATGGCCGACAGTTCATAACGTGTTGATTCTTCTTGCGTCAATGCGGACCGCGTATCACCGTCGCTCCTGTCATTTCATTTGCAGCGGGCCAACTATTTCCTGGTGATTGCGCTCAGCATGACAATGCTCGACGTATTCGCGAATCATCTTTCGAGCAAGCGGCGAGGGCAATCGCGCCGATCTGTGCAGCTTCATGTCCTGTCGCTCTACGAATAACGAGTGCCAACGATCGGGCTTTGTTCGGTTACTTCCATTCGGAAGCTTTTTGCCAGCTCTTCGTCGAGGTCGGCATAAATCCGCCGCTCGATCGCGCTGAACTCGTCCGAGGTGGGATCGCGCGGATGCGGCAGCCCGATCGGGATCACCGTCTTGATGCGGCCCGGTCGAGCTGTCATCAGCACGATGCGGTCGCCGAGATAGATCGCTTCGACCACCGAATGGGTGATGAAGACCACCGTCTTTCGATGCTGCTGCCAAATGCGCAGCAATTCATGTTGGAGATGGCGGCGCGAGAGCGCATCGAGCGCGCCAAACGGCTCGTCCATAAAGACGATCGAGGGCTCGGTCGCAAATGTGCGCGCGATGGCGACTCGCTGCTTCATGCCGCCGGAGAGCTCACGCGGGCGTTTGCCGGCGAAATCGGCGAGCCCGACAATTTCCAGATACCGCATGGCGATCTCGCGACGCGCCCGGCGCGGCACGCCTTGGCGCTCCAAGCCGAACTCCACATTGCCGATCACGCTCAGCCAGGGAAACAGGGCATAGTCTTGAAACACCATACCGCGATCGATGTCCGGCCCCTCGACCAAAACGTCCCCTACCCACGCCTCGCCGGCCGACGGCGGGGTCAAACCGGCGAGAATATTGAGCAACGTGGATTTGCCGCAACCCGAGGGGCCCACCACCACCAGAAATTCCCCCGGCGCGATGTCGAGATCGATCGGCAGCAGTGCCTCGACGATGCGGCCATCGGCGCTCGCATAGCGCTTTGCAAGCCCGCGCAACGAGAGTGGCTTGGCCGCGGGAGGCGCGACGGCCTTCATTCTCTCATCCAGTTGCAGCGTCGGTCGAGCCAGCGAAAAACAACATCGAACAGCACGCCGAGCACGCCGATCGTGACCATGCCGACCAATACGAAATCGGAGCGCAACACTTCCATGCCGTTGGAAATCAGGTAGCCGAGCCCGGAGCGAGCCGCGACCAGCTCGGCGGCAATGATGGCGGCCCAGCCGGTGCCAAAGGAGATACGCAAGCCGACGATGACCTGCGGCAACGAAGCCGGCAGCACGACTTTGCGGAACAGCGAGGCATTGTCCGCACAGCCGAGAATGCGGCCGGCATGAATGAGCACCGGATCGATGCTTTTGGCACCGGCGATGGTGTTGAGCAGAATTGGAAAGAAGGTGCCGATGAAAATGACAAAAATCTTGCCGCCCTCGTCGATTCCGAACCACAGTATGGCTAGCGGAATCCAAGCCAGCGGCGAAATCGGCCGGAACAACTCGACCACCGGATCGAGCGCACGTTCAAGGCGTCGCCACCGCCCCATGGCGAAACCCAGCGGCACCGCCACCAGGGCTGCGAGCGACCAGGCGGACACAACCCGGAACACGCTGTGCGCAACATGGCTCAGAAGCGCGCCGCTTGCCACGAGCTCTACGAAGGTCCGCACGGTCATCAGCGGCGATGGAAGCAATGAGACGTGCGGTTTGGCGATCCACACCACGGCCTGCCACAGCACCACCACGCCGACTCCCGCATAGAAGTAAGGCAGGAGCTTCGTTAATTGGCTGATGAGGCGCATCAGCAGCCGACGGTTGCAACCTGCGGAGCCATCGGTCATCGCGCCGTCGGTGCGCTCACTTTATTTCCTGCAATGCCTGCTCCGCAAACTTGGTCTCAACCTTCGGATTGTCCGTGTCGCTCAGCAATCCAGCCTTTTTGAGAAACACGGTATAGGCGTCGAGGGTGGCCCTGTCCGGAACCATGTTGCGGTCGAATACCGAGATCTTCTGCTTGATCGCATATTCGATGACGGCACGCGGGAAATTGTTCTCCTTCGTCCAGATATCGATCGCACGATCCGGATCCCTGAGGATCAGGTCGATAGCCTTGACCTGCACCGAGACCAGCTCCTGCACTATATCGGGATGCGCCTTGAGGAAGTCGTCGCGCACATAGGTGCCATCGCCGACATAGTGGCCGTTCTTGATCGGCATGATCTCGGCAGAGCTTGCCAGCACGCGACCGACGCCGTCGGCGAGCGCGCGCGAGACGTGCGGGTCCCAAGTGATGCCGGCATCGACGTTCTTGTTGGCCAGGAGCGTCGCCACCTGGGAGCCATCGGTCTTGAACAACTGCACGTCCTTGACATCAAGCTTGACATCGGCGAGCGCCTTTATCAGCAGCGGATACTGCTGCGAGCCCTCGCCCGGAAATGCGATCTTAGCGCCCTTGAGCTGCGCGATAGAAGCAATCTTCGAGTCTTTTGGAACCAGGATCGCGGTCTGATCAAGAATGTCGATCGCCACCAGAGTGGCCGGAAGACGCGCGGCCGCTAGCACCGCCGGACCCATGCCGGCAGATGCAATTTGGATCTCACCGGCGGCAAGCGCCTGGTTTTCCGGCGCGCCGTAGGAGAAGGAACGCAGCACGATCTTGATCTTGAGTTTTTCCTCGATCGGCTTGAGGTATCCGGCCCCGTGCGCGACCAGGATCGGCTGCGTCGAGGGCTGCACCCCGAAGTTGACGACTTCTTGCGACATCGCCGGAGCAGTGAGCCCCAAGATGACCGCGATCGTGAATCGACAAGAAATGTGGATATTTCGCATGCTCCTCGCCCCTCTGTGCCGAAAATCTCATTCGTTTTGACACGTGGCAGCGCCGCATAACGTCGGTGACGACAGGTGGCCCTGCTATGCTTCTTTTGGCGCTGATGGTCCTGCAATTCAAGCCGAAAAACCGACGTGAAGCAGAGAATGCTTGCCATCACGAATCAGTCATGCGCAGCACGGAAGTGCTGATTGCATTCTGGTGTTCTGACCGCGTCAAGGGCCGCATCAAGCTCGACACGAGGGTGCTGAGAGCACGAACCGTATTAGCTTCTAGGCGAGTTTCTCTTTAATGATTGATTTCACGATAAAATCTTTCGTGAGCTAACCATCGCTCCCTCCCGCAAGGGAGAGAGGCAGGAAAGGCGACAACGCGTCAGGGCCAAGGCCTGTGTTACGCTCGCGCGCCTCACGCCGCGAGATACGCCTCGCGCACGTGCGGATTGTCGATCAACGCGCGGCCGCTGCCTTCGAGCGCGAGCGAGCCGGATTCAAGGAGATAGGCGTGATCGCACATGTTGAGCGCGGCGGATGCATTCTGCTCCACCATGAGAACGGTTGTGCCGGACGCACGAATGTCGGTGACAATGTCGAATGTGCGCTCGACGATATTGGGGGCGAGGCCGAGCGAAGGTTCGTCGAACATGATGAGCTTGGGTTGCGACATCAGGGCTCGGCCGATCGCAAGCATCTGCTGCTCGCCGCCCGACAATGTTCCCGCCGCCTGCCGCCGACGCTCGGCAAGCCGCGGAAACTGATCGAAGACGCGCGTCAGGTCGGCTGCGATCCCTTGCCGATCCGTGCGCAAATAGCAGCCCATTTCCAGATTTTCGAGCACTGTCATCTGCGGGAACACGTGGCGCCCCTCCGGACAATGCGCGAGCCCGAGCGCAAGAATGGCGCGCGCGGAGGCATGGGTGATGTCGTGGCCGTCGAACACGATCGTCCCGGCGGTCGGATGCAACAGTCCCGAGATCGCCTTCAAGGTCGTCGTCTTGCCGGCTCCGTTCGCCCCGATCAGGGCGACCAGTTGGCCTTTGCCCACGGTGAGCGATACGCCCTTGAGCGCCATCACCTGGCCGTAGCAACAGACGACATCGCGCAGCTCAAGCACGCTTCTTTCCCTCTCCCAAATAAGCGCGAATAACGTCGGGATTTTTCTGGATGGCCGCCGGCGGGCCTTCCGCGATGATCCGGCCGTAGTTGAGGACGACGATGCGGTCGGACACCTGCATGACCATCGGCATGTCGTGCTCCACCAAAAGGATGGTCACGCCCGACGCGCGAATGGCCTCGACCAACGCCATCACCTTCGCGGTCTCGCTCGGGTTCATGC
>Ga0306925_10003285_pt1 | contig 14268 bp, 8 predicted proteins | sample flu12Cox44000176_FD_203755 | JGI IMG/M metagenome (GOLD analysis project Ga0306925, IMG submission 203755) | Lab enrichment of tropical soil microbial communities from Luquillo Experimental Forest, Puerto Rico - flux8day.12C.oxic.44.000.176 (v2)... | ecosystem: Environmental > Terrestrial > Soil... | reverse complement strand
TGCGAGCCTCGGCGCAGGTGCCATAAATCCGATAGTGAACCCGGTCTTGAGACTGTGAAAGAAGCTCTCCATTGGCGCATTGTCCAGATAATCGCCTTTGCGGCTCATCGAGGGTGTTATGCCTGATCGCGCGAGGGCCCGCCGATAAGGCTCGGCGGCGTACTGGGCGGATTCAATTGGTCGTCGCAACACCAACCAGAAGGAATGTTGCGATGGCGGGGCGACGGCGGTCGGATCGAGCGCTTCGGGACAAGTTGTCGTCGCCCGGGCGACCGGGGGTGAGGATCGGCGGCACTTTTGGGCACTGATTGCTACTGGTCTATCAAGTGAGGACGCGGCGATCGGCGCGGGCGTGTCGCCACCGACGACGTCCCGGTCCGCCACCGTTTGACCAACATTCATGCCGGCTCTCCAGGTTATACAGGGTATTGGCGGTTCCACCGGGGCCGAATGCCTGGACAGGACAGTAACGAGAGAACGTCAGGCCCTTCTTGGAGTTGTGTGCGTCAAGTTCTGCAAAAGGTGGACTCGGTGATGGTGGGCTTGGGCGGCGCGGAGCCCCCGTGTAGCGCAGCGCCGTCCGCACCCGGCCGCCTCAGGCCAAGGCCCGCAGGGCCTCTTTTTTGTGCTCCCTGAGATGCTCCATGTTGAGGTAACGGGTGGCTTCCAGCCAATTCTCGTGCATTTCGACGGCCAAGGCCCGGACCAGCCGCAGACAGCTCTCGGCATTGGGGAAAATGCGCACGACGTGGGTGCGGCGCTTGAGTTCCTGGTTTAGTCGCTCGAGCATATTGGTCGACTTCATGTGCTTGTGATGCGGCAGCGGTAGTCGGTAATAGGTCAAGGTCTCCTCGATGTTGTCCTCGACCCAGTCGCATAGCCGGGGGTACTTGCTCTGCCATTTGGCGAGCCATTGTGCGATGTCGCGTCGCGCCTCGCCGAGATCGCGCCGGTCGTAAAACCAGCGCAGCTCTTGCAAGCAGTCATCATCGACCTTGCGCGGCACGTAATCGAGCGCGTTTCTCAGAAAATGCACATAGCAGCGCTGCCAAGCCGCCTCGGGGAGCACTTCACGGATCGCCATCTTCAGCCCTTCATGATTGTCGGAGACGACAAACTCGACGCCGGTGAGGCCGCGGGTTTTCAGCCGCGAGAGAAAGTCGCGCCAGCTCGATCGGCTCTCGCGGTTGGCGAGCTCGACCGCCAGGATCTGGCGCCGGCCATCCTCGTCGACCGCCACCGCAACAAGGACGGCCTGGCTGAGGATGACCCCGGCCTCGCGCACCTTCTCATAGCGCGCATCGAGGATCAGGTAGGGGTAGCTCTCCGTGAGCCGGCGCTCGGCAAAAGCCTTCAGCCCCTCGTCGAGCGACTTGTTGATCGCGCTGATCGATGAGGCCGAGAAACTGTGTCCACACAGCGCTTCGGTCACTGCCTTGACCTTGCGGGTCGAAACGCCTTGCACATACATCTCGGCCAAGGTCCCGACCAATGCCTTCTCCGAGCGCTGATAGCGCTCAAACAGCTCGGTCGAAAACCGCCCCATCCGATCCTGCGGCACCCGCAACTCCAGCGTGCCCACCCGCGTAATCAGCGAGCGGCTGTAATAGCCGCTGCGATATGACAACCGGGTCTCACTGCGCTCGCCCTTGGCAGCGCCGATCGCCTCGGTCATCTCCGCCTCAAGCGCCGCCTGAACCAGCGCTTCGACCGCAGCACGCACGAAATCCTCGCCCCGCGCCAGCAGCCCTTTCAGGTCGATAACTTCCCCCTTACCCTCGCCCTTGGTCATGGTGTGCACCCTGCACGGGTCGGTGACGTCGAACATCACCAGCATCCCATGACCGCTTCGTGCGGCTGCCCTATTGCTGAACCTTCAGCACACTATCCTTCTTGGGTCACGTGCATTGGCGAGGTGAAACCTCGCCGCGAGGTGTCCCGGGCGGTCGACAGGTCCGAGGAAAGACACGGATCGTGGTCGATCGGAGTGCGGGTCAGACTGCTCCGAGACACCTTGCGGCGCCAGCTACACTAAACAGTCGATCGCTGTGAGGGTCAGGCCGCCCAGGAACAGCTGGCCGGGACACTCTTACTATCGGAGTGGTGGATCAGTCCCGGCGCCAGGCGTTGCCGCATGATCGCCATGGTGAGCGCCTGCAAGGCGATTTCGCCATGCAGGGTCTCGCGCATCGACCAGCCGATGATCTTGCGGGTATGCAGATCCAATACGGCGGCGAGGTAAAGCCAGCCTTCGCCAGTGGGGATGTAGGTCAAGTCGGCGAGCCAAACCTGGCCGGGTCTACTGGTGAGGAAGTTGCGTCCGAGCCGGTTGGGTGCAATCGGGTAGGTGTGCCGACTATCGGTTGTTCGCGTCCGTCGCGGCAAGGCCGCCAGACCGCGTAATCCCGCCTGACGCATTAGCCGCTCGATCCGGGAACGACCAATCCTGCGGCCGTCACGGCGCAGCACGGCGTGGACCCGCGGCGAGCCATAGGTGCCGCTACTTTCGCCATGGATTCGCCAGATGTCCTCGAGCAACACCCGATTGGCGGCGGCACGCGGGCTTTCCAATCGAGAGCGCCAGGCATAGTAGCCGCTGGCCGACAGACCCAACGGTGTGCACATCACTCTGACCGGCCAGAGGTGACGATGCTCATCGACGAACCCGAACTTCATCGGGAGGCCGCTGCGTTTGAAGACTTCCGGAAATACCCGGCGCGCTGTGCTCATCAGACACCTTCCTCATGGCTCAAAAGCCTAGCATCGGTGTCCACCAAACCGGGGGAGGATCACGACGAGGTACGGCGTTTCCAACTGCACCTCATCGAGAGCGGAGCGAGCATCTGCAACCGCAACCGGATCATGACCGGGGTGCGGTTTTTGTTCCGCGTCACACTGCGTCGCCACGATCTGGCGGCTGAGGTCTGGCACATCAAGGAACCGCAAAAACTGCCGCCCGTGCTGATCCCCGAGGAGGTCAAGCGTGTTCTGATCATGGCGACGAGCCTGCAGGCGCGAGCGATGCTGACACTCGCCTATGGTTGCGGACTGAGGGCGGGCGAGGTCGTGCGGCTGCGGGCGGGCGACATCGACAGTGAGCAGATGATCATCCGCGTCGTGCAGTCGAAGGGTCTTAAGGACCGACACGTGATGCTGCCGGTCTACGACCTGCTGATGAAGGCGTCGGCCGAGACGACACTCGCCATCGCCGCCGATCCCAAGCGTCTCAGCGCGCGGATTGGTGTCACGGCCGTGCTGCACACGTGGGGCTCGGCACTCACCCATCATCCGCACGTGCATATGATTGTGCCGGGTGGAGGGTTCTCCCTCGATAAGGCGCGATGGGTCGCCTCACGCTCCAACTTCCTCGTCCATGTCAACGTCCTGGCCCGCCTGTTTCGCGGTAAGATGCTGGAGATGCTCATGGATGCGCACGACAGTGGCCAATTGACATTCTTCAACACGCATGCCGGGCTTGCCGAGAAGAGGAGGTTCAGGCGCTTCATCGCCGCGCTGCGGCGCATCCACTGGGTAGTCCACTGTAAGGCGCCGTTCGCGGGACCCGAGCAGGTGCTGCGCTATCTCTCCCGATACACGCATCGTGTCGCCATCTCGAACCGCCGCCTCGTTGCCGCCGACAACACCAGCATCGCGTTCCGTTGGAAGGACTATCGCATCAACGGCCAGGGCGGCTGGAAGACGATGCGGCTTCACCCGCACGAGTTTATCAGGCGCTTCCTGAAGCACGTGCTGCCCAAGGGCTTCCACCGCATCCGCCACTATGGGCTCTTTGCCAACGCCAACCGCGCTGAGAACATCGCGACAGCCCGCGCACTGCTCCATATGGTCCCGCCTGTTGACCCACAAAAGCAGCCGGATATCACGCCGGACGCCCTACGTGTGCTGCCTTGCCCCTGCCCACGCTGCAGCGCCCGCATGATCGTGATCGTGGTGTTCGCGCGCGGCTGCGAGCCACGCTGGCGCCCGATGCCGAGCACGGTCGACACGTCATGACCCAGGCCTTCTGTGAGCCTCGCGACTTTCCCGTTCCGACGCGCTGGTTTGATGCCGGCAGCGATCTCTCTCGACCCGATCACGGCGATCAATGCGCCGCGCGTCCGCTGATGCGCTCTGAGCGCTGCCGAAATGCCCATTGCAGGCTCCCCACCTTGCCGGTCCACACATCCCGATCGCTTCCTGGCAGCGTTGCACCCACCATCAACGTCGGCGCTGACATCAAATCCCCATAGCGCTCGCTGCCCAGCCGGCGCCCCACTTCCCACGACTTCGTGCCTTGGCGCTTTTTGGGCGCCTGTCAGCTGAGCGTGCCTAGACCCTGGTTATTGCCGGCGACCAAAAACCTGCACAATACCGGACTTCACTGCCACGGGGTTGATGGTCGAGCCTGTGATGGACTACGCGTCGAGCAGCGCCTTTGCGTCTTTCAAATCGGGTGTGTCGAAACCCTCGGTGAACCAGCCGTAGACCGGCGCGAGCAGGTCCCGGGCTTCGGCATCACGGCCCTGATCACGCCGGAGCCGGGCGAGGCTGGCCGCGGCGCGCAGTTCCCAGAGCTTGGCCTCCTGCTCCCGGGCAATGCTCATGGCTTTGCGATACATTTCCTCGGCGACCTCGATATGACCTTGCCGCAGCAGCAGCCGACCTTTGTGCCTATACAGCTCCGCGGCGAACCAGCTCTCCCCTGTCCTTTGAACCATCTGCAAGGAATCATCTATTAGCCTCAAGGCCTCTTCGACTTGCCCCGCGACTTCACACGCCGCGGCGAGCAGCGCGACATGATAGGGCGTATAAAGCTCCGCCCCGGTGGCGCGATAAGCCGCCGATCCGTCGCGTAGAAGCGATATTCCCTTTTCTACGTCGCCTTGTTCTACCTTGACCCAACCGCGAAAGATTGTCCCCAGTGCGCCCCAGAGAGGGAAGCCTTGCTCGTTCGTGAGCGCAACCAGCTCGTCTGTCCATTCACTGAGGGCCGCATTATCTCCACAGAGCGAGAGCAACCTGGCGCCGGGCGCCAAGTTCGCCGCCAAGGATGGCGGGTGGGCCAGCCTCCTGGCTTCGGCTATGGCTTCGTTAGCTTGCGCCAGTGCCTGCTGCGGCAGGCCCCGGCAGAAAAGGACAATTCCCAAATGCGCCCGTGCGTTCACGTGCGGATATTGTCCGGCCTGATAGACCAGAGAGCGATGGGAATGCGGATCGTAAAGCGCTAACACTTCCTCTAGGTGGGATTGGGAAGCTGCGAGGTTCCCGGCATACATTTGGGTTTGCCCCGCGCATAGGTGGCCTAGAATCAGCCCGGCAGAGTCGTTGCGCTGACGGCTGAGAACGAGCAGACCGGCGTCCAAGCGCTGGGCCTGATCAATCTCGCCTCGCATGTTGTGGTACAACGCCTGCCCGCGAGGAACGTGAAGGAACTCGGCAGGGGAACCGAGTTCCTCCCATAGCTGCCGCGCACGGCTATAAACCTGGCCGGTTTCTGGCGCGGCAAAGCCTTTGGCGATCATCAGGGCCGCACCCAATCCGGTGCGAAGTTCTAGTTCCTGTCGTCGGCGCTCGGGGCTCTCGGGCATCAATCCCAGCTGGTCCAGCCCCTTTTGAAATTGTGCTGCTGCCTCCGCCATTGCCGAGCGGGCTGCGGATCTCTGACCCGCCTTGCCCCAATAAGCCACAGACTTTTCGACTAGTCCGGCCTCGCTATAGTGCCGCGCAAGAACCTCGGGCTCGCTATCGACCAGCTCCGGAGAATGAGTTTGCAGCGCTTCAGCGATGTGAGCGTGCAATTGCTGCCGTGCCGCACGCAAAAGCGTGCGGTGGACCACGTCCTGCACCAGCGCGTGCTTGAAGCTATAGACCGCGTCGGGCGGCGTTCCTCTCTGAGATACCAGCTCGGACGAGACGAAACGAGCGAGAGCTGCCTGCAGCTCGTCATCGGGGAGATGGGAGACGGCGCGCAGCAGCGTGTAGGAAAACTGGCGTCCGATCGCCGCGCCGATCTGCGCGAGCCGCCGCACCGACGTCAGGCGGTCGAGCCGCGCCAGCAGCGAGCCGTGCAGGTTCGTCGGGATCGCCAGAGCCGGCAATGGCCCGTCGAGCACATAGCGATCCGCCTCTTCGCGCAATAGACCACTTTCCAAAAGGTTTTTGGTCAATTCCTCGACGAATAGCGGCACGCCATCGGTGCGGTCGGCTATTGCGGAAATGACCTCGTCGGGCAGCCTTTTGCCACCGGCGATCTGCTCGGCCAAAATCGTGCGGTCGCGCCGGCCCAGCCGATTGAGCGCCAGCGTGCTGACCTGTTCCTGACCGGTCCAGGGCGGCTCGAACTGGGGTCGGAACGTAACGAACAGCAATACCGGCAGGCTGCGGATCCGTTCAATCATCAGGTCGAGCAGCTCGCGCGAGGTCGGGTCGATCCAATGCGCATCCTCGAAAACCATAACGACCGGCTGCCGGCGGGCCAAACCCTCGAGCTGCCGGATCAGCGCCTCCAATGTCCGCTCTTTCTTCCGCTGCGGACTGACGCTCGGCAGTGGACGCTGTCCCGAAGCCGGCAACGAGGTGAGATCAGCAAGCAAAGCCACATCCTCGTCAGGGGGCCTGGCGAGTGTGAGTACGGCCTCGAGCTTCTCCCACTTAGTCGCGGGCAAATCGTCACGGGCGAATCCTGCCGCGTGCGCGAGTTGCTCGACAAACGGGAACAGCGCGCTGTCCTGGTGATAAGGAGAGCAGAAATAGCGCAGGCGGAGGTGCGGCTCGCCGCCGAGCCGTTCTTCCAGCGCCGCGACGATGCGCGACTTGCCGACTCCGGGCTCGCCGGAAACCAGCACGATCTGGCCTTCCCCCGCCTTGGCGCGCACCCAGCGCCGCGACAGCAGATCGATCTCATCATCGCGACCGACCAGCGGGGTCAGCGCCGATCCGCGCAGCGCCTCGAACCGGCTCTCGACCAGACTCTCTCCCAGAACCTGCCAGCTTTGCACCGGCTCGGCGCTGCTAGTGGTTTTGAGTGTGCCGAGTTCGCGGCACTCGAACAGGTTGCCGATTATGCGCCGGGTCGCCGGATCGATTGCTACCGTGTCCGGTTCAGCCGACGCCCGCAACCGCACCGCAAACTCGGGGGTGTCGCCGACAATCTCGTGGTCCCGGAACTTGCCGGCTTCGGTGAAATCACCAATGATGACCAATCCCGTCGCGATGCCGACGCGGCATCCCATCGGCACGCCCGTATCGGGTCGGAGGGTCCTGACCGCCGCGCACAATTCGAGCCCCGCGCGGACCGCGCGCTCGGCGTCGTGTTCCTGCGCTTCGGGGTAGCCGAACAGGACGAGCGCGTTATTTCCGAGATGTCTGGCGATGAGCCCTTCATGGCGATCCGCCGTTTCCGATACGCAGCCCCGATACTCCCGGACGGCGACGTGGACGTCTTCGAGATCCATGCCATGGGCTCCCGCCGCGCGATCGACCAGTTCGCAAGACAACACGGTGATCTGCCGTCGTTCGGCATCCCCATGCTCGATCGGTGCGGCGTCGCGTGGAACCCCGACCAGAGGCGATGCCGCGCTAGCAACGTGCTCGATCGGCGGGGCGTCCCGTCGGGTATCGACCCGCGGCGGCGCCGCTGTGATGCCACTGCTTGCTCCGCTCGCCAGCCGCAAGCCCGACAGAAAAAGCTCGCGGTGCTCGGAATTCCGGATATAGCCGGCATCCGGGATCACGACGGAGGTAATGGCCCGCAGCCGCTCGACAATCTCTCGGGCGTCGTTGAGCCGACCCATATGCGCATAACAGGTAGCGAGATAACGAAACGGCACCGGGAAGCTCGGATCCTCTTGGATCGCGAGGACTAGTTTCGATACCGCCTCATCGAAGCGCCGAGAAAAAAAATGCGCCGCGCCCATTACAGTGAGCGACGTACCGACCCGGGCGCCTGGGCTGAGCCGCAGCGCGGCCTCGACATGCGTGATCGCGATATCGGGCTGGCCCGCGTTCAGCCTGAGGGCAGCGCTGCTGTGCCAACCGCGTGCAAAATTCGGGTTGAGTGCGAGGGCACGATCGACCAGCGCGATCATGGCGCCGATATCCTCGCCGAAATAGGCCAGCGCCTGCGCGGCATTCGTTAGAGTGATCGGATCGTCCCCGGCGACCTCGAGGGCTCGTCTGGCGAAATCGACCCCCTTCACACGGTCGATCGCCGGAGCGTCGCTCCGACCGTCAAGGAGCAGCCGATAACAGCAGAACGCGGCCCACGCGAGAGCGGGGCCATAGTGCGGATCACGCGCGATCGCCTGCTCCAGCAGACCGAGCGCCTCCGGGATCTGGCGCGCCGACGACCAGACGATTGCCTGAGCGCGCAAATAAAGGTCGTAGGCGGTAAGATCGTCTGTCGGACGGCCGGTCGAATGTGCTCTTTCCGCCTCCTGCAAGGCGGGCTCGATGACACCGGCGACGCTCGAAGCGACCTTGTCCTGAAGGTCGAAGACATCGTCCAGTGACCCGTCGAAGTGATCGGCCCACAAATGCACCCCGGTGCCGGCGTCGATCAGCTGAGCGGCGATGCGGATTCGACCTCCGCTTTTGCGCACCGAGCCTTCAAGCACGTAACGGACTCCGAGCTCCCGCCCGACTTGCTTCACATCGATGGTTTGGCCCTTGTAAGTGAAGCTCGAATTGCGGGCGGTGACGAACAGCCAGCGAATGCGCGAGAGGGCGGTGATGATCTCCTCGACCATCCCATCGGCAAAATATTCCTGCTCGGGGTCGCCGCTTAGATTCTGGAACGGCAAGACCGCGAGCGAGGGCTTGTCGGCAAACGGCAAGCTCCCCTCGGGAGCGAGATCACCGGCAGGAGGTGGTTCCCGAGGGAGCAGGAACCGATATCCGCGCCCGGGGACGGTGACGATCCAGCTTTCGCCTGTCCCGTCTGCATCGAGGGCCCTGCGCAGCGATGAGATGTGGAAGTGAAGATTGTTCTCCTCAACGACGACCCCGGGCCACACCTGCGCCATCAGCTCGTCTTTGGTGACGACTCGCCCCTCCGCGGACGCCAGTACACAGAGGATGTCAAGCGCCCGGTTGCCCAGCCGCACCCGGCTGTTGTCGCGCTGTAGCTCGCGCCGGGTCAGATCGAACCGGAACCGGCCAAAGCTGATCTCCGCGCCGACCATGGGAAGGTCCCGCTAAGAACGAACTCAGAACAATCAAGGTTCTGAGCCAAAGACCTTAGCCGAGCCGCCGTCTACCGTCCATCGCCGATTGGGCAGGGCCGCGCTCCTCCCGCATACCCCCGGGGAGCGCGCGCCGGTTCGCCCAACCGCTTGGTGGATTGTCTACACGTGAGCCAAGGAGATGGTGCGATGGATGTCCAAGAGATCGAGAAGGTGCCGGAGGCGATCACGGAGCTGCAAAAAACGACGGTAGAGCGCCGCGTCTTCCACTTCGCACTGGGCCAGGCCGCCTCGCTCGGGGACCTCAAGGTGGTCGCGAACGGTCAGGAGGTCGCGCTGACGCCCCACACGGGGACCACGCGCTCCGCGCTCCGGTCGCAAGGGACGTTGTGGCAAAAGATCGACGAGAGCCACCTCACCCACTTCGCCACCGTTGACCTACCACGCGAGCGGGTGCTGCTGCTGTCGGTCCACGGCACCCGCCGCGGCCAGACGGTGGTCGTGGCGCAGGCGTTCCACGCTCCGGAGCAGGCCACCAGAGCGCTTGCCGAGGCGGCGTTCGAACGCGAGGGGTCGTACAAGTCGGTGGCCGGTTCCCCTGAGCGGCTCGCTGCCCTGGGGTTGGACGCGTCGCAGCTTACCTCGGTGCGCGAAATCGTGGAGCTGGACCGGATCGTCGACACCAACCAGGCGGCGATTGCGCTCGCCATGTTCCACCCGAACGTGGCCAACATCGCACCCACCCAGGCGGCGATTACGAAGTCCTCGTTGGGGAACACTTCGGCGATATCGGCGCTCGGGACCTACATCCAGCGGATGCAGACCAACGGGATGGACTACGCCACCCTGGTGCAGGCCGAGAATCCCGACGGTAGCCCGGCGCAGATCAAGGTCGGAAGCACGACAACGACGTTCTCGACGATCCAACTCAATAAGACCGATCCCAACTTCACTGCCATCGCCCGCTCCGCCTTAATCGCCGGCATCCGGGCTGTACGGAACACCGGCAGCCTCGGGAAGGTGATCAACCAGCCGCTGGACGAAATTCACGACGAGCAGGACACTGGCACCTGGCACCAGCCCGAAGGGATCGTCATTGTCCCCGCCTCGTACACGCCCCCAAGCGGGGTAGGTGCAGGGGTTCAAGTGCAGCTCCAGGACTCCGGGCTGCTCTATGGCACCTATACGGTGATCAACGGGGTATATTCGGGCGGTCAGCTTCCCCTCAAGCTCTACAACAACTACGTGCGCTGGGTGTGGGTCTACGTGCAGTACCTGAAGGCCGACGGCACCAACCTGTCGGCGTCGACCTCCCCAAAATGGCCGGACACCCACTACGCCCAGTCGCTGGGCTTGCTGCCGCAGATCTTCACCGTGCTCGGGATCCCGATCTGGGACACCAACACAATCGAGGTGACCCTCGACTTCCCAGCCGAGGCCACCAGCGCCCGGCTGCTGTTCTGCGGGCTCGGCAACAGCGCCACCGACGGCGGATGGCGCCAGTATTTCCCGACTGACGCCTATCCCGACTACATCGCGCCGCAGGACGAGGTGCTCTTCGCCTCGCTCATGACGGGCATCCTCACAATCGGGCTCACGGCCTTCGCCCTGCTGACCGACCTCGACATCGCCACCACCTGGGCTGGGGTGAAGGGCATCATTGCGAACGACCCGGCGGCCGCGTCGGACGCCCTGAAGGAGTTGCTACAACAGACGAGCACCCTGACCGCTGCCGAGTCGTTCGCCACGCTGCTGGCGGCCGGAGGGGCCACCTATGCAGATATCGCAAACAACAACGGCAGCACCGCCAACATCTGGAGCATCCTCCTCAGTCTCGGGTCGGTGATCCCCAAGGTCTTGTTCAACCCGGCCGCCACCTCGACCTGGCTCGGGATAGCTGCGGTCATCGCGGCCGGAGAGACAGCTGACACACTGATCAAGGCCATCCCGCTCATCGGCCAGATCATCGGCGTGATCATGGCGGCGGGCGATCTTGTCACCTTGGCTGAGGCAATCGGTGAGACCGCCGCTTCGCCCTGGGTCATCGCGAACCAGATTTCGCTCACCTACCCGGCCACCGTGACCGTCTCGCACGACCCCCGTTCCCCGACCTGGCCGGTCACGGCCCGGTCGTGGCGGATCGACGCCACGATTGATGGCGCAACTGCGCCGGACCCGATCACCGGAACGCTCAATGACGGGGGCCGCACCGGGTCAGACCCGATCATCCTGCAGCTCAACCCACCCTTTGGCGGGCAGACGATCACCTGGAGCATCGTGGTCCTCGACGCCGCCGGCAACCAAGTCGGCACGGGCGTCACCCAGCTCGCCAACAACGACCCGAACAATCTGCCCTCGACCGTGAATTTTGCTATCATCGAGCTACCGGCCGTCATCACCGCCTCCACCGTGTTCCAGCGGGCCGACACCACGACGTACAGTTCCACTGCCGGCGGCGGGTACACTTGGTCCGACGCGGTCACCGACACCGGCACGCTCGCCAACAGCAGCGTTCAGGAGGTGACCGGGGTTACCATCTCCACGCGGCTCGGTGTGGCCGGCATCGTCTGGAAAGAGAGCGATAAATACTGGTTGCGGGGCGTCCCCGTCGCCGAGAACGGCACGACCATTTCTCTCGGCAACGCTACCCGCCAGGGCTACGCCCGCCGCCCCTTCCTGTTGTTCGATGCCTTCGTCGGCGCCGGCGACGTTGGCAACCATGTCCTGCTCGAACCGGACGACACCGATAGCGGCTACCATGTCCGGCGCCTCAACGACCCCAGCACCGGCGCGCTGAGCTGGGATCCCACAATATCGCTCGGCTATTTCCCGCTGCCTGTCAGTGCCGCGGCCCTACATTCTTCCGGGCGTGTCGTGGCCGTTCACACCGACAGCGGCCGTCTCGGGGGGGTGTTGCCCGCCGCTACGCCCCTCCCGCCGCTGGCTACCTATACCGCTGGCCCGGGAACCGAGATCGGCCTGCTTTCATCTCCTACAGCCATTGCCATTACCAATCCGGGCATCGTGATCGTGCTCGAGGCCGGCGCCACACAGCTGTCCGCGTTCGACCTTAACGGCCACCCGGTCGGTTACTTCGGTACACAGTCGCCGCTCTCGTTCAGCTTGGCGCTTCCGGGCTCGTCAACTTACCTCGACATCGCCGTCGACGGTGCCGGACAGATCTACGTACTGTCCTACAGCAATGACGGCAGCCAGCCGGCCGACTACCGCATCGACGTCTACACACCAAACGGTGCGCCACTGGCGACCAACAGCCCGGGCACGAACGTTCCCCACCTGGCGGTCGACTACTGGCGCAGCATCTATGCGGCCAACTACTCAGCGCTGCTCGACAGTAGCACCGGCCAGCCACGCATCGATCCCGCGCTAGGAGTGGCCGAGCCCTCGCTCAGCAGGTTCGACCCATCATGACCGCTCGCCGAGCCTGGGTCGCAGCCGCGGCGGTGGCCGCGGTCTGCGTCCTTAAGAGCCCCGACGCAAGCTACCCAGCGCTGGCGATGAGCCGCCGCACACACCGGGCCGCGGGCAGTACCCGCTCCTGGCGGCTCGGCCTCGCGGTAATAAGTACGCTCTCATGCCTGGCGACGGTGGTTGTGGCGCTCGCGGCGAGCGCCGGCTGGGCGAAGTCCCGGGTTCCCGGCTCGACGGACGCGACACCACGTCTATTGGGCGCGCCAACCTCGACGGCAGCGGCGTCGACAGCCAGTTCATCACCGTCCCGGGCGGCAGGCTGTCCGGGGTCGCGCTTGACAGCTCGTTCGTCTATTGGACTGACCTCCGCGGTACGGTCGAGCGGGCCAATCTCGACGGAACGGGCATCACTCAGAGCTTCGTCGCGGAAGCGGGCAAGGCAAGCGGCGTGGCCGTTGACGGTCGGTACATCTACTGGACACAAATCTTCGGCACTAGACTAGCGGGCCGTATGGCGGGGCCATCGGGCGGGCCAATCTCGACGGAACGGGCGCGAATCCGAGCTTCATTACGGACGCGTTTTTGCCGTGGGGAGTGAAGGTCGACTACGGCTACCTCTACTGGGCCAATGGCTACACCTGCGATTATTACACGATCCCGGCGTCCTCGTGCGTTGGCGGCACCATCGGACGCGCGAACCTCGACGGGTCGGCCGTCAACCAGAGCTACATTATCGCCGGTGGGTTGGGCCTTGAGTGCGGCACGGGCGCGTATAACCGCTGCGGCCCATACTCGGTCGCGCTGAGCGCTCCAGGCCGTGTGAAAACCCGAGCGAGCAAAGAGACGCAGAATAGTTTTCTCTATTATCTTCTCCGGATAGCTGTCCTGAGGACTTTTGTTTTCAGATTGACGCCAATAGCCCTCAAAGGCTTCGAGTACAAGCTCGACTCCAGGCCTGAACGATACGAATTTATACGGCCCCGTGCCGATCGGCGCTTTCTTGAACCCGTCAATACCGACCAGCTCGACGTACTTCTTGGGTACGATCCAGCCGGCGCCGGTGGCGCTCGCGTAGAAGGTCAGAAAATCCGTCCGGCTTTTTCAGGGTAAAGCGAACGCGCCGCGGCTCGAGGGCCTCGACCGAAGCCATGCGTTCCTGCATCAAGTCGTGGGAGGTGCCGCGATAACGCTCGAAGGAGAATTTGACGTCCTCGGCCGTCACAGGATCGCCATTGTGAAACCTGACGCCGTTCCGCAGAACGAACTCGTAGGCGAGGCCATCCTCTGACGCCGAAAACGACTCGGCCAGGCACGGCGCCAGCGGATTTCCAGGCATCGGCTTCACCACCGCGTCGTGCAGCGCGTACATCACCATGAAGGTAATGATCCTCGGCGTCTCGGCCGGGTCGAACCAAGTCGGCGCCAGCGAAATATGCACGCCCCCGTCAGTTCAGCCGGCAGGCGTGATGGAACTCCACCACGGGTCGCCTGCGGGCTGCGTCTCGAAGTTCCGACCGCCCTCGGGTGGCGGCACCCACGGCTGCTTGCTGCGGGTCCAGATGTGCACGGTCGGCCGCAGCCAGGACGTGTCGTCCAGGCTTCCGCCCCGCACGTTGCGCACAGTCGTACCGGGTCTCGGCGCAGAGCAGACCCA
>Ga0306925_10003284_pt1 | contig 14269 bp, 16 predicted proteins | sample flu12Cox44000176_FD_203755 | JGI IMG/M metagenome (GOLD analysis project Ga0306925, IMG submission 203755) | Lab enrichment of tropical soil microbial communities from Luquillo Experimental Forest, Puerto Rico - flux8day.12C.oxic.44.000.176 (v2)... | ecosystem: Environmental > Terrestrial >... | reverse complement strand
GCGGTAAGGCCGGAACTGGCCTGCCGGGGCGGGCACGACGTCCAGGTGCGCGTTCAGGATCACGGCGAACCGCGGCCGTACCGCGCGATGATAGACCAGCGCGCTCGGCTTGCCGCCGGACTCGAACCGCTCCACGGAAAAGCCTGGACCGACGAAATCGAGCACCAGCCCCATGGCCCGTTCCAGTTCATCGGGCCGGTCACCCGTCGACTCCACAGCCAGCAGCTCAACGGCCACATCCAGGAACGACGCCATATCCATGGCAGCATCCTGCCAGCCTGCCCTGGTGTCGTTCTGTGGCCCGCGGCCCGGCGTTAGGGGCGCGGCGGCGAACGCGGCTGGGGCGATGTCGAGCGCTGAGTTTTCGCTACGACCTAAGTCCAAAGAGATGAACAGCCGGACGCCCCGGATATCGATGAGAGGAAGCGCCATGCAAGACCGTTCTCGCTGGATGGCCCTGGGAGTGCTGTGTACCGGGATGCTGATGATCGTTTTGGACATGACTATCGTTAACGTGGCGCTGCCGTCCATTCAGGCCGATCTGGGCTTCTCGCAGTCGGGCCTGGCCTGGGTGGTAAATGCTTACCTGATCGCGTTCGCCGGCCTGCTGCTGCTGGCCGGGCGGCTCGGTGACCTGGCCGGCCGCAGGAACGTCTTCGTAGCCGGCCTTGGCATCTTTACCGCGGCTTCGCTGCTGTGCGGTCTCGCGGCGAACCAGGAAATGCTGATCGCGGCACGGTTCCTGCAGGGCATTGGCGGCGCGCTCACCTCGGCCGTGATCCTCGGCATGATCGTGACCATGTTCTCCGACCCGCGGGAACAGGCCAAGGCGATCGGCGTGTTCGCTTTCGTCGCGTCCGCGGGCGCGGCGGTGGGCCTGCTGGCCGGCGGAGTCCTCACCCAGCTCCTCAACTGGCACTGGATCTTCTTCGTGAACCTTCCGATCGGTGCGGTCACGGCCGTCGCCGCCCGGCAGATGATCAAGCCGGAACGGGGCGCCGGACTGCGGGCCGGAGCCGATGTGCCGGGCGCTTTGCTGATCACCGGCGCGATGATGCTCGGCGTCTTCACGATCGTCGATCCCGCGGCGCAGGCGGGCTGGCTGGCGGCTAAGACACTGGGCCTCGGAGCCTGCACGCTCGTGCTGCTCGGCGGCTTCATCGTCAGGCAGCACACCGCGCGCCACCCGCTCATGCCACTGCGGATTTTCTCCTCGCGCAACGTGACCGGCGCGAACCTGGTGCAGGTTCTCGGTACCGCGGGCATGTTCGGGATGTTCTTCCTCGGCTCGCTCTACCTGCGCCGCATCCTCGGCTACGACCCGCTGCAGATCGGCCTGGCCTTCCTGCCGGTGGCGGTCGTGATGGGAACCCTGTCGGTGCGCTACACCGACCGGCTGGTGGTGCGCTTCGGCGCCCGCGCGACGATGCTCGCCGGCCTGGGCCTGATCGCCGCCGCGCTGGCGCTGTTCGCCAGCGCCCCGGCGGCCGGCGGCGGGTACTTGAGTCACATCTTCCCGGTCGCGCTCCTGGCTGGCACCGGTGCGGGCCTGTCCTTCCCCGCCCTGATGGCGCTGGCCATGTCGAGCGCCACCCCGCAGGACGCCGGCCTGGCCTCGGGCCTGGTAAACGCGACCGCCCAGATCGGCGGCGCGCTCGGGCTCGCCGTGCTGGCAACGGTTTCCGCGGCCAGGAGCAATGCGCTGATCGCGCAGCACCGCCCGGTCGCGGCCGCCCTGACCGACGGCTACCACCTGGCATTCTGGATTGCCTGCGGCCTGGTGGTCGGGGCGGCCGGGATCGCCGCCACCGTGCTGCGCTCGCAGCCCGCCCTCCCGCCATCGCCCCAGCCGGCGCACGAGCTCGTCGACGCCGGCCAGGCACACTGACCGCCACCAGCGCGCCTCCGAGCGTCATAGGTTGCCGCTACACGATCGAGGATTGATGACCGGCCCAGTAGGCATCGCGGAGAATGCGCTTGTACAGCTTGCCCGTCTCCGACCGGGGGAGCTCGGGCACGAAATCGACGGTCCGCGGGCACTTGAAGTGGGCGAGCCTGTCCCTGCAGTAGGCGATCAGGTCCTCTGCGAGGCGAGGCCCGGCGGCAGCCGGGTCAACGAGCTGTACCACCGCCTTGACCTCCTCGCCGAGATCGCCGTTCGGGACGCCGATGACCGCCACGTCCAGGACGGCTGGATGAGCGGACAGGATGTTCTCGGTTTCCTGCGGATAGATGTTGACCCCGCCGGAGATGATCATGTAGCTCTTCCGGTCGGTCAGATACAGGTACCCGTCCGCGTCGACGTGGCCGATATCCCCTACGGCGCTGGCCATACCGTCGCTGGAGCGGCTCTCGGCGGTTTTCCCCGGATCCTGGAAGTACTCGAACGCGGTAGCGCCACGGAACCAGATAGTCCCGTCCGTACCGGTCGGGCACTCCTTGCCCTCGCCGTCCAGAATGGACAGTTCCCCGAGGACGGGTCGGCCGACGGTGCCGGGATGCGCGAGCCACTCGGCGGCGGTGCAGAACGTGAAGCCATTGGCCTCCGTGGCTCCGTAGTACTCGTTGATGATGGGGCCGAGCCAGTCGATCATCGCCTGCTTGACATGGACGGGACACGGTGCGGCCGCATGGATGATGTACTCGAGCGATGAGGTGTCGTATCGTGCCCGCACTTCGTCAGGGAGGCGGAGCAGCCGGTTGAACATCACAGGCACCATCTGGCAGTGGGTCACCCGGTAGCGCTCGACAAGTGCCAGCCACTGCTCCGGATCGAAATGTTCCATCACGATGACCGTGCACCCCATGCGCAGCGCGGCCGCTACGCTCGCCTGCGGCGCCGCGTGATACAGCGGCGCCGGATTGAGGTAAGTCATGCCCTCGCGGAACCCGAAGATACCCCGAACGAACTCCATTACCGGCAGCGGCTCGCCGGGGCCGCCCGTCGGCAGATCGCGCAGAATGCCCTTGGGCTGGCCGGTTGTGCCCGACGAGTACAGCATGGCCGCGCCGAGCGATTCACCGGGGACCGGGACAGCGGGGTACCCGCCGACCACGGCGTCATAGGGTTCCCAGCCGGCCGGCAGGGGGCCCGGGCCGGTCATCAGCATACGGTCAAGGCCGGGGCACTTCGCGGTGACCGCCTCGGCCACCTCTCGCCTGGCGACCGAGCTGAACAGCACTTTCGCCTGCGAGTTGGCCACGATGTATGCCACCTCTTCGGCGCCGAGATAGGTATTGACCAAGGTGTAGTACAAACCGGTCCGTTCGGCGCCTCCCTCGATCTCAAGCAGCTGAGGGCTGTTTTCTATGAAGACCGCGATGTGGTCTCCCCGCCGCAGTCCGGCATCCCGCAAGAAGTGCGCTACCTGGTTACTGCGGGCCTCGTACTCGCCGAAGGTGACTGTTTCGCCTGACGAGGCCATAATGATGGCCGGCTTATCAGGGTGGGTCATGGCCTGCTGGCGTGCGAACACACTTCCTCCTACAGCGTGACCTGCGCCACCGCTGAGATGAGGCTACAGCGGCGGGTAGCCAGGATCTACCGCGGGCTGGACGACATGGTTCTGAGCGCTTTCGCCAAGAGCGGGATGGGCTAAGCGTCGGTGTTCTGGCTGGCCGGCGAACCGGCGCTGGAGGTAGGTGGAGAAGTAGCTGCCGTATCTGCGCTGCAAATCGGGGCGCTGCCAGTCCCGGCCGCCGATGACGCCGCGGCATGAGGCCGTTCCGCACTGGCATCGCATCGTCTCGTCGTTGTCATCGAAGAGCGCGTAGTCGGTGGTCAGTTCCTCATCAGGGCTGATGTCTCGCATGGCGACCAGGACCGTGTTGCCGGCGAAGCCGACGTTGGGCTCGCAGGAATGGTTGAGGAAGAGCATGACCGGCTCGTATTCGGCCTCGTCCGCGGCGGCCAGGTGGAAGCCGTCGGCGATCTGGACCTCGGAGTTGCGCAGCCGTTCCGGCAAGGACGCGAGGGCGGCGGTACTGACGATGTGGCCGCCCTTGATTGCGACGAGTTCCCCGGCCGCGATCGGCGCGACGGCGATGAGCCCGCGGCCCTGGATGGCACTGACCGCGCCCTTGCGCGCTTTGGGGGTGATGTAGCTGGAAACAAGCACGGTCTTGGTCTACCCGTCAGTTAGCTGTGCCGCCCCGCCACCGCCAGCCTCCCTGGGCGGCGCGCCGCTGCGCCCCGATGAAGATCACCGGCAAGGCTGCCTTCACCGTCCACCCAGCGGCATGTGCGGGCAGTGCTCTTGTTTCCGACCAGGTGTGCATGGTCATGCGGTACGACCTGCTCGTCAGTGCCTCTGTAGCGAGCGATGGGCATCCCGCACATGCGCACATCCGCCGGTACGCGCTTTGCTGTTTACAGTGCCGATTCCCCGCCGCGGGCGCATGTCCGGCATCTGGCGCAGCATTTCATTCTCGCGATTTCACGGAAAACTCCGGATGGGGCGATAGCGGCCGCCGAGCCGGATGTTTTACCGGTGAATGTCACAGTCGCGGGCAGCTCGCACCACGGGTATCATCCGTCTCGCCACCAGGCCATCTTCCATGATCGCGAAGACTTTTTGCTCATACGGATGAATTATTTACGTCATCGCCCACCTCCTGCCTGAATTGGCACACTGAGCTGCCAGAATGGCTGGGTGCGCAACCAGATGACCCGACTCGACGGCGTGTTTCCGATCGCAGGAGCGGTCGCGCTGGACCTGATCCAGCGGGCCGAGGTCTGCGACCAGTGGCGACAGCCGAGTGCCCTGCCCAAGATGTCCATCGGAGCGCTTGCCTGTCACCTGGGACGACAGGTCGTCCTGACTGCGGAGCTTCTCCCGGTGCCGACGGAGGTCCCTCCTCTGGACAGTGCTGACACGCACTACCAGCGTGCGGCATGGGTGACGACGACATCGCCGGATGACCCGCCCAACGACCGCAGCACCGACGACACCGAAGCCGCACTTGGCGCGGCGGCCCTCAGGGACCGGACAGCCGGGGCGCTGGAGGAGGTGCGCAGGCTGCTCACCGCCGGCGCCGCACGTGACGTCATATTGATTCCCTGGCAAGGCTGGTCCCTGCGGCGAGGCGACTTCCTGCTCACCCGCATGCTGGAGATCGTGGTACACGCCGATGATCTCGCGATCAGCCTTGATATCCCCACGCCCGAATTTCCAGCCGAGGTATTTACGCCAGTGCGCGATTTGCTGGTCCGGCTGGCCGTCAAGCGTCACGGTCAGTCTGCCGTGATCAGCGCGCTGACCCGCAGCGAGCGCACTCGGGTGATCTCCGCTTTCTAAGCGATCGCACGGATTGGTGATCTGTGCGCCCGCACGCATCGCCCGTCGAGATCCTGACCGGCCCGCCTCTTCCAGTCGTGCGCGGAGCTTCGGGTTGCCGCCGTAGACCTCGTCCCCCGGCGGCCCAGGCGAACGGGACGCCGGCCTTCGGGCAGCGGTCCCGGTCGTCCGTCCACTTCTCCGCCAGGTACAGCTTCCGGCCGATCAGCACCCGCCCGCCGCAGACGTTCCTAATGACTTCGCCCTCTATTTGCGTAGACGCCTTGGTTGACTGGCTGGCCAGAACTACGCTAATGCTACTCCTAATCATCACAATAATGATAAGGACGTGGTAGTGGGCGCAGGATCCGCACCCGAGCCCGGGAACAGCCGTACGCCATCGCCCCATCTCGTGCTCGACAACGTCTGCGTGGAACTCGGCGGCGCCCGCATCCTGCAGGGCGTTAGCCTCGCGGTCGCCAAACGCGAGTTCGTCTGCGTGATCGGGACATCCGGCGGCGGCAAGACAACCTTGCTGCGCACGATCGCGGGCCTGCTTCCGGTCACTTCCGGTTCCGTCTCGCTGGCCGGGTCCCCCGTGGCCGGGCCTAGCCCGCGGACCGCCGTGGTCTTCCAGCATTTCGGCCTCTTCCCGTGGAAGACCGTGCGCTCTAACATCGCCTACGGCCTGCGGGTCCAGGGACGCCGGGTCGATCCGGAGCTAATCCAGCGCATGCTTGAGGCCCTCAAGCTGAGCGCCGTGGCGGACTACTACCCCGCTCAGCTCTCTGGAGGAATGAAGCAGCGTGTCGGGATAGCCCGGGCGCTGGCCGCGGGGCCAGAAGTGCTCCTGCTCGACGAGCCGTTCAGCTCGCTCGACGCCATCACCCGCGAATCCCTGCAAAACGAAGTGCTACGGCTCTGGGAAGCCAACGCCATCATGACGGCGCTGCAGGTTACCCACGACATCGACGAGGCGCTCCTGATGGCGGACCGGGTCATCGTGGTGTCCGGGCCTCCTGGGCACATCACCTTCGAGATGAAGGTGGACCTGCCGCGACCGCGCGACAGCCAGGAAATCCGTGCACAGCAGGAATACCCCCGGATGCGGAAGCTCCTGTGGGACTCGCTCAACAGTCCCGCAGCCGATCCGGTGACCAGGCGCGATGCGGTGCCCGCCGACGAGAACGCCCTCGTCCCCGCGCCCGCGCGACGGTACGCCCGCCCGCGAATAGCAGCGCTCCCGGAGGCGAGATGACCGCGACAGCGGCACAGCCGCCCACGGCGAACAGACCCGCACTCGGCAGGCGGTTCCGTCGCCGCCCAATATCGCCGGCCAGGCGGTGGGCACTGCGGATCGCGTCCGTCGCGGCCATCCTCATCGCCTGGCAGCTCTATGGCGGCAGCATCAACCCGATTCTCCTGTCGGATCCGTCCTCGGTCGCCGTCGCGTTCGTCGACATGGTCAAGGACGGGTCGCTCGGCCACGCGCTCGCGTCCAGCCTTGCGGTGCTCGGACTCGGGTTTCTCTTCGGCGCGGCCGCGGGAGTGCTCATCGGCCTGGCGGCCGGGCGCAGCGATATGGTCTCGGCGCTGATCGACCTCCCGGTCAGCGCGCTGTACGCGGTGCCGGCGGTGGCGCTCGTCCCGGTGATCGTCCTCTGGTTCGGGTTCGCGGTCACGGCGAAGACCGTCGTGGTCTTCCTGTTCGTCATATTCCCGGTACTCATCAACACGACGCGCGGCGTCCGCGAGGTCGATCCCGAACTGCTCGAAGTCGCCAGGAGCTTCTGCTCAAGCGAGCGCAGGATGTGGTTCGACCTCATTCTCCCGTCGGCGTTGCCCTTTATCGTGACCGGTCTGCGGCTCGCCATCGGCCGGGCACTGATCGGCGTGATCATCGCGGAGTACTACACCTCGCTGTCCGGGCTCGGCGACCTCATCACAACGAACGCCAGCAACTTCCAGACTGCCCGGATGTTCGTCCCGATCGTCGTCATTGCCCTGCTCGGCGTCGTCTTTACCGCACTCCTCGAACTGGCTGAACGCAGGCTAGTCCCATGGCGCAGGCCCCCCCAGTAACACCCGTCACATTCTGGCAGAGGAGAAGATTCACATGAGACACACGCTTCTGCTGACCGGCGGCGTAGCCGGAGTCATGATCGCATCCGCGGTCATCTCCGGCTGCAGCAGTTCCGGCAGTTCATCCTCGGTGAACTCGTCCGGTACGACAAGCGGCACGCCCACCGCACCGGCGACGACCATTACGATCGGGCTGCCGAACTCCGCGCCCAGCTTCGCCAACTCCGATGTGGCGGTCGCACAGGCCGAAGGCTACTTCGCCCAGGAGGGACTGAACGTCAAGGTAGACAACCTGTCGTCCGGCGTCCCGGTGGTGCAGGGCGTGGTCGGCGGCTCCCTGAACATCGGGGCGAGTAGCATCGAGCCGGTCGTGAACGCCGCGTCCGCGGGCGCCCCGATCCAGATCGTCGGCTCCTACGCGAACAAGCTGACCGTCAACATGGTCACGCCGAAGTCCATCGCGACCCCGGCCGCGCTGCGCGGCCAGCGGCTCGGGATCCAGCAGGTCGGCGCGTTCCGCGAGGTGATGACCCGGATGGTCATCGAGGGCGAGGGCCTGACAACCGCGGATGTCACCTATGTCCCGAGTTCGTCGTCCGCCTACATCAGCGAGCTGCTCGCGGGCGTGATCAAGTCCGGCGTGCTGCAGGAGGAGCAGACCATCACGGCGCTGAAAAAGGACGGCAACCTGCACGTGCTCGTCAACTACCAGCAGGCGGACCCAAACTACTTCTACGGAACGTACGTGGTTACGAAGTCCTGGCTCGCGGGCAACGAAGGCACCCTGGAGAAGTTCCTCACCGCGATCACGATGGCACACCGCTTCATGTACAAGAACGAGGCGGCGACCGTCTCGATCGTCGCGAAGAACACCGGTGACCCTGTCCCCACGATCACCAAGGCGTATAACGTGCTGCTCGCCCAGGAAGGCGTGTTCCCGCTGAACAGCGGCCTTGACCAGTCGCGCATCAGCGCCACGATCGCCACCATGAAGAAGTACAAGATCCTGACCGGCGCCGAGCCGTCCCTGTCCTCGCTGGTGAACACCGACCCGGTCAACGCGGTCATCGGCAAGCTCGGCGCGATGACCGATACCAATGAGTCGGAGTGACGGCATGGGAATCACGCCAGGCACGCCGGACACCATGCGAGCCGCCGTGCTTTTCGGCCCAGGGGACATCAGGGTGGTGGACAAGCCCGTTCCCGTGCCCGGGCCGGACGAGGTGCTGGTCAGGGTCGCCATGTGCGGCACGTGCGGCACGGACCTGAAAATCTTCGACGGGCACTTCCCGCAGACCCCGCCATTCGGCGAATTCACACCAGGTCACGAGTGGACCGGAACGGTCGCGGCGCTCGGCCGCCAGGTGGATGAGTTCAAGGCCGGCGACCGGGTGTGCATCGAGGCGCACCGCGGCTGCGGACGGTGCGACAACTGCCTGGTGGGCCGGTATACAGCGTGTCTCAACTACGGCAACCCGGCGAAAGGACACCGGGCGACTGGCATGACAGTGGATGGCGGCTTCGCCGAGTACGCCGTGCACCACGTGAGCGCGCTCTACCCGCTGCCGTCTCAGCTCACGTTCGAGGACGCGGTGCTGATCACGACAGCGGGCACCGGCCTCTACGGGCTCGATGTCGCTGGCGGGTACGCCGCGGGCCAGGATGTCGTGGTATTCGGCCCCGGCCCGGTCGGGTTGATGACCGTGCAGGTGCTGAAGGCGCTCGGCGCGGGCCAGGTGATCTGCGTCGGCACCCGGCCGTCCCGGCTGGATCTGGCCAGCCGCTTCGGGGCCGATCATGTCATCAACGCGCGCGAGACCAACGTGACCGAGTCGGTTCTCAGCCTTACCGGCGGTGAAGGTGCCGACATCACGGTCGAGTGCTCGGGCTCGGCCGGCGTCCCGGCGCTCTTCCCGCGGGTGACCAAGCGCGGCGGCAAGATCCTCGTCGTCGCCTTCTACCCGGAGCCGGTCACGCTCGACCTGAGTGCGATCGTCCGCAAGGACATCACCTTGTATACCTCTCGCGGCGAGGGAGGCAACAACGTGAAGCGCGCCGTGGCCCTGGCCGCGCAGGGCAAGCTGCGCGGCGCGGAGATGGTGACCCACCGGTTCCCGCTCGACGACATCATGGAGGCCTTCCGGGTCGTCAGGGAGCGCGACGGAGATCCCGTCAAGGTGGTCATCGTCCCGTAGGGGCTCTACACCGGTGCCGCCCGATCGGACGCAACGGCGCACCCGGCTGTCCTCCCACGCCGCTGGGCGACGACGAGAGGCGGAGCGGTAGAGTCGGCGTCGTGGCAGATGACTGGCGGGTGACCGTCACGTTCCGCGATGAGGCCGACGTCCAGCAGGCGGTTCGGTCCGTTCGCGAGCACGAGGTGGAAGACGACGTGCGCAGCCGGCTCGGTGACCGCGTCGCGATGTCCGTCGATGGCCCCGCCGTCTTCCTCTATGCCGGTACCGAGGACACGGCCCGCGAGGCGGACCGGGTCGTGCGCGAGGTGCTGGCGCAGCACCAGCTGAGCGCCGGGTTCACGCTCGACCGCTGGCATCCGCTGGAAGAAGACTGGGAGGACGCGAGCGTCCCGATGCCGGATACCGCCGAGCAGCGGGCGGCGGAGCACCGGCGCCTGATCGATGCTGAGACCCAGCAGTCCCTCGCAGACCGGCAGGCCGGCTGGGAAGTGCGCGTCGAGCTGCCGTCGCATCGTCAGGCGGTCGAACTCGCTGAGCGGCTGGAGGCGGAGGGCCGCCCGGTGATCCGCCGCTGGAAGTACCTGGTAGTCGGCGCCAGCAACGAGGACGACGCCAGCGCCCTCGCCGAGGCGATCGGGCAGGAGATCCCGGCGAAGGCGTCAGTGCATACCCTGGCCGTCCCGTTCGTCCAGTTCGACGCCAGCAAGCCCTGGGCCTGAGGAGTCCTCGCTATCGACGGCGGCACCGGTGGGGAAAGCAACTGCCTACGCGGTCCCAGGTCTCCTGGCTGCCGACTTGCTGGCGAACAAGAGTGCGTGCGGGGCGCGCAGCCAAGTCGCGCCAGACTCCCTCTATGAGGGGCGGTGAGCTGTATGGATGGGCGCAAGGCCTGCCCGGTCTCGTCGCATCTGAGTTCACATCGCGGGCGGAAGTTTTCGATGCTGAGCCCTCAATCCCTCGCCCTAAGGGTGTCGTGCTAACTAGGTTCTAGTCGTCGGGCTGCGTTGATTCCTAGCCGAACATGCCGTCGACCGTCAGGCCGAAGAACCGCGCGATTGTGAATGCGAGAGGAAGCGACGGCATGTACCGGCCGTTCTCGATCAAGATGACGGTCTGGCGGGATACGCCTAGGGCCTCGGCTAGCTCGGCCTGAGATATCTTCCGGATGGTGCGCTGCTCCGCCATTTGTGACGGCGTAGCCGGCGGCTGAACTGTACTCAGCGGGGCGGCGATGCCGGCGGTGACCGCGGCCAGCTCGGCATAGGTCCGCGACGCCAGCGCCCGGCCCACGTGCGCCTCGAACTCGGCCTTGGCCAGCCGGTCTTGCACGAACGCGGCCTTAAGCACTTCGACTGCTCGCTCGCGGTCGGCGTCGGACGCCCGCAGGCCGCCGCGGCCTTCGTTCATTGCCACGATTGCGGGCCAGGTCAGGAGCTGACCGAGGGGCGCGTCTGACTCCCGGCGTCCTCGTCATCGGGCGTGCCCTCTTCGGCGACACCGTAGTTGCCCAGGCCGAGCAGGTACCCGTAGCCGGTGATGAGGAAGGTGACCAGGAACGGCCACCCCCAGGCCGCCTTGACCGCGATCGCGGCGGTCAGGCCGAGGAACGATGTGGCCGCGGCCAGGTTGCAGGCCAGGGCCCGGGACCGCAGGCTGACCAGCTGCTGCCGCTCGTCGGTCCGGGAGCCGGCCCGCGCGCCCTCGTCGGTATCGGTCCCGCCCAGCCGGTACAGCCGGACCGCGCCGGCGGCCGTGCCGATCACGGCCATGATCGAGACGAACCACAGGTGGCCGCCCTGCACCAGCCACGCGGCCGCGAACAGCAGCCCTGCCAGGACGTATACCGCGGGCTTGCGCAGCCGCGGCGGGATGAATGTCATCATGCGCCTGCCTCCTCATCGTCCGGGTCGAACATCTTGTCGACCGTCAGGTCAAAGAACCGCGCGATGGTGAATGCCAGCGGCAGCGAGGGCATGTAGCGGCCGCTCTCGATAGAGATCACCGTCTGCCGCGACACGCCCAGCGCGTCCGCCAGCTCGACCTGGGACAGGCCTCGCTGTCTCCGCTGCTCCCGGACCTCGTTCCGCATGATGTCAAGGTACCTTTACATGCACTGCTATGTCAAGGATCCTTTACATGAGCGTGCGCCCCAGCGCTTAGCTGCGCAGAAGGCGTCTAGGGCGTGTAAACGATCAACTGAGGCTGCCTCGTAAAGGACCAAGTGGACTCAAGCAACTGTGCTGTCCCGCTTGATTCTTTGCACATTGGCTTCGCTTGACGCTTGACACGCACAGAGCCGCGCGGTCTCACCCAGCTGCTGCCAGATCACGCCGTCCTGCGGCACGATGACCTGATGCAGCCCAACCTTGCCAGGATTCCCGGTGACGGGGATGCCCGCGCTCAGGCGATCCTGCGGCGTGCTCCGGGCGCGGTCAGCCAGGCCCTCCTAAAGACCTTGGACGACCGCGCGTACCTCGCCCTGACCCGGTACGGAATACGCCAGCCGACTGTCGCGCTCCGCAAGAAATCGGCGGCGCTTCTTAACGATGCACTCCTGGCCGTCGCGCTCGGTCGGCTCGGCCGCGGGGGCGATCCCCGGGACGTGATGATCGACCTGGCTCTGCACCACGTTGTGGCCCAGAAGCTAGCTGTTGCCCCGCCGGTTCTGTTCAACGGGATCGCGGTGTGTCTTCCCGACGGCCCAACGCCTGACCTGCTCCGCGCCTTCGGCGCCCGCCAGGACGTCACCCTCGAAGCATTCGGATGGCAGCTCATCCAGACTCCTGAAGGTCCTGACTTCGTCCCGGCCTGGTAACCGCAAGAACCAGTAGCAACTACATCTAGGGCGTGCAAAGCATCAACTTAAGCCGTCAACCATCAGGTGGGACTAGACAAGCAACCCGCAACCTGTCCGACTCCGGCTGATGGTTGACACGGCGGATTCACCTGATGCTTGACACCGAGCATGGACGCGGCCCTGGCCGGTGTAGCCGCTGAGCGCCCGATTTCGAAGACCCGCTATGGCCGGTGATCGTCAGGCCTCGCGCATCTTCTGTGGCAGATCCTTCGATGGCCTTGAGGCCATCTGCCTGGTGCCCTTAACTGCGCGGCTTTGCTTTTCAGCCTTGGCCTCAAGGCTGTGGATCTGTCGCTTGTCCCATGCAGCCAGCCGCGCCATCGTACTGGCCCGGCCCTGCTGGTTGACCTGCCGCAGCGCCTTCGCCACGATCACGGCCAGGATGACTCGTTCCTGGAAGCGGCGGCTGCGCAGCACATCGCGTACCACGGCCAGCCCGATCAGCCGCATCGCCATCCGATGGTCAACGTCTCGCGTCGAGCTGGTGCCTGCCGCTGTGATCGCCTGTGGCGGCCTGCGGGCATCCCGCACTGATGGTGACATGTCGCCTCCCCATCTCGAAGCGCCTGCCCACGCCGACCATCGTGCCGCGCGATGAGGTTCCCCGGCATCATCCCGTCAGGGTGACCGAGGATCCTGGGTGGACCGACGTGATGGATTTGAAACCGCAGACCCTAGAAACCGTCAAGCATCACCTGAATCCGCCGTCAGCTTAGGTTCGGGACTGAGCGCCCGCACGATCGCCATGAACAGTCGGTCCTTCTGCTTTTCGTGTTCGGGTAGTTGATCGAACAGCACTAGGTCAGGGTGGGTCCGCCGCTGGCGCAAGAAGCTGCTCGACGCGGGCGTCAGCGAGGTCACTGCGGCTAAGGCGTACCGGCTGCTGCGGGCGATCTTCAACACCGCGCTCGACGACGGGATGATCCGCCGCAATCCGTGCCGCATCAAGGGCGCTGACCGCGAGCATTCGCCGGAACGTCCGGTCCTGACGGTGGCTCAGGTCTACGCCCTGGCCGATGCGGTCGGGCTGCGCTACCGGGCGCTGATCCTGCTGGCTGCCTTCACTAGTCTCCGGTGGGCGGACTCGCCGCGCTCCGTCCGGAAGACATCGACCTGGACGCCTGCACCGTCCGGGTTACCCGCCAGCTCTACTACCACGAGGCGGGTTACTCGTTCCGGCCGCCTAAGTCCAGGGCAGGTCTGCGCGTCGTGGCCTTCCCCGATCTGATCGTTCCCGACGTGCGCAAGCACCTGGGCTGGCTTCCCTCGTCGGGGGCGCTGGTCTTCGCCAGCTCGACCGGCTCGCCGCTGTCCCACTCGAATGTCCGCAATCGGATCTGGCTTCCTGCTATGGCCCTGTCGGCCTGGAGGGCGTTCACCTTCACGACCTGCGGCACACCGGGAACCAGCTCACCGCCAACGAGGGCGCGCCTCAGGGAACTCATGGCCAGGATGGGACACGACAGCGAACGCGCCGCACTTATCTACCAGCACTCGACGGCGGCCCGTCAGCGGGCCCTGGCCGATGCGGTGGGCAAGACCGCACGCGCCGAGCTCGCCAGGTCGAAGAAGGGCACGGCGGCGAAGCCATCGGCACGCAACGGGCACGAAACCGCCGTCCGTCCGCTGAAAGCGGTATATGACCTGCGCCCCGACCGCGACTCGAACGCGGGACCTACCGCTTAGGAGGTCGTTTCACGCAGGGGGTCAACCTGCTGCTTCCATGATCAGAGCCGGTTTGCTCATCGTCTGGCTACAGCTCAATTTCTCTGGTTTCCGCCCAGTTCTGGCACGCGCCTGGCACGTGGTACGCCTCGTTGCGAACCTGGGGATGTACCGGCGGGCGTTCATCCGTA
>Ga0306925_10003283_pt1 | contig 14270 bp, 22 predicted proteins | sample flu12Cox44000176_FD_203755 | JGI IMG/M metagenome (GOLD analysis project Ga0306925, IMG submission 203755) | Lab enrichment of tropical soil microbial communities from Luquillo Experimental Forest, Puerto Rico - flux8day.12C.oxic.44.000.176 (v2)... | ecosystem: Environmental > Terrestrial >... | reverse complement strand
GCATGGGAGAATGAGACCGAACGGCTCTTCGACAACGAAGCACCCCACGAGCCGTGACCCGTCTACCTAAGGGAAAATTGTCCAGAAATTGCGCCCTCGACATGCGGAAAGTAAGTCGGTGAGGTTCTTGTCCCGCGCATTGACAGCCTTGAACTTTGATCCATCGATGGCAACGCTCGCTTCACTGAACAGGTCAAGCTTGCGGCGCAACGAACAGACCTCACGAATGGCCTTGTCATGGTCTTTGCGAAGATCACGCACTGGTCTTGAAGTCCGGCGCCGGTTGCCCGGTCGACCAGATCATCTCGATGTTGCGCTGGCATTCGCCTGCGGGCGTCGACTCGACGGAATCCGAATAAGACAGCCGTAGATCGAGAGCTTGAGCGTAGTGCCGGGCCGTGTTCGCCACAGCTTCGCCATACGTCCAAGATGTTGCCCCGCTAAATCGCACCTCGGCTGGATTGCTGCGAAAACCGCGTTGCGCCGCCCGGCCGCGTACGGCGATGGCCGCCGTCCGTGAGGCCGTAAACCTCGACCGCCCACACATCTCCGTCTTGCGATCACCCTCCCGCTGCGGCACACTTTCTGCCGGGCGGCGCAGTCAATCCAATCCCATGTGTACCGTTTGGATCGCGGTTCGGCTGCCGGTAGTTCTCGATCGTTCGACGCTTGCCGTCGGTTGCCGAAGGAGTGCGAGAATGGCAAAACAGCCATCGGTCGGCGCTGAAATTAGCGAACAGGAATTGGTGCGCCGAAAGGACTTTTTGGAATTTCGAGATGATGACCTCGCAAACCTCGCGAGCATCAACGAGGTGGCTCGGCGATACGCCGATTCTGTGATCGAGGATTTTTACAAACATCTGTTGTCGTTCGAGGAAAGCGGCGCGTTTTTTCGCGACCCTCAAGTTCTTGAGCGCGTTAAACGAGCACAACAGGAATATTTCTTGCGCTTAACGCAGGGCAACTACAATCTCGCCTATGCCGAAAATCGGCTGAAGATCGGTGCAATCCATGAGCGAATAGGTTTGCCGGTGAAAGCCTATCTCGGCATGTACAACTACTATCTGCGCGCCGTTGCTACTCGGCTCGCTGAAGCCTATCAGGAGGCGCCGGAGCAGGCTAGGTCGGGGTTCCTCTCGCTGATGAAGCTCACCTTTCTCGATATCGGTTTGGCGATTGACACCTACATCAATTCTCGGGAGCGCACGATCCGTGAGCAGCAAGAGGCTATTCAGGAACTGCCGACCCCCGTGCTGCCGTTTCGCGAAGGGATGCTGCTGGTGCCTATTATCGGCTTGATCGATTCGCAGCGCGCGCGATTTCTAACGGAGCAACTCCTAGGCGCCGTTCGCGCCAATCGGGCGAAGGTGGTGGTAATGGATATCACCGGCGTGCAGGCGATAGATTCGAAAGTCGGAAATCACCTGGTGCAAACGGTTGAGGCAGCCCGCTTGATGGGAGCTGTTGTGGTCCTGGCCGGCGTTTCGCCCGAGATCGCGCAAACGATGGTAACGGTCGGCATCGAGCTCGGTCGCATGACCACCGTTGGCGACCTGCAGAGCGGCATCGAGCGGGCCGAAGAACTTCTCGGCTACACAGTGACAAGAACGCGGACTAGGTCGCAGGTCACTCAGTGAGCACTGTCGCATGCGGGCCTCTATTCTCAAGCAGAATCGATTTCTGATTGCCTCCGTGCAAGGCTCGATGAGCGACGCTGATCTGGTAGAGCTGCGTGACGAACTTGCATCTGGTGTACGGCGCCACCGGTCGACCGGTGTCATCATCGACGTCACGATGCTCGACGTGATGGATTCGTTTGCGGCCCGCACACTTCGCGGCGTCGCACAGATGGTTAGGCTGTTGGGGGCCGAATGCATCGTCGTCGGCATCCAGCCCGAGGTCGCATTCTCCATGGTGCAACTCGGCCTCACCCTCGAGGGGATGACCACCGCGCTTGACTTGGAAGATGGTCTTGACGCATTGGAGGCTGGAGTCTCCGGGCAGGGCAACCTGCTATGACCGATCCTGGCGAGGTTGTCGTGCCGATCCGAGCCGATGTTGATGTCGTCGTCGCCCGGCAGAAAATACGCGGCTTGGTTTCGGACCTGCGCTTCTCCGGCAACGAGCTGACGCTAATCGCGACCGCAATATCGGAAGTGGCCCGCAATATCGTTTCGTATGCAGGAAACGGGGAGATCGTCATGCGGGTCATTCAGCGAGGGCAGCGGCGCGGAATAACCGTCGTTGCCCGAGACCGGGGACCCGGCATCGCCGACATCGAGCGGGCCATGAAAGACGGTTTTTCGACGTCGCGGGGACTGGGGCTTGGATTGCCAGGCTCGAAGCGACTGATGGACGAGTTCGAGCTTGTCTCGGAGGTCGGAAAAGGGACCGAGATCACGATGACCAAATGGGAACGATGACGTTCCGTATGACAATATCGAGCTACGAAGCCGTTGATTTTGGGGTCGCCGGCAGAGCGCTGCCCGGGCAATCGACGTCGGGTGACCTGCATACGGTGATACCGCGGCCGCGCGGCGCCATCGTTGCCGTGGCCGATGGGCTTGGACATGGCTACGAAGCAGCGATCGCCGCCAAGGTCGCTATCAATACTCTCACTGCGCACGCGGATCTTCCGCTCCTGGATGCAGTGAGATGTTGCCACGAGGCGTTGATCAGTACGAGGGGCGTCGCAATTTGCGTCGCATGCCTTATGTGGAGCGATGAAACCCTGACGTGGCTATCCATAGGCAACGTTGCCGCGTTGCTTCTGCGTGCCGACGACCGCGGCAGCATACAGCGCGAGCACGTGCTGATGCGCAACGGCGTCGTGGGACATCGACTACCGCCGCTTCGCTCGGCGACCCATCCGATCCGGCGCAGCGATCTGTTGATCTTGGCGACCGACGGCGTGCGCGAGGGATTTGAAAAGGGCGTCAGGTTCGCGGCTCCCCCGCAGGAGATCGCGGACCACATCCTCGCACGACATGGAAAAATTACGGACGACGCGCTGGTGCTGGTGGCCCGATGGAACGGACCGCCAGCGAGCCGAGCGCAAAGTGATGGCGACGTAGCTGATTGCGGCTAAGATGCGCATGGAACCGGGAAACACAACGACCTTCGAGCTGCGCTATCGGGGCGCGCTGGAGACCTATCTTGAGCCAGGAGCAGACGAGACCCAGCTGATCGCCGCCCTCGAGCTGGGAAAAATTGCCCTTGCCGATGAGGTTAGCTTGCTCGACTTGCTTGCAATCCACCACGTCTCGCTGGAATCGCTGATCCGGGGGTCCCGGCGCAACGCAGACGTTCAACCGCTATTGGCCAAAGCCATCGAGTTTCTTGCGCAGGTCGCGGCGCCATTCGAAATGGCTCAGCGAGGTTGGCGCGACATTGTCGGCCAGCTGCGCCTCGCGAACGAAGCCCTGGAGGAACGGGTGGCGGAACGCACCGCGGCACTGCAGGCGAGCGAGCTTGAGCGTTACCTCATGAAGGCAGAGAGGCTCTCCGGCCTCGGCAGTCTAGTGGCGGGGGTCGCACACGAATTGAGCACTCCAATCGGCAATTGCCTGACCGTCTCAACGAGTCTAATGCGTCGCTCCAGTGCACTAAATGCCGAAGTGGCGACAGGCCAGTTGCGCCGTTCAAGGCTTTCTGCCTTCGTCGACGACAATCTTAATGCTACAGGCCAACTGGTCATAGACTTGGAACGCGCTGGCGGATTAATTCAGTCCTTCAGCCAAGTCGCTGTCGATCGCGGCGGTGCCAAACGGCGTCCGTTCAATCTCAAGCTTGCGACAGAGCAAATCGTGACAAGCCTTCAGCCGAGTCTGAGGAAAACGCAGCTCTCGCTAGCCATTGAGATTCCCGACAGCATTGTCATGGACAGCTATCCCGGCCCCTATGGACAGGTGCTGACCAATCTGGTGACGAATACGGCGGTCCACGCCTTCGCGGACCGACAAGGCGGCCAAATGTTCATTCAGGCGCGCGCCCTCGAAGAGGGACAGGCTGAAATAGTTATCTCCGACAATGGTGAGGGAATGGCTACGGACGTACTACAGCACGCTTTCGATCCGTTCTTCACGACCCGCCGCTCCGATGGTCATGCCGGGCTGGGCCTCTTCATCGTTCATAGTATCGTGACGCAGCAACTGGGCGGCCGCATCGCGCTCAGCTCTGCGCCCACTAAAGGTACGACCTTTCGCATTACGATACCCATGATCGCTCCAGGCAACGAGGACTAATGCAAATATGGCTATGTCGGTCGCTCCGGACAGGTTGTCTATTGCGGACACATGGGTAACACTTTGGTGGTGTCCTATCATCGATCGGCGCTAACGAAGCGACCTGCTCGCTCTACGGCGCGATGCGTCCTGATCTGGTCACCGTGACAGTCTTGTCGTGGAACGGTAATCGAGCTCTGGTAGACAGGTGTAGGGCCGCATTGAAGGCACATGGCATTCTGCCGGACTACGCACCTTGAGCGCCTGGTGCGGACGCTCATTGTCGGCGAACTCATCGAGCTTCATATTGAAATATAGCCAAGGCTTGTTATTCTAGAAGTGATCAATCCCAACCTAGGCTGAGCAATGGAGGAGACGATGAAGAGCAGCTTCGTCAGCTTGTCGACAGCCGTCCTGATCTCGTGTTTGGCTGCTATCCTTTTCTGGTTCGGCTATGCGCAGGCCGAGGATATGGGTCACCCCAAGGTCAAGGTCGATGACTCCACGTTTAAGTGCATTCTAAAGATGACCTCGGTGAAGCACTTCTTCGTAGACAATCTGGCCGGCGACCTTTCGGGCACCGTAGCGGTCGCGGAGGCGGGAAAAGGCCAATTCCCCGAGGGAAGTCTGCTGCAGCTGATCCCGAACGAGGCCATGATTAAGCAGCAAAAAGGGTTCAGTCCGGGGACGAATGACTGGGAGTTTTTCGCCCTCGATTCCGACAAGAACGGCTCCCGGATCGTCAGCCGCGGAACCCAGGAGGTGAACAATTTCCTCGGACTTAATTGCTTTGAATGCCATAAAGCGGCACGGGCGGAATTCGACTTCGTCTGCGAGCAGGATCATGGCTGCGCCCCGCTGCCGGTCACACGCCCGATGTTCCATGCCATCCAGCATACCGATCCGCGTTGCCAGCCGCCGGAACAGGTGAGTGCGGAGGACGCCGCCGCGCTCAAAGAGCTCGGACCGGTGATTGAGCAGCTCAAAAACGAGGCGGCGGCGAACAAGAAATAGCGCCGCGATCGAATCGGCATCGCCGTGACAGTCTCGTCTTGAAACAGGTAGGCGACTTCGAGCAGACCGGCATACAGCCGCGGTGAAGGGCACGCAGCATCCAAGTGGCAGCGTTGCATTAAAAGCTACGCTAAGCCACCCCGCGACAGTTGCATCAATTGGATCGGCGTCGGTGATGTCGCAAGCACGCCGTTGCCGATCTGGCGCGGCAATTCCCATGGCTGCACGCGAGACGCGGGCGCGCTTGCAGCACGCGTTCGCAGCACATCGGCCGCGACGCGAACAACCCGGCGACCCGAGAACATGATCTCCAGCACTGCGCACCTTGAAGGTGCAGAGCGATGCGGGAGGTCTGCACCTTCACTTGCGTTCGCACTGGCGCGCCAGCGACGATCTGCCGTCCCGTAGTTCTACCGGAGTATTCTACCGGAGTGTCAAAGTGTCAGAAAACGTGTAGGCACCCTTGCAGCTCTTGGGTGCAGTAGGCGCTCGCGCTACCGCTGCTCTTCATGGGCGTTTCCTCCTAGACTTGGGGCCGCTTGCCGTTGCAAGCGGCCCCTTTCTCTGTCTGTTCCCGTTCCCAATGCAGGAACGCATGTCGCTCGACATCCGAGAAATCACTGCAGGACATTCGAGTCGCACGAGACCAGCCAGGGTCTCGGCTACCCGATGCAAGAGCTCTTTGAGTCGAAGGGACGGCTGCCGCGCTGGTCGGGCGGGTGCCGGCGAGGTCGGCGTAACGGGCGACAGCCTTGTGGTCACGGGACGACCGTCTCGCAGCGCAGCCAGCCGAGGGAGAGGGACGCTAGCTGTTAACCAAATTGTAAACGACAAAGCCCAGACTCGGATCGCAGGGCGTCTCGAAAATGGCGTGCGACAATAACGGTATATGAATATGAGAGTGCCGGTCTGCCTTGGATTTTTGCTTCTTGCGACTGCTGCCCATGCACAGTCCACGACCACGACTGTCAGCCGCCAGACCAACTCGGTCACCACGACGGGGCAAGGTTACGGAGCGACCACGACCCGCACCTCGCAGTCAAGCACCACCACCTACACCACCACCATCACCCGCAATCCCGGCGGCTATCAGCCAATGGGTGCGCGCGGCTACCACCCGATGGGACATTGATGTGACTGGGGCGGATTGTTGCCCTCTCGATGCGCATTGCCTCAAGCTCAAGCGCGTTGAGCCGAAGCCAGCCGCTCCGTGCGCTGAGCGCCTTACAGCGATGCCGTCACTGCGGCGAGGGCTGATGGCTGATGGCCCAAACATAAGCTGACACCGCATCAACATCGGCCGGCCCTAAGTCGCCGTCCATTCCGGGGGCTACTGCTATGTTATGCAAGATGGCCCGCTTCAGCTCTTTAACGCAGCCGTCGCTCCAAACAAACATGCCAGCGGTCAGATCGTTTCCGTTAGGTGTTCCCTTCCCGTCTACGCCTCTCCTGGAATTTTCTCTTCGTGGCTGCCGCTGGCAAGACGGCGACACGCCGGTCCCGCGTCAACACGACTGCGCTCCTTGCTGTGCCTGCCATCCAACATCCGCGAAGGCTCGAAAGCGACCGCTCTCGTGCCACGCATGCGAAGTGACGATGGGCCATTGGACTTGTGCGGGAGCGATGGTATCGAGAATCTTATTATGGGCCGCCGTCGCGTTGCTCGGCCGAGCCGCGACGTCTCCAAGTCCCGACTTATTTGTCGCCAGCCAGACCTTGCTGATCGCGACCATCAACGCATAGAATCGGCTTCTCATCTGCTTCCGCGCGGTGCAGCCGGACTCACAGGCCAGCGCTGTCGGCCGCGCGAAGTCGACTTAGATCTCGCGCAGGTGGTTAGCCCCGGACAACGCGACCTGGGCCGAACTCATTCGCCGGCCACCCGACCATCAAAAGTATGCCGCCGATCTGCGGAAGCAGCGCCAGCAAGGCAAGCCGGAGCATTGCAAAGTCATTGCCGGTCGGTTGGAGCCATCCGTGGGTTGCCCATGCCGTGATGCGAATCGCCGCCGCCGTTTGCGGGTCCGCCGTCTGTCCGACCGCTTGCATAGCCGTGTTGAGCGCCTGCTGTCGTTCATTGACCGCTGCTTCGCGCTCGCGGCAGAACTTGCCGACACCGCCTTTGCATTCGCGATCCCGCGCCGACATCGCGTCATTCAACGCGGCTCCTGCCGCCACGACAGCTGGCGTCACGCGCGACGCGCGTGCAAGCGTGACGTCGGCAATGTTGGTGCTGGCGAAACCGACACCTGCCGTTAAGGCGAAGACGAAGGTCATCGCCCATACGGCCCATCCAGCAAGTGAAGTGACCCGGTGTCGTGTTTGCCAAAGCCTCGCCGCACAGGAGGGCATAGCGAGGGCAACGAGATCAGCGGCCACGCCGGCGGCGAAAAAAAGCCATCCCGCAGCTTCACTTGAGCCAAGCGACCGCGCAAACCAGCCATTCATGGCTACGCCAACACCGGCGAGGACAAAGGCGGCCGCCAGCAACAGGGCACGGGAAAGACTTCGTGACGGAGCCACTCCGTCACGCGCGAGGCTCGCCACTGGGACGCTCGAGGACGCAGCGAGCGGTTCGGCGAGCGCCGAATCGCTCGATGAGAATCCCGGCGGTATCAGTGATTCGGAAGATGTAGCATTTGGTGAGGCAACGGCCTTTGGCTTTTGCCGTTTTCGCTGCCTGTAGGCGCGGGCCCGTTTCGCGCCGGTCCTGGCCTTCTTGGGTTGACGCAGCGGGATGATAGATGCAATCGTCTCGTCAGCTGTTGGAACCGCTTCTGGTGTTGCACGTAGGGACATGTCTGTAACGTTCATCTCGAAACTCCTTCACATAAGGATAGCAAAGGTCGAGACAACATGAGCCGCGGACTTCGACTTATCCCCTCACTTCGCGATGCGATGTGCTGTTAAATCGGCTGGACATGGTCACGCAGGATCGATGCGCCCTTCGACTCACGCTGAAGTGGAACACGCAAGCGGCGTCATGCGCACAACAGATACGCCAATGGCAGTGGTAGCAGGCGCGTCGGTGCTGGCCGCTCAGAAGGTTTTCGGCATTTCCGCGAACAGACAGCCGCGTGGTCCAATAGAGGCACGGGCGAGGCCACCGCGACCAGGAAGGTTCGCTTAGAGCTGCGAGAGTGCTCCGGTGCCTTCAGGCTCGGGCAATCAATCGGGCGGTTAGACCTTCGATGCGGTCCGCCTCTCGTCGACACTCGGTCTAGCGGCCTCCGCTGAGTCGTGCCCGCGGCCCCAGGATGTCAAGTTCGATCCAGGCGGTCGGCTGGCAGACAGCCCCATCAAGACGCGGGCGGCATCCATGCCGGGCCGGCGGCTGACCGGCGCCCCGTTGCTCGTCGGGTTGATTGCGTTCGTAGTGCTCGCCTTCGCGTTTCCATCTCTATCGTGAACAAGCGGCTTGCAGGCTCAGCCAACGCTCACCATCGCTATGGTGAGACAATCGCGATGCGTCAAATAAACAATTCTCACTCGTGGGATCCCGACATCTTCGTAACCATCATCGACAAAGAGCCGCCAGCCTGGACGATGCGGGCCAACGACCGCGCCTTCCCGATGGCCTGTCAATTTCAAGCGGATTTTGATGGCACCCCAATGCTCCTTCAGACGAGGCCACTTCGCACACTCTGCTTGGATAAGATCGGAGACGGCCGGCTCTTCCAGGACTTGAAAGCCATCAGGCGGGCGAGCGATGTGCATCGATGGCGCACTCCGCCCAAGCGATATCATCCGGCGTGACGTCTCCGGGCAAGATCGCAGCAGCCGCAACCGGGATCTTTGCTCCGAGAGCGATCTCTTCCCAAAGGGCATCATGGGACAATTCGGAAATGCTTGCCGCGGTATGATGGGAACAGATTGCTTCCGCAACCGAATCAATGATCGAAACCTGAATTGCCGAAAATGCCTGCACGTCCGGCAACACCTGCGACACGAACATGGTCTTTGGACGTCCCTGATAGGTCTGCTTCGAAATTGCGATTTTGCCCTGCTCGCGCAACGCATCTAAGGTCCGATGAACGCCTTCCGGTGCCGGCCCGTGTTGCAGACGGACGTACTCTTGAGCGCCGCTGATCGTACCTCCCGTTCTCCGGTAGGCGTCGAGGTCGGCGTACCAACAAATCTTGTTGAGCTTGGTGGCGCCCAGCTTGGATGGGTCGCACCGCCAGATCAGATAGTGCAAAAGCTCTGCTAGGCGATTCGGCATGACGTGATCCAACTCTCGTCAGAATTCCACGATCCTACAGCAAAATAAAGCCTAGAGTTCCGTTTTCTGTCTCGCCTCACCGCCGCCCGATCGGCGGAACCATAGGGCATGTCAGCCCTCACTCATCGCCGCGATCATAATCTTCCACTGAAATGGTGGCGCGGCCATTTCGGCAGCGTGCATGCGGCTCGATCGCCAAATGTGCCGGCAATGCCGGTGCAACTCTGAAGTGGTGATGGCGCGGTAGCTTCTGTCCGGCCAGCCGGCCGGGCGAGTGCACCGCCGGGAGGCGGAGACGTTTGACCCCGCGCTTGGCGTTCGAATCCGGCCGCTCACGACCTCACAGCCCCTTTGTGCCGCAATTGAAACGTCAGAGGCAGCGCATCAGGAGATTAGGCGAAAATCACGAAGATCATCGCGGCAACCGCAATGAACGTCCACATGATCGACGCAGCGAACAACCACATGTCGCGCTTTGGCAAATGCTGCTTGGAAATTGTTCTCATCGCTGGATCTATTGCGGATCGACGGCAGCATTCACCCTCTTAACAGTTCAATCTAATAGTTCAATCCTTCACATAAGTTACAATTTGACGGCTAGGGCCAAGTAATCCCCAAACTTATGTCGTGGAATCGCTTCAAACCTGCATCCGCCAAACGATATCACCATCGTCGCGCTGCTGCCACAGACCTCCTGTGGAGCCCACAGCGCTGCCGTGGCCAGCAACATCGGGGTGCGTCCACCAGCCGTCGCCGATCATGGCAAGGAGGACGTGAAATTACAAGCTGACTTGCGGTAGCGAAAACGCGCCGGCGGACATCTCTGAGTCATTCAGGCGGTATGGACGACCGTCCCACCGTATCGCGAGATGCCTTATCAAGTCGAAATTGAGAATCCGGGGTTCTCCGGTTCGGAGAATGGATGCGTGATCGCGCTCCTGGGGCGGCAGCATCATCGCCCTTGCCACTGCCGCGTGGAGCCGCATCGGGCCGTGATCCGTCAGGATCACGAACTCTTCGGGGTCTAACGCCATGCCAACACCATCGCTTTCGGCCGGCAGAACCGGCCAGCGGATTCACCCCCAGCGCCCTGATGCAGGCTTAATCACTACGGTTAACAACGCGTTAATGTTGGGTAGTGTCTCGGTTTGAATTTGACTATTCGCGATAAGCCGCCATGTTCACAATAGGTTTGCAAACGGCGTAAGGCTTCTGTGCGTGTTCCTGACGTCCCAATAGGGCTGCGGTGCGGCCTGCGCGTCATTCGTATCAATCGGCTCGAAGTGATCCTGGAAGGTCAGCGACTGCTGTGGAACGCAGCTCTCCAAGCGCGCCGCCAGACTTGGGGCAAATTGCATGGATCCGCAACGCGCATCGACTAGACCAAATCGTGACCCCTCAACTCCGGAAGCAGGCCTGGTAGCGCTTGCGCCAAACCTAACCCGGTACACCGCACGGCGGGACCTCGCACCGGCCGGACATTCGTTTCTCACGGGCACGGTCCCCCACCAGCCATCCACGACACACGCGCCGTAGAGCATGCTATGGCAATCGGGGTCGCATCCACCCGCGGCGTTGGCTCCGCCAACAGGCAACCGTTCCGGCGAACAGAACTGCCACGAAAAGGTTCATGTTTCCTCCAGGGTTGGGCCGCATCTAGCGCGCTCTCAGAAGACGCTTGTTCCACCGCGTGTCACCCCTTCGCGCATGCGCCTGATCCTATTCTTCCGACGGCCGCGGTCACAACGCAAACCGCGCAATCTCGGGGCGTCACGTTTGTTGCGCTGCCTTGACGAGGCCAGTGAGGCCGTTGGATGCTTGCCGCGCCTTGCGCGAACCTGAGGGATAAAAAAATGGCGATCATTTCGGTTTTGATCGGGGTTCTGATTATTGTGGTCGTGGGGGCAATCTGTTTCTGGGCCATTGAGAGGTTTGCGCCTGACCGCAAATTGGCCAACCTGCTCAAGTTGCTTGTTATTCTGGTATGCCTGGGCGCCATTGTGCAAAGGTTGCTGGCTCTCACCTATTAGGCCGGTCGATTGGAGCCGGCAGGAGAACGTCCATGACTGAGGTGCTGTGGAACCGGTTGACTGCCGAAGAGCTGCGACGGAAGGCGACCGACGACGCCATCGTACTGTTGCCGGCCGCTTCGACCGAGCAGCATGGCCCGCATCTTGCGACCGGCGTGGATACCTTTCTCGGCGGCGAGGGCTGCAGGCGGGTGGCAACGATCGTCGCGCGGGCGCGCCCGATCGTGGTTGCTCCCGTGGTGTGGATGGGACTTGCGGAGCACCATATCGCATTCGGCGGAACGTTTTCGCTCTCGCTCTCGACCTATCACAGCTTGCTGAGAGAGCTGTGCGGCTCGATCCTGCGCGCTGGATTCAAGAAAATCCTCATCGTCAATTCACATGGTGGCAACATTGCTGCGCTGAACGCGCTCGCGACTGATCTTGCGCAAGAGCTCAAGGCGCCGATCGCTACAACTACGCTCTACAATCTGCCGCAGGAGAGTGGTGCCTACGCCGACATCCTGGAGGATCAAAAGGGCGTCCGCCACGCCTGTGAGGCCGAGACCTCCATGATGCTTGCTGCATTTTCCGATTGCGTGCGCAGAGACAGGATTGCCGAAGCCTTCGGTCCCATGGGCCAAGGTGCTCTTGGGGTGGCGCCGGCTCTCAATCTGTGGCGGTCATTTAAGCAGCTGACGCCGAGCGGAGTGCTCGGCGACGCCCGCAGGGCGACGGCCGCGAAAGGCGAAAGGCTGTTCGATATCGCAGCCGAATTGTTGGCCGCGCGGCTCATTGCCGGCGAGCCGTGGGGCTAAGCTGCGTTAGCGGCGGTCAGTCACCAGGACAACCGGCGGCGCCTCGTCGACAGTCTTGTGGGTGGTCCGTTCAGAGGCGCCACTTGCCAGCTGCGGCGCGCGGCAATCGTTCCCGCTGCAGGCAGGCGCGACTTGGGGCGTCTGGTCAGTGGAGGCGACAACCGGACGCTGTGTGCTGGCCTCACGGTTCCAATCGCATGCGGCGGCCGGATAGACTGTCAGGGCAGCGAAGGCGGTGACAATGAGAAGCGTCTTCATGACCGGGCTCCCTTGTTTGCGAAGGTTACGATATCATGTCCGGCGCTGGCGCGAATGCGGCCGTGCAATCACGAAAGCGTCAGGCGGAACTCTGCCCTTTCTAGGCAGCCCCGGGGCAACGAGGCTCAATAGCGAGGCGATCGGTCCCACAGCTTCGCTCACCGCCATCGCAACAACGCAACGCCCAACCTTGTCCCGTGGTGCCGCGACGCTGCGGCGAGCTCGTTTGCTGCGTTTCTCGTCAGATCTGCATAGTTTCACCGGCAGATCGGATAACGCGTCTTCAGCCTCCTGCCGCGGTCAGGCCCGGATCCTGGCTTTGGGCCTGTCGATGCTTGGCAGAAAGGAATTCTCAACACCTGCGACGCATCCTTGGCGCCATGCCGATTCGATCAGGCGGTGCAAAAAACGGTGGAGCACGCAGGCCTCAAAACAACCATGACCTGCTATCCATCTGGCTTGACCTCTTGAAGCAGATCGACAATCCGCCCAAGCGGCGCGCTGCGCGGCTGCGGCGGTCGCAACGGCCGCGCCGGGCGATCCCCATCCAGCGCCTGCGCCTGGAAGGCTACGGCAATCCGCTCGATGCCGGCGGCAGCCACGGCATGAGCCAGCGGCGGATGGCCCCCTAGGCAATCCGGCGCAAGATTCCAGCGCCGGATCATAGCCAGCAGATCGCCTTTTGAGGATCGGCGCGGCCGCCGAGATCACAAGAGCCTGTTCAAAAACAGGCACAGCTATCCTCTTGGATTCGGCGCTCACACATCTTTGTTCACCCCGTAAGCTGCGGCGAGATATGCGCGAGGTGGATCACTTCCGGTTCGTGCCGGAGGCAACCGACATGCTAATCGAGCTCGATCAAACCGCGTGGCTGATATGACGGCTGTGCTCAAACTTGGCTGCACACCGACAAGGACAGCCGGGCGGAGCGAGCCGATCGCCGACCGCATCGGCGCCTTGCACAGCGGCCGGACGCCGCACCTGTACGACTTTCAGGAAGCGGAGTTTGTGGTGATGGCTGAGATCAGCACGCCAGCACGATCGAGCTGGTTTTAGCCCGGGGCGATGGCATTCTGAACGGGCCGGCCGCTCGCCGCCGCCCCATGGTCGCCACCCGTGCGCCCGATTCAGACACGCTCGCGCCCAATTCGTAACCTCGGCGTTTACCATAATCGATGGCGTTCGGCCCTGTGTTGCGTCCTTATGTTGCGTCGAGTGAGTGATGGCTGAGGATCGTCGCGCGATCCGGAAACGATGGCTTGCTGCGCTGGTGTTCGTCCTGAGCGCCGAACCTGTCGCGGCTGAGACCTTTCAGCAAATATGGATGGGCCGGATCGCGCGGCCGCCGGCGGACAACGAAGAAGCCTCGGTCTACTGGGAAGACAGGTGGGACGCGCGCGGCAAGCGTTTCAAGCCCGACCAAGTTTCCTGCGCCCATCGCACCGAGGCGTTCGGCACGATCTTCGTGGTGACCAATCTCGACAATGGCAAGCGGATCGAGTGCCCCGTGCTGGACCGCGGTCCGTTCACGCGTGGACGCGTGCTTGATTTTTCGTTGGGTGCTGCGCGAAAAATCGGTTGCGATGGGTTGTGCCGCGTCACCGTGCGCCGCGCAGGTTACGAGTAGCGCTTCGCTGTCAACCGCCCCTGGAACGACACGCCGATCTGTTCGCCATTGACCCAGGCGAGCTTGCAGTGGCGATAGGCGAGCCCGGTCGAGGATAGC
>Ga0306925_10003275_pt1 | contig 14275 bp, 13 predicted proteins | sample flu12Cox44000176_FD_203755 | JGI IMG/M metagenome (GOLD analysis project Ga0306925, IMG submission 203755) | Lab enrichment of tropical soil microbial communities from Luquillo Experimental Forest, Puerto Rico - flux8day.12C.oxic.44.000.176 (v2)... | ecosystem: Environmental > Terrestrial >... | reverse complement strand
GTCGCAGGGGCCACCACCTGGCGCACTCGATAACGCTGCTCAGCATCCCGCACCGGCCAGCCCCGCGAGACAGCCCCGGCAGATCAGCCGCCGCCCGCGGCCCGGCGCCGGTGCGGCACAGAGCCGTCTTCCCCGCTCGCCAGCGGCAGGTCTGCGGCCACCGCAGCGGTTGCGCCCGCTGACGACACTCCCCTGATTCCCAGCGCCCAGTCCTGCCGGGCGCGGGTGCAGCCGCGATTCCGTGCGTGGCGCGCGGGCAGCGCGGAAATCTTAACCGCCGGCGCAGACGCCACCACCAGGCTCCGCCCAGGCAGCCCCGGACCGGCTTCACCAGCAGATGACAACTACATAGCCGCACAAATGACATCCGAATAACAAGTAGGCGGTCCAGCTGACGTCTCCAGCGACCCCCTGCACACCGCAACACCGAGCGCAGGGCCTGAATGCTTACCTAACAACATCGCCAGCCATTCAGCTTGCATGAACGGGCGACAGCATACGGAATCTTCGATCGAAATAATCCGCCAGGCTATTCGCGAACAGAAGATGCCGGAGATTTCGGGACAGTCGGCGAGAAACCGGTACCACTCGTCATCCGTCACCCCCACATAACCCGCATGCCGGCATTGTGCACCTACGGCAAGAGGACGCGGGTGATATCGGCAGCATCTTGCTCACCTGTAACCGCTGACACATCACAAACGGTCGGCATCGATCTGTCGTCAATTGCTACGAGCCTGCGAAAGGTTAGGTGATTGTGGCGATCAGGAAAGCCTTCTTGAGCCGCTCATAAATTTAATTCGTGCTAGAATTCGAAGCATCAAGGTTTTATGATCGGATGTGGTCATATGTCGCAGCCGCAGGTTCCCGGACACGGGATGGGCGAAGAGCCCGCCCGTGATTCCGGGCTGCCCGGCGGCGGCCTCCCCCGTCCCACCGGCCCGGTCCGAGTGGCGGACCTGCGGCCGGGCGACTTCGCGGAGGGCGGCCGGGGAGATGCCTGCCTTCCCGGTCCTGGGCTGGTGGCCACGCTCGATGCGCTGTCGGGCCCTCAGCGGCGCTGTGACGGTGCCACTGATGAGGAGCTGGTCGGCCTGCTGGGCCGGTGGGCCGCCGCCGAGTCCTGGGCTGCCGCGGCGAAGCTGGGAGTGGCGCGGGAACTGCTCCGCCGCCGCGCCGTCCCGCTGCCCGGCACGGTCCACCCGGGCGGGCTGCCGGAGGTATGGGACGAGGGCACCGGTCACGAGGCCGCCATGGCGCTCGGGATCTCCGTGACGGCCGCCGACAAACTGCTCATCCTGGCCTGGACGCTGGAGGCCAGGCTGCCCGGTACCGGCGCGAAGCTGGCCGACGGCACCATCGACTTGCTGAAAGCCAAGATCATCGCCGATGAGCTGTCGGTCCTGGACGATACGCAGGCCGCCGCGGCCGAACAGCTCATCCTGGACCAGCTGGCCGGCAAGACCCCCGGGCAGATCGGCAAGCTCGCCGCCCAGGCCGCCGTCACCATCGACCCCGACGGCGCCCGTAAGCGCCGCGAGCAGGCCGAGAAGGACGACGCCCGGGTCCGGTTCTGGCGCGAGCGCACCGGCACCAGCGCCCTGGCCGCCTACGGGCTGCCCACCGACGCCGCCCTGGCCGCCAACGCGAACATCAACCAGCGGGCCGGCACATACAAGAAGTCCGGCGCCTTCCCCGACGCCACCATGGACCAGCTACGCGTCCTGGCATTTCTGGACATCATCAACGACATCACCGCCGAAGACAGGATCGCCCAAGCTCAGGCCGAGGCCGACCGGCCGCAGGCCCCAGCCGACACCCAGCCGACGGACGACAGGCCAGCCGACGGGTCTCCGGCCGACGCTGCCCCGGTCAACGACGGCCAGTCTGATGACGGCGCGGCTGGAAACGATCCAGGCGACAGCGATGCCGGCGGCGGTCCCGGCGGCAGCGGTCCCGGAAACTCGCCGGGTGCCGGGGACGGGCCGAAGGCCGGGAACGGCGGCACCGGACGATCAGACGGTGCAGGCCCCGCGCTTGCGGCTTGGTCCAACCTGACGCTGCCGCTGGCTACCCTGCTCGGCATGGCTGAGCGGCCCGGCGCCGGGCACGGCCTGGGCCCGCTGGACCCGGCCCTGGTCCGCGACCTAGCCGCCGTGGCGGCCCGCAGCCCGCATAGCCAATGGTGCGTCACCATCACCGACGCCAACGGCTACGCGATCGGCCACGGATGCTGCAAGACGGTGCGGTCTAAGCGAGCCAAATCCCCGCCAGCCAATGGCCGGGACGGCCCGTGGACGTTCACCCGCCAGGACGATCCCGGCCCGCCAGATGGATACGGCACCTGGAACCTCGCCTTCCCCGACGGCCGGCAGTTCACCGTCAAGCTCGGCCCCATTCCAGTGACCGACTGCGACCATCGGCACGAATCGCATGCCTACGAGCCCGGCGACACCCTCCGGCACCTGGTGGAGATCAGGGACGGGGAATGTACGTTCCCGTCTTGTTCGCGGCATGCCCGCAACTGCGATTTCGAGCATGCGATCCCCTACGACAAGGGCGGGCGGACGTGTGGCTGTAACGCGGGTGCGCGTAGCCGCCGCTGCCACAAGGTGAAGCAATCCAGAGGGTGGAAAGTTACCCAGCCGCGCCCTGGCTGGCACCAGTGGACCACCCCAAGTGGCCGCACCTACACCCAGGGCCCGATGAAGTACCCCGCGTAAAAACCAGCGTCCACGCGGACCTGTCCGGCGCGCTCGCCTTGGAACGGCATGAGGCCGCCGGATCAGCACCGGCCCGGGCGATCCTGTTCGCGGCCGGGTGACGCTTCCTCCCGGCAGGGGGAGCGCCGCCGCCCGCCGAGGCATGCGCCATCCGAGCGGTCAGTAAAGGCCCCCGTCGACCCGGATCAGCGACCCGGTCGTAAAGCTGGAGGCGGCCGACGCCAGGTACAGCGCCGTGGTCACCACCTCCTCGGGTTCCCCCGCGCGCCCAGCCGCGTTATGCCAGGACCGCGTGCTCTCCTCCGACCAGTGCTTCGAGATGTCGGTGAGGAAGGGGCCGGCCGACAGGGTGTTGACCCGCACCTTGGGCGCGTACTCGCGGGCGAAGACGGTGGTGAGCGCGTTGAGGGCCGCCTTCGCGCCCGCGTACGGCCCGAACCGGGGCGCCGGGAACAGCGCGCCGCTCGAGGAGATGTTGATGATGGAGCCGCCGTCCCCGTCGTACATCCGCTGGCCGATCACCGCGCTCAGCCGGAACGGCCCCTTGAAGTTCACCCCGATCACCTTGTCGAACAGCTCCTCGGACGTCTCCGCCGACGACGGCGCCAGCGGTGACATGCCCGCGTTGTTAACCAGGATGTCGACCTTGCCGAAGTGCTTGTAGGCGCGGTCGGCGAGTTCGTCGCACTCGTTCCAGTGGCCGACATGGCACGCGACCGGCAGCGCCCGCCGGCCGGTCGCCTCGATCTCTTCCGCCAGCGCCTTGCAGTTGTCCAGCTTGCGGCTGGCGATGACCACGTCGGCGCCCGCGGCGGCGAAGGCGAGGACCATCTCGCGGCCGAGGCCGCGGCTCCCGCCGGTGACCAGGGCGACCTTCCCGGTGAGGTCGAACAGGGCCGCGGGGCCGGTCCTAGCGTCGGTCATACTCCATGCTCCTCGAGGACGGCCGCGTACCGGGCGCGAGCCGCGGCCCGGCGGGTGGGGATGTGCTCGGTCGGGAACAGGCCCGGAGCCGGCTGGTAGCCGCGCAACATCTGCTTGGCCACTGCCGCCTTGTGCACCTCGGTCGGCCCGTCGGCCAGCGCGAGCTGCGGCGCGTAGGCCCACCAGGGGCCGAGCGGGGTCTCCTGGGTGGTGCCGAGCGACCCGTGCAGCTGCACCGCCCGCTGCAGGACGTCGTGCAGCACCGCGGCCAGTGCCACCTTGCACATCGCGATGTGGGTGCGGGCGGCGCCGTGCGGCTGGTTGTCGATGATCCACGCGGTCTGCAGCACCAGCAGCCGGAACTGCTGCAGCTGAATGGCCGAGTCGGCGATGAAGCCCTGGACGAACTGGTGCTCGGCCAGCAGCTTGCCCTGCGTCCGGCGCGACAGCGCGCGCTCGCACATCATGTCGAAGGCCCGCTGGCACTTGCCCACCACCCGCATGGCGTGGTGCACCCGGCCGCCCCCCAGCCGCGCTTGGGCGACCTTGAAGCCCTCGCCCGGTCCGCCCAGCATCGCGTCGAGCGGTACCCGGACCTGGTTATAGCGGAGGTAGCCCTCAGTGCCTTCGTCCATGTCGTCGCGCTCGTTCATGGTCGCGACGTTGCGGATGATCTCGATCCCGGGTGTCTCGGTCGGCACGATGAGCATCGACATCCGCTCGTACGGCTTCGCGTCGGGGTCCGTGACCACCATGACGATGAAGAACGAGGCGTAGCGGGCGTGGGACGAGAACCACTTCTCGCCCTCGATCACCCACTCGTCACCGTCCTTGGTGGCCTTGCACACGAACTCCTTGGGGTCGGAGCCACCCTGCGGCTCGGTCATGGAGAAGGTGGACACGATGTTTCCCTCGAGCAGCGGCTGGAGGTAGCGTGCCTTCTGCTCCTCGGTGCCGTACAACGCGAGGATCTCGGCGTTGCCGGTGTCGGGGGCAGCCGTGCCGAAGACCGTCGGCGCCCAGCCCGAGCGGCCCAGGATCTCGTTCATCAGCGCCAGCTTGAGCTGCCCGTAGCCCTGGCCGCCGAGCTCGGGGCCAAGGTGGCAGGCCCACAGGCCCTGCTCCTTCACCTTCTCCCGCAGCGGGGCCAAGATCGCCCGGGACGCCTTGTTGTGCACGTCGTAGGGGTCACCGGGGCGCGGGAAGAGCAAGTCGAGGGGCTCGCACTCATCACGCACGAACGCGGTCATCCAGTCGAGCTTCTCCTGGAACTCAGGCTCGGTGAAGAACTCCCACATGTGCCACTCCTGCCACGGTCTCCGTTGAATAGTTTACTGAATAATAGAAGACATATGTTTCGCTGGCCAGGGGAGGTGCGTCAGCCGGGCGGCCGCGGGTCGCGGGCCGCGGGCCGGATGCGCCGCCCGGGCCTAGCGCCCGCCGCGGTAGCCGGGTATCGTCGATCCTCAGGCATAAATTATATTACTAAGATAGCTGTTTCAAGGATGCAGGGAGAGCGTGATGGCCGCCAGCCAGGCTGACGAGAGACTGCTGGCTCAGCTGCGGGACCGGGTAGCGCGGCGGGTAACCGACTGGCGTCCCGGCGCGCGGGTCCTGCGCGTGTCCCCGCTGACCGGTGGTACTTCCAGCCTGACCTTCCTGGTCGAGCTGGCCGGCGTCGCCGAGGGGGAAACCGCGGGGGAGACCACGGTGGTGCTCAAAGTGGCGCCGCCGGGACTCGCCCCCGTCCGCAACCGTGACGTGCTGCGCCAGGCGAGGCTGCAACAGGCGGTCCAGAATGCCCGGCGGCCGCTGGCGCCGGACGTGCTCTTCTCCGACCCGGGCGATCCGCCGGAGGTCTCGCCGTTCATGGCGATGAACCTGGTCCCGGGCGAGTGTGTGGAGCCGGTGCTGAGCGATATCGCCGAGCGGCCCCCGGCCGCCCAGGTGCGGGCACGGTTCTTCGACGCCGTTGCGGTGCTGGCCCAGCTGCACGGGATCGTCCCGGACGAGGCGGGACTCGGCGACGAGCCGGCCGTCGGGCTGGCCGACGAGGTCGACCGGTGGACCCGCGCGTTCGCCACCCTGCCCAGCGAAATGGCGGGCGACTACGAGCGGGCCGCCAAGGCGCTGCGGGCGAGCATGCCCGCGCCGCTGCCGCCGGCGATCAACCACGGCGACTTCCGGCTCGGGAACACACTGTGCGAAGGCGACCGGATCAACGCGGTCATCGACTGGGAGATCTGGTCGGTCGGCGACCCGCGCATCGACCTGTCCTGGCTGACCTTCTTCACCGACGACGCCAGGCATCCCGCCGTCGCGCCGGGTACGGTCGCGGGCACCCCGGCGGGCCGCGAGATCGTCCGCGCCTACGAGGACGCGCTCGGCCGGAGCGTGCCCGAACTGGGCTGGTTCGACGCGCTCACCCGGTACAAGGAGGCCGGCGTGACCGGGCTGCTGCTCAAGCGGGCGATGAAGCTCGGCCGGCCGGTGAAGGAGTCGATGGCGCGGATGCAGCCGGAACTGCCGCGGATGGTCCAGGAAACCATCCGCATGGTCAGCGGCTGACGGCCGGCCGCGGCGGCGTGCCTCAGATGAGTTTTAGCCGGCCCCGGCGGACGACATCGATGAGCAGTCCCGGGTCGACACCCCGCTCGGCCGCCTGCTCCAGGCAGATCGCCACGTCCTTCCTCATGAAGGGGCCGATCCGGGCGGCGAACTCGGCCATGTCGGCCCGCGCCGCGGCGCGGTGGCTCGCCTGGCTGCCGCCGCTCATGTGCTCGAGCGCGCCGAGCAGCTCCCCGGGCGCCACCCCGAGCGCCTCGCCGAGCCGGACCGCCTCCGCCGCCAGCTGCGTGTTGGCGGCGAACAGGAAGTTGTTGATCAGCTTGACCGCCAGCGCGGTGCCGAGTTCGCCGGTCTCGATCACGGGATCGGCGTACGCGCGGACAACGACGGCGGCCCGCGCCCGGGCAGCGGGCAGGCCACCGAGCAGGACGGTCAGCCGGCCTGCCCTGATGTCGTCGGGGGTGCCGCTCACCGGCGCATCCACCACGTGGATGGCCGGGAAGCGCCCGGCCACCGCCCGCAAGGTCGATTCCCGGCCGGTCACGTGCGAGGCGAAAACGGCGCCGTCCGGCAGGGTGGCGGCCAGCGGCCCGGCGATCTCGGCCAGCTGCTCGTCGGTGAAGACGCACAGCAGCAGCACGTCGGCGTCGGCGGCGGCCTCCGCCAGCTCCGCTGTGGTCCGGACGCCGAGTCCGGTCAGAGCGGCCTGGGTCTCCGCCCGGCGCGCGTACACCACCAGGTCATGCCCTGCGGCGGCGAGCCGCTCGACCATCGGCAGGCCCATCCGCCCGGCACCGACAAACCCGATCCGCGAGGAACCCATCGCCGCCTCCTGCTGCCCCATCTGACCATAGTAGATTATTTAGTTATACGATTAGATTCAAGCTTGGCCGTGCCGCTGGCACCAGAACGGCTGGAGGTCTCATGTCCGATGCCGCTAACGGATCCGCCCCCACCGGATCAGCACCGCGCCCGCCCGAGGGCGACTGGCTGGGGACCCCCTACCTGAGGTTCGAACGTCACCTCCCGTTCGCCCACCTCACCGTCGACCGCCCGGAGGCGAGGAACGCGCTGACCCAGGCGATGTACTTCGGCATCCGCTACGCGGTCCGCCGGGTGGACGCCGACCCGGAGCTGGCGGGACTGCTGATCACCGGCACCGGCGACGTGTTCATTCCCGGTGGCGACCTCGGCCAGCAGGTCAGCGACAGATGGGCCGATTTCAACGCGGCCCCGGGCGCGTTCGATGTGCTGCCGTTCGACGTCCTGCGGCAGAGCGTCAAGCCGGTGGTCTCCGCCGTCAACGGGATCTGCCAGGGCGGCGGCCTGCTGATCGCGATGTGCTCGGACCTCGCGGTGGTGAGCGAGCGCGCCACCTTCCGGGTGCCGGAACTGCTGCGCGGCATCTCCGACACCTATTACGCGCAGCTCCTGGCGCGCCTCATCGGGCCGGTGCGCACCCGCGACCTCATGTTCACCGGCCGCCGCCTCACCGCCGCCGAAGCCCTTGACTGGGGCCTGGTGAGCCGGGTCGTCCCGCACGACGAGCTGCTCAAAGCGGCCACCGGAGAGCTCATCGCGATCGTCCAGACCGCGCCCGGGGCCCGCCGCGACATCAAGCGGGTCCTCGACCAGTACGTCGGGCTGCAGGACCGGATCGCGATGTTCGACAGCCTGCAGCGCCCCGAGTCCAAGGAGGGCTTCGCCGCCTTCATCGAGAAGCGGTCGCCCAGCTGGGTGCCGGAGGCGCTGCGCCGCGACACCCGCGCCTGACCAGCCGGCCGCCGGCCGCTGGCCATCGCCTACTAGATAAATTAGATTACTAATACCTGTGAATCAGTGAGTGATCGCGAGGAGCCATGACCACAGCCGTCATCGTCGATATCATCCGTACCCCCTCGGGCAAGGGCAAGCCCGGCGGCGCCCTGTCCGGCGTGCACCCGGCTGCCCTGCTGGCGCAGACGCTGACCGCCCTGGTCGAGCGCAACGGCCTGGACACCGCACTGGTCGACGACGTCATCGCCGGCTGTGTCGGGCAGATCGGGGATCAGTCGCTGAACATCGCGCGCACGGCGCTGCTGGCGGCCGGCTTCCCCGAGAGCGTGCCCGGGACGACCGTCGACCGGCAGTGCGGGTCCAGCCAGCAGGCGGCGCACTTCGCCGCCCAGGGCGTGATCGCCGGCGCCTACGACATCGTCATCGCCTGCGGGGTGGAGTCGATGAGCCGGGTACCGATCGGGTCGTCGCGGGCGGGCCGCAACCCGGTCGAGCCGCTCGCCGCCCGCTACCCCGAGGGCCTGGCCAACCAGGGGATCGGCGCCGAGCTGATCGCGGCGCGGTGGAAGCTCGACCGCGAGGCGCTCGACGCCTACTCGGCCCAGTCCCACGCGCGCGCCGCCGCGACCGCCGCCAGCGGCGGCTTCGACACCGAGATCATCCCCGTACGGCTTCCCGACGGGAGCCTGCACACCGCCGACGAGACCGTGCGGCCCGGCACCACCGCCGAAGGCCTGGCCGGGCTGAAGCCCGCCTACTACACCCCCGCCTACGCCGAGCGCTTCCCCGAGATCGGCTGGCACGTCACCGCCGGAAGCTCCTCGCCGCTCACCGACGGCGCCTCCGCGGCGCTGGTCATGAGCGAGGAGAAGGCGGCCGAGCTGGGCCTGCGGCCCCGGGCCCGGTTCCACGCCTTCGCGGTGTCGGGCAGCGATCCGCTGCTGATGCTGACCGGGGTCATCCCGGTCACAGAAAAGGTGCTGCGGCGCAGCGGGCTGTCCATCGACGCCATCGACGCCTACGAGGTCAACGAGGCGTTCGCCCCGGTCCCGCTGGCCTGGGCACAGGAGTTCGGGGCCGACCAGGACAAGCTCAACCCGCGCGGCGGCGCGATCGCGCTCGGCCACCCGCTGGGCGGCTCCGGTACGAAACTGATGGCGACGCTGCTGAACTACCTCGAAGCCACCGGCGGCCGTTATGGCTTGCAGACCATGTGCGAGGGCGGCGGGATGGCCAACGCCACGATCATCGAGCGGCTCTGACCGTGCGCGCCGGCCGCGCCTCGTGACCGCGGACGTGCACGAGGACGCCCAGGACGGCGACGGTCCGGTCGCCGTCGTCACCGGCGCGAGCGAGGGCATCGGCCTGGCGGTCGCCCGCCGCCTGGCCCGCGACGGCTACCGGGTCGCCATGGTCGCCCGCCCCTCGCCCAAGCTGGACGCGGCGGCGGCGCAGGTCGGCCCGGCCGCGTTCCCGGTCGGCTGCGACGTCACCAGGTCCGCCGAGACCGAGCGCGCGATGGCCGCGGTCATGCGGGCCTGCGGGCGAGTCGACGCAGTGGTCAACTGCGCCAGCGTCACCCGAACGGGGACGGCTGACTCCTTCACCGACGACCAGTGGGTCTCGGCGTTCCAGGTGAAGGTGTTCGGCGCGCTGCGGATGATGCGGGCGGCGTGGCCGCACCTGGTCGCCGCGCGGGGCTCGGTGGTCAACATCGGCGGCATCGGCGCGCGCACGCCGCGCGACGCGTTCGCCATGACCGGGCCGCTCAGCGCCGCCCTGCTGGCGTTCACCAAGGTGTTCGCCGACCGCGGGATCACCGACGGGGTCCGGGTCAACGCCGTCAACCCGGGTGCGGTGCTGACCCCGCGCACCGTCGCCATGCTCACCGCGCGGGCGGAGGCCGACGGGTGCACCCTCGACGAGACGGTGGCGGGCATGGTGCGGCGCGATCACGTCACCCGGCTCGGCACGCCCGAGGACGTGGCCGGCGTGGTCGCCTTCCTGCTGTCGCCGGACGGCGAATGGCTTCAGGGGGCGGTCATCGACGTAGACGGGGGCAGGACCAAGGGCCTGTGACAGCAGGCGGGAACGAGACAGGAGCGTCATGTCAGCGGTACGCGGGCTCGAACCAGGGAAACGGGCGGCGCTGGTCGTCAACGAGATGCAGAACGCCATCGCCAACCCGGCCTACATCGACACGCCGCTCGCCGGGCAGGTAGCGGCGCGTGGCATCGTCGCCCGGATCAACGCCCTGACGGCGGCGTTCCGGGCGGCGGGCGCGCCGGTGATCTTCTGCACGATCGCCGCCCGCACCCCCGACTGGGACGGGTTCCTGGTCAACTGCGCCCTGGCGGCCCGGATCAAGCGGACCGGCAAGCTGGTGGCGGGCACCGAGGGCGCCGCCATTCACGACGACCTGGTGGTCGAGCCGTCCGATATCGTGAGCCACCGTGCGCACGGCATGGCCCCGTTCACCGGCACCAGCCTGGACGCCACCCTCCGCGGCTACGGCATCGACACCGTGGTGCTCAGCGGGGTCTCCACCAACATCGCCCTGCCCGGCGCGGCGACCGAGGCGGTCGCGCTCGGCTACAACGTCGTGCTGGCCGAGGACTGCGCGGCGGGCGCCACCCCGGAGACCCACCAGATGCAGATCACCATGCACCTGCCGCTGCTGGCAACCCTCACCGACGCGGCGTCGGTCATCGCCGCGCTGCCGGAGAGTCAGCCGCGGGCAGGTCAACCCGCCGGAACGTAATGGCGTGCTCGGCCGCCCCGGGGAACGCGGTCAGCTCGGCCCGCACCCGCTGGCCGATCGCGACCCCCGGGCCGCGCTCGCCGAGCAGGATGCCGGGCAGCCGCGGACCCTCGTCGAACTCGACGAGAGCGATGACGTAGGGCACCAGGTGCGCGAAGGCCGGCACGCCGGGGTGGTGAACGACGATGTAGCTGTAGATCGAGCCGGTGCCCGCCACCGCCTCGAACGAGGTCGGCGCGGCGCAGCGGTGGCACCGTTCCAGCGGCCGGGCCAGCCAGGTGCCGCATCCGGTGCACCGGCACAACGCGATCCGTCCTTCGCGGGTCGCCTGCCAGAATCCGGCGCTGTCGGCGTCGATGAGCGGCTCCGGCGGCGGCACCGGCCCGTGCCCGCTCACTGGCCGGCCTCGTAGATGAGCGCGCCGCCCGCCGGGCCCGCCCCCGCCGTGACCAGGGCGTGCCGGGCCCCCGCTACCTGCCGGTCGCCCGCGTCGCCGCGCAGCTGGCGGACCGCCTCGAAGTGGTGGTTGAGGCCGTGCAGGTAGCCCTCGGACAGCAGCCCGCCGTGCGGGTTGACCACGACGTCGCCACCATAGGTGGCCCGCCCCTCGGCGAAGAACGCCCCGGTCTGTCCCTTGGGGCAGAACCCGAAGTCCTCGAAGGTCGCCATGACCGTGCCGGTGAAGCAGTCGTACAGACAGGCGACGTCGATATCGGCCGGCCGCAGCCCGGTGCTGGCCCACAGCCGCCTGGCCGCGTAGGCCGAGTACATCTCGGACAGGTCGGGGAAGTTCGTCCACGAGCCGCCGTGAGTGTGGCCCTCGCCGAAGCCTGCCATCCGCACCGGGACCTGCCGCAGGTCCCTGGCCCGGTCCAGGCTGGTGACGACCAGCGCGACCGCCCCGTCGGTTTCCAGGCAGCAGTCGTACAGCCGGAACGGCTCGCAGATCCACCGGGCGGCCAGGTAGTCGTCCATGTCGATGGGCTGGCGCTGCATCGCGTGCGGGTTGGCGGCGGCATGCCGCCGGAAGGTGATAGCGATCTGCCCGAAGTCCTCGTCGGTGGTGCCGTACACGTGCTTGTGCCGCTGCGCGAACATGGCGATCCACATCGGCGGGATGACGTACCCGTTCAGCGCGGCGAACTGCATGTCGCCCCGCATCGCCAGGGCCGGGCGGTCACCGCGGCCGTAGCGGTTGCCGGACCGGCCGTTGAGCGACCGGAACACCACCACCACGTCGCAGGTGCCCGCCCGCACGGCGGCGAACGCCTGGCCGACGACGGTGACCGCGAGGTTGCCGCCGCCCTGCAGGTCCATCGCCAGCCCTAGGTCGACCGCGCCCACCGCCCGGGCCACATCCGGCCCGGAGGCCGAGTCGCCGGTGCTGAAGTCGATGATCCCGTCCACGTCGGCCGGCCGCAGCCCGGCGTCGTCCAGCGCCGCCCGCGCCGCCTCGGCCGCCATCGCCAGCGGGGTGCGGCCGGAGCACTTGCTGAACGCCGTCCGGCCGATTCCGGCAACCGCTGCCTCGCGCACTGCCATGACCTCCCTCGGGTGCCGTCAATGGGTATGATTATATATTTAGTGATACGATTTACGGCAAGCTGTAGCCGGGAGGACGCATGAAGGCAGCGCGCTGCGAAGAGTACGGCGGTCCGGAGAACGTTGTCATCCGCGACATCCCCAGTCCGGAGGTCACCCCCGGTCACGTGCTGGTGGACGTGGCGGCGGCGGCGGTGAACTTCCCCGACCTGCTTTTCATCGCTAACCGTTACCAGGTGCCGGCCCCGCTCCCATTCACCCCCGGGGCCGAGTTCGCCGGCCGGGTGGCGGCCGTGGGCGAGGGCGTGACCGGGCTATCGGTCGGGGATGCGGTCTACGGCTCGGTGTTCAACGGCGCGATGGCCGAGCAGGTGCTGGCGCCGGCCGGCTCGCTCGCGCCGGTCCCGCCGGGCCTGTCGCTGACCGAGGCGGCCGGGTTCCGGGTGACCTACCTGACCGCGTACCACGCGCTGGTCACGGCCGGGGACCTGCGGCCGGGGCAGTGGGTGGTGGTCCTCGGCGCGGCCGGCGGCGTCGGCTCGGCCACCGTCGACGTAGCGGTTCGGCTGGGTGCCCGGGTGATCGCGGCCGCGTCCTCGCCGGAGCGGCTCAAGGTCTGCGCGGAACTTGGCGCCGAGGCGGGCATCGACTACGCCCAGGAGGACCTCAAGCAGCGGATCAAGGAGATCACCGGCGACGGCGCCGACCTGGTGGTCGACCCGGTCGGTGACCGCTGGGCCGAGCCCGCGCTGCGGGCGATCCGCTGGGGCGGGCGGTTCGTGACCGTCGGCTACGCCGGGGGAGACATCCCCCGCATCCCGCTCAACATCGTCCTGCTCAAGAACATCACCGTCCGCGGACTCGAGCTGCGGACGTGGACCCAGCGGCTGCCGGAAGAGACCGCCCGCGCCCGGGAAGCGCTGACCGAGCTGGTCGCCCAGGGAATGCGGCCCGCGGTGTCCGAGGTGCACGAACTGGAAGACGTCGTTACCGCGCTGCGGCGCGTGGCGGACCGGGTCCCGACCGGCAAGGTCGTCATCCGCGTGACGCCCTGACAGCAGGAGGAGCAGGAGGAGCCGAATGGCAGAGCCGGTAACGGTCGAGCGGCGCGGCCACGTCCAGGTCATCACCATCAGCCGGCCCGAGGCGAGGAACGCGCTCGACGGTGCGGCCGCCCGGGCCCTGGCGGCGGCGGCGGACGAGCTTGACGCCGACGGCGATCTGCGGGTCGGGGTGCTGACCGGGGCGGGCGGCACGTTCTGCGCCGGGATGGACCTCAAGGCCTGGATGCGCGGCGACAAGCCGATGATTCCCGGCCGCGGCTTCGGCGGCATCACCATCACGCCGCCGCGCAAGCCGCTCATCGCGGCGGTGGAAGGCTATGCGCTGGCTGGCGGTTTCGATAGCAGCAAGTTCGGCGTGCCCGAGGTAAAGCGCGCCCTGGTCGCCGGCGGCGGCGCCGCCCTGCTGCTGCCCCGGCGCATCCCGTTCGCGGCGGCGATGGAGCTGCTGCTGACCGGCGAGCAGGTCACCGCCGCCAGGGCGGCGGAGCTCGGGCTGGTCAACCGGCTGGTCCCGGACGGTGCGGCGCTCGACGGCGCGCTCGCGCTGGCCGAGGTGATCGCGGCCAACGGGCCGCTGGCGGTGGCCGTCACCAAGCAGATCGCTCGTGCCCAGGCAGACTGGACGGTTGCCGAAGGCTGGCAGCGGCAAGAAGAACTGTACAAGCCGGTTTTCGACTCGGCCGATGCCCGCGAGGGCGCCGCTGCCTTCGCCGAGAAGCGAGCCCCGGTCTGGCGCGGTGTTTAATTTAAATCAGTTAACTGATATTATCAATGGATACCGCCTGGTCGGCAGGCCGGGCGATGCTGGCAGGTCGATCAGTTCAGCAGGTTCATCAGGTCAGGGAGTGCAGCGAATGGCTGTGAAGTTTCGTGCCGGGCAGCAGCTGGTTAGCGCGGTTGACAGCACGGCGGTGATT
>Ga0306925_10003271_pt1 | contig 14280 bp, 10 predicted proteins | sample flu12Cox44000176_FD_203755 | JGI IMG/M metagenome (GOLD analysis project Ga0306925, IMG submission 203755) | Lab enrichment of tropical soil microbial communities from Luquillo Experimental Forest, Puerto Rico - flux8day.12C.oxic.44.000.176 (v2)... | ecosystem: Environmental > Terrestrial >... | reverse complement strand
GCCATACCCCGGTGGCGATGTACGCACAGAAGTTGCTGTCGCTGTTGGCGTCTTCGATGGTTCCCGCCCGGATCTGGATGGGCCAGGATCCGTCGGGCCGCTGCGTGCGGCGGCTCCAGTCGAATGCCGCCCGCGCTTGCTCCAGCAGTCCCGCCGCGGTGAGCGCCATCACGCATTCCATGTGATCCCAGGGGTCGGTGTGACCACCTTCGAACCAGGGGATGGCGCCCGACGATTCCTGGGCAGCGGCTATCGACAGCGCAGTCTGCCGGCATTGGTCGGGAGTGAGGACACCCGGAACGGCCGGCGGACTAAACCGATGCAACTGAATATCCCAGGGCCGCTTCGCTTTCTGTGACATCCAGCTTGGTGAAATACATCGCTATGCTCTTTCCGACGAGCGGATTGAGCAGCGACTCCGCGAGCTGTGTTACCTTAGGCCGCCGCATCAGGTCCCAGACCAGGAGCTTGTGGTAGGCGGTCACCGCGGGGTGCTTGGAATTCGAAACGCCGACAGCGCATTTCAGCCACCAGAAGGGGGAGTGCAATGCGTGCGCATGATGGGAGTGTGTCAATTCCGTTCCACCGCTGACGATCTTGTCCCGCAATTCGCTGGCTCGGTAGATGCGCACGTGGCCACCTTCGTTGCTGTGGTATTCGTCGGAAAGCAGCCAGCACACCCGCTCCGGAAGCCATCTCGGCACGCTGACCGTCAGTGTGCCACCGACTTTGAGGACCCTGACCAGTTCGGCGATGGCGGCGTCGTCTTGTGGGATGTGTTCCAGGATTTCGGATGCGATCACACAGTCGAATGTCTCGTCGGCGTACGGCAAGCTCAGCGCGTCACCGAGAACCACCTTCGCCGAGGCGGCCGCCGGCGCCTCGCCCTTCTCGGCCATCGCACGCAGAATCGTGTCGACGGAACGCAGTTCGGACGCCTCGCGGTCGAAGGCGATGACGTCGGCACCGCGCCGATAGGCTTCGAAGGCATGCCGGCCCGCCCCGCAACCCACGTCGATGACCTTGATGGACGGCCCAATGCCGAGCCGGTCGAAATCGACGGTCAGCATCGCGCGATCGCCCGCTCATAGACCCGCACGGTTTGAGCGGCCACGGCTTCCCAGCTGAACACGTTGATTGCGCGGTTTCGGCCCGCCTTCCCCATTCTGCGGCGCTTTTCCGGCGAGTCGAGGAGCTCGCCGAGCGCACGGGTCAGCGCATCGATGTCGGCGGGCGCCACCAGCTCGGCGCAGGCGCCGTCGGTCCCCAGGACTTCGGGTAGCGCACCCACCCGGCTGGCCACGATCGGGGTTCCGCTCGCCATGGCTTCCACCGCCGGCAGCGAAAACCCTTCGTAGAGGGAAGGAATGCAGGCGACCTCGGCGGATGCGAACAAGGCGGCCAGCGCGGCGTCGGAAAGCCCACTGCTGATGTGGACGATGTCGGAGATCCCCAGTTCGGCGATGAGTTTGTGGGTGGGACCGTTGGGTTCGACCTTGGCGACGAGTCGCAGCTCGAGGTCTCGGCGGGTGCGGAGCCTGGCGACGGCGTGAAGCAGCGTCCGGACCCCCTTCAGCGGGGTGTCGGCGCTGGCGATCGCAATGATGCGGCCGGGTTGGCGCGGTTGCGATCCCGGCTTGAACAGGTCGGTGTTGACTCCCAGCGGCACCACATGCAGCTGATCCGGCGAGACTCCGAAGTCGGCGACGATGTCCGCGGCCGACGACGACGAGACCGTCAACAGGTCGGGGATCCGCCGCGCCACCTGCTCCTGCATCTTGGAAAACCCATACCAGCGGTGCACCAACGGTTTTCGCCACCACTTCGCGGCGGCAACGTCGAGCACCCGATCGCGCGTGATCGGATGATGCACCGTGGCCACCACCGGCAGCCCGGCGTCGGCGATGGTGAGCAGGCCGGTTCCCAGGCTCTGGTTGTCGTGAACGAGGTCGAAATCGTTCACCCGGTCGGCCAATAGCCGGGCGGCGCGCAGCGTAAACGTTCGCGGTTCGGGAAAGCCCGCCGTCCACACCGTCAGCAGCTCCAGCAGGTCGATCGAGTCGCGAATCTCGCTCGGACGGGGCACCCGGAACGGGTCGGGCTCGCGGTACAGGTCGAGGCTCGGCACTTTGGTCAACCGCACCCGCGGATCCAGCAGTTCCGGATAGGGCTGGCCGGAGAACACTTCGACGTCGTGCCCGAGCTCGACCAGGCCGCGGCTGAGATGGCGCACGTAGACGCCCTGCCCGCCGCAATGGTCCTTACTGCGATAGGACAGCAGCGCAATTCGCATACTCAACCCTTATCCGCTGATGAAAGACCGCGGACGGCCGCCCCCCAATCCATCGCGATCAACGGACTCCCGAACTCCGCGACAGCAAACTGGACATGTGTCCAGACTATAGTTCGATCACCTAATTGATGCAAAGCGGCCCACGACGGCTTCCGGTGTGCGCCCAGGGCGCTGATTTCACGGAATCTCCGCCGTGAACGCACGCTCGAAGCCCCCAATGCACGCTCAGCCGCTTTTGTTAACATCGCGCGATGCACGGACAGCGATCGGTCCCACGACGCGACGTCTTCAAGTACGCCGTTGCACCAGTGCTCCTGAGCCTGGGGACAGTGGCCGCAAAGGTCGGGGAGCAGCGGGCATCGGCCGCCGACATGCGGCTGATCGATTTCGCCGAACGGAGAATCCCGCCGGACGAGATCAAAGCGGCGGGCTACGGCGGAGTCGTGAACTACGTGTCGGAGTCGCGGCCGGGCGCGAACTTCGCGGCAAAGCCCATCACCCGCGAGTATGCGGACGCTCTGCGCGCAGCGGGTCTCCAAATCGTCAGCAACTTCCAGTACGGCAAACCCGGTTGGCCCGACCCGTCGGACTTCACCCGTGGGTACGACGGCGGGGTGGCGGACGCTCAAACGGCGCAGCGGCTGCATGGTGCGGCCGGGGGCCCGGGTTCGGCCCCGATCTTCTTCAGTGTCGACGACAATATCGACCTCAACACCTGGAACAGCCAGGCGGTCAATTGGTTTCGGGGAATCAACTCGGTGCTCGGTGTGGGGCGCACCGGCGTCTATGGAGACGCCCAGGTGTGCGGATGGGCGATCAGAGACGGCGTCATAGGGAACTCAAGCACGCCGGGCCACCGGTGGGCGTGGCAGACGAGAGCGTGGTCGAACGGGCAGCGCGAGCCCGCGGCCGTGCTTTATCAGACCGTGGTCAACAGCCCGTCCAACCCGGGGCCCCTGCTCGGCGGCATCAACGTGGACGTCGACGACGTCCTCGCGCCCGACTTCGGCCAATGGGATTTCCCGCGCTGACCCGCACCCCGCTCTGCGTACACGAGACTTACACCAGTGCGACCGACGGCCGCGTGTCGTGTGCGTGGTGTAAGTGTCGCGGAACGCCCGGCGCGTCAACCCACAAACGGACGACGCCCCGCGAACCGGTGGCTCGCGGGGCGTCGACTGGTAACTGTTAGCTCAGGTCGAACCGGTCGCTGTTCATGACCTTGACCCAGGCCGCGACGAAGTCCTCGACGAACTTCCCCTGGTTGTCGTCCTGGGCGTAGACCTCGGCCAGCGCACGCAACACCGAGTTGGACCCGAACACCAGGTCGTTGGCGGTGGCCGTCCACTTGAGCTGCCCGGAAGAGCGGTCGACCACCTCGTAGACGTTCTCCGCCGACTCCGAGGCTTTCCACTCATTACCCATGTCGACCAGGTTGACGAAGAAGTCGTTGGTCAACGTGCCGGGCTTGTCGGTGAACACGCCGTGCTTGCTGCCGCCGTGATTGGCGCCGAGGGCACGCAGACCACCGACGAGCACCGTCATCTCCGGACCGGTCACGCCCAGCAGGTTGGCCCGCTCGACCAGCAGCTGCTCCAGCGGTGCCTTCTCGCCCGGACGGATGTAGTTGCGGAACCCGTCGGCCCGCGGCTCGAGCACCGCGAACGAGTCCACGTCGGTGTTCTCCTGCGAGGCGTCGGTGCGCCCGGGCGCGAAGTGCACCGAGATGTCGTAGCCGGCGTCCTTCGCCGCCTTCTCCACCGCCGCCGAGCCGGCCAGCACGATCACGTCGGCCAGCGAGATCTTCTTGCCACCCGACGCCGAGCCGTTGAAGTCCTGCTGGATCTTCTCCAGAACGGGTAGGACCTTGTCCAGCTCAGCGGGCTCGTTGACCTCCCAGTTGCGCTGCGGCTCGAGGCGCAGCCGCGCCCCGTTGGCGCCACCCCGCTTGTCGGTGCGCCGGAAGCTCGAGGCCGCCGACCAGGCCGTCTTCACCAGCTGTGGAACCGACAGGCCGGACTCGAGTACCTTGCTCTTCAGCGCCGCGACGTCCTTGTCATTGACCAGCTCGTGATCGACAGCCGGAACCGGGTCTTGCCACAGTTGCGGCTCGGCAACCCATGGCCCCAGGTAGCGGCTGATCGGTCCCATGTCGCGGTGCAGCAGCTTGTACCAGGCCTTGGCGAAGGCCACGGTCAGCTCCTCGGGGTGGTCCAGCCAGCGCCGCGTGATGTCGCGATAGATCGGGGACTCGCGCATCGAGATGTCGGTGACCAGCATTGTCGGGGCGCGACCCGGCCCGCCGAACGGGTCGGGGATGGTGCCCGCGCCGGCGCCGTCCTTGGCGACGAACTGCCAGGCATCGCCGGGGCTCTTGGTCAGCTCCCACTCGTAGCCGTACAAGATCTCCAGGAAGCTGTTGTCCCACTTGGTCGGGGTGGACGTCCAGACGACCTCCAGGCCACTGGTGATGGCGTCCTTGCCGGCTCCGCTGCCGTAGGAGCTCTTCCAGCCCAGTCCCTGTTGTTCGATCGGGGCGGCCTCCGGCTCGGGACCGACCAGATCGCCGCTGCCCGCGCCGTGGGTCTTGCCGAAGGTGTGCCCGCCGACGATGAGAGCGGCGGTCTCCTCGTCGTTCATCGCCATGCGGCGGAACGTCTCGCGGATGTCGATCGCCGCGGCGATCGGATCCGGCTGGCCTTCGGGGCCTTCCGGATTGACGTAGATCAGACCCATGGTGGTCGCGCCGTAGGGCTGGGCGAGATCCCGCTTGCCCGAGTAGCGCTTGTCGGTGCCCAGCCACACGTCCTCTTCTCCCCAGAGGATCTCTTCGGGCTCCCAGACGTCTTCACGGCCGAAAGCGAAGCCGAAGGTCTTGAATCCCATCGACTCCAGGGCGACATTGCCGGCGAAGATAATCAGGTCCGCCCAGGAGATCTTGTTGCCGTACTTCTTCTTGACCGGCCACAGCAGCCGGCGGGCCTTGTCCAGACTCACGTTGTCCGGCCAGCTGTTGATCGGGGCGAAGCGCTGCATACCCTGGCCGCCGCCGCCGCGGCCGTCGTGAATGCGGTAGGTGCCGGCCGCGTGCCAGCTCATCCGGATGAACAGGCCGCCGTAGTGGCCATAGTCGGCGGGCCACCAGTCCTGCGACGTGGTCATCAACGAGATCACGTCTGCCTTGAGCGCATCAACATCGACGTTGGCGAACTCGGCAGCGTAGTCGAAGTCCTCGCCGAGCGGATTACCCGCCGGCGCGTGCGGGTGCAGCGTCGACACGTCGATCTGGTCGGGCCACCAGTCCCGGTTGGTCAGGGGAGGATGCGATTTCGGTTCGGGCGCGGGGATTACCGGGCTTTCGCTCTCGCTCTTGCTAGCGGATGTATCGGATGACACAGCATTCCTTTCCGGTGGTGGGTGAATCGGGCTGCGATCACGGAAGTGATCAAGATTCTGCGGTCGAGCAGTCGGGGCACAGGCCCCAGTAGATGACTTCGGCCTCTTCCAGAACGAAGCCATCCAGAACGTTGTCATCGTCTGCCGGGGTTAGGCACGGCGCCTCGCCGACCGCGCAGTCGATATCGGCGATGACCCCGCAGTAGCGGCACACAACGTGGTGGTGGTTGTCGCCGACCCGGGACTCGTAGCGGGCAACCAAACCCAGTGGCTGGATGCGCCGGAGCAGACCTGCGGCGGTCAGCGCGTTCAGCACGTCGTAGACGGCCTGCCGGGAGACATCGGACAAGCCGATTCGCACCGCCGCGAAGATCGTCTCGGTGTCGGCGTGCGGGTTGGCGTCCACGGCTTCCAGGACGGCGACTCTGGGGCGGGTGACTCGCAGATCGGCCATCCGCAGCCGTTCGGCGTGATCCGCCGCCGTTGAGGACACCCTGTCAATATGACGCACTTATCTGGACTCAGTCAAGACTCTGTCGAGGGGCCGCGGCGCGAATATGCGGTGAACAACCCGCAAGGTGGGCCGAACTTCGTTGCGCCAAAGGGCAACTCCGCCGCCCGGGATGGACTTTACGAAGGCGGCTTCAATGCGCTGCCTTCGCGCCGCTGATCCCAGCCGAGCGTCCAGTCGCCGTTCTGTGCCAGTTGCAGCGGCGGCCCGCCGCTGTTGCGGACCCCGACCACATCGCCCGGCACCGAGAAGTCGTAGAACCATTTCGCATTATCTGAACATTGCTCGTTGCCAGTCAACCGTGAAACGGTCTGTACCCCAATGCTATCCGACCATTGCGTGTTGCGGACCTCGACGAGCCGTGATCATCCATTGGGAGAGATGGATTAGGTCCTTGTGTGGACGGTGGCCTGCGCGATACGGCACACGGGCCTGCCCGGGATGACACGATATCCACGTGAGCGACGGTCAGACGGGCCACACGCCCAACCGCGACGCCAGTCCGGGACGCGGTGCGTCGATCGACGAGTTGCTCGATCGGGCAGTGGCGGCGATCAACCGTGGCGATCGGGCAGCGGCAACAGCGCTGGCCGGGCAGGTGTTGGCTGTGGACGGCGGGAACGCCGATGCCGAGGACTTGCTGGGCACCCCGGCTGGTGGTGGGGAGATCCGCCGGTTGACGATCCTATTCGCCGATGTGGTGGATTCGACGGTGTTGTCCACCCGGGTGGAGCCCGAGACGTACCGGATGTTGGTGGGCCGCTACCGCGACCTGGTGCTGGGCGCGGTGGACCGCTTTGAGGGCCATGTCGGGTCGACGAAGGGTGATGGGCTGCTGGCGGTGTTCGGTCACGCCAGGGCCCATGAGGACGATGTGCGGCGTGCGGTGTTGGCGGGGTTGGAGATCACCCGCGAGGTGGCCCGGCTCAGTGAACAGGCCCAGCGCCGGTTCGGAATTGAGATCGCTGTACGGGTGGGGGTGCACCGCGGGCTGGTGTATCTGGATACCACCCAGGACGACGTGTACGGGTTGGCCGCCAACCTGGCCGCCCGGGTGTCGGGCCTGGCGCCGCCGGGCACTGTGGTGGTCTCCGATACGGTCGCGCCGCTGATCCGTGACGCCTTTGAGCTGCGGGCCCGCCCAGCGGCTGCGGTCAAGGGTGTCGAGGGATTGGTCGATCATCATCAGGTGGTGAGCGAGCGGGCCACACCAGCCCGGGTGGGGCGGGGCCCGCTGGTGGGCCGCGACCGCGAGCAGGCACGGCTGGAGAAGAGTTGGGTGCGGGCGCAGGCCGGCACGTTGGGCACGCCCGGGGTGGTGTTTCGAGGTGAGCCGGGGATTGGGAAGAGCCGGCTGGCGGCGGCGGCCGCAGAGCTGGTGGACGGCTCGGGCGCGGAGGTGCTGGAGCTGGCTGGATCGCCGCTTCACACCGACACCGGCCTGCACCCGGTGCGTACCCTGTTGGAGCGTCGCTGCGGCATCGGCCGCCTCACCGATCAGGCCGAGCGGCTGCGACGGCTGGAAGCCGAAGTGGCGGCGCGGTCGGTGGATGATCCGGGGACCGTGGTGTCGTTGTTGGCGCCGGTGCTGGGGATCGGCGCCGCTGCGGGCTATCAGCCTGTGGCGGCCGAGGGCCGAAAACTCTATGAGCTGATCGCGCAGGCGGTTGGGGGGTATCTGTTGGCGTGTGTGGGTGGTCGTGCGGGGTTGGTGGTCGCCGAGGATGTGCATTGGTTCGACCCGTCCACCCTGGAGGTGCTCGGCTCGCTGCTGGGAGCAGGTCAGGGTCGGCTGCTGGTGGTCATCACCGGACGGCCCGGGGGCTGGCTGCCGGCCGGTTGGCCGGTCAAGGTGTTCGACCTGGCGGCGTTAACCGACGAGCAGACCGATGAGCTGATCACCGCCCTGAATCCCGGCCTGAGCGCGGACGATCGGGCGGCGGTGGCCGAGCGCTGCGACGGGGTGCCGTTCTACATCGAGCAAGTCGTCAACGGGATCTCCGAGACCGGGGTGCCCGAGGCGCTGTATGAGCCGTTGTTCGCCCGGTTGCGCGCCAGCGCCAACGTGGTGCCGGTGGTGGAGGCGGCCGCCGTGATCGGTCGTCACGTCGATCGCGGCCTGTTGTGCTCGGTAGTCGACCTCAGCGACGACGACCTCGACGACGTCATCGACGAGCTTGAGGACGCGCTGGTGCTTGAGGCGTGGGGCACCGACGGCTGGCGGTTTCGCCACGAGTTGCTGCGCGAAGTCGCCGGCGAGTTGGCGCCCCCGAGCGTGCGCCGCGGCCTGCATGCCCGGGTGGCCGACGCTTTGGTCGGTGGTGCGGGCAGCGACCCGGACTGGCGGCTGGTCGCCGCCCACTACGAGCGGGCCGAACGGTTCGACGAGGCCGGCTCGGCCTACCAACGGGCATGTGACCAGGCGCGGCGTCGCGGCGCACTGGAAGAAGCACGCACCTACCTGACCAAGGCCCTCACCCAGCTCGACCGCGCGACATCCAGCCCGGACCGGGACCGCCGCGAGATCACCCTGCGGTTGCAGCGGGGACTCCTGGCCGCGGCCGCGGAGGGCAATTACAGCCGCGCCGCCGCCGCCGACATGGAGCAGTGCCTGCGACTGGGCGGGACCGACCTGCGGGACGACGAGGCGGTCGCAACGCTGACCGCCCTGTATGGCTACTACGTCACACGTGCTGACCTGCGGCGGACGGTCCAGGTGATCGAGTCGCTGCGCGCGGGGGTCGAGCAGGGCCGGCCGTGGTTACGTCCGGCGATCGAGACGTTGTTCGGGGTGACGGCCTTGCTGCGCGGCGAGTTCGACGCGGCGGTTTGCCAACTCGAGCAGGCCGCGAAGGGCCTGGCCGGAGCCGATCACCACCAGATTGAAGCGGTCTGGTCCATGCCCACCGACATGATCGTGGCGACACATATCTACCCGGTGTTGGCACGTCTGATCCGCGGCGATCTCACCGGCGCTGAGGCCGAGCTGGCCCAGGCGACACGCCGGGCCGAACAGCTCGACTTCCCCCAGGGTCCGTCCAGCCTCGCCAACGCCCGCTTCGTCGAGGTCTGGATGTGCATCGACGCGGGCCAGCTTGACCGGGCGGCGGTACTGGCCGCCGACATAACCGACCAGGCCGAGCGGTACGGCTTCGACATGTGGCGGCTGATGGGGGCCACCCAGCAGGGCGCCGTCAGCGCCCTCGCCGCACTGGGCGTCGACGACGTCGACCCGAGCGGGCTGGCGGCGCACATCGCGACAATGACCAGGTTTGTCGACACGTGGCGCACGGCCGGGCTGAACAGCTTCCTCCCCTTCTTCGACGCCGTCCTTGGGCGGCTGTTGACCGCCGCCGGCAAACCCGAGCAGGCCCGCGCCCGCCTGGACACCGCACTGCAGCTGTCCCGCGATACCGGGATGTGCTTCTACGACGCCGAACTGCTACGGCTTCGCGCCCACACCCACACCGCCCCAGACGCCCGCCGCGCCGAGGTCGGGGCCGCACTCGAACTCGCCCGCCGCCAGGGCGCGACCCTATTCGAATTGCGCGCCGCTCTCGATGATTTCGAACTACGCGGCCGGCCGGCGCGTGCGGGCCTGGCCGAAGTCGTCAGTCGCTTCCCGAGCGACGGCGCATGGCCGGAACTTGTGCGGGCTCAGGCCAGTCTCGACTGAACACTCCAGACGAATCTCAGCCAATTCTTGTCGCCACGCGTTCAGGTACGAAGACCACCGGGGAATAGCGCACGTTTCGAATAGTGCTCATTGCCAGTCGTCACCGATCCGGAACGACACCTGGTTGTCGTCCTGACCGAATAAGCCGTCGCCCAAGGCAATTCCGTAGATCTTGGCTTCGGCGGTGACAGTTGTGCCCGGTGCGTAGTACCGCTCCGGTCGCCAGTGGGCGTTCTGGCCGTCGACCCAGAACCATGAACCCTGCACGTTGGGGTCGGTGATCACCCGCAGCTGTCGCTCGGCGGTGGCCCGGTCGGCGATCTGCTCGTCGAAGTGGGCGACGACCACGGTTCCGACTCCGTAGATGCCGCCGTCCCGCAGCGCGGCCTCGGCGGTGGTGGTGAACGTGACCTTGGTCTGGTTGGACGGCCGCAGGGTCGAGAACGAAGAGGCCTGCGTGGCCGCGACGCCGTTGGGTCCACGGCTGGTCACCGTCAGCGTGTAGGTGCGCCCGTAGCCAAGGGGCACGGTGGGCTTCCATGCGGTGTTATCCGGGGTCATGACGCCCGGGACCGCTTTGCCGCTCTCATTGACCAGGCGAACATCGGTCAGCGTTCCCGTGTCGGCTTTCACCAACACTTGCGCGACCGGTTCGACGTCATGTGCACCCGCGGAGGGGGTGACGGTTATCTGCGCCGGCCCAGGCGCTTTCGAGGCAACACCGAAGTGCGCGCAAGCGCCCACGACTCCGATGATCACGACGACGAACACAGCCAACAGCAACCGGCCAGACCAACCGATGCCACGCGCTCGCCGGACGAACCGGTCGCTGTTCTCGGACGTCATCAAGCATCAAATAGCCCGGGGCGCATTTTCTGAAAAGTGCGCCGAACGTCTACTCAGCGCGAAACTTGCCGAATCCTCGCAGCGAGTGCACGGTCGGCGCAGAACATCAGCCCGACTTCCGGTAGACGAGCCAACGCAACTCGATCGGCGACTCCTCGCGCCCCACGTCGAACACGTCCAGGCCGCTGGACCAGCCCTCGAACCAGCCCGTGGGCGGCCAAGCCCCTTCGGGCAAGTGGGCTTTCTCGTAGTCGTAGGCCGAGTCGTCGGCAATCAGCTCGAGAGGCAAATCGGCCGCCGCCCTCGACACCTCGTCCCTCGTGAAGATCATGGTGTTGCACTGCTGCCCGAGCTCGACTGCGGTGCTGTCGGGGGTGTAACCGGGGCGCGCCAAGAAGGTGTTGAACACCAAGTGCCCGCCGCGATCCAGCACATCCGTGGCGAGTTCGAACACGCCGCGCAACTCCTGGGTCGTCCGAAAGTCGGGCACCACCTCGGAGAGCACCATCAGCTGGTACTCCTCGCGGACACCCTCCACAGCCGTGAAGACGTCGCTTTGGATGACGCGCACGCCGAGCGATTCGCTTTCGACCTCGGCCCTCATGATGTCCGCGAACTTCGGCGTCATCTCGACCGCGTCCACGGGGTGACCGCTTCGGGCCAGTGCCAGTGCGTTGCGGCCGGTTCCCGCGCCGATGTCCAGCACCCGATGGGCGGTCGGGTCGGCAGCTTCGCAAGCCAGCGCCAGCACGCGCGCGTCCGGTTCGGTGCCGAACAGCGGCGGCGGGCGAGTGACAACCCAGTTGTCGTAGTCCGCCTCGATCGTCCGCCACTCGGCTTCGACGCGATAGTTCAGGCCGGTTCCGAAGGGAAGCTGAAACGAAATGAGGATGTCCGAACGCTGAGAGGCCTTGAACGCCTTGGCCAATTCGGCCTCCAGCACCCTCTTGAGCTGAATAGATTGCTCGGGCGTGTAGGGGACCCCCAGGCTGGCACAGATGTTGCTGCACAACTGTGCGTACTCGTCGGTCAAGCCGGGAACGGCCGGAACCCGGATCTGGCCCTCCGCCAGAGTCCGGCGATACATGCGCCGCACCATCGCGTCGTGCAGTGTCGACGGATCGAACGATCTGGGGGTCGGCTCGTCCACCAGACTCTTCTACACGACCGGATCCTTGGTTGCACGGTTGGGACCGTCCGACCCCGAGTATTGACCGGCCGGTTCGGCGCGGTATCGGCCATATGTGATCCCGGGAGATGTAGTACTGGAGGGAGTCTCGGTTGGCTGCGCCGTCCGATACGTTGTCACCGAAGCCGTCAGTGCCGGTCAAGTCCTGGCGGCCCACTAGATCGATCGGAGGGAACGACATGGACTTTGCGGTGCTGCCGCCGGAGATCAACTCCGCGCGCATGTACACCGGCCCCGGCTCGGGGTCGATGCTGGCCGCTGCGACGGCCTGGGACGGACTGGCCGCCGCGCTGCATTCGGCGGCGACCTCCTATCAATCGGAGATCGCGGCATTGACCGCTGGGCCCTGGCTCGGCCCGGCGTCGGGGTTGATGGCCGCCGCGGCAGCGCCGTACGTGACGTGGACGAGAACCGCCGCCGCACAGGCCGAGCAGGCCGCCAACCAGGCCAAAGCCGCGGCCGCCGCCTACGAGACGGCGTTCGCGGAGACGGTGCCGCCGCCGGTGATCATCGCCAACCGCAGCATGCTGATGGCCCTGATCACGACGAACATCTTCGGGCAGAACACCCCGGCGATCGCGGCCACCGAGGCGCAGTACGCCGAAATGTGGGCCCAAGACGCCGCCGCGATGTACGGCTACGCCGGCGCCTCGGCGCTGGCGACGACGCTGACGCCGTTCTCGCCGCCGCCGCGGACCTCCAACTCGGGCGGGCCGGCCAACCAAGCCGCGGCCGTGGCGCAAGCCACCTGGACCCCCGCGGGCAACGTGCAGAGCACGTTGTCTGGCGCCTCGCAGGCGATCTCGGCGGTACCCAACGCCCTGAACAGCCTTGCGGCCACCCCCGCCCAGGTGACACCGCTGACCTTGTTGAACCTGGTGAGCGATCTGATCACAATTTTTCTCGACGCACCAGGCAGCCTGGCTGGACTTGGCATTGACGCACCAGGGACGCTCGTGGCTCTTCCCTACGACGTCGCCGGCTACTACGTCGGTATCCACACCGATAACATCGTCAGCGGCTGGGCGGGGATACAGACCTTTCCCGGCATGGCGCCGGTGCCACCCACCCCGTTCCCGGTGATCACGAACCTGGCCGGCGGGTCAGCGGCGTCGGCGGGTCTGGGCGAGGCGAAAACAATTGGGGCACTGTCGGTTCCGCCGGCGTGGACCGCCGAGACGACGATGATACCGCCCCTGGCCGTCGCATTGCCGGCCGTGAGCATGGGCGCCGCGGCCGAAGCCTCGGCCGGGAGCGCGGGGAGCCTGTTCAGCCAGATGGCCCTGGCGGGCATGGCCGGGCGCGCATTGGCCGGCACCGGTGGCCCCGGCGGCGGCCCGGCCCCCCGGGAGCGCATCGGGGCGCCCACGAAGGGTGGCAAAGCGACGCCGCCGGAGGCACCAGCCGGCGGCCCGGTCACCAGCATCGCCGCCGAGCTGCGTGAGTTGGCCTCCCTGCGCGACGCGGGAGTCCTCACGGACGAGGAATTCACCGAGCAGAAAAAACGCCTGCTGGCTCTTTGAGCCCATGGCAATAGTTGCCAGTTGACGGCTAATAAAGCGCTTTGTTCGATATTGCGTCGGGCGGTGGTCAGCTGGTAACGACGATCGATTCCTGCCCGATTTTCCACGCGGTCATGAACCTGGTGAAGCTGACCTTCGTGTTGCCGTGATCGGCGTAGGGATCGTTGAGGTGAACCTTCTCATTGTTGGTGTCGATCCCGGTGACAACGAGCAAGTGATCGGGCGAGGTGCGCTGGTCGCTGCTGTCCAAAATAGTTCCGCCATTGACCCAGGCGATGATCTTGCGGTTGGCGCCGAGGTACTCCTCTAGCTTGGGCAGACCCACCTCCTCGGGGTGCTTGTCGTAGGTCATATGCGATTTGACGCCATAGTGGTTGAGCAGCACGACCGTGTCGGCCAGGTCGATTCCACCGTTCTCGCCTTCGTGGGCCGGGTCGCCGGTGGGGGCGTAAATCGGACCGTCGCGGATCACCGAGGGGGTGTGCTGTGCCAGCTTGATTATCTGCTGCTCCGTCGGAGCGTTGCCGGTGATCTCACCGACCACGTCGGCCACAGAAGCCAGCCCCGGTGTCCTCGAGCGACTGCTGCACCCAATACTTGGCGGCCGCCTCCGGGTCGCCGTACACGCCGCTGGCGGCTGTCGCCGGCGGGTAACACCCGGGCGCGACAACACAGGCCATTGCGATGCAAGCCGCCGCCGCTGCGGTGCGAAGCGCGGTTACCATCCGGTAGTCAGACATATTCGCTCGCAGAGACCGGTCGGGCAATCGAATGATCTGCAAGGTAGCACCTTCAGCAAACGGGCGGGAGCCAATTGCACACAGTTCAATAGTGCGACTTTCGGTC
>Ga0306925_10003265_pt1 | contig 14291 bp, 11 predicted proteins | sample flu12Cox44000176_FD_203755 | JGI IMG/M metagenome (GOLD analysis project Ga0306925, IMG submission 203755) | Lab enrichment of tropical soil microbial communities from Luquillo Experimental Forest, Puerto Rico - flux8day.12C.oxic.44.000.176 (v2)... | ecosystem: Environmental > Terrestrial >... | reverse complement strand
GGAGGCGGGGCGGCTGGAGTTCACCACGGACGCCGCTAGGGCGGTGGAGCATGGCCTCTTTCAGCTGATCGCGGTCGGGACGCCCCCGGGAGAGGACGGGTCGGCGGACCTGCGCTACGTCCTCACGGTCGCCCGCACGATCGCCACGCACATGGGCCGCTATTGCATTGTGATCACCAAGTCGACGGTGCCGGTCGGCACGGCCGACAAGGTGCACGCCGAGCTCGACCGCACTCTGGCCGGCCGCGGCGCGAAGGTGGAATTCGACGTCGTCTCCAACCCCGAGTTCCTCAAGGAGGGGGCGGCGATCGCCGATTTCATGAAGCCCGACCGCGTGGTGATCGGCACGGACAACCCGCGCACGACCGAGCTCATGCGTGCGCTGTACGAGCCCTTCACCCGCAATCACGATCGTCTCATCGTGATGGACATCCGCTCCGCGGAGCTCACCAAGTACGCCGCCAATGCGATGCTCGCCACCAAGATCAGCTTCATGAACGAGCTCGCGAACATCGCCGAGCGCGTCGGCGCCGACATCGAGAAAGTGCGCATCGGCATCGGCTCAGACCCACGCATTGGCTACAGCTTCATCTATCCGGGCACCGGTTACGGTGGCTCCTGCTTCCCGAAGGACGTACGCGCGCTGATCCGCTCGGCACACGAGGCGGGGCACGAGCCGCAGGTGCTGGACGCGGTCGAGTCCGTGAACAGCCAGCAGAAGGAGGTCCTCTACCGCAAGATGCAGCGGCACTTCGGCGATGACCTGAAGGGGCGCACGCTGGCACTCTGGGGGCTCGCCTTCAAGCCGAACACCGACGACATGCGCGAGGCACCCTCGCGCACGCTGATCGACCTGCTCCTCAATGCCGGCGCGCGCGTTCACGCTTACGACCCGGCGGCGGGCGAGGAGGCACAGCGTCTCTATGCCGGGGCCGCAGGTTTCGCCTTGGCGAAGAGCGCCTATGACGCTGCGCGCGGCGCGGATGCGCTCGCCATCGTGACCGAGTGGCAGGAGTTCCGCAGCCCGGATTTCGAGCGGCTGCGCGAGCTGCTCAAGGCGCCGGTGATCTTCGACGGCCGCAACCTCTACGACCCGGCGATGGTGAGCCGCTTCGGACTCACCTACTACGCCATCGGCCGCGGGAAGCTGCCGGCGGCGGCCTGAAGCCTGCCAGGGACGGTGCAGAGTGCTCACTCCAGTCATTCTCTCCGGGGGCGCCGGCACGCGGTTGTGGCCGCTCTCGCGCGAGCTCTACCCCAAGCAGCTGCTGACGCTGACCGGTGCACGCACCATGCTGCAACAGACGGTGCTGCGGCTCGAGGGACTCACTGCAGCCGCGCCGGTCGTGGTGTGCAACGAGGCGCACCGGTTCCTGGTCGCCGAGCAGCTCCGCCAGCTGCGCATCACTGCGCGCGCGACCGTGCTCGAGCCCTTCGGACGCAATACAGCACCCGCGATCGCGCTCGCCGCGCACGCCGCGCTCAAGGGGTGCGGCAGCGATGCCAACGCCGTCGACCCGGTGCTGCTGGTGCTGCCGGCCGATCACGTGATTCGCGATGTCGGCGCGTTCCAGCGCGCGGTGCGCGCAGCGCTCGCGGCCGCCGAGGCGGGGCAGCTCGCGACTTTCGGGGTCATCGCGAGTAGTCCGGAGACCGCCTATGGCTATATCCAGCGCGGGGCTCCCAGCGGAGCAGCGTTTCGCATCGCCCGGTTCATCGAGAAACCCAACTCCGAGCATGCGCGCGAGTTCGTGCAGTCGGGCGACTACTACTGGAACAGCGGTATGTTCCTCTTCCGCGCGCGGCGCTACCTGCAGGAGCTGCAGCGCTTCCAGCCGGAGATGGCGCGCATCTGCGAGGCGGCATTCCGCTCAGCGCAGAGCGATCTGGATTTCACCCGCATCGCGCCGGCTGCCTTTGAGGGCTGCCCGGCTGACTCGATCGACTATGCAGTGATGGAGAAGACCGCGGACGCGGTAGTCGTGCCACTCGATGCCGGCTGGAGCGATGTCGGCTCCTGGTCATCACTCCATGAGGCGAGCGAGGCGGACGCGCACGGCAATGTCACCCATGGCGATGTGATCATCGAGGACACGCGCGGCAGCTACCTGTACTCCGAGAGCCGCCTGCTGACCGCGGTCGGCGTGCGCGACCATGTCGTGGTCGAGACCAAGGACGCAGTGCTGGTGGCGCCCAAGAACCGTGTGCAGGACGTCAAAAAGCTGGTGCAGCTGCTGAAAGAGCGCGGCCGCTACGAGCACTCGCTGCACCGGGAGGTGTTCCGTCCCTGGGGCAGCTACGATAGCCTCGAGGGAGGCGGCCGTTTCCAGGTGAAGCGCCTCAAGGTCAAGCCCGGAGCGACCCTTTCACTGCAGATGCACCATCATCGGGCCGAGCACTGGGTGGTGGTGGCGGGAACCGCGCGCATCACGCGCGGCGATGAGGTATTCCTCCTCGAGGAGAACCAGTCCACCTACATCCCGATCGGCGTCAAGCATCGCATCGAGAACCCGGGAATGATCCCGCTCGAGGTCATCGAGGTGCAATCAGGCTCCTACCTCGGTGAGGACGACATCGTGCGCTTCGAGGACGCCTACGGCCGCAAGGGAACGACGACCTGAAGTCGGAACCATGCGCAGTCTCGACTCCTTCAAGGCCTACGACGTTCGGGGCCGCATTCCCGATGAGATCAACGAGCCGCTCGCCTACGACATCGGGCGCGCCTATGCCGCCTTCGTGAAGCCCCGCTGCGTCGCGGTCGGCTACGACATCCGCCTCTCGAGCCCGGGTCTCGCGGGGGCCGTCCGGCGCGGCCTGCGCGACTGTGGGAGCGACGTGCTCGACATTGGCCTCTGGGGCACCGAGGGCGCGTATTTCGCGACCTTCGCCAAGCGGCTCGATGGCGGCATCATGGTGACCGCAAGCCACAACCCGCCGGACTATAACGGCATGAAGTTCGTGCGCGAAGAGGCGCGCCCCATCAGCGCCGACACGGGACTGAAGGAGATGCGTGCGCTCATCGAGAGCGGGCAGCTTCCGGAAAAGGAGGAGAGGGCAGGCACCGAACGTCCGCTCGATCTGCTCGGGGAGTACCTGGAGCACCTGCTCGGTTACGTGGACCTGGGGCGGTTACGTCCGCTTAAGGTCGTGGTCAATGCCGGCAACGGTGGGGCGGGGCTCATCATCGATGCGCTCGAGCGGCATCTGCCTTTCGAATTCATCAAGGTGAACCACGAGCCCGATGGCACCTTTCCGCACGGTGTGCCGAACCCGATGCTCGAGGAAAATCGCGCCGTCACCGCGGAGGCGGTGCGGGCGAGCGGTGCAGACCTCGGGCTGGCGTGGGACGGCGATTACGATCGCTGCTTCTTTTTCGACGAGAGCGGGCAGTTCATCGAGGGCTACTACCTGGTCGGGCTCCTGGCCGAGAGCTTCCTGCACCAGGAGCCGGGGGCGCGCATCGTGCATGACCCGCGGCTCACCTGGAACACTCTCGACATCGTCCGCCGCGGCGGCGGTACCGCGGTGCTGTGCAAGTCGGGACACGCCTTCATCAAGCAGAAGATGCGCGAGGCGGATGCGATCTACGGCGGCGAGATGAGCGCGCACCACTATTTCCGCCGTTTCTCCTACTGCGACAGCGGCATGATCCCCTGGCTCCAGGTAGCGGCGCTGATCAGCGAGCGTGGGGAGCCACTCTCCGCCCTGGTCGGCGAGCGCATGCGGCTCTTTCCCGCGAGCGGGGAGATCAACCGCCACCTGACGAGCGATACCCGCTCGATCCTCGAAAGGGTGCGCGCGCACTACGAGCGCGCTGCGCGGACCATCGACTACACCGATGGCCTGTCGATGGAATTCCCCGAGTGGCGATTCAATCTGCGCGGCTCGAACACCGAGCCGCTGGTGCGGTTGAACGTGGAGTCGCGCGGCAGCGAGCCGCTGATGCGCGAGAAGACGGCGGAGCTCCTGAAGCACATCGACGGCTAGCTCCCTATACGGCGGCGCAGGCTCTCGGCGGCACGCTCTGCAGTGTGCCCATCCCATAGCTCCGGCCGCCGCCCACGCGGCCACTGACCTGCGAGCGCTGCGCGCGCGGCCGCGGCCAGTTCCGGGGGCTTGAGCAGCCGGTTAGTTCCCTCGCGGACCGTGATCGGGCGCTCGGTGTTCTCGCGCAGCGTCCCGCAGGGAATTCCGAGGTAGGTCGTCTCCTCCTGTACACCGCCCGAGTCGGTGATGGCGATCGTGCAGCTCATCACCAGGCTCATGAATTCGATGTAGCTCAGGGGCTCGGTGAGCCGGATCGCTGGCGCACCGGTGAGGCTCCCGATGAGGGCGAACTCCTCCAGGCGCGCCCGGGTGCGCGGGTGCACCGCGAACACGACGGTCAGCTCGCGCGCGAGCTCGAGCAGCGCCTGCACGAGAGCGGCGAGGGGTTCGCGGGAGTCCACATTCGATGGCCGGTGCAGCGTCACGAGGGCATAGGGCTTGGTGAGTCCGAAGCGGGAGCACGTGTCTGCCGCCTCGATGCGGCTGCGCAGCATCTCGAATGAGTCGATCATGATGTTGCCGACACACTCGATTTTCTCGGGCGGGACCCCCTCGGCAAGGAGATTGGCATCGGCATCCCTGGACGGAGTCCACAGCAAGTCGCCGATGGCATCCGTTACCAGGCGGTTGATCTCCTCTGGCATGTGGCGGTCGCGGCTGCGCAACCCCGCTTCCAGGTGCACGACGGGGATCCACAGCTTCGCCCCGACGAGCGCACAGGCGGCGGTGGCATTGACATCACCGACCACCACAGTGGCTGCCGGCCGCTCCTGCTGGCAGACCGCCTCGTAGGCGATCATGGTGCGGCCGGTCTGCTCGGCATGCGAGCCGCTGCCGACCTCCAGGTGGTGAGCGGGCTCAGGCAGGTGCAGGTCATGGAAGAAGGCGTCCGACATGTTCGCGTCGTAGTGCTGGCCGGTGTGCACGATACGGGCTTCGCACCAGCCACCCCGGGTAAGCTCGTGGTAGAGCGGCGCGACCTTCATGAAATTCGGGCGCGCGGCGGCGATCAGGTGGACGATTTTGGCGCTCAAGGGGTCGGGGACTCCATGCCATGAAGGGCTGCCGATCGCCCGGAGTGAGAGGCCCGACATGCCCGCGGCACGGGTATCGGACTAGACTTGGCTTGGCACTCCGGTCTGGTCGCCGGCACTCTACCGTGGGGGATCCTTGTCTGCACACGGAGACACTGGTCTGATACCGGACCGACAGGTAATTTCAACCGCTCAATCATTGCAGGGATAACCCATGGCGCTTTGGAAAGATTCACCTACCGGAACCAGCACCGCCCCCACGAATGCCCCCGGGATCAGCCCCACCCCGCACCATCCTCGGGAGCCGGAGAAGACCAACGTGGCCTCCCTGACCCCCGAAGCCCCGCGCCGACCGGCGCCCGCCCCGGCACCGCGAGGGGAAGTAAGGGAATCTCACATCTCCGCCGATCTGACCATCGAGGGAAAGATCGTCGGCTCCGGTCACATCCGCATTGCCGGACGTTTCAAGGGGGACGTGCAGGTCGATGGCAACGTCAGCCTCGAATCGGGCGCGCGCCTCGAGGGGCACGTGAAGGCGAATGTGGTAAGTGTGGGCGGAGAGCTCATCGGCAATATCGAGAATGCGAAGCGGGTGGAACTGCTCGAGACGGGCGTGATCAACGGCGATGTAAAAGCAGGGTCGCTGACGGTTGCGGCCGGTTCGCGCATGCGTGGCCAGGTCGAATTCGGCTACGATGGCGAGCCCCGGTCCAAGGGCGAGAGCAAGGGATTCGGCAACGCATGAACGTCGCCTCACGGACGGTGGCCGCGGGCAAGACCCGCACCTGTCCACACTGCAAGGCGACGATTCTCGAAAGCCTGAGCATCTGTCCGGGCTGCCTGCACCACCTGCGCTTCGACCAGGAAGCCGCGAAGCGCCAGGTGGCCGCCAAGTCGGCGCTGCGCGTCGAGGGCGTCATACGGCACCCATCGGTCGAGGAGGCCTGGGAGTACTTCGTGGTCATCTCGATCCGCAACGACCGCGGCGAGGAGGTCACCCGGCAGGTAGTGAGTGTCGGTGCGCTGCAGGGGGCCGAAAAGCGCACCTTCAGCCTCTCGGTCGATACCATGCCGGCGCAGGTGCCTGCGGGTACCAACGGCCGCGGGGCGCCGCCACCACCACCCGCCGCGCCAAAACGCTGAAGCCCGCGATTCAGCGACAGCTGAGCGCCGGAGCGGTCGCGCAGTCCGCGCGCGCTCTCAAAAGCTGTGCTCGGTCTGCACCAGGAACTGCACGCGTTTGATCGTCGGATCGCCATTGAACGGGAAGGCGAGGTCGACGTGAATCACGTTACCGAGCCCCGAGCGCGCGTTGCCGATGCGCAGCCCGAAGCCAGCGTCGCTCAGGAGCCCGAGGCTCGGGGATGCGAGCGGCGCACGCCCCCAGGTACGCCCGCAGTCGAAGAACACCGCGCCGCCCACGCGAAATAACCGGAAGGGATACCAGTCCGTGAAGTAGCGCTGCTCGATGGTGAAGAGGGCGCGCGCGGTACCGTCCTGGTAGCGCAGCGGGTAGCCGCGCAGGCCATTATCACCACCCAGGGTGATCTGGTTATCGAGATCGAGCCGCCACCCCTTGGTGCCCGAGAGCGTCGTGAAGAACAGCCAGTTCTTGCTCTCCTCGTTGTAGTAGCGCACGGAGGCATCCATGAGGCCGTTATCGAGCGCCCCCCCGGCGACGCGGCCCGAGAAATCCCAGAACAGCAGTATCGTCGAGCGGCGGTCACCTGAGCGCCCAAAGCCGGTCGAAGCGTAAGTCTGGAAGAGCATTGCGCTGCTGCTCGAGCCGAAAGCGGCATCCGCATACCCCACCCGCGTGCTAAACGAGCTGCCGAGGTAGAAGTCCTCCGTGCGCCCGATCTGGTCGTGGTTCCAGAGACGCACGTAGTCGTCCTGGACCAGATCGAACTGCACGAACGGATACAGGAAGCGGCGGTCCTGGGGTGCAACGCTCGGGCCAGACCAGAGCACCGGGGCGAAGTTATGCTCATCGTAAGTGAAGCCGGTCGTCCAGCGGCGCACCCACCCATCCTGCACCCCGGTGGAATAGCCCCCGAAGATCTGAGCGCCCTGGTGCTTATCCTGGAACTTGTTGATGATCTGACCGCGGTCGTAGAGGTCATCGTTCTGCAGGTCGTCGATGCCGTAGACCCCCGCCGCCCAGCGCGTATTGAGAGCGTAGAACGGCTGCTGCACCGTAACCTCGCGCAGGTAGCCGTCGCTGTTGTTGGAGAAGGTGGCTGCCCCAGAGACCCAGCTGCCAAAGGCATGTTGATCGCTCGCCTGGAAGCCGGTGGTATTGCGATCGACGGTGCTGGTGTGAAACACCTTTAAGCTACCGCCGGTGCCGAGGAAGTTGGTGTCTTCCAGTTGCACTCCGATCGAGTTGGTGCCACCTGAGCGGCTGAAGTTAAAGCCCGGGTTCAGCGTCCACACGTCACGCGTGGTGACGCGCAGGTCGACACGGTTGTCCGCATAGCGCACCTCCCGGATCCAGGCGTCATAGAAATAGCCATCCGCCCGCAGGATGCGCTCAGACTCATCGATCAGGTGGCGGTTGTAGCGGTCACCGGGCCTGAACAGCAGCTGGTTTCGGATGACATCGGCCCGTGTCTTGATGTGCAGATCGTTCGCTGCGCGGAACAGCTTTTTGTCGTCCTTGGGATCTTCGAGATTGAAGATGTTCTGATTGTCGACCAGTACCTCGCCGATGACCGCACCGGCAGACTCGAGCTCCGCGGCGGGAGGAACTCCCGGTGCCGCCCCGGGTGGCCCGTTTCGATGTGTGGGCGCATCTGCAGCACTTTTATCCGCGGCGTCACCAGAGCCGTGCGGTGAGCCGGCCGCGACCGCAGCGCTGGGGGACCCCTCGGCAGCCCAGGCGCGAGCCGGCAGCGCCGGCAACGGCAGCATCAACAAGGAAAGCACCAGAGGCAGCGGGAAGGACGTCCCCGCTCGCCACGCGGGCGCCAGGGGTCGCGTGATCGGCAAGCTGTCTGCCATGCCCTACGTGAGCCTCGGACACTCAGCCACCGAGCTTATGCATCCTGTCATTGTGCGCGCGATCCTTGCGTGCACCGGTGCCACAGATAGCAGATCCAACGCCCCGCATAGAGGTCGTGACTGGCTGCTACGCTTGCGACGGCCGTGCTTGACAAGCAAGCGTATCCTCATAGCGAAGGAATGGACTGATAGCAAGACGTCCGCCGCCGCAATTTGCGCAATCCGGGACATGGTCTGTAGTTTTTACGTTGATCCTCGCGGTGGTCGTCAGCGCAGCACCCGCCGTGGCGACAGCGCGCGCTGACAGCCCGGCGCCTGCTGCGCCGCGCGGCGCAACGGGCCTCGTGGTATTCGCGGCACGTCACTCGCACACACGTTCATACAGTTCGATGCGCTCTTCGCTGCACGGACGGGAATCGGGGTGAAGACCCCGTTTGGGGGCAAGCTCGGTGCTTGGGGAGAACCGAAGCCGGCGCTCGGGCGGAGGTATTTGTGTCAGCCGACAGAGCCCGGGTGCGCGTGGTGGATGGATTTCACGCCAGCAGCTATCGCCCGGTCACGCACCCCGCGGACCTCATCACAGGTGCATCGGCGGTGCTGCGCGCTGGGGCGCCTTTCCCGGCAGCGGTGAGGCGCTGGCGATGCTCGGGCGCTCTGGTTTCGTGACTCAGAACCTGCCGCGCTGAAAGTCCTCGAACGCCTGCTGCAGCTCTTCGCGGGTGTTCATGACGAACGGTCCGTATTTGGCGACCGGCTCGCGTAGCGGCCGACCCGCCACGAGGATGGCACGCGCCACCTTGCTGCCGGCACCCGAACTGACTCCCCTGAGACGGATCTCGCTGCCTTCTCCGAGCACTCCGAGCTCGTGTGTGCGGAGCAAGCTCGACTCGGCCGACGGGCCAACCTGCAGTGAGCCCTCGAACACGTACAGGAATGCCGCGTAGTCGGCCGGCAGCGCCTGCGTGAACTCGGCGCCAGGCTCGAGGGCGATATCGAGATAGGTTGGATCAGTGGCCGGCTGGAAGATCGGTCCGGAGATGCCGTCGACCTGGCCGGCGATCACTTTCACCGCCACGCCGGGTGCCGGTGTGGCATTCGGAATGCGCTCTGGGCCGAATTCCTGGTACTTCGGCGCCGTCATCTTCTCGCGCGCGGGCAGGTTGAGCCACAGCTGGAAGCCGCGCATCCGACCTTCCTGCTGCTCGGGCATTTCAGAGTGCACGAGTCCACGCCCGGCAGTCATCCATTGGACGCTTCCCGGCACCAGCACACCCTCATTTCCGTGGTTGTCGCGATGGCGCATGCGGCCATCGAGCATGTAGGTCACCGTCTCGAAGCCGCGATGTGGATGATCGGGAAATCCCGCGATGTAGTCCTCGGCTCGGTCGGTGCCGAATTCATCGAGCATGAGGAAAGGATCGAGATCCGGCAGCTGGGGCTGGCCGATCACGCGGCGCAGTTTTACGCCCGCTCCGTCGGAGGTCGGCATACCTTTGACGACACGCCGCACCACGCGGCTCGTTGGGGCGCTGTTGGCCATGGAAGCCTCCGTCACTCTCGATGCCGCGGAGATGGGGTCAATCCGCGCGTTCTCAACGTCCGATGGCCGGGCCGCGAGCGCAGCCGGTTTCGTCAGCGAATCGCTCGCGGGCCCTAACGCTCCCTCGCGACCGGAGACCTGAACTGTCCGCGGGACGTAACGATCTGCCGCGCCCGAAGTGCGCGCAGCGCGCGCGCAGCGCACCGCTTTTCAGCGAGTAACACGCACTTGGTGAGCGCATCCGCGACCGCAGCCTGTGGCGCCACTACCGCGGCGTAGCGGCGAACGGGACCGGCCGCACCCGAGCGCCGGTAATAACCCTGGTGCTCCACCGCACGCCGCCCCGCGGCGGTATCGAGGTCGCTCACTGCGAGCGCCTCGTCTTCCAGTCTCAAGGGTACACACCCTCCCTCAGCGTCTCGAAGCAGAACAGGCTCGCTCCGGCCGTAGACACGCAGATCCCCTCCCGCGTTGACCAGCCCGCTCCCACAGCCCGCGGCGCGAAGCGCTTGGACCGCAAGGTCGATCGCATAGCCCTTGGCAATCCCGCCGAGATCAAGCGCGAGCGGCGCAAGGCACAGCGCCCACGGCGATCCGGCACCTGCCCCTGAGATCCTCAGATCGCACAGCCTGCCGGGATGGGAGGGGAGGCAGGGGTCGAAGACGCCACCGCTCAGCTCGTATACCGAGTACGCCAGCTTGAGCACCTCCCACGTCGTGCGGTCGATCACCACTGGCGTCCTGAGGGGTGCCGTGTGGATTCGCTCGAGTTCGCTCCCTGCGCGGCTGGGGTGCAGTCGCTCCGCGATCTCGAGGATGCTCGAGTAGGCCCCCTCGACGCCCGCATGCGCCGCCTGTTCCGTGGCTGCAGAGGCCTCGATGGCAACCAAGGTGCCCATTGCGGGGCGAAGCCGGTGTACCCGGACCTCGGGTGTCTGCATGCCCGACATCGACGCCAACGCCGCCATGGCCTGGACCTTGTGCAAGGGTGGGGTTATTCTAAAGCAATTAAGAATCATTCGCATTTGGGTACGAGAGACCGGCATGACCTGGATCGACCGGTGGACACCAGGGTGGATGGGCGCGCTCGCGGCGCTCGGTGCCGGCGCGCCCGTTCAGATCGTCGTCGCCACGGAATACCTCTCCGTGGAGGACGCACAAAAGGCGCTTTTTCCGCAGGCGGATCGTTTCAACGAAGTGATTCTCGCGCTCAGCCCCGCGCAGCGGGATCGGGTCACCGCTCTCGCCGGTCCACAGCCGCCCCACCGGAGCCTGCGCGCGTGGCGGGCCCTGCATGGCGATGAACCGCTCGGATTCGTGTTCGTCGATGAAGTGATCGGCAAAGAGGATTTCATTACTTACGCGCTCGCCATCGATGCGAGGGGTCGGCTGAGCGCACCCGAGGTGCTCGCTTACCGCGAGAGCCACGGCGGCGAGATCCGCAGCACGGCATGGCGGCAGCAGTTCGCGGGGCGGCAGGGGCTCGATCAGCTGCGGGTCCAGACAGACATCAAGAACATCGCCGGCGCGACGCTTTCCTGTCAGCACGTGACGGAGGGGGTTCGTTGGCTCACGGCACTGTGGCAGGTGGCGCTGCAGGCGCCGTCGGCGACGCCGGGGTGATCTCATGGCACACGCGGCGTTACGTCGACCCGAGATGAACGCGTCCGGGCAAGGTGCGGGTGAAATCAGCACGCGGAGCGCAGCGCGCGCAACGCTGCCGCCTCCACTGCGCATCGCGATGTATGCCGTCGGGGCGCTGCTGTGGCTCTCGGGCGCGGCATGGCTCGTGCTGCATTATGTCTTTCCCCAGGCCAGCGCATTCGGTCCACTGCCCAATCCTTGGGAAGCACCGCTGATGCGCACGCATGGACTCATTGCGGTGTGCGGTGTGTTTCTCATCGGCTGGATGACCGCGGTCCATGTGACGGCGCGCTGGTCGAGCGACCGTAATCGGCGCTCCGGACTCACCCTCGGCCTGACGGCACTGTTGCTGGTCTTCAGTGGCTATGCGCTCTACTACACGACCGGCACGCCGCACGATGGTGCAGGGATGTTGCACGAAGTCCTCGGTGTCTTGGCCCCAACCGCAGCACTCGCGCACTGGTGGCGCAACCGCTCGAAAGCCTGAAGCACACGTTCCCGTACGTCATCCCCCGCGGCGACGCGTACCGTCCGACCCACTACACTCTGTGAGACGCGCGGGTCATCCCCGCCCGAAGCTGGAGCGTTGTGTTAACAGGTGAGTGGAGGAGAGGCGACCGATGACACGGCGGTGGAGGACGGGAGCGCGATCCAGCCTCGGGCTGCTGACGCTTTGCGCTGCCTCGGTCCTCGCGCAGGCGCAGGATGCCGACCCCCCGGCGCGCGCGGCGCGCCTGAGCGATGCAGAAGGGGCGGTCTCGCTACAGCCGGCCGGCGTGCAGGAGTGGACTCCTGCCACGCTCAATCGCCCGCTTACGAGCGGCGATCGATTGTGGAGCGATCAGAACTCCCGCGCCGAGCTCGATCTCGGCACTGCCGCCGTACGGCTCGGCAGCAATACCGGTTTTGCCTTCCTCAATCTCGATGATCGCAGCGTGCAGCTGCAGCTGAGCGCCGGCGCGCTCATCGTGAGCGTGCGCGACATTCAAGACGGTGAAAGCTACGAAGTCGACACACCGAACATTGCGCTGGCGCTGCAGCAGCCGGGCGTATACCGCGTCGAAGTGAACGACCAGGGGACTGCGACGGCGGTTGCCGTGAGTCAGGGTGTTGCTCAGGCCATCGGCGGTGGCCAGACAGTGGCGATCAACTCGCAACAGGCGGTGAGCTTCACGGGTACCGATACGCTTGCATGGCAGAGCGCCACACTCGGTGCACCCGATGAGTTCGACGACTGGTCGGCGCAGCGCGAGCGCGGGGTGGCGGAATCCGCCTCCGCCGGATACGTGGCGAGCGATATCCCCGGTACCCAGGACCTCGAGAACAACGGTCAGTGGCAGCAGGCGCCCGAGTACGGCTACGTATGGGTCCCGACTGCCGTGGTTGTGGGCTGGGTCCCCTACCGATACGGTCGCTGGCTCTGGGTCACGCCCTGGGGATGGACCTGGGTCGATGACGCTCCCTGGGGTTATGCGCCGTTTCACTACGGCCGCTGGGTCGTATGGAACAACAGGTGGGCATGGGTTCCGACGCCCAAGCATGGACCGTCGGGGCGCACGGTGTACGCGCCGGCGCTGGTCGCCTGGGTCGGTGGCCCCATGGTGGCAGGTGGCGCCCTCGTCTCAGGCAGCAACGTGGGCTGGTTTCCGCTCGGGCCCCGGGAAGCCTACGTGCCGCCCTATCGGGTGAGCTCAGCCTACCTGCGTAACATCAATCCGAGCGGCACCAACAACAACCCCTCCAGCGCGAGCCTCAATCAGAACAACCTCACGCCACCGCGATACGTGAACGACACGCCGAACGCCGTGACAACGGTGGCGCGCAATACGTTCACTTCCGGCCAGCGCCTTGGCGGCCACACGGTCCAGGTCCCGCCGACTGTGCTCGCCACGGCGGCGGTGGCGGCCGCGGCGCCGTCTATCGTGCCCACGCGTCAGAGTGTGCTCGGACAGGCAGAGCCCCGCGCCGCGGTTCGTCCGCCTGGCGCGCTGATGCAGCGGACGGTCGCTGCACACACGGCGCCGCCGCCCGCTCCTGTCCCGTTCGAGAGGCAGCTCACCGCTATCGAGGGTAACGGCGGCCGACCCCCAACGCGCGCTGAGCTCGAGCAGCTGCAGCATGCCGCGGCACTCACCCCGGTCAGATTGGTGGGCACCCGGGCTGCACCAACCCGTACCCCAGCGGCGACGCAGGGGCTCGCCACCCAAAGCCTCGGGGAGCGCGCACGAGCTCTTCAGCAAAGCGCGCTGCCGTCCGCCCCGAGGACAAACCTTCCTCCGCTGCCAGCGACCAACGCCAGCGCCTATGTGCTTCCAGGGGAGCCTCTGAGTCCCGCATCACCGGTGTTGCGCAGTGACCGGCCTCCATCGGCTCAGCAGCATCCCTCGGAGGCCCCGCCGCGAGCGGTCGTGCCCGAGGATCCCCCCCGTCCGGTCGACCGGCCATCGTCCCTTCCGGTCTACCACTTTCCTTCCGCTGAAACTGCGCCACCCGCGCATCCGGCGACAGGAGGACATCCGCAGGAAACCAACCGGGTCCCACCGCCACCGTCCGTACCGCACGTGGCGACTCCGGTGCCGCCCCCGCCTGCGGCACATCCGCCGCCACCGACGCATTCACAGTCGAGCACCGAGCCGCGCGAGTCGGCCCCGCATGGAGACAGGGATTCGAGGGAGAGGGTGCTGCGTTAGAAGTAGCACCCGCCGAGTTCCGGTACCGCCCCCCAAGAAGCGCCATCGGTTGTTCTCTTGCGCCCCGGAACGCAATGGATTCGCGACGGCAGCGATGCACCACTCCTTCTTGAGGTACGGTCGCTTGCGCATGACCTCCGTCTCGAAGTATTCGGTGAAGCGGAACTGCATTGCATTGGGACAATGTGTTCTCGAGACAGCGTGGCTGTTTCGTCCGTGCTTTCAATCGTCCTCGTACTGCAGCGCTTCGCGCTCAAGCTCCCTGACGAAATCGCGCACTTCCTCGCGGGTGCAGATTTTCCCTTCGAGGAGCGCCTGCAACAAAGCCTCCAG
>Ga0306925_10003263_pt1 | contig 14293 bp, 14 predicted proteins | sample flu12Cox44000176_FD_203755 | JGI IMG/M metagenome (GOLD analysis project Ga0306925, IMG submission 203755) | Lab enrichment of tropical soil microbial communities from Luquillo Experimental Forest, Puerto Rico - flux8day.12C.oxic.44.000.176 (v2)... | ecosystem: Environmental > Terrestrial >... | reverse complement strand
GAATAGCGCGGCAAGAACGAGGGCTAGCAATGCCCCCGCCAATACTATCGTTTGCGCGGCGAGTATGCGGTCCGCGGCTGGAATGCTCGTATCTGCAAAATGCCCCATGTTGAAGGTCGTCGACAAGACGACGGTCAGCGTCACGACAAATGTTGCGGCGGCTGCGAACAGTGGGCGACAGCGTACAGCGACCCACAATAGGACGGGAAACGCCACGGCCACGGGCAAAGCCGTTGCCCAGGCTCCCCGTGGCAACAGGACGAGGAACGTGCTCAGCGCAGCCAGTGTCAGGAGCGCTATCGCGCCCTCGATCAGTTCGTGACGCGACAGCTGCTGCCGTACCGTAGCGCCAAGTCCAATAAGCAACGGCGCTATCGTGATAATACCTAGTAGGCTTGATGCGAACCAAAGCCGCCGTACGTTGAAAGGGCTCGCTGCTGGCTCGAACAAGCTGATGGCAACTGCTGCAGCGGCGGCGGCGACAGCCGCTCCGATCGTACTCGCCACCAGGAACCCCACGACCCGGCGCACATCCTCCAACTTGAAGTGATCGCCAAACCAGCGCTCGATCAGCCAAGCGGTGATAAGAGGTTGACCTGCATTGGCGAGGCTGAGAGGGATGGAAAGCCAAGGGCTTCTGCCCATCATGAGGCTGCATTCTATCAGGCTGCATGCAATCGTTGCGCACACGACCGCTGAAGCGACCGGCAAACGCGCAGCCGACCCGAGTGCGATTAGGGCACCGGTGGCGATGCCGGCAGCCGGCGAAAACACGGCCAATCCTGCTGGCCCGTCGCGAAAGAACATCCCAAATCGAGACGCCAAGAAATAAGACGCACCGATCGCGACAGCGAGCCCGACCGCTCCAAGCCATGAGTGGATGAGGTCGTCCCAGGGGAGCGCTGCCCCCTGCCATTTCTCGAGAGGCCGCCGTGATGCGTTCAACGACCGACACCGATTCCAATGTGAAGAGTAAAACCATCCGCCATCAACCGTCGCTGCTCCATCAGGTGGTTTCTTTAGATCGCCACGTCGGTAAACCCTGAGCGGTTGGTCGTCTTCTCAATCCCGGTTTCAGGGCGACATTTCAGCACTGGCGGACCGGACCTCAAGCATGCCAGCGCATGCTTAATGTTGCACCCGGTGGCTTCACGACCATGTTGCAGGCTCGACGACCTGCGGGTGGGCGCGTGGCCTTGACCAGGCCCGAGCTCAGAAAGCTGGTCGAGGAGGCAAGGGCAGCGTGGGGCAGAAGCGCAAATGTGGCGGAGGAGCCCTGCGGATGGCCGCAAGGTCGTCCAGAGCTTTCCACTGACGCCACCGGATCTCTCTCAAGCGCGCCGCAGCCCTCGACCTCGCCGACGCCACAAGCCAATCCCCCGAATCGACGCCTCGTTTGGTACGAAGCTGCCGGTTAGATCGCCTGGCGGAAATCATCTATGAGCTGCGCGAGCCGGGCAAACTTTAGCCCAAGTCGGGTCGTGACTTTGGTCGTGACTTGGGTCGTGACTTGGGTCGCGGCTGGGATCGCGCCGTTCGCGACGCCCAGGGTAATCCCTGTCGAAAGGCCAGGGTCACGTCGGCGGCGCAGGCAACTTGGTTACCCGCAAGCACGAAGCTCATCGAGCCGGCTTAGGGGGATGGGAGAATAGGGTGCAACTTAAGCTTTCAATCGCTCTCGCCTGCGCCGTCGCTGGCTGCGCACAGAACGTCATCCCCGAGCCCACACCCAGTGCGAACGACAAATCGGCGATCGAGTTGGATTGCTCCGGGCTGCTACAGGGTTGGAACCAGTGCTTGCTGACGGCCAGCAATACCTGCGGGTCCCGTGGCTATACAATCCTAGGCCGTAGCGACCAAAACCCCGCGCAGCCCGATCAGGGGGCATTCACGCGGTCAATGCTCATCCGCTGCAATAGCTAACGAGGCTTCAGCTAAACGAGGCTTCGCCTCAGACCCACGAGGTATGTCGGCAGAAGATGAGCCGAGGAAAGTGGGTCACCGCAACACCGCCAAGGGATTGCATACTGCGATCTTTTTACACGCACCTCTATAACCGCTCGCTGCGCACCGGACTGGCCGTCGTCTCATCCCATGCGGCCAACGTGAATCTGCCCGTCGCCCCGATCCATCCGCGCTGCCGAAGCCGCCCTCAACACCTCGTACGATCAGGAAAAAAATCGCAGCCTAAGAACTTGACTGGCGTGACGGGCAAACCTCTTGATCAAGACGCAAGTGCCGAACGGGTCCGCAACCAGAGTCTCATGCATTACAAGATCTGGCGATCCCACAGGGACAAACGCCTGCACGTTCTCTGTGCGGAGGGCGCCGAAGCCTACACAGCGCTGTCCGCTGCGGTTCGGGGCACGGTTGCATGGATGCGCAGGTTCGGAGGATGTCATCGATCGACAAGTCTTGCCTTTCGCGGGATGCTCAGCCAGCAGGACTGCGCAGCCGTTGACACCCCGCGGAGCTATTCGAGCTGTCGCGCGAACAAGCAAACACGCGGCCTCAATCACTCGATTTCGGTGGGCCAGAATAATCCAACCTCATTCCGCTCACTTGGCACGCCAATGTGCCTAGTCCGGTGTCGATGGTGAAGCCATTCCCTCGCGGAATGTATTTAGTGGAATATTCATAGAACAATGCAAAGGGATTCTGGTCGCTGCCGATGCGCATCCTTCCCATAAAAATCGTCAGTTTCGTTACGTGGCTTGCCCCTCCAGCCCCGGGGCAGCTGAATGCGCACTTGCTGCTAGGGCAGGAATAGGTCCACTGAGACGTGATGTCCGACTCGGCCGGGTAAGGAAGCTCAGTCCTCTTGTATTGCGCCAAGGTCCCGCCCGAAGATAGGCCAGAAAGCAGCAGCAGTGCTGCAACAAATGTCTTACGCGCCATTGCACTCTCCAGGAGGCACTGGTGGAACACGAGGCATGGGCACTCATGCACGCGCGTTGAGCATTAGCGTTACCTGAAGCGCTTGATGGCGCCATCCGCATAAACCCTTAAGGATATCTCAAAGACAAGGAGCTCGCCCCGCCGCGGGGCAACGGCCGTGGGGATCACGAGCAAGGGAACAAGACGACGGGGAAGGCCGCACTCGATGCGCCCAGAGAAGTCTCGATGACGCGTGCTTGAAGCCCTCATATCCCCCAAACCTTCCGAGCGCTTCCATCAAGAAGCATCTCATCGACGTGGGTCATTGCCTCACCAACGACGACATGGTGACCGCAGAAGCCTGCGATGGGCATCCACTCGCGCGGGTGCGGCGGTGTGGGGTGCAAATGCAGCAGCTGGATGCGAGCGGCGGAGACGGCGCAAAAAAAAGGCCGGGTCCCGTCGATTTTGGCTGGGCGCGACGCAGGATTTACGAGCGCCAAATCAAGGCCGCGTCCATATCGCTCTCGTCCCCCGGCAAACGCGGGTTTCGCCCGCGCCTGCCTCCACCATGCAAAAATGTGGCGATCGACGGCATCAATAGCCGTTGCGTTCAAACCCTTTGAAGCTGTCGGGCCCAAACCTGCTCGCCGGCAGCGCGCCAGCGTTGCCGGGTGGCTCCGCTTGAGGAGGTTCGGATTGGCCTGCCGGCAGGCGCGCGCGCGCTCCCTCTTGCTCGTTTTGAGCGGAGGCGGCCAGCTCGGCGGTTGGCCCGGCCAGCAGCATTCGGTTGGGGCCGGGAGGCGGGCTCGAGACGGCGGGTAGACTGCCCGGTGGGGTCGCTGTGGACGGCGGGGCTGCTTCGGCAGCCTGCTGCGGCGGTGGTGGCGGCAGGGAGCGCGCGAGTTGCTCGACGGGCATGGGGCGATCGAGCGTGGGTGGCGGCTCGGCAAGGCTTGCAACGGGCATGTTGGGTTGAGCTGCTAACGCCGGTTGGGGCGGCTGGCGTGGCGAGGAGGCAGGAGAGACAGCCGCTGCCGGGGCGTCGGTAGGGGCGGGCCAATGCCGCCATGCTCCCGCGCGCAGTTGGAAGGCCGAGGCAGGATCGAGCGTGGCAGCGCTAGGTCCCGGGATGTCTTGCCGAGCTTGAGGTTGGGTCCGTTGCGTGCCCCAGCTCAACACGGCGTTCAACAATACCAGCGTTCCTAGGCCTGCCGTCACCGCGGTCGTCCCCGTCACTCTCGACATGCTCATCCTTTGTTCTCGAGTGGCCTCCAAGCGCTCGCCAGCGTGGAAACGCAACAAGCGCCAGCTGTGCCGTCGCCAATAGGGGTGCTTTGTGGCGACAGGAAGTTGGGCCCGTGCGTGTGGCGGGCGGGTGCCATGTGCGACGCCGTCGGGGTTGCGCCCATTGGGGCGCTGCGATAACAGAAGTCTAGGGAGCTGTGGCCTTCGCGCTGCAGCGGTGGAGCCACACGCCCGTGAACCAACTGCTCATGGACTACTTGCCGCTCGCCGTCTTTATCGGCGTAGCCCTGGTGATCGGGCTGGCGCTGATGGTGGCGCCTTTTTTGGTGGCGGTGCGCAACCCGGACCCCGAAAAGGTCTCCGCTTACGAGTGTGGCTTCAATGCCTTCGACGATGCGCGCATGAAATTCGATGTGCGCTTTTATCTAGTGTCGATCCTGTTCATCATCTTCGACCTTGAGGTGGCGTTCCTGTTTCCCTGGGCGGTAGCGTTCAAGGATGTGGGCGCCTTCGGCTTTTGGTCGATGATGGTGTTCCTGGGCGTGCTCACCATCGGTTTCATCTACGAGTGGCGCAAGGGCGCGCTGGAGTGGGATTGAGTGGCCGCCAGTTCCCAGGCAGGCGACCGGCAGTAGGGAACGTTACGAACACATGGCAACGCAGGCTGCCAAACCCGGGCCGGTCAAAGCCGGTGATGCCTATTTTGGCGAGGTATCGAACAGGCTCGCCGACAAGGGCTTTCTCGTCACCACCACGGACGATCTGATCAACTGGGCCCGCACGGGTTCACTGATGTGGATGACTTTTGGGCTTGCGTGCTGTGCCGTGGAGATGATGCAGGCCTCCATGCCGCGCTGGGACCTGGAGCGCTTTGGCTTTGCCCCGCGCGCTTCGCCTCGACAATCCGACGTCATGATCGTGGCTGGCACGCTGTGCAACAAGATGGCGCCCGCCTTGCGCAAGGTCTATGACCAGATGCCCGAGCCGCGCTACGTCATTTCCATGGGCAGCTGCGCCAACGGCGGCGGCTACTATCACTACTCCTATTCGGTAGTGCGCGGCTGCGATCGCATCGTGCCGGTTGATATATATGTGCCTGGCTGTCCGCCGACCGCCGAGGCACTCGTTTATGGCGTGCTGCTGCTGCAACGCAAGATCCGTCGCACGGGCACCATCGAGAGATAACCCCGCATGATCGTGCGCGTCTGGCGGGCCATGGCAACACCCGGGAATGTGCCCGCCTACCGCGAGCACCTTGAGCGGGTGGTGCTCCCGCAACTGCGTACGCTGCCCGGCTTTATCGGCATCACACTCATGCAGCGCAAGCGGGACGATCGCATCGAACTCGTGGTCAGCAGCCGATGGGAATCGATGGCAGCTGTTTGCGCGTTCGCCGGGACGAACCCGGAGAGAGCGGTCGTGGAGCCGGCGGCCAGGTCGGTGTTAATCGAGTTCGATCACGCGGTTTCCCACTATGAAGTGTCGTTCCAGGTCGGTGCGGCATGACCTGGGAGCGACATGCGAGCTTGATCGGCACCCCGCGCAGGGATTTTTGAGCCATGCACATGAGTCACATCCCGTTCGGCATCACGGACTGGGCAGACGTGGCGCCCACCACACACAAGGGCGCAGCGGGTCTCGCCACGTGGCGCACGCGGCAGTTCGGCGACATTCGCGTGCGGATGGTGGAGTACTCACCCGGCTACTTAGCCGATCATTGGTGTGAGAAGGGCCACATCCTGCTGTGCGTCGAGGGTGAACTTTTTACCGATCTCAAAGACGGCCGCTGTTTTACTTTGACGCCCGGCATGAGCTATCAGGTGGCCGATGGTGGCGAGCCGCACAGATCGCGCACTACGAAGGGTGCGCGCCTCTTCATCGTGGATTGAGCGAGGTCCAAGCCATGCCAGGTGCGCTCGACGACCTCGCCAAGCATGTGGAGGCTCTGTTGGGCCACAAGCTGGTGCGCCATCAGGTGGCGCTTGGCGAGGTCACCGTGATCGTTGCGGCCGAGGATGTTGCGGAGGTGCTGGCGATCCTGCGCGATGACGGCCAGTGCCAGTTCGAGCAGCTGCTCGACATTTGCGGCGTCGACTATCCCGAGCGCTCGAAGCGCTTTGACGTGGTCTATCATCTGCTCTCGCCGCGCAAGAATCAGCGCCTTCGGGTCAAATGCGAGACGGACGTGGAAACACCTGTGCCAAGCGTGGTTGATGTGTTCCCGTCCGCCAATTGGTACGAGCGGGAGGCCTACGACATGTTCGGCATCTTGTTCTCCGGCCACCCGGATTTGCGTCGCATCCTGACCGACTACGGCTTCCAGGGTCACCCATTGCGCAAGGACTTTCCGCTCACAGGCTACGTCGAGGTGCGCTACGACGATCAGGAAAAGCGCGTCGTCTATGAGCCCGTCAAGCTCACACAAGAGTTCCGGTCCTTCGACTTCGAGAGCCCCTGGGAGGGAGTGGAGTATGTGCTTCCAGGCGACGAAAAGGCCAAAGGCTGAGGCGGTGTGCGCGTGAAATGCTAGGGTCGTCGCGTTGACAGCGGGGAGCTTGGACCAGGCAAATGCCCGAGACGGAGATACGCCAATTCAACATCAACTTCGGCCCACAACACCCGGCCGCGCACGGCGTGTTGCGGTTGGTGCTGGAGCTCGACGGCGAGGTCGTGAACCGCGTCGATCCGCACATTGGCCTGCTGCACCGTGGGACCGAGAAGCTGATTGAGCACAAGACCTATTTGCAGGCCATCGGCTATTTCGATCGTCTCGATTATGTCGCGCCGATGAACCAAGAGCACGCGTTCTGCCTTGCGGGCGAGAAGCTCCTAGAGCTGCAGGTGCCCAAGCGAGCGCAGCTCATCCGCGTGCTCTACGCAGAGATCGGCCGCCTCCTCTCGCACCTTCTCAACGTGACCACCCAAGCCATGGACGTGGGCGCGCTCACCCCGCCGTTGTGGGGCTTTGAGGAGCGCGAGAAGCTGATGGTGTTTTACGAGCGTGCATCGGGCAGCCGCATGCATGCCAAATACTTTCGCTTCGGCGGCGTGCATCAAGACCTACCCACGAAGCTGATCGAGGATATCGCCAAGTTCTGCGAGACCCACCCGAAGGTGCTCGAGGATATCGAGGGCCTGTTGACCGACAACCGCATCTTCAAGCAGCGCAACGTCGACATCGGCGTGGTGGCCCTCGAGGATTGTCTCAAGTGGGGCTTCTCGGGGGTCATGTTGCGCGGCTCGGGCGCTGCCTGGGACCTGCGCAAGGCCCAGCCCTACGAGTGCTACTCCGAACTCGACTTCGACGTTCCCATCGGCAAGAACGGCGACAACTACGACCGCTACTGCATTCGCATGGAGGAGATGCGCCAGTCCGTGCGCATCATGAGGCAGTGCTGCGAAAGGCTGCTGTCGGCTGAGGGACAAGGGCCGCACGTGGCGGATGACAAAAAGGTCGTTCCACCCAAGCGCGCCGAGATGAAGCGCTCCATGGAGGCCTTGATCCACCATTTCAAGCTCTACACCGAAGGCTTCCACGTGCCGGCGGGAGAAGTCTATGCCGCGGTCGAAGCACCCAAGGGCGAATTTGGCGTTTACCTCGTGGCCGATGGCAGCAACCGGCCCTATCGCTGCAAGATCAGGGCTCCCGGTTTTCCACACCTGCAGGCCATGGACTTCATGAACCGGGGCCATATGCTGGCCGACGTGTCGGCCATCCTTGGCAGCCTCGACATTGTGTTTGGCGAGATCGATCGCTAGGGCTGCTGCGAGCTGTTGGCCGTTGCCCCACCGGTACTCCCGCACGGTGCTCGTCGCTTAAGGTAGCTCCCCTTCGAGGAGCGTGTTGGCCTTGAGGGTTATCAACGCGAGAGGGAAGGCGGGAGCCATTGGGCCTCATTGATCTCGGCTTTGTTCTGGCCGTCATCGCCTTCGGATCGGGCTTGAGCCTTGCCAGCTATCGCAGCGTTGCGGCGCGCTTGGGTTGGCCGATGGGAGCTTGGCAGCGCGACAGGCCGAGCCTACCGGTGCTGGCGGGTGCGGCTTGCATGTTGCTGGCCAGCGCCTATGCGTTCGCGCGGGGCTACGGCGGATATGTCTTGAGCGCGTCGCTCATTCCAGCCTTTGGCGCGGCATGGGCCGCCTTTTGGACGGGCTTTCTGCGCGTTGGCGCGCAAAGCGCGCTGTTGTTGGCGCCACTCATGGCCCTGCTGCTGGTCGTCTGGTGGTTGGGGTGACAGCAAACCGTGCCTGCGAGCAAGGCGTGCGAACGGCGCGCGTGCCGCAAACCAGTTTGCCACCAGGGTCCAGCGCGGGGCGGGGAGGCGGCCGGCCCGTCTGCTGGCGATCCCTGGCGCGGCGGGCGCGCCCCTCGGCGCAACTCTCGTCCCGTTCGCCACCCTTGGCCCACGCTTGGCCCACACTTGGCCCACACTGGGCCCACACTGGGCCCACACTGGGCCCACACTTGGCCCACACACTTGGCTTGGTCTCAAGAAACGTGGCATGGCTTTAAGAAACGGCGACAAACGGGGCGCTCTTGCCTATAAGGGTGCCGCCGCTTCGCCTTACCATTCGTCTTGCCAACGGAATTGCATCGCCGCCCATGTCAGTCCGCAGACTAGACGCTCAACAGCCCGCCGCCTTCGCGTTCTCGGCCGAGAACGAAGCGTGGGCCAAGGCCACCATCGCCAACTATCCGCCGGGCAGGGGGGCTTCGGCCGTCATTCCGCTCCTGTGGCGGGCCCAGGAGCAGCACGGTGGCTGGTTGCCGGAGCCAGCCATGCGGCTTGTCGCGGACATGTTGGGCATGGCCTACATTCGCGTCTATGAGATCGCCACGTTTTACACGATGTTTCAGCTCTCGCCCGTGGGGAAGAAGGCGCACGTGTGGGTGTGCGGTACCACGCCGTGCATGCTGCGCGGAGCAGAGGCGCTCGTTGCCGTCTGCAAGCGGCGCATTAGCGAGGAGCCGCATAGTCTGTCCAAGGATGGCAATTTCTCCTGGGAGGAGGTCGAGTGCCTTGGTGCCTGCGCCAATGCACCCATGGTGCAGATCGGCAAGGACACCTACGAGGACCTTACGCCCGAGCTGTTGGAAAGGGTGCTCGACGGCTACGCCACTGGCAACCCGCCGCAACCCGGTTCTCAGATTGGCCGCCAGGCCAGCTGTCCGGCGGGCGGCCCTACGACGCTAACCGATTTCGCCAAGGCCGATTTCGCCAAGGCTCGGAAATAGGGACGGACACCGTGGCCCTCAGCGACAAGGATCGCATCTTCAAAAACGTCTATGGCTTCCAGGACTGGAAGCTTGCCGGCGCACGCGCCCGCGGCGCCTGGGACAACACGAAGGCCCTGATCGACAAAGGCCACGACTGGATCATCAACGAGGTCAAGGCGTCGGGTCTGCGCGGGCGCGGTGGCGCCGGGTTTCCGACGGGCCTCAAGTGGTCGTTCATGCCCAAAAACGACCCGCGCCCGTCCTATCTGGTGATCAACGCTGACGAATCCGAGCCGGGCTCCTGCAAGGACCGCGAGATCATGCGCCACGATCCGCACTTGCTGATCGAGGGTGCCCTGCTCGCCTCCTTCGCCATGCGCGCGCACACCTGCTTCACTTACGTGCGCGGGGAGTTCATGCGCGAGCGCGAGCGCCTCGAGACGGCGGTGGCGGAGGCCTTGGATGCCAAGCTGATCGGCAAGAACAACATTCACGGGTGGGACTTCGATTTTGTCGTCCATCACGGCGCCGGCGCCTACATCTGCGGCGAAGAGACGGCACTGCTGGAGAGCCTGGAAGGCAAGAAGGGTATGCCGCGGCTCAAACCGCCGTTCCCCGCCAATGTTGGTCTTTATGGCGCGCCCACCACCGTCAACAACGTCGAATCGATCGCGGTGACGGGCGACATCCTGCGTCGTGGCGCCAGCTGGTTCTCAGCGCTGGGAAAACCCAACAACACCGGTACCAAGCTGTTCCAGATTTCGGGTCACGTGGAACATCCCTGCGTCGTCGAAGAAGAGATGGGCATCCCGTTGCGCGAGCTCTTGGAGCGGCACGCTGGCGGCGTCCGTGGTGGCTGGGACAACCTGCTGGCCGTCATTCCTGGTGGCTCTTCCATGCCGCTGCTGCCGGCATCGATGTGCGATACCCTCACGCTCGACTTCGATACGCTGTCCAAGCTCAAGTCGGGTATGGGCACCGCCGCCGTCATCGTGATGGACAAATCCGCCGACGTCATCGCTGCCATCCGGCGCATCGCCTACTTCTACAAGCACGAGAGCTGTGGACAGTGTACGCCTTGCCGCGAGGGCTGTGGCTGGATGTGGCGCGTGCTGCAAAGGATGGAGCGTGGCGAGGCCGAGAAGCGTGAGATCGACCTGCTTTGGGATGTGACGACGCGGGTTGAGGGTCACACCATCTGTGCGCTGGGCGATGCAGCGGCCTGGCCGGTTCAGGGGCTCATCCGCCATTTCCGCAGCGAGATCGAAGCGCGCATCGATCGCTACCAGGCGGCACAACAGCAGGCAGCGGAGTAGGCCTCCGTCGCGGGATCGGTGCAAGCCCGGTTGCCTGGTGGGGCCGCGTTGGCGCCGTCGCTGGGTCCGTCAATTCGAAGTTGGTCGCAGGCCTGAGGGTGCTGGCGCCGCGCGGAGAAGCCTCTCGATCTCGCAACCGAAGCTTCAGCGGGGGGCAGCAGGAGTACCGTCTTTGTTCCTCTGCTCCAGGCTTTCGGGCGCGCGGTCGTGCTCCTGACATGGCTCATCCATGGCGCATGCATGGCTTCGATGAGGGGGTGAAGCCCGCCCAGACATTGTGCGGGTTGCCGGTGCCCGCCCCATCCCCAAGACACCAGCGCCGAAGGGGTAAGGAGCCGATGAGGCAAGGGGCCGATGAGGCAAAGGGGCCGATGAGGCAAGGGGGCCGATAGGGCAAGCCGATGGGGCAAGGGGTGGCCGGGCGCAAGGGTGCCCCCCGAGGGCCAGGTGCGCGTCCCGCACAGGCCGTATCGGGGATGCGCATCGGGGCGCAGCGGTCATCGTCGCCCTTGCTCAGAGTTGCGGCTTTGCCCCCTCCAAAGGGTCCGATCCGCGCGTGGGATCGGCAGCGGAAAGCGGCGTCTTGCTTTCGACTTTGCACTCCCCCGCGCCAATTGTCGCCCTAGCGCAGATGCGCCTGCCCGTGTAGGAAGCCCCTGTTCGGGGCGCGCGGCTCGATGTGCCAGCGAGAGCGGCGTGGCCCGGCGGCGGAGGCGGCTGTGGATTTCAAAAAGCTCGGCAACATCCTGACCGCTGCGGGGGCGGTGGCGCTGATTGGCGCCGGCTTCTGGTGGTTTGCCTTCTACACGTCGGTGGTGCGCGACCTCGGCAGGCTGACCGGGGGCGGCGCCGACGCGAGCCTCTCCGACGCCCTCACCTGTCTTTACAGCTCCGGTGGTATCTGCGCCCTGGTGTCGGGTGCCTCGAGCCTCACCGGCAAGACCCCTTACGAGCCCATACTGTTCTGGTTCGGCTTGGCCGGCCTCATCCTGGGCCTCCTCATTCGCTTGGCGGCCAAGCCGTCGGGAACGACTTGAGCATGCGAGTGCTCACGCAGGACTGGAAAAAGCGGCAATGCCCAAGCAGCTGATCATCGACGGCAAGCCGATCGAGGTCGAGGACGGGATCACCCTCATTCAGGCCTGCGAGCAGGCCGGCGTGGAGATCCCTCGCTTCTGCTACCACGAGCGCCTGTCGATCGCAGGCAACTGCCGCATGTGTCTGGTCGAAGTGCAGGGCAGTCCGAAGCCAGTTGCCTCCTGCGCCATGGGTGTCAACGACTTGCCGCCAAACCGCGATGGCAGCCCCAAGATCATCAACACCAAGACGCCGATGGTGAAGAAAGCGCGCGAAGGCGTCATGGAATTCCTGCTCATCAACCACCCGCTCGACTGTCCGATCTGTGACCAGGGTGGGGAGTGTGACCTGCAGGATCAGGCGATGGCCTACGGCTTCGGCGGTTCGCGCTTTGCCGAGAACAAGCGGGCGGTGGAGGAGAAATACTTAGGGCCCTTGATCAAGACGGCGATGAACCGCTGCATCCACTGCACGCGCTGCGTACGCTTCACCACGGAAGTGGCGGGAGTGGAGGAACTGGGCGCCATTGGTCGTGGCGAGGACATGGAGATCACCACCTATCTTGAACGCGGCATGATGTCGGAGCTCTCCGCCAATGCGACGGACCTTTGCCCCGTCGGCGCGCTCACACACCGGCCCTGGGCCTTCATTTACCGACCTTGGGAGCTGCGCAAGACCGAATCGATCGACGTTATGGATGCGGTTGGCTCCAACGTCCGAGTCGATGCGCGTGGCCGGGAAGTGCAGCGCATCCTGCCGCGCAACAACGACGCGGTGAATGAGGAGTGGATTTCCGACAAGACGCGGTTCGTGGCAGACGGATTGCGGACGCAGCGCCTCGATCAGCCTTATGTGCGTACCGACGGGCGGCTCAAGCCTGCGAGCTGGGAGGGTGTACTCGACCTGGTCGCCGCCAGACTAAAGACGGCACAGCCCGAGCGGATCGGCGCCATTGCCGGCGACCTTGCTGGCGCGGAGGAGATGTTCGCCTTGCGCGATCTCCTCGCCCGTCTGGGCGCACGCAACCTCGACTGCCGCCAGGACGGCGCCAAGCTCGATCCTCGCCAGGGGCGTGCAAGCTACCTCTTCAACAGCAGTATCGAGGGCATCGAACAAGCCGATGTAATCCTGCTCGTTTCCACCAATCCCCGGCTCGAGGCTGCGGTGCTCAACGCGCGCATCCGCAAGCGCTGGCGTCAGGGTTGCGCGGTGGGGCTCATCGGTGAGCGCGCTGACCTCACCTACCCCTACGAGTATCTGGGCGCGGGCCCGCAGACGCTGAGGGATGTGGCCGAAGGCAAGCACAGCTTCGCCGGAATGTTGGCTGAGGCGAAGCATGCGATGGTGATTGTCGGCAGCGCCGCCGCGGCGCGTCCCGATGGCATGGCGGTCCTGTCCGCGGCGGCCCGCATTGCGCTCGCCGCCAGCCGTGGCAAGGATGCGGGTTGGAATGCCTTTAACGTGTTGCACACAGCGGCCTCGCGCGTGGCGGGGCTCGACCTCGGCTTCGTGCCGGGGGAGGGCGGGCTCGACGTGGCGGGGATGCTGTCAGCGGCGAAGTCGGGCAAACTCGAGATCCTCTACTTGCTCGGCGCCGACGAGTTTGACATGGGCCACCTCGGTAAGGCGTTCGTGATCTATCAGGGGAGCCACGGCGATCGGGGTGCGCAGCGCGCCGATGTCATTCTTCCGGGCTCGGCCTACACCGAGAAGAGCGCAACTTACGTCAATACCGAGGGTAGGGCGCAGATGACGAATCGCGCCGCCTTCCCGCCGGGAGACGCCAAGGAGGATTGGGCAATTCTGCGCGCGCTCTCGGCCCGCCTCGGCCACAAGCTTGCCTACGACAGCCTTTCCGCCCTGCGCGCGGCTCTGTACAAGGAGGCGCCGGCGCTCGCTCGCCTTGATCGCGTCGAGCCTGCCAGCTTGGCTGGGGTGGAGGCGTTGGCCGCGGCGGGCGGGGCGCTCGGATCGGAGCCGTTCCAAGCCGCCGTGCGCGACTTCTATCTCACCAATGCGATTGCGCGGGCTTCGGCCGTGATGGCCGAGCTCAGCGCCATGAGGAAGGCCGCCCAACAAGGGACGACCGGAACGCATGGCTAACACGTGGTCCTGGCCGGAGATCTGGCAAGCGTATCTATGGCCGCTGCTGGTGATGGTGTTCCAGAGTGTGGTGCTGCTGGTTGTGCTGCTCATCATCATCGCCTTTTTGCTGCTGATGGACCGCAAGGTGTGGGCGGCAGTGCAGCTGCGGCGCGGTCCCAACGTCGTGGGACCATTCGGGCTCCTGCAGTCTTTCGCCGATCTCTTGAAGTTTGTTCTCAAGGAGCCGTTGATCCCCGCCGGCGCCGACAAGGGGGTATTCCTGCTGGCGCCCCTCGTGGCCTCTGTCCTGGCGCTCGCGGCCTGGGCCGTAATTCCCCTCAACGAAAACAGCTGGGGCCGCTGGGTGATCTCCGACCTCAACGTGGGCGTGCTCTATCTCTTCGCCATTTCCTCGCTTGGCGTCTATGGCATTATCATGGGAGGGTGGGCCTCCAACTCGAAGTACCCCTTC